>Ga0066639_10004511_pt1 | contig 11848 bp, 8 predicted proteins | sample CryGeyCG2114_010_2_FD_59504 | JGI IMG/M metagenome (GOLD analysis project Ga0066639, IMG submission 59504) | Groundwater microbial communities from aquifer - Crystal Geyser CG10_big_fil_rev_8/21/14_0.10 | ecosystem: Environmental > Aquatic > Deep subsurface > Groundwater | place: USA: Utah... | reverse complement strand
GAATTTTTGCATTGTTTCTACTGCACCCAAACCAATTCCCATCTTTCCAAGCAGACTCATCAACAACATTCCTGCTGCAGATAAAATTGCTAAAGTAAATGCAAGCGCAGAAGAATTACATCTTGCTTTTAGAGAAGGTAATTTGATTGCTCCCTTTTGGACGTTATTTTTCTTAATACTCTTCTTGCCAGAAGATTTACGAGCGATCTTTTTAAGAGTTATTTTTGGTTTAGATTTAACACTTCTTTTAACAGCTTTTTTCTTAGCCATAATCACAATCACCTCTTTGATTGATGGAACAGAAATAGTTATAGTTTATAAAAGTTACTTTTAAGAATGTAGTTCATAAAATACAACCAAAATTAAATCCTCAAAGAAGTTACCTTACTTATACCATGCTCATTCAGCAAGCAATCTATGCAAGTTGCTTAAGTTGGACATTCGTGAAACTCAGTCCAACGAATGATAAAAAAGATTAAATTCTTAAAGAAGTTACCTTACTTATACCATGCTCATTCATAGAAACTCCAAACAAAGTATCTGCTTCAGACATTAAAGCATCATTGTGAGAAATAACAATATACTGAGCTTTATCTGAATAATCTCTAATTAATTTTGATAAGGTCTCAGAATTATGTTTGTCTAAAGCTGCATCAATCTCATCCAAAATGTAAAATGTTGCGGGTTGATATTCTTGGATAGCAAAGATGAATGATAAAGCAGTAAGTGTTTTTTCTCCGCCAGATAAAGATTTAATATCCATATAACGATTACCAGTTAATTTAACCTTAATACTTAATCCACCTTCAAAGAGGTTCTCTTTGTTATCTAATTCAAGATAAGCATTTCCTTTCTTAAATAGGTTAGAAAAGATTCTTTGGAAATTATCATTAGCTTGATCAAAAGTTTTCATGAAATGATCTTTCTTTTTAGTTTCAATCTCATTCATCAAAGTTAAAACATCAGTTTTTTCTTGATCCAAACTATCTTTCTTCTCAACTAATTTAGTATATTCTCGCTCAATCTCTTCATAAATCTCTAAAGCTTTCATGTTAACGGCAGACATTTGTGAAAGCATAACTTCAAACTTGTTAATTTCATGCTGCAACTCTTGTACAGTTTTCCCGCTAATAATTGTAATTTCCTTATATTTTTCAAAATCTTCATACAACCCAGCAAGTTTAGCTTTTACTTCAGCATTCTTCAAAGAGATTAAATTAGATTCTCTTTCACTACCACGGACATCTTCACGAACATTTTCAATCTCATTCTCTGCCTTATTAATTAAGGTTGTTTCTTTCTCCCTTTGATTAAACAACTCTTTGTATTTAGAATAAAACTCTTTGCTCTCAGCTTCCTTCTTAACTAATTCTTTATCCTTGATAGTAATCTTTTCACTCAATTGTTTAATTTCAGCCTTAAACTCTTGTTCTTCTTTATCATGTTGTTTAAAGATATCTTGAATTTTTTGCTTTTCAGGTAAGATAATTTGATCAACTTGTAAAGAACTATTTTTAAGGTCATTCTCTAATCTTACTAAATCTTCTTTAGCTTTCTGCCTTGATTCCTCATATGCACTTAGCTGAGCTAAAAGGCGAGGATTACGTAACTCGCTAACTTGCGATCTTAAATTTTGTTTTGCAGACTTTAATGTAGCTAATTCGTGATTAAATACAGAAATCTTATTTTGAATCTCATTTGATTTAATTTCAACTTCTTTCAACTTTTCTTTAAGTTCCTTCTTTAAGCCTTCGCTGGCAGTCAAATCACTATCATCTAAATGTAAAGTCTTCTCTAACTTAATTACTTCGGCTTCTAACTCACTACGTTTATTTCTTAAAAAAGAAATTTCTTTTTCATTAGCTTCTCTTCTAGTTAAGATTGAAGAGATAACACTCTCAGATTCTGCAATCTTGGCTTCAATCCTTTCCAGCTCTTCAATGGAATCTTGTTCCTTAAATCCTAAAGCCTGCTTCTTAGCTAAGAATCCGCCACGCATAACTCCGCTTGCCTCTGTTAAAGCACCATCAAGTGTAGCCATCTTAATTCTGCTAACACCAACCTTTCTGGCAGTATCAATGTCTTCAACAATTAAAGTATTACCAAAAACATAAGCAAACGCTTTCTTATATTCAGAACGGAACTTAATTAAATTTAGTGCAAAATCATGTACCCCAGATTGTTTTGCTAATTTTTGATCTTCATTGCTTATTTCTTGGTAACGAATCTTGTTTAAAGGAATAAAAGAAGCAGAACCAAGTTTATTATTTTTTAAATACTTAATACATTCTGCAGCGATTTTATCATCATCAACAACAATATTCTGCATTCTTGCTCCTGCAGCCATCTCTAAGGGTAAGGAATATTGTCTATTAGCTTGACCTAACTCAGAAATTGTTCCATGTATGCCGCCAAACTTCTTTTTGTTACTTAATATACTTTCAACGGCCTTATTCCCAGATAATGCTGCTTGAACAGACATTGCTTTAGCGTTAAGTTGAGCTTGTTTCTCTTGCAACTCCATCAATTTACTTTTTGCATTAGATAATTGGGAAGCAAAACTGCTATCTTGATCAATACATTGATTTAATCTTAACGTAGAATTTTTAAATTCGGTTTTTTTCTGTTGTAAATCTTTAATCTGCGATTTATTCTCAGACTCAACTTCCTTAACCTTTTTAATTCGTTCATCAATCGTTTCTAATTGATATTCTATTCGATCTTTTTCTCGAAGAAGTTCTTGTTGTTCTTGTCTTATTTTCTGAGCTTCTTCTTGTTGAGTTTCAATTAATTTATCTTTATTCTCAATCTCATCTTCCATTTCTTGTGAAGATTCAATTTTATTTTTCTTTTTAAAATCAGCAATATTCTTGATAAGAGTTTCTAACTCATTTTTCTTCTCTTGAATCCGTTTATTAAGATCTTTGCCCTTACCGCTAAAGGAAACAGCTTTTTCTTCTAGCTCCTTAAGTTCTTCACCAAGCTGATCTTTTCTTTGCTCAATCTTGTTAAGTTCATCTTTAAGAGTAGATATTCTTGTTTTATCCTTAGCTAACTCTACTTTTAGATCTTCAACATCACGATGTAATTCTAACTGTTCTTTTTCTCCTTTTTGTTCAATTTCTTGATTAAACTTAGCAACCTTATCTTTTCCGGATTCAACCTGCTTTTTTAATTCAGAAATCTTTTCTTCAGCTTTTTTAATCTTAGTTTGATGCTTTTCAATCTCTTGATCAAACTTGCCTTTAACTTCTTCTCTTTCTTTGATTTGTAAATGTAAATTTGTGGCCTTATAAGAATCAATCTGCTCCTTAAGCTCTTTAAACTTTAAAGCCTGATCACGATCTTTTTTTAACTCTTTAAGATAAGTTTTACGTTCTTGCAAAATGATAACAGCATTGTTTAGTTTCTCTTCAACCTTGTTTAATTCTAACATTGCTTTATGTTTCTTTTCCTCATAGATAGAAACATCACTTATCTCTTCAATAATCTTCCTTCTTTCCATTGGAGACATGTCCACAAAGCGCATAATATCTCCTTGAAGAATGATGTTATAACCATCTGGATTAATTCTTGCTGCAGATAATAAGTCTAGAACTTCTCCTCTTGTTTTCTTCTTACCATTAATTCTATAAACACTATTTCCAGTCTTAGTAATACTTCTATTAACAATAATCTCACTGTCTTCAACAGGAAAGACTTTATTTTTGTTACAAAAAGCAATCTCAACAGAAGCACTAGTCGCGGGAGTTTTCTTTTTACCACCATTAAAGATCAGGTGAGAGGCTTTCTCAACCCTCATAGATTTAGCTGAAAGTCTACCTAAAACAAAACAGATTGCGTCTCCAACGTTACTCTTGCCAGAACCATTTGGTCCAATAATACAATTGAATTTGTTGTCGAGAGGGACGTCCGTTTTCTGAGCAAAACTCTTAAAACCATGAATCTGAATTCTATTAATTTTAGTCATAATAAAACACTCTCTTTTACAGGTAAACCTTTTTATTTTAGATTTATAAATGTTGCTATTTTGTAAAAGACCTATTAGATAGATATTTACATTACAATTAATGGAGAAAAGTGGGGCTGCAGGGATTTGAACCATTCACTAGCCACTGGACAACTCCAGATAAACCTTATTAAGCCATAATTCTGTTAAGATTCAAGAAAAAGAACAGAAATTGGGCCAGTTATTAAATATTTAGACTTAATAAAACATGAAACTTAACAACAATATTGCAGAACTAATTGGTGTAATAATTGGCGATGGGTGTATTAGATACAAACCACACTTATCACAATATTATATCGAGATTGTAGGGGACAAGAATAATGAAAAGGAATATTTTGAATACCTCAATAAAATGTTTATTGAAGAATTAAATCTCAATGCTTTTATCAAAGTTAGAGAAGGAGGATTAAGATTAAAAGTTTATTCCAAAACATTTATTGAATTTTTAGTTTACAAACTTAAACTTCCCAACAACAAAGACAAATGTCAAAATATCTTCATTCCAGATGTTATCTTTAATAACAAAAATTTATTAATATCTTGTTTAAGAGGGATTATGGACACAGATGGATCATTGTTCCTAACTAACAAAGGGCACAGAAAAAATTATCCCACCATTGAGATTAGTACAACCAGCCAAAAGTTAGCCCGCCAATTAAAAAACGCATTAAAAGTTAGATTTAGAATAGGGTTTAGAAGCTACAAACCGGGCAGATTTCATAGAATTTACAGAATCTCATTAAATGGTGATAAGATGATCGAGAAATGGTACCAAGAAATTGGATTCTCAAATTTAAGAAACTTAAACAAATATAGAAAATATAAAGAAAAGTGGGGCTGCGGGGATTTGAACCCCGAACACCTAGATGTCTAATCTGGGAACTTCAGTTTCACTTCCCGTAAAGGAACTAGTGCTCTCCCAGGTTGAGCTACAGCCCCAACTTAAATGCATAATCCGGCAACCATTTATAAACTTTTTTAGAACCAAGTCTTTAGTTTATAAGCGATAAACCTTTTTCCGTACTTTCTGAATAAAGCTCTCTCTTCCTTATACGCACGAAGAATCATCACAAATAGAGTAGAAATGGTTACCCCCAACCACATTATTGATAGTAAATATACAGACCATCCAAAAAGTGTTAGTACTAGTCCAATATAGATTGGATGACGAATCTTTGAATAAATGCCTGTTTGCACTAATCTCTTCGGTTTAATACCAGAATGAAAAGCATCATCCAGATTAAGTTTACCTATCCACCAAATCAATAATCCTATAACCATAAAACCAATACCCACATAATTGTAATACCTATAATTTCTATAAGCACTAACAAAATAGGTAGAAATTATTGTGAAAAGCAAAGGTACAACGTTTTCAATTTGATATCTTTTTAACCACATTTTTTTAAATTATTTTCCGTATGTTTTATTTACAAATTCTAGCTTAAGGAAGTAACCATTATCTTCATGGCAAAAAGGTTAAAGAATAATATAACCACTGCAGATAAGAAACAATAAAGTAATGTACTATTAACCAAGTTCTTACCTAAAGCATACCTTTCTCCTAATTTATCCGAACCATTCTCAATTCCGCTGTTTAGGACGGTAAGAATATATGTTATTTGGACAATATAAAGCCCGACAATAATTTGAAAATGGAAAGTAGGAATTCCAATTCCAAAAATACTTAACATATCAGCCCAACCACCAACTCCACCGCCACCCGTATTTGCAAAAGTGGCTAGTTGCGCACTTAACCTCGTTAAGATCGTTGAGATCATTGAAGTGATACCAACAACAATTCCGGCAATGGCAGGAGTAAGGAACTTAATTTGTGAAGTCATAGAGGAACTGATCTCCGCCATCAAATCTTTTAACCGTTCTTCTACCCGATGTATCTCTTTAATGTAACGAGACATAGATAATAAAGCTTGAGCAGCAATCCTCGGTCCTTTTTTTATACTTTCAACTAATACTTTCATAGAACTTTCAATAACCTTAGAAGGATAATTAAAAACCGCACCAACTTGAGGATCGAAAAGAGATTGTTCTAAACCCATACCCAATTTAGTTATATTTCTTTCTGCTAAATTAAAAAATTCTCCAGAAGTTGTTCCTTTCATCGTGTCAGCAACTTTGGCAAAGGCAATCTCAGCAGGGATACCGTCACCTAACCGATTACCTAATTGAAACATAGCGGAAGAGAACTCGTCTTCCAGTTCTTTGGTTTTTTCTCTTATTTTTATGACATTCTTTGAACGCAAGGAAAAAAACAAGCCAAAAGAAATACCGAACGCGGCAGTAACAATTAATGATAATAACGCTGCACCTAAACCATATGGTCCTACTTTCTCAAGAGGTTCACAATTCGGCATTTCAGGAGTACAAACATATTCCATCATCTTTACTTTTCCTTGTTCATCCTGAATTTCAAAAGTAGGATCTAAAGTGTGTAATATGATTGGACTGAATCCAATAATTAATCCAACAACTAACACCATTATGCTAAAGTACATTGGGTTAACACCAACAATAAGCTTCTTACCAAAGTTTAAGTTTACATTTTTAAATTTCTTGAACCCAGCCTTTTCTCCGATATCTTCTGCACCATAGCCAGACGGACGTTTAGACAAAATTGTTCTACCAAGATAATAAACCGATAGGGGTAGAGTTACGTTATAAAGAACAGCAATATAGATTGCAGTAACAAATGGATTTGAACCTTCTCCGCCACCCATAAAACTTACAACTAAAGGAAGGATAACTAAACCTAAGATAGGTAAGATTACACCAAGCATATTTAACATCATCATTGGTGATTGTAAGGAATGAGCATAATGTAACATATTCTCATAAGTACCATTAAGAATGACGTCTAATGCCTTATCTAACAAAGCTAACCGTCTATCTTCAGATGGTTCAAATAGAGATGATTCTACTAAATGGAATGCTTCAACAAACTCTTTATCCCACTCCTTCCAAACCGTTAGATATGCTTCTGCAGAATCTTTGATAGTACTAAACTTCTGAGTTTCTACATCCCATAAGATCTTACGGAAATCTAAAGATAATGGCTGATCAAGATGATCAGCAGCGAATTCAATTGCTCTTTCAAGGTTAGAAGTATGCCTCATGTAAGTTACAAGGTAAAAAATACTTTGAACCATCTGGTTAGAGGCTTTCATCCTCCAAGTATTAGCCATAAAACTAGGCAGTTTGCTAATTGCAGGAATCATTAAAAGACCGGCAATCAAAAAGAACATTACAAAAAACATCATTTTAAAGATAGCAAAAGAAATAAACGCGCCAAGGATCATTACCGTCATCGGCAAAAGTAAAGAAAAGGCAGTAACACCGGCGGGAGTTACATTAAGATGACAAATATCTAAGTCCTTTTGCATCAGCTCAGCTTTTTTTGGATCTGCAGTTAATTTAAGAAATTTTTCTGAAAAGTTGCATGCTTTTTCAAACAAACCAAAGCTGTTAGGATATAATTCACGTTTAAACTCAGAATATTCCTTACTGGTTATTTTTGGTGATGCTTTAGCTGCATCCTCGCCAAATTCCTCTTTAACCTTAGCTTTATATTTCTGCAGTAACTCTTCGTACTCGTCCTGTTGCATCTATCAAACCCCTTTATTAGATAAGAATAAAATTTAAGAGTTTAAATAATTACCTACATCAAGAAGGATCAAGATAGAATCAAGATGAGATTAGGAAAAGATTTGAAAAGATTAAAAAAGAATTAAAATGGGATTACAACTAAGTTATCTAAATTTTCTGCAGGGATGCTTTTTCCCAAAGCAACATAACTATTAACTGGGCAATAAACGCCATTTCTCATTTTAAATCTACTAACTAATTTTCTATCTTGGTTACGTTGTTCAGTAGGAACAAAAACTCCATGTCGATATGTTTCAAGATTAGGAATTCCACTCGGCCCGGAAGGATAATGAACATGATGAACGTGAGAAAGATTTAATTCTCTAATAACCTCTTTTTCATCTAAACTACCAAGATAACAATTAATCCTAGTTCTACCTTTATCCCAAACTAAAAGAGCAATAACTTGAGCTTCCTGATTTTCAGTAACTGACCTTAAACGATCATCTAAGTAGTTTCTAGCTGGATCTAAATCTGCCACACCGATTGGAGCATATCTTCTTTCAGCTCTTCGAAGATCTCGACTTAAATCTTTTAAATCTGCCATTTTAACTTAATTTACTTTAAAATAGCAAATCTTTTTAAAAAGATTACCCTAAATTAGTAGTAAAATGTTTTCATTCAATATCAAACATCAAGAAGCGAATTGTGAAGCTAGAACTGGAGTGATTAAAACAAGTCATGGAGAAATTAAAACTCCTGCGTTTATTCCAGTAGCTACTAAAGCCACAGTTAAAGCTTTAACACCGCAACAATTAGAAGAGATTGGCTTTCAAGCAATCCTATCTAACACTTATCATCTGTATTTGCAACCTGGCGAAGAAACCATTGAAAAATTGGGAGGGTTGCAAAAGATTTCTGGATGGCATAAACCAATGTTTACAGATTCTGGCGGATTTCAGGTGATGAGCCTTAATGGTAAACTTTGTAAGATTGATGATGAAGGGGTGGATTTTAGATCTTGCATAAATTGTTCTAAACATCGTTTTACTCCAGAAAAATCCATGCAAGTACAAAGAAAATTGGGCGCAGATTTGATTTTTGCTTTTGATCAGTGTTTAGAAATTGAAGCAGATTACGAAACAACTAAAAAATCTTTAGCAAGAACTCATGCCTGGGAAGAAAGAAGTTTAGTAGAGTTTAAGAAACTTAACAAAGATAAGAAACAAGCATTATATGGAATTGTGCAAGGCGGGCGATTCAAAGATTTAAGAGAAGAAAGTGCAAAGTTCATCTCTTCATTAGATTTTGATGCGATTGGAATTGGCAGTATTTTTGGTGATCCTAAGGAGGAAAGTATTGCATTAGTAAAACAAGCAATGCAGTTTCTGACAAAAGAAAAAACTAAACATCTTTTAGGCATAGGGGCAGTAGAAGATATTTTTAATTATGTGGAGTTAGGAATAGATACATTTGATTGTGTCTTACCAACAAGATTAGCTAGGTCAGGTTACATATTTTATGGAACAGAATCTGGTGGAACTGAAAAAAATAGATTTAGATATAAGTTAACTCATGCTAAGTTTAAAGATGACAAAGAGCCTTTAGAACAAGGATGTGGGTGTTATGTTTGTAAGAACTTTACTAGAGGGTATCTGCACCACCTATTTAAGGCCAAAGAGTTGTTGTTTTATACTTTAATCACCTATCACAACCTTTACTTTTTCAAAACATTAATGGACCAGATCAGAGAAAGTATTGAAAAAAATGAGTTTTTACAATTAAAAGAAAAATGGTTACAAAACTGATTATCGTCCGACATGGTGAGACTGAAGAGAATGCTAAAAGGATTACTCAAGGACATCTTAATTCTCAATTAAGTGAAAAAGGGAAAGAACAAGCTCAGAAACTAGCATTAAGACTTAAAGATGAAAAGATTGATTGCTGTTACTCTTCTGATTTAGATCGCTGTATGAATACAGCTAAAAAAATTATTGAGTTACATTCCAATTCAAAAATTGTTTCTTCTTCAGAATTGCGAGAACAAGCTAAAGGAACGTCTGAAGGACAGCCCCATAACGTGGTGTATGCAAAGTTTCATCAAGAAAATGTTCCTTATCATCTTTGGGATTATGAAGGTGGAGAAACTTTCGTACAGTTGTCAAAAAGGACAATTAAATTTATAGAAAAGATACGTGCAGAGAACTTTGGTAAGACCATCTTAGTGGTTACACATGGTGGAAATATTCGGGCTTTGTTAGCACATATCAACAATGACGATTTAGCAGAGACTAGACAATATCAAGCTAAAAATACGGAAGTTACGATTATAACTTATGAGAACGGTGTTGCAAAAATAGAAATCATGAATAATGGTGAACACCTATGAACCTAGAAGATTACAATTATCATCTCCCGGAAGAATTAATTGCTCAGAAAGCATTTTACCCTAGAGATCATTGTAAGTTAATGGTCATAAAAGAAGATAAATTCTTACACCAAAAATTTTATGAGATCATTGATTTCTTGCAGCACGGAGATGTTTTAGTAATAAATGAAACTAAAGTTAGACGTTGCAAATTAATTGGGAAAAAAGAAACTGGAAGTCCAGTGGAAGTCACATTAGTCAAACATCTAGGAAATAATTTTTACGAAACCAGAATCAAAGGAAAACCAAAAGTTGGAAAAAAATTAATCTTTGTTAATCTTACAGGAAAGATAATCAAACAAGAAGAAGATTGTTTTTATGTTCAATTTGACAGAGAAATAAGAGAAGAGGAATGCCAATTATTAACACCCCCATACATCAAAGAGGATGTACCGGAAGAAGATTACCAAACTACTTATGCAAAAGTTTCTGGTTCTTTAGCTGCACCAACTGCAGGACTGCACTTTACTCCAGAATTATTAAGAAAGATAGAATCAAAAGGGGTTAAGATTGCTAGATTACAATTAGACATCTCATATTCCACTTTTTTATCAATAAGAGACATTAAAACTCATCAGACAGGAAAGGAATATTTCTCATTAGATAATAAGAATGCAGAAATAATTAATTCTGCAAAAGGAAATATAATTGCTGTTGGCACAACAGTAGTCAAGTGCTTAGAGTCTTGCAACTGGGAAAATAACAGAATCAAAGCCACTGAAGGAATTTCAGAAATTTTCATTAAACCTGGGCATCAATTTAAGGCACCATTAAAAGCAATGTTAACCAATTTTCATTTGCCTAAATCTTCTTTGCTTTTGCTAACTTCTGCATATGCCGGAAGAGAACAGTTACTTAAAGCATACAACGAAGCAGTTAAAAAAAAGTATCGGTTCTTCTCATTAGGCGATGCAATGTTGATCTTTAAATGATGAAGTTATGCTGTGTCTATTAACTCTCTTTCTTTTCTTAACTCCTTCCGAGATTGATTAGCTAAAGACTTCCTTCCAAGAGATAAAGCACCCTGAATAATCATCCCTGGACTTTCAATCAGCCTTCTGCGCATATAAGGTGCAGCTTCTCCTGGCCTAAGTTGAATGGGTGCATAAAATCTAACTACATGACCTTCACTTTTGAGCGTGGGTGCTAAATCATTTTCAACATTTGGTGGACCTAATAAAAACTGAAACTCATAAAAAGAATGATCCATTTGGTTCAACACATTTCTTTGCAAATGAAAAATGACATCATGATCATGAGTAGCAACTTCAATATAAACCAAATCGCGCTTAGATGCCTGATTAACCCTTGCAATCAACATTCCTTTAGCATTATCATTATTCATCTCACCAACCGTCTCATCCTCAGTATAAATCCCTAAGCAGAATCTTTGTCTTACTGGATGACGTCCCGTAGTGAGAGTAATACTCTTAATAAATAAATCAACAAGATCATCATGGCTACGATAAAGTCTACCTTGTAAGACGCCACCAAATCCAGAATAGCCTTTTTTACGCATAATTTCTTCAGCATTTAATGTAACACTTTTCCAGTAGGCTTGTTCAGAATCTAAAGTAACGTCAATCGGACCTGCTTCATCAGCGATTGTTTCCAATCCTTTTAATAAACGTGTCTGAGGTGAAACATACAAACCATTTGGTTTGTGTTCTGCATAACAGATTGCAGAAGGTTTCACAGAGAGAGAAACTGGTTTTTGATGTGGATGATTACCAAAATCAAATTTTGGTCTTACTAAACGAATTAACTGAACATAATCATCTACTGCTCTTCTTGCTTCGTCAACT
>Ga0066639_10004508_pt1 | contig 11855 bp, 11 predicted proteins | sample CryGeyCG2114_010_2_FD_59504 | JGI IMG/M metagenome (GOLD analysis project Ga0066639, IMG submission 59504) | Groundwater microbial communities from aquifer - Crystal Geyser CG10_big_fil_rev_8/21/14_0.10 | ecosystem: Environmental > Aquatic > Deep subsurface > Groundwater | place: USA: Utah... | reverse complement strand
CCGCCACTGAAATATTCTTCAAACTACTTGATCCGTTTGTATATTTTAATGCCGCTTTCATTGCAACATACGTGCTTTTGGCAGCGTGCGGAGATGGGTCACCGGCAACCCCAGTTTTTCCGATAAAAAACGGGCTGTATTTGATTAAGTATTGAACATATTCTTCTTTCATTCCAACATCTTCTCCTGTAAAAAAGTTTCCTCCTAATATGTTTATCTTGTCAGCGTATGATTTTAAAAACTTATTATTTATTATCTTCTTTGGGTCACCTATTATTACGGCCTTTGCCCCACCATATGGGACACCAGCGATGGCACACTTACGTGTCATTGATGCTGACAAACGTAAACAATCCACTAAAGCGTCACGGTTGGTCTTGTAAGGATATATTCTAGTTCCACCAACTGCTGGTCCGAGATTCTCATTATGGATTGCAATATAACCTTTCAGACCAGTCGAACAATCAGAGAAGTAGGAGACAAATTTGTGATTATCAAATTCTGGAAGGTCTTCAATGTTATTTACCATTGCACTTAATTAGTTATTGCATTTAGGGGAAATCTTGGAGAATGAGTGACTTTTTTATCATCCACATAACCAATCCTAAAAATCATTTGTGGGTACTTTACTCCAAAAATATTTTTTATATTTTTCTTATGATCGTTGACAATTGCAGAAGCAAGTGGTTGAAGCGCTATACCTTCCTTCGTGGCTTGAAGCCACAATTTCTCAAAAATTTGCCCTGCCATTATCCAAGATTTTTTGTTATCAATATTCGTGCTAATAACACCAAAATAATCAGTTGAATTTAAAGCCGCCTTATCCTTAATGGCCATCAAAGGTGCTATATTAACCATCCTCATTAAATATGGAGTTAAAATAGCCTGAACATTTTTAAACCCCAAAACAGTCCCCGGCATTCCATAATAAGATTTACTCTTATTCGGGATTATCAGCTCGCTTAATTCCCTTCTAAAATAGTCTGTTGATATGCTTGCATAACTTGCATCAAGTAGAACTTTTACAATCTCTGAATTTTCATTCTTGTTTATAAAAGAAACTTCGACTTCGTTTGTCGATAGATTTTTAAATTCATTTATCACACTTTGTTCTATTAAAGTTGAATTAAATTTCAACCTACAAGTGGCTCTTTCTGGAATCACAGAAATCAAGTGATCATCAAATTTTTGTTTACGACCTTTTGATGTAGAAAAAGTTATCTTCACCGAGTCGCTTGACACCTGATAACTAACTTTTGTTTTTAATCTCAAATACTCAGCAGCAATTAAAACATTTTCAATGAGGCACCCCATACTAATAAATAAGAAGCGATTTTTCTTGTCACTTTTTGGTAGAGATCTCGAAAAATCAGGATTAATTACTAGGTAGTTTTTTCCTTTTCTAATCGACCAGGGCTGAGTATTATGTGTTGAAGGGGCAAGAATCCCGTACTCAAGAGCGTTTTTAATTTTTTCTTCTAAACTCTTAAGTCTTGTTTCCGTAACGTTCCAAGATTTGTAGTTGTCTAACATCAAGGTTTAACTTAGATAACTATATCACACTGTTACAGAATTTTAAATGGGAGCTCAAGATCAGAATTCGTGTCCATTCTATTTACAATTTCATCCTGTTCAACAAGATTTTCAGTTTCCCAATCGTGCTCCAATGCGTACAAAGCCGTCAAGGTAACATTATTGAAAACCCAATCTCTATCGTTTTCTGCCAGGGATAAAATGTCTTCTTTTGACAAATTTATTTTTAACATTAATCGTTTATTTTCTATGCTTACTCCGACACTTGATAAATATTTATCAGAATCTTCAAGAGAGACTCTGTACCATTCTTGTGGCACTTCGGTTAATTCTATGGAAATAGTATTAATGGGATATTCTTTTCCGTCGTCTGGTGAAGTAACTTTATAATTGCCAACAATTTCGGGAAGAAGTGTCAATAAACTTTCTTTATTTTGCAATCTTAATTCAAAACCCTCGACGCTGCTTGCAGTTTCAACAACAAATCCTTCTTCGACATTTTCCTCTTGGTAATTAATTTCTTTTGGTGACTCGATCTGATTATCATAATAATTCTTTCCAAACAAAAACGCCAAAGAAACAAAAACAAGAGCCACGACAAGTTTTATCAAGTCTTTCATGTGGTATTAGTATAGCAGCAAAAATACAAAACTTTACTTAAAAATAGTACAATACAAGTAATGAAAAACTTAAAAAAATATTTATTATTTCCACTGACTGCAACTTTTCTATTGCTAGCCGGTTTATACATGTATTCAAATAATAAAAATCGCGGTATACAAACAAACACAGAGGCAACTCCATCCCCAACACCAGCACCAATTGAAGAATCTATAGAAAACGGAGTTTATACAAATTATACATATGGGTTTAGGTTTGAGTACCCAGAGGATGTGTTTGATAAAACAATTGTTAATACTACGAATTCAACAGAGTTAGAATCAAGTAGAGATAATATTTCATACATACTTGATGTATATGTTTATAAATACCGAGAGGAAGATAAATCAAAACCAGGATTTGGCCCCACACTATATTTTGCGGCAATAAACAAAGCTAATGGAGAAGAAATCTCTCAATATGATTACAAAAATTCAAGATTCGTAACAGTTGGTAACAAGATTGATAACATTACCACCGACAACTACAAAGGTGTTTTCTATAGATACGAAGAAATATCTGAAGATTATCGACTCGGCGCGATTTATTATTCTGCCGATTGGTTAATGAATGATGTGATAATTTCGGTAAAAGTATTAGCACCTGATATAGAAAAATTGGAAAAATTTAGACCGCAATTTGAAAATATGATTCAAACATTCAAATTTTTTGCCTCAAACCAGTAAAAACTATATAATTGCACCAATTCAGTAATTTTACTGAATCTTTTTCCGTTAGGTACCTTTACAAAGGAGAGTTGTGCAATGAAGAAATTAATGTTGTGGATTACCATGCTTGCAATTTCTATAGGAGTCCTCTCGATTCCTAAGATAGTAAGAGCCCAATATGGAATCGAAAGTAATTACCGTCCACCAGTAATATCACCGCTTCCTGATGATCCAAATTATCCATTCTATATCACCAGAATTGACTGTATAGAGAATCAGACAGACCCAAACAACATAATTTACGGCCATTCAGGAACACAAGGAAGTCGCTACATGGATATAAGTTTAATTGGAGAAACTGATAATGGTACTCCAGTATATTCCTCAGGCCCAGGTGTAGTGACGCTAGCCAATTATGCAAGTGATTTTGGCAATAACGTCATCGTAGAAAACAATGAAGTGGGTTTCCGATATGCCCATCTTCAAAAAATATACGTTAAACAAAATCAACAAGTACTAAAAGGCGATTTAATCGGTTTGATTGGAAAATCTGGGAGAAGTCATGGTTCACATCTACACTGGGAAGCATGGCAAATAAACAACAGTGGTTTTGATTTAATGAAAATACCCGGGATAAATCTTAACGATTCTTCCGCAGGACGGCCATGCACAAACGTAAATGTCGGTACCATTGATGGCCCATCGATATCTCGTTGGGATTCGTGCCCTGATTTTTACAATGAAGCAGTGGCATCAGGCCTCGAATATGTAGTTCTATTTGACCATAAAGATTGCCGAGGAAATTGGCTGGTACTTCCTTGGAGTGGATATGCCGGATGGGACCTGACAGATATTTTTAACGACAGAGCCAGATCAATTTATATCCCGCCTGGATTCTCTGTAGTAATAAGTGCCCATGCAGATGACCACGAGAGTCTGACTCTTTGCCACTCTGTTGACATGTGGAACCTCGACGAGGATTACTATGATAACTCTGAAGTCAAAGTTGGTTGGCAAGGAGGCGATGGTTATAACATGGTTTCCTTTATCACCATTAAGCCAATTCCAAATTGTCCTGTTACTTCCGGTGTCGTTGACGATGAATCTGAAGGTAGAGTGTCTTCATACACAGAACATATTGGACCCGTTTCCATAACTGAAATCGCGAGCGCGAAAGTAACCCATAAAGATTACGGAGTAGAAACAGTATTTACTCCTGACGGAAACAGGCTGATTGTTAGTGCATCAAAGGAAATTAAAGTACTTTCGGTTCCCAATCTGGAATTAATAAGTAGTATCGATATTCCTGAATGGGAAGGCGGGCCCATCGGAGCTAATTCAAACAATGAATATATCGCCGTAATACAGTCTATTGTACAAATCAGAGACACAGAAACGAGCTCAGTAATTCGAGAGCTTAATCCCTGCGATGCAACATATTCATACTGCGGACCATGGGCATTCAACGCTGCTTCATCGCGTGGCGCTTTTTTAGGACAAGTTAACTCCCCTGAAATAAAGGCTACTGCAGAAGCGGCTGCATTTACGGGCGGCGGGTTTTCAACTTCTAGAATGGCTCAACACCCAAGTCCAAGAGTCATTGTGATATTTGACTTGAATTCTGGAGCCACATTGCGAAGCATTGATATCTCGGATCTATATACGAATTCTTTTCAGAATGTAAGCAAACTCCAGTTTAGTCAAAACGGCAGTTTGATTGGGGCAAATATTTCTGACGAAGGTGTGGCAGTCTGGGATATTTCATCTGGCCAAAGGTTGGCTCTTGTTGAAACCTATGGAGGCTGGAGTTTAGGATCTGACAACCTAATAACCTACAGTTCCAATCAATTCAGATTGTTTTCGTTTAAGTCAAATATGGGAGAAGCTATATTAGATTCTGATTGGGTTGACGAGAGAGGATTGACCTTAGCTCCCGACGAAAATCTTCTCATCTTGGTATATTCCAGTGAGAGATCCATCCAATTGTGGGATATAAACACAGGGAAGAGTATTGCAACTATAAATACTGAACGCAAAGGTTACCAGCCAACGGTAAACCAAGAAAGCTCATTGGTTGCAGTTGTATTCAGTGATGGCACAGTGAAGCTTTATAAAATTGAGTAGCCTACATACCAGTTAATTTGAATTATCAAAAATTCAGATTAGCTGGTTTTTTTATGCAAAATTTCCCGCAAAAAAACAGAAATCGTTGCCTGTCAATAGTACTGATCACCATTACTGTGAATCAGTGTTTTAATATCACCAAATATTTTAATCCAAGTATCTTCTGTCCCTCCAAAATTGTTAAATGCAATTTCAACGTAATTATCGTGGTTGCCAATTACTTTCACTGCTTCTTTATTACACAGTATTCCCTCATTAAAAATATTATTATGTAAAATAGTTCCACTCGCATCCTCCATTGCGATACCAACAAGTTTCTGACAACCCTTATAAAATTCGTCCAGCTCAATATTCAAGTAGTGTACGCTGGCTACATCACCAGCATTTTCAACAACTGCACCGTTATAATCTCCTGCTCTTACTTTAATTGTATGATTCTCCCCGTAAAGTGTATAACCATCCGGGATTAATATAGATTCGTCTGTAGTACAATCACCTGCCAAAGTCATTGTCTTTAACTTTTCATTTTTAATAAAAGTGCATTGGCCAGTTATCATTGTGCTTAGAACACCAAACCCCAATGCTAAACCTGCAGCGCCAAAAGTTAGATGCTTTTTGTACTTAGTTAATAATTTATTCACCTGTTTTAGTATAGCAATTGTTACAACTAGGTTTACAGCCAACCAATACAACACTATATATAAAGATATAGTTGACAAGGAATATCAAAATATCTAAAACTATAAGTACGACTTCAGATCGTTGGCCGCAAACGGAAACGCCTGGAAGTTAAAGTATATCTGCCCCAACTCTAATTTATGAATCTAAGAAATTTTCGTATTTATTTTTTATTCCAGAAGGGGGGTGAAATAAATGAAAAGAATTTTAATTAGCCTTTTATCCATTGGAGTTGTAAGCACACTTGCAATCGGCGCTTCTCAAGCTTGGTTCTCTGATACAGAACAAAGCACAAACAATAAAATCACTGCTGGTGATATTAATTTAGAAGTGACTACAGGTGCGGCTCTAGCTTTCGAACCAGTACAAATTGATGATATGAAGCCAAGCTATGTCCGATGGACAAAGCACACCGTCACAAATAGTGGAACTAATCCTCTAAGACTTTGGAAGAGAATTAAGGATATAGCCACTAGTGAAAACACTAAAAGTGACGCAGAGCGCGAATGGTACAGCACCCACCCCAATGAACTCGACGGGAATGGTCAGAAAAACGATATAGATAAATATATCGAATATGATATGTATGTCGGCGGTGAAGTTGATGGCGATCCAGCCAAGAATTATCTAGGCGGCAAACATGACGAAGGGGGTCGAGTAGTCATAGATGAAACCGATGGCATTACACTTTACGATATTCAGGGTGTTTATGTATATCTTGGAGAATTACAACCAGAAGAAAGTATGGTTGTTTGGCAAAGTTACCACATGAAGAATGAAACAGGTAACTGGGCACAGACCGATAGAATCAATTTCACGATTGAGTTCTATGGTGAACAAGATAACGGCGACGGACCAATTGGTGGCGGCATTGGACAGCAAACTTTATTGCTCGAAAATAAAGACACAAATTGGGATCCAGAGATCGGCGATGGAACATGGGGTGTTCTTAAATGGGCAGGTGATGGCCCAACTTTTGATTTCAGCTCAACACTAAAAGCACACGGACTTACACCCAACACAGCATATGATCTCATCTATGCACCTGATGTTTGGCCGCAAGGAATTCCATTTGGTGTCAACAATATCAAGACAGTTCTTGGTACGGGGACATCAGATGCAAATGGTTATCTTGAAATATCTGAAAATCCTGATCTCGGATTTGATATCCCTCATGTAGATGATGCAAATTATCCACTTGGAGGAAAAATCTGGTTAGTATTAGCCAGTGACCATGATGATAAGAAGATGACCGGATGGCATCCAACTGAATATTTGTTTGAGTACAATTTGATAACGTACGATGACACTAATATTTAGTTTTTAGCCTTTATCCTCAGCCCCTTAGGGAGAAAAACCCACCGGGCTGAGGAGAAGGTGTCATAAATTAGTTATGAAACTTACTAAAATTTTAGGAAGCATTTTACTGGGAACGGGGATTGGACTGTTTGGATTTCTCTTTGCACTTCAAAACGGGCTTCTTGGGCATAGCATTAGGGCTTTTACTGTTACTTCTGGCTCAATGGAGCCAACTCTCCACGTCGGCAGTGTTGTCTTCACAAAATCCACTGATTCAATAAATAACGGCGACGTAATTTCATTTAAAGTAAATGGCGATAAAGATAACATTGTAACTCACAGAGTATTAGCCCAACAATTTGATGAATTTAACAATCCTTATTATTTAACAGCGGGGGATAGCAACGAAGAGGTTGACAGATGGCAAGTGCAGCCGTCGCACATTATTGGTAAAGAATTTTTTACAGTGCCATATCTGGGATATTTTGCAAATTTTGTAAAAACGCCAAAGGGCTTCGTTGCGCTTATCATAGTCCCCTCTGCGATTATCGTTTACGAAGAGCTTAAAAACGTTACGAAAGAAATTAAGAGATTAATCAAAAGAGCTCTCCCCTCCTCCGATAGAGGAGATCGCGTGAAAAGCGCAGTTTTCATACCGCTTGTCGCAATTGGTGTTTTATTCACCGGAATCACTAATGCCACATTTACAGATGATGAGTCGTCCCAATCAAACACTCTTGGGGTTTCAACTGATTACGGCTCCCCTGCTCCAGAAGTTATTAATCTAAAAATAAATGAATTCTCTCCATCGCCAACAGACGGAATTGAATGGGTGGAAATTTATAATGCTGGAAATATATCTGTTGACTTAAATGGGTGGAAATTAACAGATTCAGACAATCACCAAAAATCTTTAAGTGGAACAATTCAACCTAATGAATTTTATGTTTACAAAGATGGTAATGGTTGGCTAAATAATAGCGGTGACTCAGTTTTACTTTTTGATTCATCCAACATTGTCGTGGATAAAACCGAATACGACAATACCGAACACAATGTTACTGTTGGTAGAGAAACAGACGGTACTGGTAATTTTAAGCCCTGTTCCACACCGTCGCCAGGTGAAACCAATAATGGCTCATGCTAAAAATAAATAAAAAAATAATTTCAATTTTATTAATTCCATTTGTAATCTATGGCCTTTACACACTTCATTTAAATAAACAGACCACAACAGTAAAAGCTTTTGGTGATTTAACAGTTGATTTTGGAGTCCCCACTAATGATCCAATTTTTACGGTCACAAATATGCTTCCTGGTGATTGCGAAGACAGACAAATTGTTGTCACAAATGACGGCGATGATGACGCAGTTGTTGCAATTCGATCTGACAATGAAATTGACGACGATTCGCTTTCAGAAGTCTTAACAATCGAAATTAGTAATGGTCAATCACTGTACTTTGATACATTAAAGCAATTTTTTATTGATAGTGATTATCCTGATGGTATTTTCTTGCAAAATTTAACGCCAGGCCAAGAAGAAACTTACTCTGTTAATATTTGCTTTGATACTTCTGCTACTGAAATTTATAAAAATACTTCTGTAACTTTTGATTTAATTTTTGGAGAAATTGTTTCGGATATTAGCTTACCACCCGAATGCGCTCATTTGGCAGGAGCAATAACAGAAACTATTGAAGGCACTAATGGAAATGATGAACTAAAAGGCACAAGAGCAAACGAGCTTATTTTAGGATTGGGAGGCAATGACAAAATCGACGGAAAGGGTGGAGATGACTGCATCGTTGGAGCTGAGGGCAACGATAAACTGGATGGTGGGACTGGCCGGGACATAATTGTCGGAGGAATTGGCAACGATAAGCTGGAAGGTGGAACAAATAATGACAAGCTTTATGGAGGACCTGGAAATGATGAGCTTTTTGGAGACACAGGTGATGATTTCCTCGATGGAGGAGAAGACCGCGATTACCTAAAAGGGGGTACAGGAGAAGATACATGCATTAATGGTGAAACTGTTCATAAAAGTTGTGAATTTTGAGTAGAGAAATATTATCCAGAATAAGTTCAATCTATTGCGACTCAGCTGATGTTGAGTATAGGCCGGCTAGCATTAGAGAAATTGCAGCCACAATTCACGGAGACTTCGAAATACTAGAATCGCTTCATCCTCCAAGTGATGAAGCCAAGTCAGAAAAAATTTTAGCCGAAGACGAATTAGAAATTATTGAAGAAGGAAGAAATGGGAAGGGATTGAAAAAGTGAAAATAGATAGAATAATATTTGCAGTGTCTGCAGTAATTACAAATAAAAGTGGTAATGTTTTAATTTTAAAAAGAAGCAATACTAGAACATACAATAATTACTGGCAGTTACCAGAGGGAAAACTAGAACAGAATGAGAATCCAAACCAAGCACTCCTACGCGAGATATACGAAGAGCTAGGGGTTAAGATAAAAACATCCAAGTTTATTGACATTAACCACAACACCATTAGGATTGAGAACGACAACTGCTTAGTAATTCGAATGATATTTACGACAAAACTTCGAAGAATGAATAATTTCGCTCTCAGCCATGAACACATGGCTTATCGTTGGTTTAACCCAAACAAACCAACAAAACTTAAGTTAGCGCCAGGAGTATTAAATGCAATAAAAAGAACCTATTAAAGCTACCAACTCCCACCACCACCTCCGCCGAAGCCGCCGCCGGAAAATCCTCCACCACCAAATCCTGATCCACCAGATTTACTTCCTGGCGTGGCACCAAGCGATTTTCCTGCTGCACTTTCAAAACCGGATAGATTGCTAACCAAACTGGCTGTCGCAATGTTACTTGTATAGCTCGGTGGTTTAACATTCAATTCTTCCATGTCACTTGCCAGCTTCTTAACAACACCTAAACTAATCGCAAGCGGTAACATTTCCTCCAAGAACAAATGCTTTTCATTCACTTCTTGTCTCCATTTACCTTTTTTCAAATAAAATTTAAGCCCATTGATCTGCTGATTCAATGCATAACCATCTGGTTTTTTCCTTGGCATAAATTGGATCACTAAAACAGAAATCGGAATCGAACTTATGGCGATTATTAATGGGAAAACGGCAGGCGCGGTTTGATTGATAAAAGTAAAACTTGTCAAAGCTATAAAGACAACCGTGTAAAAAATAAACATTTTTATGAACCAGCGAATTTTAACGGTTTCTGGGTTGCCATCAAAATATCCCTCATCATCCATATTTTGATAAAGCATTTTCCTAAACTCTTTTAGGGATTTATAAAATTTATATTTATGCTCTGACAAAAGCACAAATTCATTTTTACCGATTTTCTTCTTCATCTCACTAGTAGCCTTGCTTTCTGACTTTTCAATAACTTTAGAATCAAAAAGTTCATCATATAAATATCTTTGATAATCAGTGATTTTTGCATCAGGCTTTGGTAATTTAACTAGCGCATAATCCTCAGATTTTCCAAAAAAAGCTTTTTTGTCGAGTCGGACAATTTTAAAGAATTTTAAGCGTGCCAATTCTACAATTTCTGCCACAACATCATGCATATCAACTCGCTCATCAAGAAGAGTTCCGACTTGCGACGGTGTCAAATCGTTAATCGGATAATAAACCATAGGAATAAATTTTCTAGCAAAAAGTGGAGCTTTCTCAGTTTTTGATTCTTGTTCGTAATAAACATTATCCCCAATTCGCTTAATATCACGACCATTTCTGTACCAGCTAATTAAAATATAAATTAGTGGAATAATCGCAATTGGATAACCTAAATTATTCATAATAAAATCTGTGATTTTCACAACAGTTCCCGGAAAAACCAAATTATTCTGTTTATCTAGCCCGACAACAATACTCATATCGCGACCGTTGCCACCCATAACTTGACTAACAAAAGCAGCTTCATTATCACCAAATTCTTGAATACAATTATGTTCAGTTGAGCCTGCCAAGCCGGTGTAGCATTCAGTACGAGAGATTCGTGCGAAATTGGAAGTCACAGTCGCAGAAGTTGAAATGATATCCGTATCCCAAGCGCTTCCTGCAACATTCCAATAAAGCTCATCATGATCATCAAATTGCTGCAAAATATTTTTAACCTGATAATTAATGATATAGACTTGTCTTCCAGAGATTTGCTTTTCAGCGTCTCCAATTTTGATTTCAATATCACTTCCCTTTCTTGAAGTTTTATATTTTATGTTTTCTCCATTGCGATTCTTTACTGAAAGCACTTTTAATTTACTGTTAAAATTAATATTTTTTACAGAATAAACTACAGGAATGTCTCGGAAAATCCCATGCCTAGGAACGCGAAAATCTACATCAATTGTTTCAGTTACATCAAGGCTTGTATCTTGGTTGATTGTAATTTCACTAGCGAAGTTAACAACTGTGTAAGGAGTTGTGTCTGTTTGAGCCTTTACATTGGGAGTAAAAACAAAAAATAAAATAAATACAAAAAAAGAAATCAATTTCTTCATGCTTTATTATAGCCTATAAAAGAAGTATTATTCGAAGCTAATTTCTACACTTGTAACGCCAGATTCTGAGCCATTTATTTTTACTTTAATCTCTTGATCTCCATTAGCTGCTGTGAAATTGGCTTCTAATTGTCCATTAACTTTAGATTGAACAAAACTTTTTGTGTTAAAGCCCAAATCACGAATTTGAGATTTGTACCAATCCGCAACACCACTGGCGTCGGCATCGACTTCCAAGCTAACTTCTTCAGAAGTATTAAGTAAAATATTAGCATTAGGATAAATATAATACGCGTTTTGCTGAATCTCTACTTCTGGAGTAGGAGTAGGCTCTTCCGTTGCAGCAGGCAACACATTGGCATTACTTTTGCCAACGGC
>Ga0066639_10004507_pt1 | contig 11856 bp, 10 predicted proteins | sample CryGeyCG2114_010_2_FD_59504 | JGI IMG/M metagenome (GOLD analysis project Ga0066639, IMG submission 59504) | Groundwater microbial communities from aquifer - Crystal Geyser CG10_big_fil_rev_8/21/14_0.10 | ecosystem: Environmental > Aquatic > Deep subsurface > Groundwater | place: USA: Utah... | reverse complement strand
TATCATCTTAGTTTTAAAGGAAATGTCAGGTTTTTAAAGCTTTCGTAGCAACCAACAGCCCACGTCCACAAAGTACTTTTCTTTTTTATGAAACATAAAGACTTTCTTTAGGAGCATTTTAAACTCTAATAAACTCTCTACCTTAAACTTGTTTTTTATACATACTTTTTCAATAAATTCTTTACTTTCTATTTTGTGGAGTGTATAAACAGTTTTACTTATTTCCATGGCTTTTTCTAAGAAAGCTAGATCTGCCTTTCTTTTTTGGACACCAAAAGGAGGATTTTCTAGAACAACATCCACGTCTTCTTTAAAGTCTTTAACATTGCTTAATACAAATTTAGTGTTCTTAAACTCTTTAGAATTTTCTTTTGCTGCTTCTAATGCTTCTTCATCAATATCCACAAAGTACACTTTTTTAGCACCAAGAATCAAAGCACCAATTCCAAGGATTCCATTACCACAACCAAGATCAGCAACAATTTTGTTTTTTATGTCACCATTCAAATAAGCCCACCACAACATTTTAGAAGCATCTTCTGAATCTAATTGATACTGCTCTAATTCTATGGTGTGCGATTTTTTTTGTTTTAGCTTAGATAAAGTTATAGCCAGTTCTTTTTTATTCAAAGTCATTTTTCATTTCTAAAAGTTCGTTTATTGTTACTGTTTTGTTTTTAAAGTCTATTTTTTTATCTTCTATCCTTTTAACTACTAAAGTTATTCCAAAAAGATTTTCTATTTTTTTTGCTAGTTCTACACTTGGCCTCATAATTCCAGACTCGACAGCTTGTAGTGTGCTTTCTTTTTCAGAAATACTAAATGCAACTTGTCTGTGGTTTAGTCTAAACTCTTCTCTTTTTTGTTTTATTCTTTGTGCATAATCTGGGACTATTAGTTCTACTTCTTCTAATTTGCTTTCACGTATTATGTCTTCTCTAGTTGCTTTCTTTGGTTCTACTATAGACTTTTTTTTGCTACAATCAGAGCATACACGAAAAGTAAGATTATCTATTACAGCCTCTGAAAGTGGCCTATTCTTTCCGCACAATTCACAATAATCTTCTCTTATTGTTATTGCCATTTTATTCCCCCTATTTAAGATATATACACGTAAAATGCTAATCCCTTATAAGGCTTTTTATTTTTATCAAAAACTATTTAAAGTGAGTTTATTTACTGCTTTTGTATAGGTAACAAAAAAATGAAAAAGTTAAAAAGTATAAGGGGTTTTAAGAAGTACAATGCCCCTTTTTGATTCTGCTTTATTAGTAATATACGCTATAGCTTTGTTTTTCACTATATTTTGGTTATGTATTTTAATAGAAAATAAACCTATACGAAAATTAAAAGAAATTAAAAAATATCCTTCAGTGTCGATAACCGTACCAGCATATAATGAAGAAGGTACAATTGAAAAGACTATAACTTCTGTACTAAATTTAGATTATCCGCAAGATAAATTAGACCTGATTTTAGTGAATGATGGTTCTACAGATAATACTTTAAAAATAATGCAGGACTATGCTAGGAAATATAATTTTATTAAGGTAATAAATAAGAGAAATGCGGGTAAAGGGGCTGCGATAAATGATGGTCTAAGAATAGCAAAAGGGGAATTTTTTGCTTGTTTAGATGCTGATTCTACAGTGGAGAAGGATACATTAAAAAAAATGTTGAGGTATTTTATTACTGAGAGTACTGCAGTAGTTCTTCCTCTTATGAAAATAAGGGATTCGAAAAAGATTGTGGAAAGAATCCAACATTGTGAGTATTTAGTTAATATGTATTATAAATTCCTCATGTCAAAATTAGATTGTGTCCATGTTTCACCAGGTCCTTTTAGTCTATATAGGACAAATGTTCTTATTAAAGAAGGGGGGTTTGATGAGAATAATCTTACTGAGGATTTAGAAGTAACTTTAAGATTACAAAGCAAACATTATAAAATTGTGCAGACAATGGATGCGGTTGTATATACTATTGGAATGAATAGTATAAAAAAGTTGTATAAACAAAGAAATCGGTGGTACAAAGGAACAATGTTGAATTTAAAAAGATATAGGCATCTTATTTTTAATAGAAAATATGGTGATTTTGGTCTTATTCAAATGCCCAGCATATTGATTTCAGCAATATTTTCACTTATACTTTTATATAAAACTACGTCCCTTTTAATAGTGGATCCTATTCGTTCTTTATTTAATAAACTTTCTTTGGCAAATTACGATATAATGGATGTGATTGGATATTTTATCTCAAATTTTAATATTTTAGATTTAAATTACTTTAATGTTGTAATTATGGGGATTGTGCTTTTAACCGGGATAGTTATATTTAAGTATGCGTTTAAGACTACTAATGAAAAGATATTTAAAGGAGCAAAATCTTTTTTACCATTAGCCTTTTATTTTTGTGTATACTTCCTTTTTTTAGGAACAGTATGGGCAGGGGTGACATTGGATTTAATTTTAAATCGTAAACAAAAATGGTAAATGGTGTAAAAAGAAAAGCAAGTAGAAATAAATATATTATTGCAGTTGTTTTTACCATTACCGCTTTTTTACTTGGATTTCTTGTTAATTCTGTAATAGAAGGCAAAAGATTGGATTTGAGTCAGCAAGTTCTTTCCGAACAAAAAGTAGAACTAGAAAGCCTATATGTACAATTTTTATATACTGATTTATTGGCTACTGAGGAAAATTGTAGTGAAGCACTTGGAGTGTTGGACTATAATCTTAATATACTTGGAGAAACTCAAAGAAAACTAGAAGAGTATAATAGCGAGGCTTCCTTAAGAAAAGAAAGCTTCCCTTTGATACTTAGGACATATTATCTTGAGGAAATAAAGTTTTGGTTACTTGCCCAAAAAATACAAAGATTATGTAAAGATAATTTTGACCACATATTAGTTTTAAATTTTTTCTACGGTAGTAAATATGAATGTGGTGACTGTGAAAGTCAGAATTTTATTCTAACCAATCTAAAAAATGAATTTAAAGATGATTTATTAATATTTAATTTTAATGTAAAATTTACAGATGAGCCAATGGTGCATATTTTAAAAGAAAAATATAATATTACAGAGTATCCAACAATAATTATAAACAATAAAAAATTTGAAGGTTTAACTTCTGAGAAAATTTTATTTAATGTGGTATGTTCTTGTGAGCCAAGTATAGAAAGATGTTAATATTAGCAAGAAATTTGACTCTGAAAATTTAAAAAAGAAAAAGTAACCCAAGATGATTTATATTGTTTTTTCCCTTTTATTTTTACTACCTTCCGTTACTTCTAAAAAATATGTTACTACGAAATTTTTGAAACCTTTCTTAGATTGATAAGATTTAAGGAATTGCTATTATTCCCTCAAGAGTATTTATATACTCCTGACTAGTTCCACCCAATTTCCAAGCTCCAGGGTCAGAGGTGGTTTCTAAATAATAATATTTTCTTCCATTATGTTCAATATATACACCCTCACAATTGGTACAATAGACCCCCACTGCTAAATGTCCTGGAAATTTTAATAGAATTACATCAATATTCAGAGCTTTTAAAACCGCCGCCATTAAGAAAGACGTATCTTCACAGTCTCCTCTTTGGTCAACAATTGTTTCAATAGCATATTTTGGCCAATCTGCTCGTTTTATATATTCTATGTCGTATTGATATATCATAGACTCTACAAAATCTATAGCTATACAATGTTTACAAGTATCTCCTGTACTTATTGAAACATCAGTAATGTCTTTAGCAATAGTTTGAATAGTTATGTCATTTGGTGTTGCAAATCTTCCATCTTGATAATAATAACCTGTTCTTGGATAGTTTTTATAATACAAATACCAATCTTCAGCTATACCAAATTGAGTAGTATAAGCCTGACCGTTATGTTGCCAATTTATTGTAAATTTATAATTTTCACCGCCACCAGCAGGATGGATATTTTCATTATCTTTAATACCATCACTATCTGAATCTGGATTATTATCATCCGTTCCTAAAGCAATTTCTTCTTCATTTGTCAATCCATCCCCGTCTTTATCTCCTTGACTAATACTTCTTTCAGTTTGTTCAACTAAACTTTCTGATTGTTTTAAATTACTATAAAACTCAGATTCATATTGCTGTTGTTTCTTTTTAGTTTCTTTTTAGTTTCTTCAAGTTGCTGTTGCTCTGCTAAAATTCGTTTATGTTCGCTATAATTAGAGAATGCAATAAGGCTTCCAAAACCACCAACAATAAAAACTATGATTGGAATAATTATCCATAAAGGATTTATTTTTTTAATCTTCTTTCCGCAATGCATACAAAATTTTGTGCCACTTTCAATTCTTTTATCGCATTTTGGGCATCTCATTTTAACTCTCTCACATATCTTAAGAAGGTGTTTATTCTTTTTAAACTTTATTATCAGTTTTTATGGGGTTTTATGAAGCAAACTCTTGACTGAACAATAACTCTAAAGAGGAATGCACCAGGGCTATTTTATTAAAACCTTTGTAATTTTGGGTTTAAAATACAGAAATACCTTCTTTAGTTCTACCCTTTTTTTGTAATATTTCATCAATCTTCTAATTTTAATATCCCTATCCAAAATACAGAGATATAAATCCCAAGAAAACATATTACCCATAGATAATAATAGTATTCAAACATTTTCTATTTCCCAAATCTCCACTTCTTTATTCTTATAAATTAAATTGAAATTTGGATTATATCTTAATAAAAATAATAAACCTTCTTCTCTCCCATTATATAATGAATCTTTCATATTGTTATCCATATAAAAATATCTAATATTATACTTATTTATTATACTAGAAGCTTCTTCTAATTTAGTAGTATAAAGCAGTTTATTTGCATCTTCATATCTTTCATTTACATTTGGGGCATAAAAGAATTCTTCATCCATAACATTCTTTTTGTAAGCTTTAGATATCCAAAAACCTTTATTTGGATGGGAAAATACAACATCATTATTTTTTATTTTAGTTAAAAAGTATACAGCATCTTCTGTTGCTTCGTTTGGTAAAGAGTCTACAAGCCTTTTTTCATAGCTTACAAAAGAGAAAAGTAAGCCACAAATAATTACTAAGATAGTCATTTTTCTTATTAAACCGCTGCTCCAGACATGTTTAGTTAAACCAACTAAAGCATAAGAAGCAAGGATTATAACCATAAAATTTAGGTAAAACAAAGTTTGGCTAAAGAAAATTGTTAGAATAAACATTACTAAACCAACTAAAATAAAAAATAAAGTTTCCCTTTTGTTTTCTCTCCAAAAATAATTAATTCCTATAAAGGATAATATAGAAGTAAATAAAGCAAACCCATATGGTCCGCCTAAGTCAGAAATAAAATTTTGGAATAAGAAATTTACATTTATATCCAATCCAACAAATTTTAATATTTTTGGAATGCCTAAATAATATAATTTATACCCGTATTGTGTAAGCAATAATAAAATATCTAATCCCAGTAATTGCAGGATATGTTTTTTTTCTATCTTTTTTCTTCTTGAATAGATTAAAAATAAAAAGAAAAATAATACTGCTGAAAAAACAGAAAATAAAGAAAGAACTGATAACAATAAAACTGACGCAAAGTACTTTCCTTTTTTAAATAATAATAAGCTTAGTAAGACAATTAAGACCGCAATAGAGTATTTGTTTAAGACTGTTGAAAGGTAAATAAATGGCGGGGAGACTATTAGTAATACAGAAGAAATTATCCTATTATTTCTTGGTAAATCTTTTATTAAAACATAAAAAAAGGTGAATATTAAAAGCCCAATTATTGGCGGGAGTATTTTTGAGAGTAAAGCAGAGTTTAAGGATAAAATTAATGGAAGCCCTAGTTCAGTTATTACATACCTTCCACCGTAACTAAACTGATCGTAAAAAAATATCTTGCTTTCTGCTAATCTTAATTGATGATAACTTTCTGTCCCAACTAAGTAATCGCCAACAAATAAGTATCTTAATACTAATGGTAAAGCTATTGCTACAACACACAATACAAAAATAAGAAAAAATTCTTTTTTAACAGACAAATTCATAGATTCTTATCCTCCTCTTCTGGAAGCAGTCTTTATTATAGTAAAGAAGTGTTTCAATGTTATAAGCATTTTTTGTTTCTTCTGAAAGGTATATAATATTTATATTATACTTCTTAAGAAGTTCAATAGATTTCGCTTCAATTTGTGTAGAATAAAGTAAGTTTACATCTTCTAATCTATCCTTTGGATGTGGGGCAAGTAAAAAATTACTATCTATAACATTCCTTCTTTCTGCTATTGCAGTTATTAAATTTCCTTCATTTATATTTGCAAGAACAACGCTCCTTTTACCAGTGTTTTCTTTTATCCATTCCATATCATTTATAACTTGATCATGTAAGAAAGATACATTTTTAATAACAAGATAAGATGGCCAGATTGAAAATATTACAATAAGAATAAATATCATAGCGGGGATTATTATTTTTAGTTTAGCAAACCTTAACTTTTGGGTGTAATTAAAAAGTGTTTTTAATGTTAAGGAGGATAATACAGCTAAAGCTAAACCAAGTATTAGTAAACCTTCTGTAATTGGCATTAATCTTAAAATAAGCAATAAGAAAGTAGAAAGTATTAAACTAGATATTAATAGCGATAACTTATTTTTCTTTTGGAATACCCCTATATAAATTCCAATTATACCTAATATTAAGGGTATTATCCCAATATAAAAAACACTTTCAAATAATGTGAGCGATCTAAATGAATCAGCTAAAATATTCGCAGGAATATTTTGCCACATAATTGCTAATCCATATTCTAAGAATGCTTTTTTGTAAAAAATAAATTGTATTAACAAAACAAGAACTATTGAAAAAACAATAGCTTCTTTTTTTAATCCGCTTATTTCCACTTCTTCACTTAAACATAAAAGTACATAAAATAAAAGTGCTATTACAAACAAAAACGCTATTGGGTGGGTTAAAGCTAGAATAAAAGAAAAAATAATATAATGTGTAGCGTATCTTTTAAGATCTGATAAAAAATAAAACAAAAGGAATATAGTTGGAATTAGTATAGAATAAACAGACAGCTTATTTATTGTTTCTCCAATAAACAAGGGAATAAATGAAAAAGCCGTGGTTGAAAATAAAGAAGAAAGATTATCTTGTGTTAAACTTTTACAAACAAAGAATACTACAAAAACTGTTGCAGCTAAGAATATTTCAGGTATTATCTTTAATAAAAAGATTTGACCAAAGGATAATACTGCCATTAATGCATGGAAGAAAGGAGGATAAATCACATCCCTACCACCATAACTTAAATCATCATAAAAGACCAAATTTTTATTTTCTATTATATTTTCTATTTGCCTTAGGTGGAAATAAGCTTCATCTGAAGAAAAATTTTCTGTCTGTAAAGTAAAGTACAATCTAAATCCAAGTGTTAACAAAAAAATAAAACACAATAAAATATATGTTTTTTTATTCTCCATTTTTTGGTGTTTCCAATTTACCCTTTAATTTATCTTCAGTTATATCAAAATAATCGTAAAATTTAGGCGCCAATTTTAATAATTTTGTCCTTCCGCTTTTTTCAGAAGTTACCAATCCGTGCTCTTCCAATGCTTTTACATGATCATAAGCAGTGTTACCCCTTATTTTTATTATATCACATTGGAAAATAGGATTTTTATAAGCAATTACAGCCAAGGTTTCTTGTGTTGGTTTATCTAATTCAGAATCTGTTAAAAGTTTTTCAGTTAGATACAAGTAATCCCTTTTTATATTTAATTTCCACCTGTTATTATCTTCTATTAATTCTAAGGCACAGGTTCTTTTAGAATAATCTTCTTTAAGGTCTTCTAAAGCTTTTTTTATTATACCGACTGAACCTACTTCACAAAATTTTGATAGTTCTTCTAGGTCAATAAATCTGCCAGTTGTGAATAATACAGCTTCAACCTTATTCTTCAGATCTTCCATAGGGCTCCTTATAAGAAAAAAGATATAAAAAGCTTTCCAAAGAGTTTTAAGTCACAGCAAACCTTAGAATCGCTCCTATACCACTAAGGTCTCTAAATTGCTTGCCTTCATCGGTTTCCATACCTATTATTTTAACTTCAGTACCGTACTTTTTAGCTTCTTCTTCAAACCATTCTATTTCTTCAGCATCAAGTTCTTCAGATAATAACAAAGTTTCTACAGCCCCATATTCCAATGCTTTTTTAACAGCATTTCTTCCATAAGTTGCTTTGTTAGAGCTTTTTCCAAGTCTTTCTAAAAAGTCTTTGATTAATTCTTTTTCTTTAGTTATTTCTTGCTCAGCTATTACATCTTTACTTCTATCAACAAGTTCTTTTAAACCAAATTCTCCAGTATAACTTAAATCTTTTACACCAATTATTTTTTTCTTTACTTCAGTATGTATATAATCACCATCAAGGAAAGTTTCTTTTGTTGGTCCAGACCCGCCAAGTAAAATCCCTTTCAATTCTTTTATCTCTGTAAATTCTTTGTTTACTACAACTGCAATTTTTTTATAGAATTCATGTGCAGCTTCTTCTCTTAATCTTGCATAACGTTGTTGGCTATTATGCACTAAAATTCCATTAGCAATAAAATTCTTATTCTTGACAGAAATATCAATCATTTCTATTTTCTTTTCTAATTTTTGAATCTCTTTAATCTTAACAGGAATTAAATTAATATCTAAAACTTTCTTTAATCGGTTATATAATTTTTTATTATTTTTAACAACATTTAAAATAGAACTTTTAAAAGTATATTTACTCATCTGTCTTTGATTATAGAAAAAATTAGAAACTTTTGTAAAGTTTTCTTTAAGCAAACCTTCTTCCCCGATAATTTTCCTAACTTCTCTACCACTAATTAAAATCTGCCTCATGTTGTTTTTATTAGTTCGGTTTTTAATTAATAAATCAAGTTTTTTTCTTTTATCAGAAAATGTAAATCCTATTCTTGCTTTAAATAACTCTAAAGAGGGTTTATCGGTTATTCTAATAGTATACCTTGTATTATGTGTCGCCTTTTTAAAATTATATTTACAAATAGAGGCAATTATACCTAATCTTAATAATAAGAAATGCATCTGTTGAATTAAAATCTTATTACTCATACCAATAGCTAATTCTTCTTTGGTTACGTACCCTTCAGCATCAAATAAGCCTTTTAAAAATGAAGCAACTATATTGTCCTTTGATTTTAATACTTTCTCTGGAACTAAAGTATCAAAAGATTTTTTAACTTCTGGAAATTCTTTTTTAATAAAATCAATAATTGGTTTACCGTAGAGTCTTAATTCATAGTAATTTTTATTTTTCTTAAATTTAACTTTAGCTTTAGTTCTGAAAAGATTATCTAATAGTTTCTTGTAATGATAAATTGTTTCTTTATCTCTTTCGTAAAGATTTATTCTACTTATTCTGCCCCTATCTGTACTTTCTATATATCCGTCTCCAATAACATACCCCAAGGTTTGAGCTAAATCCTCGTTTAAAACTTTAGGTAATAAACGAACTTTAGTTTTTAAGGTCTGAACTTTCCCCTTTATATCTATTTTTTCGGGCATTAACAAATAATCCCCCTTTTTTAAATCCACAAGTTTTTTCTCTTTTATTTCATTATCAAATACAAAAAATATATGATCTTTAGAAGATTCAATTTCTATTCTAGGTGTTTGGGTAATAATTTTATAAGCCTCTTTTTTTCCATTGTCCCATTTATCAATAATAGCTGAATCTTTGATTAGGTTATCTTCAAAGTCAAAGCTCTTGATAACATAAGGATTATGCAAGTTCTTTATTTTGACTATATCCCCATCATTAGCAACGACTAAAGTATCTGGATGCAAACAAAATCCACCAACATGAACTTTGCCAGGAACATTAGAAGATAATTCTTTTATGAGAGTTATGCTTGTACCTTTTAATAATCCAATATTAGCTTCTCTGTTATCCATAACAATTAGACCATAGATATCTTTATGCTCTAACATGCCTTCTAAAACTTCTAAATCAAATACTTGATCGCATCGGTACTTACGAATATTTATTGGATCTGCTGGTTCAATACTAAAAACTTTTATGTCCGGTTTACCTTCTTGTGGGGATATATTCCCTGCAAAAACAGCTAATCCATTATCTGGTGTTTTTTTATATAATCTTAAATGTCTTACCATCTTTTCTAGACCATCTAAAACATTATTCCTAGTGGTCTTATCTTGGATATTAGATGCTGTACTCTGCTCTTGCTGCAAATGCCCAATTATTTTAATTAATTCATATCCTTGTGGAATATAAACAGAAATTAATTGTGTATGTCTAGCTTTTATTTGTTTAAGTTCATTTATTATTTTTTTTAGTTTTTGTCTTTGTTTTATATCCATTTTACAAAACCACTTCTAATTTTTTACCAAACTCTATTTTTTCAGCTTTGGTAACAGCTTTTAAATCCTCTTTAACAGTTTTTAGATTTTTATCACAATAAAGCATCTTTACTGGGGCGTTTAAAGGTATATTATTTTTTGTCTTTTCTTTTCTTACGTACGCTATAGTGTTTGTTACTAAATCCCCTATAGCTTCTAATTTCTTATCTTTTATACCCATACTTTTAGGCCAATTACTTATATGCACACTTTTATCTTTCTCTTTTTTAGCAAAGTAATATTGATATATTTCTTCTGTAATAAAAGGCATTATTGGAGCAAACAGTTTTAATATATTTAATAGGCTGATATATAAAGTGTACTGTGCAGATTCTTTTGATTTTATACCTCTAACATTTGAATTGTATAATCTGTCTTTAACAATCTCTAGATAATAATCGCAAAAAGTATTCCAAAAGAAATTTTCAATTGAAGATTTAGCTTTTGAAAATTCGTAGTCTTTAAATGCTTCTGTGCAGTTTTCTATAACCTTATTTAATTTTATTAATAACCATTTATCCATTGGTTCTAAATTAACTTTCTTTAAATTGTAATCTTCTAAATGACTTAAGCAAAACTTAGAAGCATTCCATAATTTTGTAACAGTTTTTTGTCCAGTAACTATATCTTTTTCTTGGTAATCAAAGTCTTCTCCTAATTTTGAAGAAGCAGCCCAGAATCTTACTGCATCTGCACTAAATCTTTCCATTACATCTTGTGGATTTACAACATTTCCTTTAGACTTTGACATTTTCTCTCCTTCTAATGTTACAAATCCAGAAATAATTGTATTTTTCCAAGGATTTTTATTAAAGTGTAATCTTGATTTAACCATGGTATTAAAAAGCCAGAAAGTTATAATCTCACTTGCTTGTGGTCTTAGATCCATTGGGAATAATTTTCTTTGTATCTTAGAATCCATAAGACGGATAGCTATTTGGGGGGTCATAGAAGATGTAAACCAAGTATTAAGTACATCTGTTTCCGGTATGAACTCTTTGGATTTACATTTGTGACAAGCTGTTAATGGTTTGTCTTTAGAGGGTTCCACTGGCAGTTGATTTTCTTTTGCAACAATTACTTCACCACATTTCTTACAGTACCAGACTGGGAATGCTACTCCAAAATATCTTTGGTTTGAAATTAGCCAATCCCACTGTAAACCATTTACCCAATTATTATATCTGTGCTTCATGTAATCAGGATACCACTTTAATTCTTTTCCCCACTTAAGCATATCTTTTTTTAGATCTAAATATTTTACAAACCATTGCTTGCTTTTTACAAATTCAATTTCAGTCTTACATCTTTCATGAACATTAACAATATGCTTTATCGGCTTTTGACTGGCAAGCAATCCAGCTTCACTTAAGTCTTTAGTTATAATTTTTCTAGCTTCTTTA
>Ga0066639_10004499_pt1 | contig 11865 bp, 9 predicted proteins | sample CryGeyCG2114_010_2_FD_59504 | JGI IMG/M metagenome (GOLD analysis project Ga0066639, IMG submission 59504) | Groundwater microbial communities from aquifer - Crystal Geyser CG10_big_fil_rev_8/21/14_0.10 | ecosystem: Environmental > Aquatic > Deep subsurface > Groundwater | place: USA: Utah... | reverse complement strand
TTTCAGTATCAGAGAGTTCATCCATGAGTTGCATCACATTTTGATTTGCTTTCAAATCTGGGTATGCTTCCATCGCAACTTTTATATCACGCATGAGTGAGTTTAATTTTGTTTCTGCTTTTGCGATACCTTCTGTATTACCAGCTTCTTGTGCAGTCATTGCGTCTGCACGAGATTTTGTTACGTTTTCGAGTAATTCACGTTCGTGTGTCATATATCCTTTGACACTGTTTACCAAATTTGGGATGAGATCATGACGACGTTTTAGTTGGACATCGATATCAGACCATGCTTCGTCTGTACGATTGCGAAGACGGATGAGGCCATTGTAGAGTGCGATGATCCAAAGGACTATTAACACAACAAGACCCAGAATGAAATATAATGCTGTCATATATGTATATGATTAAGTGGTATGAACCACAGTAAATAATTTTTTAATTAATATTTTGATATATCTAAGTTTGAAACTTTATCATCTTTATATATAACCCTTGCAGAATTATAAGAATTATGCGATAATGTTCCTATATATTGTATCTATTTTTAATCATTTCGTCAATTATGACTACTATTATTTTATTTTTACTTATTTTAGGTCTTCTCGTGGTTGTCCATGAGTGGGGGCATTTTATTACAGCACGCAAGAGTGGTATGAAGGTTCATGAGTTTGGTTTTGGTTATCCACCACGAGCATTTGGTTTTTATCGTGATCCGGTGACAAAAAAAATAATATGGATATGGGGAAAAGGAAAGAGTAGTCTGAAAAAAACAGTATCAGGTGATGAACAGCAAGATGAATTTCCTGCAACATTATGGTCATTCAATTGGTTACCACTTGGTGGATTTGTACGTATAAAAGGTGAAAATGGTGAAGAAGCAGGCGATAATGATAGTTTCCAATATCATAAAGCATGGAAACGTATTATGGTATTGGTTGCAGGAGTAACAATGAATTTTATTTTGGCAGTGGCTATATTGGGATTTGGTTTTATGATTGGTTTGCCAACAGATTTGTCACAAGGTGTTGATGCCAATGCAATTATAGTAGAAGAAGCTGGCGTATTGGTACAACAAGTCAATGCTGACTCTCCTGCAGATAGTGCTGGTGTACAATTTGGTGATGTGATAAAACATATTGGAGATATGGACATAAAAACTGTTGCAGATGTGCATACGATACTTGAAAACAAAGTAGGTGAAACACTCACTCTTCGTGTACAGCGTGGAAATGAGCTAGTAGATATGACGATTATTCCAGAAGCTGTCGAAGGCCAGTCTCGTGCAATATTGGGTGTAGCGATTGCAGAAGCTGGTGTCGTACGATATCCATGGTATATCGCATTGTACAAAGGTTTGTTTGCTGCGACATTTGGTCTTATCAATATTTTTGTTGCATTTTATTTTCTTATAAAAAATTTAATATTAGGACATGGTTTATTATTTGATATTGCAGGACCAGTCGGTATTGCAACCGTCGTCGGACAAAGTGCAAAACTTGGGTTTAATTATGTATTGAATATTACGGCGATGTTGTCACTCAGTCTTACTGCTATCAATATTTTACCGATACCAGCACTCGATGGTGGACGTGTATTATTCATTATTATAGAAAAAATAATCCGCAAACCAGTACCAATGAAATATGAACAAATTGCACATACGATTGGCTTTGTATTGCTTATGCTGTTAGTTGTCGTTGTAACATGGCGAGATGTTGTAAGAATTTTGTAATGCTATTATGACTTTAAATTCTCAAGATAAAGAAAATATAAAGAAGTTTCTTGATTGTAAAATGGCAGATTTTTTAAAACCTCTTGATCCAGATGGTATTGTTGCGCGGTTATGTGAACGTCTACAAATTAAACTGCATTTAGTAATTGATAACGCAGACAATAAAAATAATTTATATAATTTTATTCGATCTGAACTTAAAAAAATTTTGGTTGATGCGGCGAGAGAAATAAAAGACTTGACACAAGATGGAGTCACTGATTTTGAACAAACATTACGTCGTGATATACATTTTCCGCTTACTCATTTTATTCAAGATTTAAAAAAAGATAAAGGAGAAAAATTTGGTCCACCACGTGAGGGTAATGGTAAAAAAATATAATTTGTATGAACTTCAGTCTAGAAGAAAAAAATCGTATAAAAGATTTTTTAAAACAATGTCTAGGTGATTTGTATGCTACAGACTTTAATCCAGGTATCGTCGGTGTTGATCATGATGAATTAAAAGATGAATTATTTCGAATAGTAGATGGGTTACAATCTATGTCTGATCTTCGTAATTCATTATATCCAGTATTTCGATTTATATTTAATAAAATTACACTGAGTGGTATACACAGACAAGATAAAATATTTATCAATTCAGCAATCGAACAACATATACAAAAACCACTCGATCGTTTTTTGAAAAGAGAAGATCATAGGGAAAGTGATGAGGTTAAAAAAGAAGGTGAAAAAAAAGGTGATTTGCATGATTTTCACAAAAAACGTTTGAAAAAATTGATAAAAAAAGGAGTAGAGGCTATATGTATAAACAAGATCACTGGAGAAAGATTACTTTCTGATTTTAATCGAGATTTATATATAGCAGAATTACAAAGAATAGTTGATGAAAGTATTTCGTTGGATGGATTAGAAAAAACATTTGTTGAATACATGAAAAACATAATTAAATCTTTGGCTGGAAGGGAGAGCATAACTGAAATAGGGAGTAAACCTGAATTTAGATATGTGAGTGATCTAAGTCTAAGTGTATTAAATGAGATTCGTAGATTGAGAGATCCACAAACTGAAGGGTCTAAAATAGGTGAGGGTGCACAAGTTATTAGACTTCGTACTCGTAATACAAGAAAATAATAATATATACTATGATTATATCTGATGAAATGAAACTGATAATAAAACGACAAATAGATTGTTCTCTAGATGAAACATATGTTCCGAATAAAAAAGAACTGGCAAGAATACGTATAAAAAAAGAAGACTTGGCAAGAGATTTGAAACAAATCGTCGATACTGTACAAAATTATAGAGATGTACGTATTTTATTTGCTAGTTTTTTTGAGAGATTTTTTAGACGTACATTATCTCAACGGTTTTTTGGTGATTTTTTGTCTCAAGAAGCATTAGAATTTCAAATAAGACAATATTTACAAGAGCCATTGATCATGTTTGTAGAAATGGTAAAATTTGAAGAGAGAAAAAAAGAGCTAGCTCAAGAAGACGATGGTTTACAAGAATTTGATGATAACAAAAAAACTGAATATAAAACATATATAAACACTATTGTTCATGATATGTTTGACAGGATAAAAAAAGGAGAAGCTTTGTGGGGGAGGACAAAAGTAGATAATTTGGTTGAAGATATGTGTGGTCTTATTGATAGGGCAGAAAATAAAATGGGATTATTAGAGTTATTACACAGACATAAATTAGATATAGTAAATATGATACGTGATGAGATTGGGAGATTGGATTTTCCACGTCGTGAATATCGACTTCATATATTGGGAAAAGTTTTTGATATATTTGATATGTTTGATGAAACGTATGTATGTGCACGAGAAGCAACAAGAGAAATACATGTAGAACAGCAACCTCCAAAAAATCCTGAAGTATCTATGTCTAAAAAATAATATTTTTATATGAAACAAGAATTAGAACAATTACAACAACATTTTCAAGAACGCTTGTCCGCGATAAAAGATAGTGATGCACTTGAAGTATTGAATCAAGAATTTTTTGGAAGAAAGAATGGTTCATTGTCTATTCTTATGAAAGAATTGGGAAAACTTTCTCAAGATGTGCGCAAAGAAATGGGAAAATTTGCCAATGATGTAAAAACTATCATGGAGGATGCGATGAACAAAAAACAACAAGAATTGGCACATGCATCATGGGGCGCGATTGCAACAACCGAAGCGATTGATATGAGTGAGCCTACATTTCCATCTGTACGACAAGGTCATATGCATCCGATGACAATTGTTCACAATGAGTTGGAAGATTTGTTTACGTCGATGGGATTTATGGTATTGGATGGACCAGAACTTGAAAGTGATTATTATAATTTTGAAGGGTTAAATATTTCAAAAACACATCCAGCACGAGATAGTCAAGATACATTTTTTATCAAAAATAATCCTGAATGGGTGATGCGTACACATACATCACCAGTGCAGGTACGTGCTATGCAAAAATATGGTGCGCCATTACGCTCTGTCGTATCTGGACGTTGTTTTCGTAATGAAGCGACTGATGCAAGTCATGAGCATACATTTTATCAAATGGAAGGTATTGTTGTAGACAAACATATTTCTGTTGCACATCTTATTGGTACGATGAAAGAATTATTATCTGGTGTTTTGCGTCGTGAAGTAGAAGTACGTCTTCGTCCAGGATATTTTCCATTTGTCGAACCAGGATTTGAATTGGATATGAAATGTTTGGTGTGTGAGGGACAAGGTTGTGGTGCGTGTAAACACAGTGGTTGGATTGAAACATTACCATGTGGGTTAATACATCCACGTGTATTGGAGGCTGGTGGACTTGATCCAAAAGAATGGCAAGGTTTTGCGTTTGGTCTTGGTTCTATGCGACTTGCGATGCAAAAATACAAAATCGAAGACATACGACATTTACATACAGGAAATATGAAATTTTTGGAACAGTTTTGAGATTACGAATATCCAGATAATCTTGATTTACGGATAGTCTGTAATATAAATAACAATAATTAATTTCTGAAATATGTTAGTTAGTTACAAATGGCTCAAACAATATGTTGATTTACCAGATTCTTTGACAGCAGAAGAATTGGGATTGAAATTGACCATGACGACTGTCGAAGTCGAAGGAATAGAAAAACAAGGAAAAATACTTGATAATATTGTTGTAGGACATGTAAAAAAAGTAGATAAACATCCAGATGCAGACAAGCTTGTTGTGGCAATAGTATCTGATGGTACAGATGATTTTCAAGTCATTTGTGGTGGAATTAATGTGGTGGAAAATATGAAGGTTGCCTATGCAAAAGTTGGTGCACGTGTGCATTGGCATGGTGAAGATGAGTTGGTAGAATTGACGCGTGTGACAATACGTGGACAAGAATCATATGGTATGATTTGTGCGTCAGAAGAAATCGGTTTGGCAGATATGTTTCCGGCAAAAGATGAACAAGAAATATTAGATATATCTCATATTGATGTACAAGTCGGCATACCACTTGCTGATGCACTTGGTTTAGATGATATCGTATTTGATATTGATAATAAATCGATGACACATCGCCCTGATCTGTGGGGGCACGTTGGCATGGCACGTGAAGTTGCAGTAGCATACAAAAAACCATTAAAAACATTTGATTCAGGAAAAATATCTGCAGGAAAAGGATTAGATCTATCTGTGACCGTAGAAGATACTACATTATGCCCACGTTATATGGCAGTTGCAATGGATGATATTGTGATTACACCATCACCACATTGGCTTCAACAACGATTACTCGCTGTCGGTCTTCGTCCTATCAATAATATTGTCGATATTACAAATTTTATTATGTATGATGTCGGACAACCGATGCATGCATTTGATGCTGGACAGTTACATGGAACAGAACAAAATAAACATATTGTTGTTCGACATGCACATGATGGAGAAACATTTACCACACTCGACGAACAAGAATATAAGTTGACCAACGATATGCTGGTCATCGCAGATACAGAAAAAACAATTGCGGTAGCAGGAGTAAAAGGTGGTTTGCATTCGGGTATTTCAGACAATACGACAACGATTATTTTTGAAAGTGCAAATTTTGATGCGACATCAGTGCGTCGTAGTGCTACTGCACTTGGTCTACGTACTGATTCATCTGCTCGATTTGAAAAAAGTCTTGATCCATACAATTGTGATATCGCACTTCGTCGTGCAGTTGCATTGATACAAGAGATGTGTCCATCTGCACGTGTAGTCAGTGATGTGATCGATGTTGCTCATATGTCAATACAAAAAACAGTTATAGATATTTCAATTTCATTTATACATGAAAAAATTGGTGTTGATATTCCTGAAAAAGATATTATACATATTTTGGAAAGACTTGGATTCGATATAAAACAAAAAAAAGAAATATTATCTATCACTGTACCAAGCTGGCGTGCGACAAAAGATATCGCAATTCCCGAAGATATCGTGGAAGAAATCGCACGTGTATATGGGTATGACAATATTGCAACAGATCTTCCTGTATTCCCTATAATACCTCCATCACGAAATATACTTCGTGAACTCGAGCGTCGCTGTAAAACAATTGCGGTGATGCATGAAGCATATACTGAAAATCTCAATTATTCTTTTGTTTCACCACAGATGATAGACACACTCGGACTTGTGCGAGATGAACATATTATGCTTGCCAATCCAATTGCAAAAGACAGACCATATTTACGACGAACATTGATTATGAATTTGTTGGAAAATATAGAAAAAAATATTCATGAATATGATGATGTTGCATTGTGTGAAGTCGGGAAAATTTTTATTGTCGAAGAGCCCGGTCAACGTATGGAGGACAAGGGTGATGAATTACTTCCACGACAAGATGTGATGTTTGCTGCAGTGTGTGCACAAAAAAATAATGAATTGCCATATAAAAATATGATCTCATTGTTACAGGCATTATGTCGTGAACTGCACGTATCTTATACACTTGTATCATATACTGTGAATCCTCATCGTTTTATACATCCTGCACGTGCTGCACGTATTATGATAGGAGATACAGATATTGGTATGATAGCTGAGTTGCATCCTGCTGTTGGACAAGATATTGGTATTGATACACGAGTTGGTTTATTTGAAATAAATCTAGTAAAATTATTGCCATATATTGATAGTACTATATCATATCATGGAGTAAACAATTTTCCATCAGTACATCGTGATATCGCATTTGTCGTTGACAATAGTGTATTACACCAACATGTTGTGGATGTGATACAGGCAGTTGATGCATTGATACATCGGGTGATATTATTTGATATATTTCGTGATAAAAAATTGGGTTCAAATAAAAAAAGTATGGCTTATCATATTAGCTATGCATCATATGAGAAAACATTGGAAGCAAAAGATGTAGATATTATTCATGAAAAAGTTCGTGAAATTTTGAAAGAAAAGTTTGATGCTGAAGTAAGATCATAGCACATGACGTATAGCATATTGGTTATGCGTTGTGAAAATATTTGCATAACAAAATATAATTGTGTTATACTACATATATCATTTATTTTAAAATGTCTGTCATATGTTTGAAACAAGCAAAGATCTGCTCTATGTCGTCTTGAGCTTATCTATCATTTGGTTTACGGTATTTCTTTGTTGGCTTTTGTATCATGCGATGCGTGCGATACGCAATGTCAACAATATTATCGAAAATGTATCACATAAACTTGAACTCATTAGTGATGCAGTAGAATTCATGCGACATAAAGTAGAAACCATGAGTGGACATATGGGCATGATAGGATCAGTCGTATCGGGTCTTGTAGAAAAATTTGTTATAGGAAAAATCGGTGCAAATCTAGAAGAGCGGAGTGCCAAGAAAAAAGCAACAAAGAGGAGGTCGACAAAAAAGAAATAAAAAATAAAATAGACCTCATGAGAGGTCTGTTTTTTGAAGATATGAGGAAGAGGCGTGTATGTCCCTCCTCTAGGAGGGAACGCACTAAGTTGTCTTTTCGAATTATGTCCATTATCTATTATAATTAGAAACTAAAAGAAAGGGCACTGCAATTGAGAAAACAAATGACAAGAGGAGAAATAATATTATGGAATAAATTGAAAAGAAATCAAATGATGGATTTTGATTTTCATAGACAAAAACCAATTGGGAATTATATTGTAGATTTCTTTTGTCCTGATCTAAAATTGATTATTGAAATTGATGGACCATCTCATGAAGGGAAAGAAATATATGACAAAAAAAGAGAAAAATATTTATGTTCATTGGGCTTTAATATTTTGAGATTTACTGAAAAACAAGTATACTATTCATTAAGTTCTATTTTAGAAATTTTTCTGAATTTATTTGTCTTTTAAAAAACAAATAAATTCCCCCCTTGAGGGGGGTAGGGGGGTGTAACCGTTGATTACATCTTAAACTACGATAACACATCCCTTAGTCCATCCTCAAGGAGGGAGAACTTACATTTTTATTTATATAAAAAATAATCTATGAAAAAAATTTTAAATGTATTATTTTATATTGCTATTATTGTTGTAATTGTTGGTGGTGGATGGTATGTGTGGAATATGAAGACTGATGTGGCAAAGCAAGATAACAACAAGACAATGAATCAAATTGATTTACCTGATGGTGTTGAGGTCGTTGAGAGAGATGGGGAGCGGATTTTGAGAGATAATAGGTATGGATATGAGGTGGAGATTGGTAATCGAAAAATTGTCAGCGAACCAAATGGTTTTTCTTTTTATAATGTAGATTTTGAATATTTTCCAGTTTATACAATAAGAATATTAGAAAAAACAAAATTATCTTTAGAAAATTGGCTTTTGGATTATCATAAAAAAAATTTCTTGTTGTATTACAATGAAAAAAAGGATGTTAAAATTGATGGTTTGTCTGCAATCAAAATCAAAAATGAAGGTGAGCCTGAAAATTATACTTATTATTTTAAATATGATGATAGGATTTTTGCCGTGTCAGAACCTACTGAAGTTGAACAAGAAAATATTACTAATTTAATGCATTTAATTAGGGGGAAATATGAAAAACAGTAAAAAAATATTTTTTATTCTTTATTTTTTATTATGTAGTCATGTTAATGCTGAAGAAGGTAGTAATAATTTTTTAAAACTTCCTTTTTTAATTCAGCCGAAATTAAATCAAGGTTGGTTTTATAATGTAAAAATCAACGGTGGAAAACATGGTGCCATTGACTATGATTGTTCAATTGGTGATCCTATTTATGCTTCGGCTGATGGTTTGGCAATGGGCTCATTTCAAATGGCAGATCCTAAATATTCGTTTGGAAATTTTATTTTTATAAAACATAATAGTGGTTATTTTTCTTTGTATGCACATTTAAATAAAAAATCATCAAAAATTAAGGATTATCCTGCTGAAAAAAGATGGAATAAAGAATATGAAGATTGGACGTTAATTAAAGAAGGTGATTATATAGGAGATTGCGGAATGATTGGAACAACTAATGACCATCTTCATTTTGAGGTAACAACTGGTGGCTATGCTACTGGTAGAATAGATCCGTATGATTTATATAAAACTGCAGAATATTATCCTCCAAATTCTTTATATACAAAAATGGGTGATAAACATCTGTGGTTAGATAATCCTCCAAGTATTTTGATTTTGGAAAATTCGTTGGAAAATTTGAAAGAAGATATTGTTTTAAACCAAGCACCTCAAAAAATATCATTTTTTAAAAAAATAACGTCGTATTTTACGTCGTTTTTTGATTCATCAGACGATGCAGAAGTATTGGCAGAAAAAGTAAGAGATGTGGATATACAAAATGATGTGATAGAGAAAAAAGAAGATATAAAATATGTAACAAATGCAAATATTGAGACAGGGAATATTGATATGATAGCAGACGTAGGGGAAGATTTGTCATTGCATATATCTGCAAAAAATAGTGGTACAGCAATATGGCGACAACAATTTATTTCTCTCAATGTTGTTGGTGGTGTAGAAAAAAATATAATATTTAAACATGACTCATGGATGACTGATCTTCGTCCTACTCGACTCGATCAGACGATTGTTCAATCCGGTGATATAGGAAGTTTTTCATTTGTTGTACATGCACCAGATGAAATTGGTGAGTATGTGTTGTCATTAATCATTGTTGAACAATCTGGTGCAGTGTTTACACAAGTAGGTAGTGACAGTATTGTAATCAGACTAAATGTCGTAGAATCAAAAGAAAAAACAGTCGAAGAAGATGTGGATAATGGAGATAATAAAAATATAGTCAATGTATTTTCTGAGACAATAAAAGGTATAAAAGAAACAAGTGGAGATATTATTGATGATATTGTAGATACTATAAAAATAATTCCATCATATATCTTTTCATTTGGTGGTGGATCATCTGACAATGATACGAATCAAAATAATAATGTTGAATATGTAGTGAATGAAAATGATAATATAAATATCGAAATAATGTCTGATATATGGTTGACAATAGATAGTCCGAGTGTAACATCTACTGTTGTCAATGCGACAAGTACTAGTATATCAGGACAAAAAGGTGTGGATGTAGAAAGTATTTTTGTCAATGATGAAGAAGTAGTGTTAGATGGTTCAACAACAAGTAGTTGGGAGTATGAAGTTGTTTTGGAAGAGGGGTCGAATATTTTTTTATTTTTTGTTCGAGATGGGGATGACAATGTGACGTCGACTATTGAGCGAGAAATTATACGCGATACGATTGCACCAAATATTCCAATTATTTTTTTTGAACAAACTGATTTTGTAACGTCGACATTGTATATGTCATGGCAACATGATGAAGAACAAGTGTGGTATGATGTAGAAATGCGTGTAGGTGAGGGAGAATGGAAATCATTATTTCAAGATACGACAACAACAAGTTATAGTTTTATCGCAGAACAACATACTATATATACTATTCGTGTTCGTGCATATGATGAATATGGACAATACTCATTGTGGAGTGATGAAAAAATAGTGATGACTGATTGGTCAAAGGATATTGTCATAGATGAAGTGATGTGGGCAGGGAGTGGAAAACAAAATGGTGCATGTGCAAGTGGTGAATGGATAGAATTGTACAATCCAGGAGATGGAGATATCGTGGTAGATGGATGGTCTGTTGTAGTAGAATCGAGTGGAAAAAATATTTCTATTCCATTGTCAGGAGTAATATATGCACAACAATATTATCTAATAGAAAATGGTGAAAAAGCAATTGGACGATTGTCTGCAGATGCATTGTTTCCAAAAAATACAACACTATCTGATAGTGGTGCACGAATTGTTATATTCAATAATAATCAAGAAATTGTTGATGAATTGGATCAAATGAATGGATGGCTTGCTGGATCTGAATCTGGCACATCTCTATATAGCATGGCACGAAAAGATGTCGGTGTAGCAGGTATTGAGGTAGGCAATTGGCAGACAAGTGCTGGATTGCAATATCATGTGTCATTGTCTTGTGGAAATAGTGTATATGCAACACCACAACAAGAAAATGATGCATGGTGGTATCTTCCTTATGATATAGTGAATGTGTATGGATATGATGAAAATAATACATTGACATTGACATCCGAACATAGCCCTTATGTATTTAATAGAGAAATATATATACCAGCTGGTTATACACTACACATTGAAAATGGGGTAACAATAATTTCACTTGATGATGACGCAGGTTTTCATGTTGATGGAAATTTGATTATACAAGGGGATGAAGATAGCCATGTGGTGATTACATCTTTGTCAGATACTACCATTAATAATGTATGTGAAAAAGGTATATATCATACTATGTGTAGTGATTCAGCGGGAGCTGGTCAGTGGCGTAGTATTGTTGTGGGGGATGACGCGTTGCTTGATTTGTCTTATACTGATTTGTATTATGCAGGAGCTGAATATTATTATCAAAAAAATTGTAAAAATTGTCGAGTTTCACAAGTCATACGTAATGAAGGTGGTCGTGTTATATTACATGCTGTATCTATAGAACATGCATATAAAAAATTTGTAGAACATACACAAGATAGTTTCATATATGCAAGTGGTGGAATAGTAGATATACAAAATAGTATATTTCG
>Ga0066639_10004498_pt1 | contig 11865 bp, 12 predicted proteins | sample CryGeyCG2114_010_2_FD_59504 | JGI IMG/M metagenome (GOLD analysis project Ga0066639, IMG submission 59504) | Groundwater microbial communities from aquifer - Crystal Geyser CG10_big_fil_rev_8/21/14_0.10 | ecosystem: Environmental > Aquatic > Deep subsurface > Groundwater | place: USA: Utah... | reverse complement strand
GCAGCAGAAATTGCTAGAGCAGCAGAAATTGCTAGAGCAGCAGAAATTGCTAGAGCAGCAAGAGATAGAAAGTCTAGAGTAAATTCAGCAAGTTTTGAACTAGCCATTCGATCAGAAAATAAACGAAGACTATTTTCAAATCCACCCATTCGAAAAAGGGCTAATCGCCGCTCCTAAAGTGAGATTGATTAAATACTAGCTCAAATATTAATCTCAGATTAATTCATTAAGAATCTTCACTCGATATGATTCCATTAGCTTGACCATGAATCTCAAATTGTGAATAGATGCTAATGTAAAGGCTGTAAGCTCTTTTGCCTTAAATAAGTGATGCATATACGCTCTTGAGTAATTTTCACATGTAAAACAATCACATGTATTGTCCAGTGGCATAAATTGATCTTTATGCTCATTCCTTGTAATTTTTAGATTACCAGTATTTGTTAGAATTAAAGCATGTCTTGCAGCTTTTGTAGGATATGAGCTATCAAAAGTATCGATACCAAGTGGGACTCCTATTCTTAGCGATTCTAAATCCCCCATTCCGAGTAAATGATTGGGTTTTTCATATGGTAAGTTAGGCATCGTAAATTTAAGCATGTTATGCATATGCTCTTTAGTCTTTCCAAAACTACCACCAATTGCAAAACCATCAAAATCAAGATTCCCTAGATATTTACAACTTTGATATCTAAGATCTTCGTCAATACCCCCATGTACAACAGCATACATTGCTTGGTTGTTTGGGTTTTTTAAATGCGTCTCTAAAGATCTTTTTTCCCATCTATGAGTTCGATCTAATGAGACTTTAAGTTCTGTAGATCCGATGTGGTATGGAGGCAGTTCATCAAATGGTATAATGATATCAGCTCCCAGTTTTTTCTGTACCTCAACAGATACCTCAGGAGTTAAAACTATTTTCTTGCCATCTCGATATGATCTAAAAAGTACGCCTTCTTCCGTTATTTTGCTTACTAATTTACCGTGTTTTTTGGTTCCTTTGCTTTTCAGCTCATCAGCTACTGACCCATAAGCTAATGAAAAAACCTGAAAACCACCTGAATCAGTGATAATTGGCATATCCCTTTTAATAAATTTATGTAATCCGCCAGCGCTTGCTATCACATCAGGCCCCGGCTGTAAAAGTAGATGGTAAGTATTACAAAACATAAGCTGTAGGCCTAGCTTTGAGGCAATTACATTATCTAAACTTTTAAGTGTCCCATTAGTGCCTACTGCTACAAAGTTGGGCGTATCAATAATTCCATGTGGAGTATGTATTCTACCAACTCTGGCACTTGATTTTTTTGACTTGTGGATTATCTCAAATTTGAACGGCATGCTTTCTTATTATTTTTTTTGTAAGTCCAATAAATGGAGTTGAGGCCAATGTAATTATAATTTTAATTAAATATGCCATAGCCATTATTGGAATGATCGATTTTACAAGACCATATAATCCAAGAAAAGAAAAAAGTAGGGTATCGATTGCATTTGAGACTGTAATTGTTAAAAACAGTGTTAACGTAAGTGATTTGTTTAATCTTTTCTTTAGCTGTTTGAAAAGCTCAAGGTCTAGCTTTTGCACAATTAAGAACGTTATGAAAGAAGCTACTGTCACTCTTAGATTTAATGATAAGATCTTGTAATATGCATCACTTGTTTGATCTGATAGGTTTGGAATATATCTTAAGTGTATCTGCCCCATTATCATAAAGATAAAAGAGCTGAAAAACCCAAACCAGATTGCTTTTTTAGCAGTCTCTATTCCAAAATATTCTCTTAAAAGATTTATGGATAGCAGAGATCCGACAGCAAAGACATCACTTGCTGTAACATCTAAAGAAAATAGGGTTATTTCTTTTAACACAAAAAAATTGGCCATTACAATCTGTAGAGCATAAAAAATAATTAAATAAGTCTTTCCGAGTTTTAAAGATAAAAGCAAAAAGAAAATATTTATTAAGATATGGCCGATAAAAAAAATTTCGTTGCTCATTTAAAACTTCTCTCAAGTGGATAATATCCACCATTTTTTTGATCTAAGACCATATGTCCGCAAGATATACCGTTGACAACGATTTCGTATTGTCCATCTTTTATTTGAGGTAAATAATTACCTTTGTAGAATTTAAAAGAGCCTCTTTGCAACCCGAAGGCCTGCACATGGGCAGCATCTGGATCTAATTCAAGGTTCATGGAAATAATCCCAGGCATCAGATTTTTTGGCATAGTAACTCTTAAATTAGTAATTACTAGCTGTCCCATTGTTGGTTGTTCTGTTGCAGTTTCTACTGTCAGAGTAAATTGATCTTTAGTCTCTTTAAAATTAATGTTGTAATCACAGTACTGACAAAAAGCACTTGTAGAGGCCATAAAAGATAAAGCGATTAATAGTTTTTTCATATAAAGCATCTAGTTTTCTATGTTGATTGCTTTAATGTTATCATTTATCGCAAATTGAAACACTCTAGAATAAAAATACAACTCAGATTCAAGTGTTTTTTTTATGGTTTCAGCTTTTCTAAACCCATGCTGCTCACCGTCGAAAAGCAAATAAGCCGTCATAATTTTCTTTTTCTTAAGCTCGAGAAAAATTTTTTCAGACTGCTCAGGAGGAACAACTTTATCTTCATTTCCTTGAAAAAAGATAACTGGAGCTGCAAAATCTTGAATGTGGTTAATAGGCGAGCGTTTAATATATTTTTCTTTTGTCTCAGGGTATGGACCGATTAGGCCATCCAAGTAATGCAATTCAAATTTATGAGTATCACTGATAAGACCTTCTAAATCGCTGACACCATAATAGCTAGCTCCTGCTTTATATATTTTTGTAAAAACCAGTGAGGATAAGACAGTAAATCCACCGGCGCTGCCTCCTTTTATGACAGTCATGGCAGGATCTGCCAGCTGCAAATTCACTAAGTATTCAACAGCTTTAGCACAATCTTGAACATCAACTATTCCCCACTTCCCATTTAACCTTTTTCTATATTCCCTGCCAAACCCACTGCTACCACCATAGTTAACATCAACATATCCAAAACCACGTGACGTCCAATACTGAACTTGCAAGTTCAGTGAGTTATTAGAAAAACTGGTTGGCCCTCCATGGCACTTTACAATTAAAGGTGGTGGCTGGTCTTTAATAAGGTTATATTCCTTATTTTTGGGTGGATAGTAATAAGCATATGCTTTTTTGTTATCAACTGTTGGAAATTCTATAAATTTTCCTTCAGATATATATTCAGGGTCTAGAGATATTTCTTGAGAAGACTGAATAATTTTAGTTTTACCAAGCTCCGTGTCATACATAGCAACACAAGATGGAAGCATAGGAGCTGATCCTACAAATGCTATTTTATTTTTACATACTTTTAGATAGTTAAAAAAATGAAACGGCGTCTCTATTTTTTGCCAATGCTTGGTGCGTATTTTAAACGTCCCAAGATGCTCTTTTCCGTTTTCAAAATAAACGCATACAGCGGTATCTTCATCTAAAAACCCATATGTTGAAAGACCAAAAATCCATTGAGGGAGACCAAACTCGGCATTCATTTCCCAAAGTGGTTCAACATGATCATTTTTATATCGATATAAGTTCCACCACCCATTTCTATCTGATATAAAATACAAAACATTATCTAAAGACCATTCTGGCTGGAAAATAGACTCTTCATTTTGACCTGCTACTATTTTCCCTTCCTTAATATTTTTATCTTCGATTGGATGAAGCATCAAAGTGGTCTTGTCCCAAGGCATATTGGGATGCTCCCAATACAAATAAGTTAGAAACTTTCCATCCGGGCTAACTCTTGGATTAGAGTAGAAATCTTTTCCCTCAGCTATAACTTCTTCTTTATGATTCAATAAGTCAATTGCAACTATAGAGTTTAACGTTTCTTCTTTTTTTATCTCTTCTTTAACAGCAAAAAGTAAGTTGGAGTGCTTATCAAAAAAAACATCTGCATATTTACATTTTTTATGAGCAAATATCTTTATAGGCTTTTTATTTCCATTTATTTGGTAAATACCTTGATCATGATCAGCTATAAAAAAGACCGTTCCATTAAAAGCAAATAAAGGAACGCCCCCATACTCATGCACTCTAGTCCTTGCGCTATATTTTGCACTTAGTATCTCAGAGGTTTTTTCTCCATCATTTGCAAGCAATGTGACCCTGCCTTTTTCACTTGGTCTTTGCTCTGACCAATAAACTGCTTCCTCATCTAAATCTAAACCGGTAAACCTAATTGACTTTGAAGATACTAACTCCGATGAGATTGGAGATACCCAAGATCCGTACTGCGTTTGATGTTCCATCTTAAAACCTCTAAGCTATAAAGATATAAGAATCTTGGTATTTTTGAAATGGTTTTTCAATTATCTTTATTTTAATTACTAATAATTTTATATTTTTTGACCTTAAAAAAACAATGGTAGTTAATATGACAACAAGTTGCCTTAATAATTTTTTTAACAACAATTATACTCTTACTATTAAAAATAATAATGGAGTTAACATTGCAACTATTACACAAATAGACTCTAAAGGTATTCCTATCGAAGAACCACAAATTCGGGAAATAAACCAAAAATTAGAAGAATTTATTAAAGATTTTGAATGGCATCATTCATTTGTATATTCAGCTATGAGTTCAGCTATATTTAATCGTCACAATGTAGAGAGGGTAATGTTAGACACGACTAGCAATGATAGTGAAAGTAAAACATTTGTCGTTCAAACGCTTAAAGGGCCGTATCAAGTTTTAATAACAGCTACTTTACAAGCCTTAATAGCCGCACCGGCTTTGGCTGTTCATTATTTAAAAAGAGATTAAAAATTATTTACTTCTAAATATACTTAGTTTGAACAAGGCTACTAAAAGTGGCCTTGCTTTTAAGCTCAAGAATAATATTCCTCGCTATTTCAAATATAAAACATTTGTAACTTACTAAAGTAAGTCTTAGAATCTTAGCACTTTTATAAAAAAATAACTTTAGGAGATGTTATATGGCTGCAATAAATTTTGGAACTGGAGATGGTTTAATAATAAGTAATGAAAAAATTCTAGATGATGTTGATAAAGCTTTAGCAAACCCAAGCTCTAGCCAAGAACTCCTCAAGAATCTTTGTCTAACTGTATTAGAGAGACTTGGAGCAAATCCTGGTAATGCTAATTTTAGAAATGCAGTATTTCATTTAATATATAAAATTACTGATCAAAAATTTTTAAATAGGATAAACAATGCAGCTCAAGCAGCTCAAAATGCATTAAATAATAACCAATAATGCCCCAATAGTTTAGGTGTTAAAAAGCTTGGCTTCAACAATCAAAATATTTTTATGAAATCAGCTTTGATTTTTTCACAAAGTAATTAAATTAAGTAGTTTCTAGTGCCTATGAGCGAAAAATCTTAAAAATCTTAATGTCAGTATAACCTTAGTTTAGTTATAATTTCATAGAAACTCTTAAGAGCCCAAAATAGATTCTTTAGTAAAATATTTTTTTTGTTGAATTCCTCTTAAGCAAATAGATATCATTTCAGCTAAAACAACGAGATAATCCTATGTCAATTCTAATGGTCATTTTAACATATGCAATCTGGTCGAGCACATTTTCAATCGGTAAGTGGACTTTAGCGTACACCTCACCCTTATTTTTAACCTCAGCTAGAATGGTTCTAGCTGGAATAATCTTACTTGTTTATTTAATTTTATTTAGAAGAAAATCCCTAAAAATCAATTTAAAGCAATTCATATCTATTATCATCATGGCAACGTTCAGTATTTATTTGACGAATGCTTTTGAGTTTTGGGGACTGCAGCATTTAAGCGCAGCTAAGACATGCTTCATTTATAGCTTATCACCATTTTTTGCAGCTTTGTTTTCTTATATTCATTTCAAAGAAAGAATGAATAAGAAAAAATGGATTGGGATGGGGATTGGCTTTTTGGGATTTTTACCTGTTTTATCTACACAAACCGGTTCTGAAAGTCTGCTTCAGGCGTTCAGTTTTGTTTCATGGCCTGAACTTGCCATTATGGGGGCTGCTCTTTGCTCAGTTTACGGCTGGGTATTATTACGTTTAGCTGTTAAAGACCAAGAAATCCCAACTTTAACAGCCAATGGCATAGGCATGCTATTTGGTGGATTTTTGGCTTTAATCAATTCATTCTTAGTTGAAAGTTGGTCTCCCACACCTGTCAGTGCTGGTAATGTAATGCCTTTCTTAGGTGGAACATTGCTAATGACATTAATCTCTAATATTATCTGCTACAATCTGTATGGCATGATGCTAAAGCGTTTCACTGCTACTTTCTTATCGTTCATGGGATTATTAAGCCCAATTTTTGCATCATTAAACAGCTGGATTGTATTAGGGGAGAAACCTTCTTTAGTTATTTTTGCATCAACTACCGTTGTCTCTTTAGGACTTTGGATGGTGTATCAAGCTGAACTAAAACAAGGATATATTCAATCTGACAGTAAAAAGCCGGTAGATGCTTAATTCAATCTAACGATTGCTACATTTATAGCTGCAGCGTAAAACAGCCATAATAAATATGGAATAAGGATATAACTTCCTGTTTTAGAAACCTTACTCCCTAAAATGATTGTTCCAACTACAAAAAAGATCGTAATAAAGATATCGATTGCACCATATAGAGGCTGCATAAAATAAAAAAAAGTAAAAGACCAAAGAGCGTTAAAAAAAAGCTGACTTCCCCAAAAGACCATCGTTAAGGTCCTTTTGGTTGAAGAAGCTCTTCTCCAAAACAAAAATCCACTTAATGCAATTGATACATACAAAATTGTCCAAACAGGTGCAAATACCCAGCTAGGTGGAGTATAAGAAGGCAAGTCAAGAGTTCTATACCACGAATAAAGATTTTGATCGGTTGCAAGGCTCCCTAATAGCTGTATGAAAAAAACTAAAATAAAGAAAAAGATGCAAACAAAAAAACTTCGAACTTTTCCCACTTTTATACCTTAAAAATTATAGGGTGAAAAAAAATCACCCTATTTTTAACCTTTAGCAGGTTGTTTAAATGCCACAATTATTAAATAAATTGCAGATATACCCACTAAAATATAAATAATACGACTAAACCAGCTCATGTATCCAAATAAAGCAGCTATTAGATCAAATCTAAACAGTCCAACAAGTCCCCAGTTAAGACCGCCAATGACCAATAAGATCAAAGCAATCCAATCTAGTACAGTCATGCCTCGCATATATAACCTCAATGTTTATCAAGTACTTTAATTTGCATTGAAGTTAATAATGAATTTTGAATCAAGTAAAATATTAAAAAAAATCTTCACGCTACTAACCATAAAATAAATTAATATAGCTCTTTTATTAGATTTTTTTTAATATATTCTTTTAAATTAATTATTCATTTATAAATGAAAATAGAAAAAAATAGAAATTTACATATCGCATCTAATATAAGAGATTTACCATCAATTTTAATTTCTAAGGTAAATAAGCTAGCTAGTAAAGCAATAGACTTGCTTGTGAAAATTATTTTAGCTCTATATGTAGATGCTGAAAATATTTATAGACATCAACCAAAAAAAATTTAGCACCTAAGCATCAGGTACTTGGAGGTTTTTTTGAATCAAAAAATATTGAAAGCTTTATAAAGAGAAATAAGTCAACAATTTTTAAGTCAGCTTTAGCTGGATTTGCAATATTTGGTTTGATTGCCCTCAGACATTATAAGATTCCTGAATGGATTAATTCATCTATCAAAAATAAAAAATTAGTTAATACTCCAACTATTGAAGATACAGTTTCAATTCAATCACCAAACTTAGAATCTACTTCTAATCATCTACAAGAACCCTCTAATATTACTTTATTTACTAGCCTTGTCCTCGCAGCTGGAAGCATTTTGGGTATTGTTAGCATATCAACATGCCGAAGTAAAAAGAAACATGAGTTTCTTAATCCCGAAATAAAGCTCAATAGTAAAGCTAGTCCTCCTATTGCTAGAGCTACGATTAATAGGGCTCCGATACCAAAAATTTTTAAAGCACAAGGCGATATAGATTCTATTCATACAAATTTAATAGATATAATTAAGTCGTCAAATGAATGTAGACAGCTTTTTGCTGATTTCTTAAATAATAATCAACTAACAGATTGTGATAAGTGGGATTTGATAAAACGATACGTAAAACAAGAAACTACGATTTGTAAATACAAAGAATTAACTAATGTTCATGAAATAATCAATTTTATTGAAGTTTCCAGAAAAAAATTCATAGAAATGGCACTGGCTGAAATTCAATTTACTAATGACCTATTACATTTACTTTACCAAAGATCTCCAAAAAAAGCTGAAGAATTGGAAAAAACATTAAGCCAAATAAATGAAGAAAGTGAGATTTTAAAAGTTCAGTTAATGAACCAACATATAATTACTTGGATTAAAAATAATCAAAATCTAGTAAAGGAAATAAGGGATTTAATTTTTTCTACCCCCATAGAAGCAATTCCAAGTTATCTAGATTTTTTTCCAAACTTAGAAAAAATTATAATCCATTTTGAATCTCAAATAAATAATAGCCTTACTTTTTTCCCTGAATTTATTCACAGAAAATACTTGATAGAAAAATTCGAAAGAAGAGTTACTTTAACTAAAAGAAATATTTTAACACCTGCCCTCTTTATTAATTCTATCGAAAATCTTGAAAAAGTTTCTCTTGATATTACCGAAGAAATTGGCGGCTTTTTAAGTGCTGAAGATCGTAATAATCTAAGAATAGCAAATGAATATACACCAATACTAACTGAACTTAGCGATGAAAGAGCCGCATTTAAGTTAATTACAAAGCTCAAAGAATCTAGAGAATGCTATATAGTTTTTGACTCTATATTAAAAAGCGAAGGTATCACCAATGCGCTTAGGTGGCAATCTGTTCAAAAAGAGATCAAAAATGAAATGAAATTCTTTGGATATGCTGAAATTGCTGACAGCCAAGATCTAAGTGTTGAAAGCATTATAGATTTTGTTGAAGGCGATAGAAAAATATATTTCGAGTATTGGGGAAAAATAAGAGCTAATCAAGAATTAATAGAAAATTTAGATAGTCGATTTCAGAACAATGGTGGAATCCAAGTATTAAAAACCTTTTCTAAAGAGGCTGAAGAGGCTATTAAAGAGTTTGAAAGTAGCAAAAAAGCTACTGCTAAATTCAAAAAAGATAATGCAGAAATAATTGAAGTAATAACTGATTCATTTACAGATATTCACTCTAATCAAGAATTACTATCTGCTCTCAAAAAACGATTTATATATATTGAAAAAGAGCTTTCAAATATAAATTCTACTATTAGGAAGTTAAAAGATAAAATTGAAAATGTTGAAAAAAATGATTTAAATACAGATTCTCTTATTGAAGAGTTAAACATTAGTATTAAATATCTTAAAGAAAAAGCTTTAAATATGGAGGCTCTTACAAAGACCATTCCAGAGCTTCCTATTGATAAGTCAAAAACTAAGATTAAAAATAAAGAAAGTCATTCTGATTATATAACAGATCCGCTTTCTGTTCCCAAGAAAGAACTTCAAGATATCGAGACGAGGTTTTTAAATGTTTGGGGAAAATGTATGTTAATACTTGATTTTGTTTCTGGACTAGACTCAAAAATTACCAAACAAGCAGACATTGCAAATTCTTTAATTGAAAAATCTAATAAGTTAAATAACGAACTTATAGCATGGGCAATTAACAATCAGGATTTAGCAACTCAACCTACGCGTTTTAATATAAGAAGTTCGGTTGTTCCTGAAGCGTTAAGCCACTTTCCAAATGTATCATCTCTCCATATCGAGTCCGAATTTTGTTATCATATACCAAAATCTTTAGAAGAACTAACCAAATTAACATGTCTTAAAATTGATTCGAACAATGAAAGCTTTCCAGACATTAGTCACTTACAAAACCTTCAAGAGCTTCATATAAGGAATCTTCAACTTAAGTTCATTCCTAGATCTGTTGTAGATTTAAGTAATCTCGAAAAGCTTTATATACATTGTCCTGAAATACAAATGCTACCTGGATATATTGAAAAGCTTAAAAACCTAAAAAATTTAAAGATATTTAACTCGAAGATCACTTTTATCTCAGACAATATAGGAAAGCTTGAGAACTTAGAAGAACTTATTTTTTCTTTGTCTTCTAAACTTAGAATTAGACACTTGCCAGAATCTATTGCAAATCTAAAGAAATTAAAAACACTTGATATAAGTAGGATACCTGGTGTAAAATTTGAAGATGACGATCTAGACCTTTTTCCAATTTTTATTACTCAGCTTCCAAATTTAGAAAAATTGGATCTTTGCGCACACAGACTTGATAAAGTCCCTAGTGAAATCAAAAATCTCAATAAATTAAATTTTATCGACCTTAGTGACAATTTGATCAGTTATATACCAAGTGAGCTTTATGAACTTGATCTTACCCATCTTTATTTATCTTCTAATCAATTCACAGAAATTCCAAAAGAAATTGGCCAACTGACAAACTTACAAGTCCTTTACCTGTCCTCTAACCAAATCACAGAAATTCCAAAAGAAATTGGCCAACTGACAAACTTACAAGAATTCCTTTTATGGGGGAATCAACTTTCCACACTCCCAAAAGAAATTGGCCGACTTACAAATTTACAAGAACTAAGTATACAGCGAAATCAACTTTCCACACTCCCAGAAGAACTTGCCGGTCTGCGAAAATTGAAATATATACGTACAGGAGATAACCCTATTAGAGATATACCATTTTTCTTACTTAGTAAAAATATAAACCTATCATATAACTTTAGAAATTTATCCTCTACTCAGAAGACAAAAGTTATCACTGCAAATATTTTCTCTTATAGCCTAGATTTTTCGGTTTTTACATTTAAACTATCAAAAACTGTAATTAAAATTTTAGCCGGAGGCATAACTAATAGAGTTATAAATAGCATTAACCATGTATTTAATAGACTAAACATAATTTATAATAGAATAAGAAATTAAACTTGTTTGATAGCACAATATCTTTATAAAGCATCATTAACCTGTTTTATGAGATTACTGCACTAATTTTTTAACCAAGTAATATATATACTCTAACATAAGAAAAGCTTCATGAACCTATCCTAACAAATTTTCTAACCACATAAAAATCAGTCCTAAAAGAGCAAATGATTCCCAAGCTTCAGCTTTTCTTTCCCATCTCATAAGAAGTTTTCTACACTTTCTTTTAAGCCATGCAAAAGTCCTTTCAACCACCCATCTTCTTTTAGTAATGCCAAAAAAATTGGCTATTTCTTTTGTACTGACCCTCGTTTTTCGATGTTTCCTGTAGCCAATGACAGGTAAATACCCTCTATTAAGAAGCTCTTGTCGTAAAAAATCTGAATCATAGCCTTTATCTGCTTCACAGATTGTCATCTGTTTGCTATTTTTGATTTGGATTGCTTTAAGCTGGTCAAGTAAAATAAGTGCTTGATCTCTTTCATTGCTGATCAGACAAACAAATAAATGGTTTTTTCATAACTACCTCTTGAAAAAGAGGATACTGTAGCATATTCAAGTATTTATTTGGATAGATTCATTAATAACCTGACTGGTATAAGTAAAAGCTTCAAATTCAGGTTTTGAGTTGAAACTATTTTTTACATTTAACATTTAAAGCACTTTAGTTTTTAAAGATTTTAATACAAACCAAAATAAACTCAATAATAACCTATTCTTCAATACGAGCTTTTTCTGCTTTTAGACACTCAATCATTTGATCTTTGTCATAGTGCGCCCAAATAGCTGCCAATGCTGTTAGAGTAACTACCACCTTTAAATAA
>Ga0066639_10004494_pt1 | contig 11866 bp, 14 predicted proteins | sample CryGeyCG2114_010_2_FD_59504 | JGI IMG/M metagenome (GOLD analysis project Ga0066639, IMG submission 59504) | Groundwater microbial communities from aquifer - Crystal Geyser CG10_big_fil_rev_8/21/14_0.10 | ecosystem: Environmental > Aquatic > Deep subsurface > Groundwater | place: USA: Utah... | reverse complement strand
ACGAATCACTAAGTCTTTTGCTTCGCCATGCTCGCAAAAGCCAAAGTGTTCGCGACCCCGCCTCGGCCGTAAAACATTTTTTCAAAATGTTCGGCCTGCGGCTTTCGAGTCCCACCTTCACAATTCACGAGCTGGCAATTTTAAATACACGCTAGACGCATGTATTTAAAATTACCAGTACGGAGAAGGTGGGACTCGAACCCACACGCGCTTGCGCGCGCCGCTTTTCGAGAGCGGTCCGTTACCAATTCCGGGCACTTCTCCAATGATAAAAAAACCATACCATTTTTTGTGTTTTTTGTAAAAAATGATATGATGTTTACGAGTCACTAGTGCCTATTGGCTATTTTCTAGTGGCTAAAAGGGCGCCATCGTCTAGCCTGGTTAGGACACCACGCTTTCAATGTGGTAACACGGGTTCGAATCCCGTTGGCGTCATAAAAATAGAGAGGGAAATGCGGAGCATTTTGCGACCATATTTTTTTGCACGCCACGGAGATTCGAACCGAGGGCTGGGCGAAGCCGGCCGTAGGCCGCCAGCCCGAGCGCGGGTCGGGTAGCTCAGATATTTTCGAAGCGAAGCCGCGTCAGACGCGGCAAAGCGAACGAAAATATCGAGCGAAGCTGACCGAATCCCGTTGGCGTCATCGCGTCAAACGCGATGAACCGAGTTTGACCCGGTCATGCGCTCTATTTAAAAAGGAACAGCGCCTTATAAAGTCAGACTTTATAAGGTGTTGTAGTAATATGAAGATAAAATACTTAGTAACTTGCCGTGCCCATTCGTAGCTTTCTTTGACCCTCGTAGCTTTAGTGACGTGGAAAGCAAAGAAGGGTGACCATGTCAGAACCGAGCGCGAAAACGCACCTTCACCTTCTTGTCACAGTACGCATTTCTACCCAAAATAGTGTCTATATAAAGAATAACCTTGCTTTTTTATATAAGTGTGTTACTCTTAATAGAGTCTTTGAGAACATTAACGTGGGAGGTGGCGAGTGCGCCTATCAAAGGTTGTCTTAACTCGAGGAGATCAAGAAGCTGTTTTGCAAGGAATGATCCATATAGGCCCTCATAAACTTTATGCAACACTTCAACGTGATATAAATTGGGCCGCGAAACACAACTATCAGATTTTTTTTGAAGGTGTCAAAAAAAATCCCTCAAGAGAAGTTTTAACTAGAAATGAAGGCAAGATCAAGGAGTTCTTCCTGTTTCTTTTTGATCTATATCCATTTTTTGGCGCTGCCTTCGGTGTTTCTTTTCAGAGAGATAAGATTGCGTATCCAAAAGACGCAATCAACGCCGACATTACGTTTGCTGATCTTACAAGACGATTGGACGAAAATGGTTTCAAATGCAGTCTTCTCTTGTTGCCACTTGAATTTTTGGGCAGAGAGGAGCTTAAAAGGAAGATACATGAAGGTTTCAAAAAAAAGGGTGGCTGGAACGCGTTCATAAACAACTCAGAAAAGTGGACCCTCGGCAGATTCCTTGCGCGGTTCTTATTCAGAAAGGCAACGCCCGTCCTTCTTGACTATCGTAACGAAGTTGCTGTTGCGAAGATTCAGGAGTGCTCCGACGGACGAAACATTTTTATACATTATGGAGAGAAGCACGTGAAGGGGCTCGTGGATTTGCTAAGACGAGATGGCTGGATAGTTAAGGAAATGAGCGATACAGACCTTGCGGAATATTGCTAACGTAAACAAGTTTGCCGGTTTTCATAAAAACCGGCTTTTGTTTTGGGATTAAGATATTTTACTGTTATTTTAAAAACCAAACCCCGGCAATTGCCGGGGTTTGGTTTGGTTTAAACTTATTTTTGTTTTGACCGTCTTAGGAATGCCGGTATTGCGTTCCAGTCTTCTTCTTCCTCAATCGTTGTAATCGGCTGCATGGGTCCCTTTCCGGATTTTGCGCTGTTAATGATATTCACGACGTCATTTTTTTGGATATCTTTAATACTTTTACCCTTGGTATCTTCATGAGCGCTGGCATTGAAGAGGGGTTTGCTGCTGCCATTTTCAGGGAACCCCGTGGCGATGACTGTAACCTTTACCGAACCTTTATCAACCTTGTTGTCGTGAATTGCCCCGAAGATAACTTTTGCGTTTTTGTCGATTGATTCAGTGATGATTTTCGCCGCTTCCTGGATTTCAAACATAGTGAGGTCTGTTCCGCCGGCAATGGCGAAAAGAACTCCTTTCGCGCCGCTGATTGAAAGATCGAGAAGGGGAGAGTTGATGGCAAATTTTGCCGCTTCTTCCGCGCGTTTTTCTCCGGATGACTTTCCGATACCCATAAGCGCCGACCCTGCGGACGACATAATCGCGCGAATATCGGCGAAGTCAACGTTGATGATACCAGGTGTTGTAATGAGGTCTGAAATGCCTTCTACTGCCTGGCGCAGGATTTCGTCGCTCATTGAAAATGCCGTATTCACCGTGACTTCCTTTTTAATGATATTTAAGAGACGGTCATTGGGAATAATGATAAGCGCGTCAACTTCGTCTTTGAGCTCCCTTAGTCCGCCCATTGCAATATCCATGCGCTGGGTGCCCTCGAAGAAGAACGGCTTCGTGACCACTCCAACAGTGAGCATCCCCATTTCTTTTGCCGCTCTCGCGATAATCGGCGCGGCGCCTGTGCCTGTGCCCCCGCCCATTCCGGCGGCAATAAAGACCATGTCAGCGCCCTTGATTGCGTCCTGAACTTCCGCTTTTGTTTCTTCCGCGGCGCGCTTGCCTGTTTCCGGATTCATTCCGGCACCGAGGCCCTTTGTTAAATTTTTTCCCAAATGAATTTTTTTCTTCGCAATTGATTTATGAAGGTCCTGCACGTCGGTATTCATGACAAGAAACTCAACTCCGCGTACGCGGGAATTTATCATGTGGTTTACGGCATTACCACCGGCGCCTCCAATGCCGATGACTTTTATCCGCGCGAACGTTTCTACCTCGGGATTTACTTTAGGCATATAACCGAATGAATAGTGAATTAATACGAGCACTCGAATGATATGAAAACAAAAATATCCCATTGAAGAGATATTGTTTTTTTCGTTACCACCATGCTACTAGATAGAATCAGGGGTGGCAATATTGACAATAAGTGAAATTAGAAGCTTGGAGAAAGGCTTAAAAAGAGCTTTTTTCCAAATGTTCTTAGGGTAGAAACTGCCGCAACCACTCGCCAAGTCCTCGGAGGTGGCTCTTCATGCGGATGCGGTCTATGTGATAGAGGTCGCTTGAGTACGTGTTGTCAAATCCGAGGATACACAATCCGTAGGCAACAGACCATGATGTATCAAGAGATGTTCCGTCTTTTGTCGTACCGAAAATATGGGGGACGACAACGCGCGCAGGCAGACGAAGTGATGCCTTTGCGATATCTTCAATAGTTGTAATGCCGGAGCCTCCGCCGGTAATAATAATACCGGCAGGCAGGAGTTCGTTTCGCCCCAATTTTTTTAAGTGAGCTTTAATAAGGTCAAATATATCTCCGAGCCGCGCTTCCATAATGTCATCTAATTTTTTCTGTGCATATGAATGGTCGATGATACTTTTTGTTTTTACCCCCTCGGCTTCTTCTAAGGGAATTTTAAGTCCGAGGGCGATGTCATTGGTAATGTCTGTCGAGCCGATAGGAAATACCTGAAGCGATACGAGCACATCGTTTTCGAATACGGCGATAGAAACTGTTTCCGCGCCGATATTCGCGAGTACGCAACCCGCGGTACGCTGGGGTTTTGTTAGTGTTACTAAACTCGCGGCAATGGGAGAGGCGACGACGTCTTCAACTTGAATGCCGGAACCTTCTATTGCTCCTATAAAGTCATCGAGATGCTGGTCAAGGCACGTTACAAAGAGCACCTTTGCTTCGAGCCTCATCCCGTGCATGCCTTGAGGCCGCGCAAGTGCTTCTTTGCCGTCGATTTTAAAACCGAGAGGAACTCGGTGAAGAATTTTTTTATTTAAAAGTTTCAGATGTGCTTCGCTTGCGCTCGTGACTTTTTCGACATCGCTTTCAGCAATTTCTCCGTCTACGCGAGAGATCATAATGGATCCCGTGCTTACTTCTGACTCAAGGCTTACTCCGCCTATCGCAATCAGGGCGCGTTTTATGCGCGCGCCGGCTTGTTTCTCCGCCTTTTTTATTGCCTCGCGTACGGAAGTTATTGTCTCTTCTACGTTCACAATATATCCATGCCGAATACCGCGCGACTCAGCGCTTTCCGTGCCGATAATTTGGGGCGCCTGCCGCTCGCCGTTTTTATCTATTTCGGAAATTACAACTCGCGGTGTACGTGTTCCAATATCGATGCCGGCTGAAATGTAACGAGACATACGAGAGTGAGAGGATAAAGAGTAAAAAATGAGAAAGACAGACAACCACAAACGAGGCATTTATAAAATGCCTGAGATGTTTTCGGAGAGAAAGGAAGCGGTTAGAAACCGAATTTTTTGAGGTAAAACTCTTCTTTTTTCTCCTTTTCTATTGTAGCATGCCCGAGTCCTTTCAAATGAAGCAAGCCGTGGATAAAAAAGCGAGCTACACATCGGCGAAGAGATGCATCAAATTGTTTTTGTTCTTTTTTTATGAGACTCATGGTCATAAAAATTTCTCCTTCGTTTTTTGAAAGCGGGAAAGTCAGAATGTTTGCCGGTCGATTTTTATTTCGATAGTGTCGGTTAAGTGCCCTTGAACGTGCAGTTCCGATGAAGACCAAACCCACACGGTACTTTTTTCCGAGAATTTTGTTTTTTATATCCAAAAACGGTAGGCGAGGAGGCCTACCTTTTGTGGTATGTGTTATTGAAAAATTGGTATTTTCCATCACGATATTTTCCCCAATTTTTTGAGTCGCGTAATTTCTTTTTGTTTCAAAATTCGCTTCAGCGCGCGAGCCTTTTTCTTTAATTTTGAGTTTGGGCGCTCAAAAAAACGCTGGTTTTTCACATGCTTCAATACACCGGAGCCCTGGACGCGCTTTGTAAAGCGGCGGATAAGGTTCGCATTCGGCTCGTTTTGGTTTTTGACTACTTCTACATTGGTTGCGGTCATACCGAGGAGTATACTGTGTTTTGGGCGTGATGGCAAGAGAGTTGTATAAGGCCACCCATTTTTGCACTCTGCTGGTAATTGCAGTTCCTTGCCCACGTCGCTGTTCCTGAACCGGGCACGTTCGCGGTCCTTGTTACGGGAATCGCCAGTATCGCCTTAATAAGGCGCCGCCGGTGTGTCGGTCAAAACTCGAACTTGAACGGTATGTAGAAAAAAAGAAACAAATATAAATAGAATGCGAGTATGACACAAATCGCTATCTTAAGTCCACGAACAAATGTTTTTACGAATGGTACTGAGCGATCTGCATATGCACCGAGCTTCGTTAGTATAAGGGTGGAAATGTAGTACGAGGTTGCAAAAATTATGACATAAATCGCATGTTGCACGTAGATATTGGGGTGTATGTTATTTATAACGAATACGTAGCTTAATACATAAATGTAGGTTAAAATAACAAAGAGCGTGATTGACAAAAGTAATACATGAAACTCTCTGGGACTTTTATCGTTTCTATTCGGGGCGTGCATGTTAATGAATGTCATATAAATATCTTATCACACTCTTTGTAAAAGATAATCCAGAGAGACTCCGACCCTACACCTTCTTTTTCTTTAAATAATCCTCGAGCTTTTCTATCTTAACGGTATCTTGAGAACGGTTACTCATATCGCGCACGATGACGCTTTCCTCCAGCGCTTCTTTTTGTCCGAGAATAACCACATAAGGAATTCCGTATTTTTCCGCGATTGCAAGCTGGATTGACAGTTTGTCCTTGCTCAACGCGTGTACCAAAGGGATTCGCGCTTTACGGAGTACTTCTATCACGGTAAGGCTTTTTAATTTCGCCTCGAAGCCGATTTGTATAAAATATATTTTTGGCTTTTTGATGATTCGCGGCGTGAGTGATACCAACTGCGGCGCTTCTACAACGCGGTCAACACCGATTGAACCGCCGACTGCTGATATTTCTTTTTTGCTTCCGAGCTGTTTTGCCAGATAATCATATCGTCCGCCTCCTCCAAGAGCGAGGGGTAGCGCGCGTTCTTCCGGAGCGCCCTCGACATCGCCGTCTTTTTCTTTGTTCTCTTTGGCCGGCTTTTTTTGTTCGTCTCGCGGACCGATGCAGATAAGATCTTCGTCATCAATAATCTCAAACACGGTTCGTGAGTAATAATCAAGGCCGCGAACAAGCGTGTGGTCGATTGAATAGGGAACCTTGATTGTATCAAGGCATTCAAGCACTTCTCGAAAATGTTCTTTACAGTGTTCGCAGAGGTGCGCTACTGACTGCGGAGCATTTTCTTTTAAGGCTACGCATTGAAGCTCTTTGCAATCAAGGAGACGCAAGGGGTTTCCCTTAAGACGCTGTCTGCAGTTGCCGCACAGGTCTCCCATATTTTTTCGATAATACGAGACGAGTTCTCGTATATAATGTGGACGGCATGTTTTATCTCCGATGCTGTTTACAAGCACGCAAAGATTTTTAAATCCTGCTTCCTTGAGGATTGTCGTCATAATCTGGATGACCATCGCGTCAGCAATGCTTTTAGATGTTCCCAAAACCTCAAGACCGAACTGAAAAAATTCCCTGTAACGTCCGCGTTGCGGCTTATCATGACGGAAGAACGGCCCGTAGTAATAAAGCATAACCGGCTGGGGCATGGTGTGCATACCCCCTTCTATATACGCGCGCATAATTGAAGCGGTTCCTTCCGGACGAAGCGCCAATTTTTCTCCCCCTCGTACTCGAAGCGTGTACATTTCTTTTTCCACGATGTCGGTTTCTTTTCCAACGCCTGAGGTAAAAACATTTTCTCGTTCGAGCATCGGAGTTTCTATGGGGCGAAAGCCATAGTACATGGCAATTTCTGATGCTTTTTCAAAAAATCCTTGGTATGTATAAAAATCAGCCCCAAGTATGTCTCGCATACCGCGTGGTTTTGTATATGAATCTTGTTTTTTCTTTTGTGCGGGTGACACGGTATTTTTTTTAAAAAGGAATGAGGGATGTCTCTTTAGCGCGGGCACTGCCCTCTGCGTACTCTATTTTCCCCGGAAGATACGCGGCTCCCGTGACGGGTACTAAACGGAAGAGCGCTCGTCCGACGATTAAATCTTTGGAAAGCGGTCCCCATGTGCGCGAGTCCAGACTTGCTCTGCGGTTATCTCCCATCACGAAATATTCTTCGTCCTCGAGCACGGCCTCGAAGGTGTCTTTGTAGTTCTCTATGAGCGGTTCTTCAAGTACAAAGCGCGAACCATCCTCGCCCGTACGCGTAATTGTGATGATACCATTTTGTACCGTAATGGTTTCATGTGGAAGACCAATGACTCGCTTTATGAAAAATCGAGAGGGGATGAGAGGATATCTGAAGATAATGACGTCTCCTCGCTCCGGCTCCCTTAAACGGTATGAAAGCTGGTCGACGATTAGGTAGTTGCCATTTTGAAACGTGGGAATCATTGAGTCTCCACTCACAAGGTATGGTTGAGCAACATAGAAACGTATGGGAAGGACGATAACAAGCGCGAGAATTACAAACTTTACAACTTCCCAAACGAAACTCATCATGCCGGGCTCACGTGCCGCGGACGCTACGTGCGATGGAGCTTCCGGAGCGACGGATTCAGTGCGCTTTTCTTCTTCCATGGGGATATTGTAATACAAACGCATAACAATAACAATAACAACCGCGACAACAACCGCGACCATAACAATAACGATAACAATAACAATGACGATAACCTATAATTCACAACGATAACTATAACAATAATCATAACGATAGCCGCAAAGAGCAGCGGCGGTTAGGTTATTGTTATCGTTATTATTATTGTCTATAGTATAAGGTATGGCGTATCTTATCGTTGGTCTCGGAAATCCCGGAGAAGAGTATGATAAAACTCGGCATAATGTCGGACGGATGGCGCTTGAATCTTTCATGAAGAAAAACAATTTTTCCGATTGGGAGTTTAATAAAAAAATAAATGCGCTCGTGTCTCTTGGAAAGATAGGCAAGCATCCTGTTACACTTGTGCTTCCGGAGACATTTATGAATAAATCGGGGAATACAGTGAAAGCGTTGCAACCTAAACCCTATACCCTAAAATCTAATAACCTCGTTATCGTGCACGATGACCTTGATATGCCGTTGGGGACAATGAAAATAGTGTTTAATCGCGGAACGGGCGGGCATAGGGGAGTTGAGTCTATTGTAAAGGCGCTCAAAACGAAAGAGTTTGCGCGCATGCGGATTGGTATTTCACCAAAGAAAAAACTTCACGGGGAGGCCAAGATAAATGATTTTATTTTAGGGAAATTTAGACTCGCGGAGATGGAAATGCTAAAAAAGATTTTTAAGAAAATCAACGGCGCGCTTGAAGCGATTGTTGTAAAAGGAAGGGAGCGGGCGATGAATGAGTATAATTAACGAGCCACCAACTAGCCGCTAGCCAATAACTACTAACCAATAACTACCAACCAATAGTCAATAGCCACTACGCTAGCCACTAAGCAAAGGGCGGGGGCAGGTGCGTGAACATGTCGATGAGATGATATGAAAAAATGTATTTCTAGTTTCATATTGCTAGCAGCTTTCGTAATCGGAATTTTCATCATTTCTCTTGAGAACAAAAGCAATACTCCGATAGCTGTGAATACCGTGCTTGCGGCAAAGTTTACTGAACTTAGCAAGAACGGAAATTCGACGTGCTCCGCAGTTTTTAAAGATTCGATCATGGAAATGTCAGATATGATGCATATCAAAGGATCTTGTTGTTCGCCAATGAGCATGCATAGATATGAGGAGCAAGTTGAAGGTTTAAAAAAATATGCCAACATACCTGAAATACCTCCTGATCCGTACGACGTGGACGCAATGCTCGCAAAAGAGTTATTGATATACTATGATTTTCGGTTAAATCCTGAAGAGCAAACCGCTTATGATTATGCGGTGGGACATTCGCACGAAGAAGGTCCTTGCTGCTGTAAGTGTTGGCGTTGGTATGTGTACGGCGGATTAGCAAAGAAACTTATCCATGAGCGCGGATTTACTGAAGAGCAGATTGTGGATGTATGGAACTTATCCGATGGTTGTGGCGGCGATGGAGAACACGTTCAGGAACATCATATATAATATACCCCTCATTCGTATCGCATATCAAAAAGTGTCACGGGGCATACGTTATTATGAAAAAGAAAATAAGTAAAAATATAAAAACCGTACTTGAGATTCTGAAAGACGAAATGAGGGGCAATGTTGGGGCGGCGCTGAAAAAAATAACGAAAGATTATTCGATGACCTGGGTATATAAAAAGAAAGACGGTACGTTATTTCCGAGGACAGGAAAGGATGTTAAAAAAGAACTTGAAGAAGTCTACCCGATTAAGGGTCGTACATATGACATTAAGAATAGTGCTGAAGGAGACAATGTTGTGATAATAGAAATGGTTGAAAGCTACCCCGATCCGAAAACTAAAAAAGTATATAGAACGCCGTTGGTGATTGTGTTAGAGATGAAGAATGGAAAAATTAGGAAAGGCAGGCATTACTGCGATCCCGATTTGTCATATCTGCATCTTACTAAGAAACAAATCAAAAGAGCATACAAATAAAATTCTAGAGGGATAGCCGATAAAGCATAAAAGCGCCACGGGGCGTGAGATACGTTTTTACTATTTTATGTATAAACAAGAAAATAATTTTGCGTTTATAGACAATACAAATGTGCACAAAGGCGTTGAAATGCTTGGGTGGAAATTAGATTTGGAAAAATTTAGAAAATTGCTCAAAGAACGATACGGCGCAGTCCGGGCATATATGTTTGTTGGTTACATAGCGGGAAATCAAGATATGTATAGAGATTTTCAGAATATGGGTTATACGTTGATTTTCAAGCCCACGCTACCAAACAAAGACGGGGAAATAAAAGGTAACTGCGACGCAGAGTTGGTGCTTCAAGCCATGATTGATCTTGATAATTATAATCATGCCATTATCATTACGGGGGACGGCGATTTTCAATGCCTCGTTAAGCACTTGCGAAAGATTAATAAACTCGGTTATGTTATTAGTCCTAATAGAAAGTGGTGTTCCATCTTGTTAAAACGCGAAGCGCGAGGACAGCACGTTTTTATTGAAGAAATGCGGTCAAAACTGGATCGTAAATGAAAAGGGCCCCCAATGGGACAAAACCCAAAGAGGGACCTTTTCGTGTTGATATAGTAAGTATAGCAAATTTGCAGGCAACGTCAAGGTGGGCGGGTGTGGATAATATGCCGCAACAGTCCCTATCCATGCGGAAGCGGGAAAAAATATAAAAGTGTCATGGGAGATGAAAAAGCCCAATTCCGAAGAATTGGGCAATAGAATTGATTATGACTTTTTTGCAACCTTCCGAACTTTCTGTTCGAGGCGAGCGAGATCTTCTTCACGAGCATCTTTATGAATGTCGACACCCATGACGCGATACAGAGATCCAAAATCGGCGACAATAAAGCTGGAAAGCGGCATATTCTCAAGCTTTTTTCGGAGCTTGAGAAGGCGATCGATCCGCCTGTCATGTGCAGCGGCCCCTGCTGGATCCATTTCACGCCAGTAATGTCCCACCTGATTACCTCCTGAATGGTTGTCGGATACTGGTATGATATTAACAAAGAGTGGCGTTGTGGTCAATAAAATTTGCCCGTATGACACTTTCTGTAAAATGGCGAAATCGGCGCAGAGGCGGATAGAGTATTTTGTGAAAATGTTTAGAAAAGGCCAGTAAATAAAAGCAAAAATTGTTCCCATGACAATTCCTGTTATGGGATGAGTAGCAGAAGTGTCACATGACGCAGGGTTAAAACATTCCAACATTCTTGCGAATGTCGGAATGTTTTAAAGTACGAGGATAAAGTACTATTCGCTTATTCGCGCGAATAAGCGAATAGTATGGAAAGAAATGCCGGAAGTGTTATGAAGTTCAAAAATATCACGGACTCAATCAAAAACCGCTCCGACCGTTGTCGGAACGGTTTTTGGTTGGAGTCTTTTTGTATTCGCGACAAAAAGATTATCCAGCTTGCTTTTTTTTGACAATAAGGTAGTCTTGTTTCAGAAAGTTGCCCCAGGCAGGAGATCCTAAAATGACCGCAACATCGCTTGGCACTGATGTAAGCTTCTTTTCCGAGCTTCGTCTGCGTGCGGAAGAAGCTCAAAAAGCCTTGAACAAAGCGCTTTCTGATGTTGACGAGGCGCGGGGAGATCGCGCTCGCGCAGTCAGAAAATATAAGGAAGAGTGGCTTGCGTATTTTCAGCGCAAATGCAGAGAGCACGAGCTCACCTGGTGTACCGGATGTCACGATGTTTTTTCTTACTCGCAGGTAGAGCTGGTGTATGTTACGGGAAAGGAAGATCGTAGGGACCATGGAGACTTGAGCGCACTTTGGATGGGTTTTTCAGAACTGCATCGGTTTTGCGCTACATGCAATGCAACCAGAGCGAAGATTTTCCGTTACGCACGCAATGTTAGTTTTCAGAAGGTGATCTTTTCGTCCGGAGAATATTGCATCGAGGGACATGGACCAATTGTTGATCAAGAATATCTTGCCAGAGATTTCGATAAACCGAGGGAAGATGTTGCGGGAACAATCGGGAGGCTACTGGGGCTTGAGCCATGCCTTGGGATTGAGGAGCGTGCGATCGTGGAGGGTTGGAAATACTGGTAAAATTTTGATGACGAATTCAGGCGCTTCACACAGCGCCTTTTCTATACCCAAAAATCTCGCACCTTGGTGCGTAGAAGAGATTATTGGTT
>Ga0066639_10004493_pt1 | contig 11867 bp, 17 predicted proteins | sample CryGeyCG2114_010_2_FD_59504 | JGI IMG/M metagenome (GOLD analysis project Ga0066639, IMG submission 59504) | Groundwater microbial communities from aquifer - Crystal Geyser CG10_big_fil_rev_8/21/14_0.10 | ecosystem: Environmental > Aquatic > Deep subsurface > Groundwater | place: USA: Utah... | reverse complement strand
ATGAATGCTTTTTCCTTCCGGCAGAGAAATATCTATTTCAATTTCGCGACCAACAGAATCACCTTGGTATGAAATCTTGGCCAATTTGAGAATTATAGTTGCCATAGGGAGATTATACTAATAAGCCCATCAATCTCCAAACAAAACAGGTTTTACTGACTATAGGTCTTTTTAATGATATCAGCCATGCGCCAAGTGCTGACGTAAGCCAATACGTCTATGTCTGGGTTATAGAGCTCTATCATGTCAACAGTCTGACTATTGTAAATACGTCCGCCGGGCAAAGTTTTGCGACCCTCTTTGATGGCGTCACGTAATTCGGCATACTCCGCCTCGGGGAGATAAAAATCAATATCACCTACGTGGTGCCGATACGGATCCGGCTTTCTTATATATAGGTGTGTATACACGGTCTCTGGAACACCCCCTTTTGCCGGAATTATAATCGGCCTGTGTAAACGGAAGTACTTTTGATTAAAGGCATCAGACGGCTCGGTCATCTGCTCTCGCAAAGTTGTGAGCATATCATACTCATCATCATAATGACAAAAGACTCCGATATTACCCGCGTTGGGCAAATATTTACCGAAGCTCGCCTTGCAAAGTTCATAACAAGAAAAGTGTATATGCTCGATAGCACGCAATAATTCTTCCTTGTTCTTAATTGGGCTAAATCTGTACAGCTTCATAATATTTGTGAATTTACTCAATACACCTGGCGCTGGAAGCGCCAGGTCGGTTAATTTTTCAGCTTAATCTTCATATACTCAATAACTCCCGAAAGCCAGCCACCCTCAAAATACTCCTCTGGTTTCATTTCTCTGATATCTACCCACTTATATTCTGTGTGATGGCCTGCAAGTCGCACCTCCCCACCAAGATATTTAGCATCATATCCCACGGCAAATATTCTGATGGTGGGACTGCCCTCTATATTCTCCACGCGTTCATGTCTCATGTTTAGAATTGGACCGCCGAGTTCGTATACAACATCATCACCAAGTTCTTCCTTCATCTTTCTTTCAATAACTTGAGTTAGCGGAGTGTAGAATTCATCACTCTTTATCCGACCACCAGGCAGATCCCACTTGCCGAAGCCGTCTTTGAAAATAAAAAGCTTGCCCTCCTTTTCCAAAAAGACTTTTACGGCTACAAAATAAAGATCCTTATCGTCTATCATGCTTCTATTTTTTACTCTAATTCATACTCCCAGCCGGGTTGCCATGCTTTTGTCTTGCGCCAGTCTTCAGCTAGAGCTTGTCCCCATGTCTTGCCTTTAATGAGTACGTCAAGTGCGAGCTGCGGGGCTTTATGGCCAACGATTGCAATATGTTTACCGGCATAGTTTTGCTTTAGAAATGCGAGAAAATCTGCGATGCGCGATTTTACATCCTCATAACTTTCACCATCAGGAAATGGCTTCGTGATACATTCCCCCTCCTGCATCGGTTCCACTACCTCTGATAAAGCACCGTTTAATGTGCCGTAGTTGCACTCTCGGAGGCGCGCGTCAGGAATAATCTCATAAACACCCTCCCAAGCGAGCTTCGCCGAATCATGCGCACGCCTTAGGTCAGAGCAAAACACAACATCAAATTTCTGCACTTTAGTTTTCTCCCTCAACTCAATAGACTGCTGTACGCCAAGCTCGGAGAGCTCAACATCCTTCCAACCGGAAGAAATTTCTTTCTCATTGTCGGTAGTCGTCCCATGGACGAAATATGTAATTTTGATGGACATGTCAGCATTCTAGCATTTCCCCTCCCTGATTTCCAACAACACAAGAATACACTAGTCCACATAACCCTACGGTCGTGGAGATATGTTGACTAGTTGGATTCTAAATTGTTAGAACAAAAATAAAACCGCCTTGAATGGCAGTTTTATTTTTGTTTGTGGAAGTGGGGAGAGTTGAACTCCCGTGCAAAGTTTTGGCCTTACTATTTCTACGAAGCGTAGTCTGCTTTTCTCGGAGCTACCGAGATTTTTCGCGTCAATCATTTTTAAACAGACAAACAATGACTGATGCTAGCTTCTTGCCCTTTCGGGCTTCATTCCGACTCGAAGCGTTTCGGAACTAATCCTCAATATATGACACGTGGTCCAAGCCTATGAGACATTAGCTTGGTACGCGTCCCGACATATAGCCGGGAGTCAGCACTCGTCTAAATTATTACGTTTAGGCCAATGCTGGAGCAAAGCTCATGAATGGTGATACCATTCGCTTTGCCGCAGAAGATAAGTTAGCATTTATCTGGTGCTCGAATTTTTGCGATTTCTCGAGCAGTATCGGCTTCGCATATGCAAAGTTGCGCACCTTGTCTATGCCTGGCACTCCCAATATTTTGTAAAAAATTTGAAAGTTTTGCATAACAAAGGTGAGAGCGGGCATTCCCGGCGTAGACCTGCAGCCCCGAACGCCCTTGTTTGCAAAACTAAATTTTTTATCCTTGTGACAATGTCCTTCGGATGTCACGCTCAACATCCCTCTTCTTTAAGACTTCCCGCTTGTCGTATTTCTTACGACCGCGGGCGACGGCAAATTTGAGCTTAATGAGTCTATTCTTATTATACAATGATAATGGCACCAATGTCAATCCCTTCTGCTCCCTTTTGCCTATAAGCTCTTTGATTTCTCGCTTGGTCAGAAGTAGCCGGCGAGAACGAGTCTGGTCGTAATCGTTCGGTGTGTTGCCTGCCTGGTAAGGCGGGATATTCGCCCCCACCAGCCAAGCTTGATTATCCATAATGACAATCTGCGCCCCGGCCATACTCCCATGCCCGCCCTTTATAGACTTAACCTCAAGGCCAAAAAGCTCAATCCCCGCCTCGTAAGTGTCGAGAATCTCGTAGTCAAAACCGGCCTTTTTGTTGCGGATATCGGCAGACATTCAATAAGTTTAGCACACTTTTTTACTCCACCGTAACAGTCTTTGCAATGTTGCGCGGTTTGTCTATGTCACGGCCTTTGAGTCTGGCAATTTCGTAGGCAAATAAATACAGCGGTAATGTAGATAAGAGTGGCGTGAGTGGTTCCAGAGTTTTGGGAACATAAATCACATCATTGGCAAGCTTGCCGATTTTTTTATCACCCTCTGTTGCTATCGCTAATATTCTACCACCGCGCGCTTTGACCTCTTCTATATTTGATATTGTTTTCTCGTACACACTGTCCTGCGGAACGATGAAGATACAGGCGAAATCTTTTTTTACTAAAGTCATGGCGCCGTGCTTCATCTCACCGGCCGCATAGGCCTCCGCGTGAATGTAAGCGATTTCTTTCATTTTTAACGAACCCTCAAGGGCTACGGGGTAGCTATACTTACGTCCCAGAAAATACATATCAGTAAAGTTGACGTATTTTTTTGAGATTTTGTCTATCTCTTTTACTTGCTTCAAAATCTCGCGCAATTTGTTGGGGATCTTTTCTATCTCCGTCACAATTTCTTTACCGCGCGAAAGTGATAGACCCCGTTCGCGCCCAAAGTAGACGGCCATCATTTCAAAAACGGCGAGTTGTGAAAGAAATGCTTTGGTCGAGGCCACCGCAATCTCGGGCCCTGCATGGTTGTAAACCCCTGCGTCCGTCTCACGCGGGATAGCCGTACCTACTTTGTTTACAATGCCCAATGTCATCAGTCCGCGGCGTTTGGCTTCTTTAATAGCCGCCAAGGTATCGGCAGTCTCACCAGACTGTGACACCGCGAGCACCGCCGCACCCGCGCCCAATACCGGTGAACGGTAGCGCAGTTCGGAGGCAAGCTCTACATCAGCCTGTATTCCACCGTACTCTTCGAGTAAATATTTGCCCGTTAGCCCTGCGTAATAGGCCGTCCCACATGCCGTAATCATAATGCGTGAAAGTTTGCGTAAATCGTCCGTGGCCGACTCGAGCCCGCCAAGCTTCACCGCGCCGATTTTGGGGAGGAGCCTACCGCGAATTGCATTCTCTACGGCCGCCGGGCTTTCGTAAATTTCCTTCTCCATAAAATGTCGGTAACCACCCTTCTCGGCTGCCTCGGCAGACCAATCAAGCGTATTTGTTTTTTTGCCGAGCTCTTTGCCACCGCGAAAAATCCGGTGTGATGATTCTGTGACCACCGCGCGCTCGCCGTCATCAAGCTCAATAAAGTCGTGCGTAAATGCCAGTAAAGCTACCGGGTCGGAAGCGAAGAAATACTCTTTGTCACCGAGGCCGATAAGTAAAGGCGATGAGAGCCGTGCTGCGATTATCATCTCATCTTTTTTTGAAAGCACTAAAATTGCATAAGCCCCCACCAATTTCGTGAGGGCCCCTTCAACCGCATCAGCAAAATTACCGAACTTTTTTTGCATCTCTTCTACTAGGTGTGAAATGACTTCAGTGTCTGTCTCGCTTTTAAATGAGTGCCCGTTTTTCTCTAACATTTCACGTAATTCCCGATAATTTTCGATAATGCCATTATGCACGACAAAGATATTACCGACACAATCGGCATGTGGATGAGCATTTTTTGCCGAAGGCTTACCATGGGTCGCCCAACGAGTGTGCAATATCGCTCGTGTTAGCACCTCATCACGGTCTAGCCCACCTTCAAGCATAGCAATCTTCCCTACAGCTCGCTTAATGAGTAAGCTGGAATTCTTCTTTGCATTTTTCTTTTTTACTGCAACAATACCCGCGCTGTCATATCCACGATATTCAAGCCGTGCCAATGCATCTATAAGTTCTCCAGTCGACCTATCTCCTCTTCCTATATAGCCTATTATGCCACACATAATTTTTGTGATTAAAAATTAAAGAAGTCCTGTGATAATTTTTGCCAACTTTTTTGTGTCATGGCGGATAAGGGTACGTTGCGCGTGAAGGAGATCGGTCTCCTTGCTATCTTTACTCAACTTGTGGAGCCTATCGGCAATGATATCGGCCTTGATAATCTTATACTTTACGCCAAAAGGAGATGTCCCCAGATAGACCTGTTCACCCTCTGATTGATATTTTTTTAACAGTTCTGGCGATGACTGTCTGGAATTAAAAATCACATACTCAATCGTATTCTTGCCAGCATACTTCTCTATCTCTGCTACATGATCATGCATGGTATACCCATTGGTCTGGCCGTGTTTGTTCATTAAGTTACAGATAAAAACTTTCTTTGCTTTTGATTTTTTAAAAGCCTCACTCATGCCTTTAGGTAAAAAGTTGGGAATAATAGAAGCATGGATGGTCCCTGGGCAAACAACAATAAGCTCCGCTTCAGCGAGGGCATCTAATGCTTGGGGGTTTGCCGAGACCGATTCTTTTGCAGAAATTGTTCGATCTCCGGGAAAGGCGCTTATGTCTAGACATTCTGCCGCATCTTCACCGTGAACAATCTTGCCTCCTTCGAGAGTTGTTATCATTCGCAAACCCTCTAGACAGACCGGTATAACGCGACCACGGACAGCAAGGACTTTGTGAATAAGCTCGAGTCCTTTAGTAAAACTCTTCTCGGCCTTCTCGGCGCCGGAGATGATAATATTACCCAAGTTTTGACCATGCATAGTCCCACCGGAGAATCGAAAACTAAATAATTTTCGAAGCTCATCCGAAGATTCTGAAAGTGCAACCAAGCATTGCCTAATGTCTCCAGGGGGCAAAACACCATACTCATCACGGAGCTTACCCGTAGAACCACCATCATCAGTCATACTTACTATTGCCGTAATGTCGAGGCTGGGATAGTCGCGCAGACCAGAAAGCACGGTGAAAGACCCTGTCCCACCGCCAATGGTCACGACTTTCTTTTGTGATGAACTAACCTTCATATTCATAATAAATACTATAACATAACTTTACTTAAAAAAGACACGGAACACACATGACTGCCTTCTGGGGACCGCAGAAGGCAGTCATGTGTGTTCAACCAGCCAGCAACTTGCTTTTTAGCTGATTTTGTACTATGATTTACCTACCTTGTATTATAAGAAGATACGCATAAATAACCAAATCACAGCGCCCGAATTACGGGTTGTTACTGATGATGCACAGAATTTGGGCGTTATTTCTTTAAGCGAGGCATTACGTGTCGCCAAGGAACAGGGCTTAGACCTGATCGAGATCTCCGCGACCGCGGTTCCCCCCGTGGCCAAGATCATGGACTTTGGCAAATATCAGTACCTCGAGAACAAGAAGCAGAAGGTGGCAAAGGCCAATGCCCATGTCTCGGAGCTAAAGATGCTACAGGTGAAGGTGGGGACCGGAGAGCACGACCTGGCACTCAAGGCAAAGAGGGCGACGGAATTTCTGCAAGATGGTCATAGAGTGCACATTGAGCTATTTTTAAAGGGCCGGAATAAGTATATGGAGTTCAACTTTCTTAAAGAACGCCTAGAGAGAATCCTTGTTTTAATCTCTGAGCCGTACAAGATAACAGACTCCATTAAAAAAAGCATGAAGGGTTTAGCAGTAACAATAGAGAAACAATAAAATCATGAAAACAAAGAAATCAATGGCTAAGCGCTTTAAGGTAACAAAGACCGGTAAAGTGATCGGTCGCCGGCCGGGCAAGAATCACTTCAACGCAAAGGAAAGTCGCTCTAAACAGTTAAGAAACAAGCGCGGACAGGAGCTCAATATGCCACGTAAAGAATTGTCGACTTACCTTAAACTGCCTAAAAACTAAGAACTACAAAATAAAAACTATTTATGGCACGAGTAAAAAAAGGGAAAAATGCTCTAAAGAGTCGTAAAAACACCCTCAAGCAGGCCAAAGGGTATCGCTTCGGCCGATCTAAAAAGGAGGCCGCCGCCAAGGAGGCATTAGCCCACGCCTACCAGTACGCCTTCGGCCACCGAAGAGACAAGAAGCGCGACATGCGAGCCCTCTTCCAGACCAAAATCGGCGCAGAGAGCAAGAAGCTCGGCATCTCATTCAGTAAGCTCATGGGCAATTTAAAGAAAAAGAATGTTGAGCTAGACCGCAAAGTCCTCGCAGACCTCGCAGAGAATCACCCAAAGGTATTCACCGCAATCACCGAGCTAGCCATGTCGGGAGTATAAGGTACCGCCTCATCCTAGCCTTCTCCCTAATCCGCCGGCTGGCGGAGAAGGAACAGACGCAGAAGGCTCCAGAAATGGGGCTTTTTTGTTTACTTGACTTTACCCTAGAAACAGAGGTATAATATCAGTGTTTTAAGACAAAAAGAGATCCGAACGGACTTGTTCCTAAGGAGCTCTTTTTATTTATACTCGATTTTAGACTTAATACCCGGACTGTCTAAATAATCAAAGAATTCTGAACCTAATTTCTTGTATAGAGACGACGCAAAGTCTTTGTTTGGGAAGAGAATTTTCCTAAGCCGATCTTTTTTGATTAAATAGTCAATTAGTTTCTTATAATCGCCATCACCGGAGACCAGGACAATTTTATCAAACTTATCCTCGTTATCGACAAAATTCTTCATTATTTCAAAGACAAGATCAGTATCAACATTGCCTTTCTTTTGAGCTTTTAAATTGGCACTATGTTCTTTAAATACCACGATGAATTCTGCCTTTTGCAGATTATTATAAAGCTCCTCCAACTCATCCATAACATATCCGAAGAAATAATACGCTTCGGCTACATGGTATTTGTCTTTGAGATAGGTGCGAAACTTGCGATGCTCAATCTTCCAGTTGTTCTGTTTGGTACCTAGATGAACGTTTTGACCGTCAATAAAGGCTAGATTATTCAGTTTGTTATCCATAAGTTCTATTGTATCACGGATAATCCTGCGTTAACACAGCTTCCTTAACTTTACTTGACTAAAGTACTTTAGTTTGCTAAAGTATCTGTATGACATGGAAAACAGCAGAAAATCAAAAATTAGTCGAGGCCATACGAGGCCTCAAAACCGCCGATGAGACGGAGCGGTTTCTGCGTGACCTGATGACCGAAGGCGAGATTGCCGAGTTCGCCAAGCGCCTTAAGGCGGCCGAAATGTTGGCTGACAAAGTCCCCTATTCCACTATTGAGTCAAAAACCGGCCTAAGCTCGACCACAGTAGCCCGTATTTCAAAGTGGGTGTTTAACGGCATGGGTGGCTACGCACAGGTATTCGCCAAACTGCATCATCATAACCAATCCCAGGTTCGGAGAGGGTTGTCTTGATGTTGTGTCTTTTCATAAATAATTTCAAAACATAAAGCTAACCCCCTCCAGTAACCTGGCGGCGGTTTTTGCGACCCATTCAAACGCAAATGTACAGATCTTTGAAAGAGAGGGTGTTCGATGATTTCGTTCAAGAAGTTCGACATGGACAGGACGATTGTCGCACCGACGATTTTCCTCAAACACGGAGTTCCCATGCCCCACTGGACCACCGACATTGGAGTTGTACTCGAACCCGAAGTGAGGAAAGAGCTGCGGAGGTTCTTCCGAGCATTCAACCGCCTGAACGGTTGGTCTGGGGACCACTGCTACTACCGAGTCGACGCATACTTCACTCCGAATCAAATCACGGTGTTGGAGATAAATGTGGAATTCGTCGACGGTTGGGGCACAGGACTCAACCTGTCAAGAGCTGCTGGAATCGAAGTTAACCCCACACTGCTCACCTTCCCTCGGCGATTCATGACTACCCACAGTGCTTACCTACCAGAACTTGAGCTCTGTGTAAATGAACTCAAGCTCAGGGGAAAGGAAGCAGAACTCGTAGCAGATGGGTTCGGGTATGTCTACGGAAGATCTCGAGATAGCGAGAAATTCCATAGAGAGGACGGCGGAGCTGGCGAGTGGATGGACGACAAGTGTTACTTGGCGGAGTTCTCGAGGGAGTGGAAGAGCAACCTAGTACAAACCCCCCGACATTACTTCCATGGACACCATCAGCACAACGCCTCGTGGGAAGAAATCCCGAAGGAAGTTGTGTTGAAGTTCACGCTCAAAGAAAGCCCGGAGTCAATCCGGGCCCGCGCAAGCGTCATCTTCCACAAGCCGGATGGAGAGGCTCGCTTTCTGAAGCGCTGCTATCGCGAGGAAACACTGATCGCACAGGATATCGTCGAGCCGACAAAGCACGATGGTCAAAGTTGCCAACTGATTATTCTCGTGATTGAGGACGAACCGATCACAGGCTACGTTCAATACAGTCACGCCAAGATCATAAATGACAACTCGACCCACGGCCCTCTCTGGATCAAGTGAGTGCGAGGGGGCAAGGCGACTTGCCCCCTCCACCACTACTTTTTTATGAAAACTATTATATTCGATATTGATGGAACGCTTACTGATATGTGGCCGATAGAACGGTCCGTGCTTTTAGCCTTGCTTGGTAAAAATAAAGCGATAGAAGTTAACAACCTATTTGGATCTGGAATAAAAGAAACTTATAAAATTTATTCCTTGGTTTCTAGAACTAAGATTGGTAAACAAAGATACACGGAACTTTACAACAAAACTTTCTCGCTTTTACTGAAGTGTAACCGACTCCCCCGTCCTGCAAAATACCCAGTCGTAAACTGGCTTACCAGAAACAGGGCAAAATATAATTTTGTTTATGCAACAGGAGGGCAAAGAAATGAATCTCGGTATGTCCTAGAATCACTAGGCATCACAAAGTACTTTGACTTAAAGAACTCTCTGGATAAAACAAACTGTAAATTTAGCAAATCAACAGGAATTCTATTCAGAAAAATAGCGAAAATCTTTCCTCAGTGTTTAGTGATAACTGATGGTGAATCAGATTGCCGAGGCGCTGCGCGCGTTGGCATTCCTTGCATCAAAATGGTCAACATCCGATGTTGACCAAAACAAAACTTTGATCTTCAAAGTTTTGTTTTGTCTGAGTCCGTAGCGAACCTTGGCATAGAGTTGCTAGCCGACGCGCCGGTCTAGTCAAGGTAAGCTCCTTGACTTGGCGGAGGTGTAGCATAGCGAGTTCCGCGCTGGCGGAATGAGCGCTCTGTGCTGGGGTTTGCTGCGGATGAAGACAATAAGGTATACTCTCCCTATGCTAAAAAATCCACTCGGTGCTTTCTATTCTATCGCCAAGGTTGGGTATATCGGCGCTTTTAAGGCAGCAGTCGCTGATGGAGCTACCGCTATGCACCTTTTTGCAAAGAGTCCGCGGTCTGCTAATTTACGGGGTGAATATAAAGAGGATGCTAAAGTTGCACGAGAGTATTTCGAAAAGTCGCCGCTCACCTATGCCGTGATACATGCTGGGTATGTCCTCAACTTTGGTAAGCCGGTTTCTAAGGACGACATTATTTTCAAGAATATTGTAGAGGACTTGCATATTGCTGAGGCTTTAGGAATAAACGGGGTCGTCCTCCACATGGGCAAGCATACCGATACTGACCCAGATACTTCGCGCGATTTGTTTGTTAAGAACATTGTGGATATTGTAAAAAGTACGAAGCACTTAAAGGCTAAGCTACTGCTCGAGAATACTGCCGGCCAGGGCTCCGAGCTTGGGTACCTATTCACTGACTTTGGTAGCATGTTCCGTGCTATGCAGGACAAGCTGGGCGACGACCCTCGTCTTGGCGCATGTTTGGACACACAGCATTCATTCGGCGCGGGTTATGACTGGACTGATAGCAAGAAGGCGAAGGATGCTATTAAAGAATTTGATAAAGAAGTTGGTCTTAAGTATATACAGTGTGTCCACTTTAACGATTCTAAAAAGGAGTGTGGCTCGCGCCGAGATAGACACGAGGACATCGGCGTAGGCAATATCGGTAGCAAAGCTCTGAAGAACTTTATCATGCTCTTGAACAAAGAGTCATCCCCTCCGCCAGCTGGCGGAGGGAGGAGTAACATCCCCCTCCTATTAGAAACGCCCGAAGTAGCCGCAACCTATGCGCAACAAATACAGATGGTCCGCGATTGGTTTAAGTAAGAGGGTCGACTCTGGATCGTCACTATACTTGACAGACTATGTGCTGGAATATATACTTTAGCATATGATCACAAACATACTTATAAAAACTGATTCAAAGCTCCGTGATGAAGCAAAGTCTCTCGCCGAAGAGTTCGGTATGTCGCTCACTGCAGTGGTGAACGCATCACTCAAACAGTTTGTGCGAGACAGACGGTTAGAGCTGGTTAGTTACCCCAAGGTAAAAGCATCGAAACTCCGCCAGTGGGCAAAGGACAGGAAAGATATGGACGAGCACCCTGAAAAGTACAAAATATTCCACAGCGTAGCAGAGCTTACGAAAGACTTGGAGAGATGATCGGCTACATACGCTCGACGTGGTTCAAGAAACAGTACAAGAAACTTGATAAAAATATCAAGGAAGCCTTTTCAATTCGATTTGGTCTTTTTCTTGAACAACCATTCCATCCAATGCTTAACAATCACGGACTACAGGGGGAACGTCTCGGTGAGCGTAGCATCAATATCACTGGAGTCTACCGACTCATCTTTGAGTACATCAATGCGGACACTGTTCGCCTCCTCGACATCGACACACATCACAATTTATACGGCAAGTAGGCCTGCATCAAGTAAATTAAAATCATACGCGGGTGGTTCACCTAGAACTTTTTGTTCGCCATATCTGCCTTGTCTGTCTTTACCAGCTCTATCAGTCGCTTTACCAGCTTTGCCGGGTCTTTGTCATAGATAATCTTTTTATTATCATCAGCCCGGTTACTTTTCTCCAGAATAAACTTTATCACCTCATCAGTTTCCCATAAGTCACTATCCAGGATTCCTATCGGCTTATTGTCTTCGAAGGCGACGGTGAATTCGTGAATAGTGCCAATCCGACCCGGGCCGATGATAACGGCATCGGCCGTACGAATCATCAGGATGTCCCTACCCGGATAACCGTTGCCGGTGTAGACAATCACATCCATAAAGTCTATCGGGAGGCCGTACTTCTCGATATGCTCCTTTTGATTCATTGCCGG
>Ga0066639_10004489_pt1 | contig 11870 bp, 12 predicted proteins | sample CryGeyCG2114_010_2_FD_59504 | JGI IMG/M metagenome (GOLD analysis project Ga0066639, IMG submission 59504) | Groundwater microbial communities from aquifer - Crystal Geyser CG10_big_fil_rev_8/21/14_0.10 | ecosystem: Environmental > Aquatic > Deep subsurface > Groundwater | place: USA: Utah... | reverse complement strand
AGAAACACAAACAGGCACTTGGGAGATGCGTGTGTATAGAGATAAGTTGCACAATAGAAATCAAGTGGCTCTTATAAAAGGAGATATTTCTATGGCAGAAGCGCCGTTGGTCCGTGTACATTCTGAATGTATGACGGGTGATGTGTTTGGTTCCAAACAGTGTGATTGTGGCATCCAACTTGCGACAGCCATGAAACAGATTGACGCGGCAGGTGCGGGCGTTGTGCTCTATTTACGGCAAGAAGGAAGGGGAATTGGGCTCGTAAATAAAATAAAAGCATACGCACTACAGCGGGAACAAGGGATAGATACGGTAGAAGCAAATAAGCTCTTGGGATTTCCAATGGATATGAGAGAGTATGGTATTGGCGCGCAGATTTTAGCGGATATTGGATGTAAGAGTATTCAGCTTCTGACAAATAATCCTAAAAAACTTGCAGGAATTCGGGGCTATGGGATACATATCATCACACAGGTGCCAATAGAAATTGCACCAAATGGTGTTGACAATTCATATTTAAAAACAAAAAAAGAAAAAATGGGGCACCTCTTAAAACAAGTGTAGTTACTTTTTACGTCGTACATATGGAGGATCAGTATATTGAGCAAGCAATAACACTTGCCAAAAAATCCGTTGGTCTCACCACTCCAAACCCCAATGTTGGGGCTCTTTTTGTCCGGGGTGGCGTTATTATTGGGAAAGGGTATCACAAGGGTGCTGGAAAAGATCACGCAGAAATAATGGCAGCAAAAGATGCACAAAAAAATGGGTATGATCTTGTCGGTGCGACGCTCTATACCACACTTGAACCATGTTTGCACTATGGAAAAACACCACCCTGTGCAGACTTTTTACTTGAAGCACAGGTTGCCAAGGTTGTCATAGGGATGAAAGATGTGTTTCGACTGGTGAACGGTGGTGGTATAAAAAAATTACAACGTGCTGGCGTTGAGGTAGAACTCTTGTCAACGCATGCCTCACACTATAAGGATATACAATTATTAAATCAGCCATTTATTAAATGGGCAACCACCGGACTGCCGTACGTTACATTGAAAGCAGCGACAACACTTGATGGTAAAATTGCCACAAGAACTGGGGATTCAAAATGGATTACCAGTCAAGAGGCAAGAAAAGATGCTCGCATAGAAAGAAGCCTGGCAGACGCTGTGCTTGTGGGGGCGGGAACTGTCCGTGCAGACAATCCAGAGCTTGCCCCCCATGGAAGATATGCAAAGAAAAAACTATTACGTGTGGTCCTTGATGGAAGTTTGTTGCTTCCTATTTCAAAGCAGGTATTTCGCGATCAGGATGTTTTTGTGGCAACAACAGACCAAGCTTCTAAAATAAAAAAAGCACAGTATCAAAAAAAAGGGATAAAAGTCATATCATTTGGAAAAAAAAATATTTCAATAAAAAAGTTGCTTCAATATTTGGGAAAAAAAGAAGTGCAGCATGTCTATATAGAAGGCGGTGCAGCAGTACATGGTTCATTCTATGATGAGGCATTAAGTGATCCACTGGTAGTAGATCGTGTTGTTTGGTATATAAACCCAAGTATTATTGGTGGTGTTGATGCACTTTCTGCGGTTGGGGGGAAAGGCGTGGCGTCTGTTGACGAACGCATAGTGCTGCGGCATAGAGAAATATCGGACATTGGTGGGGACATAAAAATTGAGGGGCATATAAACATATATTGATATGGTGAAATATATATATTTTGATTTTGATGGAGTATTAACAACAGATCCTAGGGGTGCGTACAGTACGTGTTCGTATCTGGGAAAAAAGATACACATGTCAACTGAAAGTCTCATACCAATGTGGAAGCACTGTAGTAAGGAACTGTACTTTGGAAATGAAACACTAGAAAAAACATGGGCCTGCTTTTGCCAAAAGGTAGAAAAAGATTTGGATATTGCTCTTGTGTACGAAGCATTTGAGGCAACACCAAAAAATATGCCCATGCTTGCATTATGCAATGAGCTTCGCACTGTTTGCCACCTGGGTATTATTACGGACAACCCACAGGAGCGCATGGATATACTGACAGAGCAGTGGGGATTAAGAGCACAATTTGATCCAATTATTACGTCAGCCCAAGCGAAATGTTTTAAGAAAGATACGCATATTTTTTCTTTGGCGTTGGAGTCAGTGGGGGCGTTGGCTGGTGAGTCAGTATTTATAGATAACAAGCAAGAAAATTTGGTTGTCCCTGCGGCAATGGGGATGCAGACGTACTTTCATAATCAAGAAGTAAACGATGTCCATGCATTGCGCAAACAACTCTGTGCGTGGGGTATTGCTGTATGATTTTTTTAGAAAAACCAGAACATTTTGGTGCGTATATAGAAACCGTTGGGTGTCACATTGTAGTAGGAAATGAACTATTGTTTTTAAAACGCGCACCTGGGAAAGATCACCCCAATGTGTGGTCTGTGCCTGCAGGGAAAATTGATCCGGGAGAAACCCCAGATCATGCGCTATTGCGTGAAGTTGAGGAAGAAACAGGCATTCATCTTGACCAAGAACATATTGTTTTTTTCAAATCATTGTATGTTATGTACGCGGACAAAAACTTTTTATATCATCTCTATGGCGCAACATTAACAAAAAAGCCAGCCGTCCGCGTGAACCATATTGAGCATACCGAGTACGCTTGGTATACTCCAGAGGAAGCATTGACCAAAGATCTTATTGAGGATGAGGCAGGTGCCTTGGAGTTATTTTTTACGCGGTGATCTATGATTATTGGGATTGACGCATCACGAGCCAATCATACACAAAAAACAGGGGTAGAATGGTATGCCTTTTTTTTGATTGAAGAGTTTAAAAAACAGATACAAGACTCAGCACAGATACAGGTTCGGTTGTATACAGATATGCCACTCACCGGCCCATTGGCCAGGTTGCCAAACAATTGGGAAGCACGTGTCCTTGGATGGCCACCAAGAAAACTTTGGACCCAAATTCGGATGAGTATTGAAATGTTGTTGCATCCACCAGATGTTCTTTTTATTCCGGCACATGTGTTTCCACTTATAAGACCAAAAAAAACAGTGATGACCATTCACGATATCGCAGCCATTCGGTATAGAGAAAGTTACAGCCGATTTGAGCGGTGGTATTCGGTATGGTCTGCAAAACGAGCCATGGCGACACTGTGGAAAATAATTACCCCATCTGTATTTACCAAAGCAGAATTACAGACGGCCTTTGGAACAGCGCGGGAGAAAGATATTATGGTTGTACCGCATGGATATGACACGGCGTTTCAAAAAATACATGATACAGCAGTGATTCAGGCTGTGCAAGAAAAGTACAACATAAAAAAACCGTATCTTATCTCAATTGGAAGACTTGAGGCAAAAAAAAATACGGCACGCATTGTGGACGCGTTTAACATATTGAAGGCTTCCATAGAGCCTGAACTGGCAACCCTCCAGTTACTTCTTATTGGAAAACCAGGCTATGGGTATGAACATGTGAAGAGAGCCATTGAAGAAAGTCCATATAGTGAGGACATTGTGCAGCCAGGCTGGGTGGCACAGGGGGATCTCCCTGCCCTCATGAATGGGGCATTAGTCTTTGTTTTTCCCAGTGTATACGAGGGGTTTGGTTTACCTCTCTTAGAGGCCATGGCATGTGGAGTTCCGGTGGTTGCGTCATATGGGAATAGTGCGCAGGAAGTTGGCGGGAGAAGTGGTATCTATATTCATCCAGAAGATAGCGATGCCATTGCCAATGCCGTTCGTAAGCTTCTCTTAGATCATCCGTTTCGTGAGGAGCAGATTGCAGCGGGAACAGTGCAAGCCGCACAATACTCGTGGAAACACTGCGCAGAGCAAACACTGCAGGTCTTATTGCAGAAGTAGCGTTGCCGAAGGGTGTGATTTTGTGCTATGCTACCACTACTATGAGTGAATTAATTGGACATAAAGCAATTGTGACTTTTTTTGAAAAAGTTATGCATCATGATGCACTGCATCATGCCTATGCTTTTGTGGGGCCAGAACATGTCGGGAAAAAAGCAATTGTGCTTGCGCTTGCTGCAAAGCTCCTGGACACAACGATAGAAAAATTACCCATGCATCCTGACATAACATTGGTCGCGCAAGAAAAAAATACAAAAACTGATAAAACAAAAAAGCATATTGATATTGAACAGATTCGTGCACTCAAAGGGGCTCTCTCGCAGTATGCTGCTATGGGTGGGTATCGAATTGGGATTATTGATGGCGCAGAAAAAATGAATACCAGCTCAAGTAATGCATTATTAAAAACACTTGAAGAACCGGGTAAAAAAACAGTATTGTTTCTTATTGCCACAGATATCTCACAGTTTCTCCCAACGATTCGCTCTCGCTGTCAAACCATTCATGTGGCTCCTGTGTCAGATGCGTGTATTGAAGAGGCACTGCAGGCAGACGGGATAGACGCAGACCTGGCAAAAGAAATGGCCGCCGCCGCTCATGGCCTTCCAGGGCTTGCACGGTTGTGGAGTACTGATAGGGAACGCTATCAGTCATATCTACAGACGCGTGCGCAGTTTCATAACTTATTTGGAAAGCCATATCACGAAAAGCTTGCCTTGGTAGAGAAACTTTTTGGAGACAAGACAGACCATATTCAAACACGAAGCGCACTTCTTGAGACTCTTGGGATGTGGCAGATATATGTACGCGACTTGATGCTCACACGTGAGGGGATACAGAAAGGAATAGGCCAACCAGCGGTATCAATTCGGGAGGTGCTGTCATTGTTTCGGGAGATTGCCTATGCAAAAAAATATATTCAACAAAATATTCATCCCAAGTTATTAGTTGAACACATTTTATTAACTATTCCATAGAGACTGTTTTATATATGAAAAAATCATTTCTTCACATTGGGCTTTTTCTTGCAGCGCTCACATTGGTTGGGCAAGGCTGTGTTTCTTCTTCAAATACAGACGTGAGTGCTGGCCCTGCAGGTATGTTTGTCTCTATTGACAAAGGGGAGTCTTGGCAAGCCATTTCGTTGCTTCCTGATGTTGCTGGGACCAAAGATGTTTCCAGTGCCAGTGTGTATCGGTTGTTTGAAGATCCACAGGATAGTAGTGCCATGTATTGGGCAACGCGTGGAAATGGATTGTTGTATTCGTATGATGATGGAAAATCTTGGCAGCAACCAACAGGCCCTCTTTCAAGCGGGTTCATCTATGGGGTTGCCGTCCATCCCAAAGACAAATGTACTATTTATGCGAGCAATGGATCTTTTCTGTATCGCAGTACGGATTGTAATCGAACATGGGTCGAAGTGCATCGGGATGCGGTTGGCTCACGCATAACCTCTGTGATTATTAATCCATTTCCACCATATCAGGTGTATATGGCAAAGAACAATGGAAATATTTTGGAAAGTGAAGATGCAGGAATAAGTTGGAAAATAAAATATTTTCTCGGTCAAAGAATCATTGATATGTTTGTTGACCCAAATACAGAAAACCGTCTATACTTGGCAACAGAAGAAAATGGTATATATCGATCACTTGATAGTGGTACCACCTGGGACGCTCTTGACACCCAGCTGAAAGGATTTCCAGGTGGGTTGGAGTATCGACGATTTATGCTTTCGGTAAGCACACCGGATGTCTTGTATTATGTGTCTACATACGGTATACATGTATCAGAAGATGGGGGAAACAGTTGGAAAACACTCAACCTTATTCATCCACCAGGGAGTGCGCGCATATTTGGGTTTGCCGTAAATCCAAACAATGCAAAAGAGATGTACTACACGGCAACAATTAATGAAAGATCTACCTTTTACAAAACCGTGGACGGAGGAGAAAATTGGATCACAAAAAAATTGCCATCAGGACAAATTCCAACTGCGCTTCGTGTCCATCCAAAGAATAGTGAGTGGATATATCTTGGTTTCACCGTGCCGCTTACTGAATAATTTATTTTTAGTAGTAGAAAAAAGTATGTCATTTATTGAAAGTCAGAAAGAATTGTTTGATAAAAGTATTGATCACTTGAAAAGTGATATTGCCGTGCTTCGTACTGGCCGTGCTACTCCTGCACTGGTAGAAGATATTATTGTCGACGCCTATGGCACCAAACAGCCATTGAAAGCCGTTGCGTCCATAACAGTGGCCGATGCAAAGACACTCAACGTGGACCCATGGGACAAGTCACTCACACAGACGGTAGAAGAGGCAATACGAAAGTCAGACATTGGTATTAACCCGGTGAATGACGGAACACGCATTCGTCTTCCACTTCCAGAGCTCAGTACCGAGCGACGTGCAGACCTCATCAAAGTCCTCCATAAAAAGTTAGAAGAAGCGCGTATCTCAATTCGTAAAATTCGTGAAGAAGTGCGAAGTGAGATTGATAAGCAAGAAAAGGCAAAGGACATTAGTGAAGATGAAAAGTTTAATTTTCAGGATGATCTTGATGCGCTTGTAAAAGAATATAACGAACAAATCAAACAAGTGGGGGAAGAAAAGGAAAAGGAAATTACGACTATTTAATACGTACAGACAAGACAGTGGTGAGGAACAGAGAGTGACCGCGCTACTGTTTTCTGGCTACTGTCTATTTTTTTATGAAAATTGTATTACAAAAAGTGACTCGAGCAGACGTACAAATTGATGGACGCATTGTTGGGGAAATTGCTGATGGATTTGTATTATTTGTGGGCATTACGCACACAGATACCAAAGAGACGGTCGATACATTGGTAGAGAAAATATTAAAGCTGCGCCTCTTTGCTGACAAGGGGAGTGACACGTTTATGGAAAGAAGTATTGTAGAAGAGTCTGGGGGAATACTCGTTATTTCTCAATTTACACTCTACGGTAATTGCAAAAAGGGGACTCGGCCAAGTTTTACCGATGCCGCACGTCCAGATGTTGCAAAACCATTGTATGCCTATATGGTAGCAGCCCTACAGGAAAAGTCTGGCTTGCGTGTGGAAACAGGGGAGTTTGGTGAACACATGGAAGTAAGCTTGGTAAATGATGGACCCATTACCTTGATATTGGAAGGCTGATACAGTTGAAGTATAAAAAAACAGCACATCTGAGGCTGTTTTTTTTGGTATGTTGCATATTTTTTGTGCCATTCTTCCTCCACGCGAGTAGATGGTCGGCGTGCTTGCGCTTTCAAAAGTTAGGACTGCTTCGCCCTGCGGGCGAGGGGAGCCTGGTTACCCACCTATTTCTCGTGTGTCAACCCTATTGACGAAAACGGTGAACGGGGTATACTGTATTTATAGCTATGCGCAGTGATAAGGGGTGGAATCCTTGGAGTGCATAGACACAAGTGTCTCGGCATTGTGTCGGGAAAATCGGGTGGAACCGTCCTTTACTGTATAAAGGACCCCGAGACCTAGAAATGGGTCTTTTTTTATTTAATTACAGATTTTTTACATGTCTGTAATATGCTATACTACTCCCTACTATGAAAAATGAATCCAAACTCATGGAAACAATTGTGTCATTATGTAAGCGCCGCGGGTTTATTTTTCCTGCCAGTGCTATTTATGGTGGTTTTGCAAATTCGTATACCTATGGTCCCTACGGAGTAGAATTAAAAAATAATATTAAAACACTCTGGTGGAAAACATTTGTACAGGAACGAGCTGACATTGTTGGCATTGACGGCCCAATTATTTTGCATCCAAAATTGTGGGAAGCCTCTGGCCACACCACTGGGTTTAACGATGCCATGGTTGACTGTAAAACGTGTAACAAGCGATTCCGTGCAGATCATTTGGTAGAAGAAAAAACAGGGGAGGATTTTGAGGGTGATATTGAAAAAATGGGAGCAGTCATTGCAGAGGAAAAAATCAATTGTCCAAATTGTGGCAATAGTGACTGGACAGAGATTCGAAATTTTAACCTCATGTTTTCAACGGAAATGAACAACGTGAGTGACGGCGAAAACAATGTAGCCTATCTGCGTCCTGAAACTGCCGGGGCCATATTTATGGAGTTTAAGCACGTGTCAGACGCCATGCGCGTAAAAATTCCTTTTGGTATTGCACAAGTTGGGAAAGCATTTCGGAATGAAATCGTTGCAGGGAATTTTATTTTTCGTCTGCGAGAGTTTGAACAAATGGAAATAGAATATTTTATTGATCCAGAAATGGATTGGGAGCCATTATTTGATGATTGGCTCGAAAAACAAGAAGCGTTTGCCCTTGCACTCGGCGCTGCAAAAGAAAATATACGAAGACGGGAGCATACACAGGAAAAATTATCTCATTATTCAAAAAAAACAGTGGACCTAGAGTATAACTTTCCGTTTGGTGGATTTAAAGAATTGTATGGATTGGCGCACAGAGGAAATTTTGACCTCACGCAACATGCGGAACACTCCGGTGAAACGCTGGAGTACTTTGATGCAGCCGAGAACAAACGATTTGTCCCGCATGTTATCGAACCTACTTTTGGCCTCGACAGAAGTGTGTTATTGGCACTGCTTGCGGCATACACAGAAGAACCTCTTGAAGAGGGAAGTCGTGTTGTTTTGAAATTTCCAAAACATATTGCGCCGGTGAAAGTCGCTGTGTTTCCACTTCTTAAAAATAAGCCAGAGCTGGTAGAGAAAGCAAAAGAAGTGTTTGATCTTCTTAAGAGTAGTTTTCCCTGTGAGTTTGATGACAATGGAAACGTGGGAAAGCGGTACCGAAGACAGGACGAAATTGGAACACCATACTGTATCACTATTGACTTTGATACACTGGAAAATAATTCTGTTACCCTGCGAGATAGAGATACCATGGAACAGCAACGCATACAGATAGATGATGTGCGTTCATATTTAGATGAGCAATTTTCTTAATACCTAATATCACCCACATGTACGAAACATACACACTCAACAATGGTGCTAAGGTTATCCTTATTCCACAACAAGATACCAAGTCACTTACCACGCTGGTTATGTATCCAGTGGGGTCACGATATGAAACAGAAAAAATGTCTGGTGTCTCTCACTATGTAGAGCACCTTATGTTTAAAGGAACAAAAAAGCGAAAAAATACACTTATTTTGACAAGAGAAATTGATCGGTTGGGTGCAGAGTATAATGCCTTTACGGGCAAAGAGTATACTGGCTATTACATCAAAGCCGATGCTTCATTTGCTCATGTGAGTTTTGATATTTTGTCAGACATGTTATTGCACTCAACATTTGATCCAAAAGAAATGGAACGGGAAAAAGGACCCATCGTAGAAGAACTTCGTATGTATAAAGACAATCCGCTCATGAACATTGATAATATTTTTGAAGACCTATTGTTTGCAGGGTGTCCACTGGGAAGAGATATTGGTGGAACGGAGGCGCATGTTCGTGCCTACAAGCGGCCGGACGTCCTTGCGTATCGTGATCTTTACTATGATGTCAGTAACATGACCATTGTGGTCGCAGGCGCAGTGAATGATAAGACAAAGGCGTTGATAGAAAAATTTTTTGGTTCAGAAAAATCAAAGAAAAACCCATCCCATGCCTTTAAGCCATTTTGTTTCGGATCAAAAAAGAAAGAAGATCGACTGGTGGTAGAAAAAAAACAAACAGATCAGGCACAACTGATGCTTGGGTTTCCAGGTTTTGGGCATACCGCAAAGCAGAACCCTGTTGCGACAGTCATGAATGCTGTTCTGGGTGGGTCCATGAGTTCCAGACTCTTTATTCAAATCCGAGAGCGTCGTGGCCTTGCCTATATGATTCGAAGTGGTATGGATAATTTTAGAGACACAGGATATTTTTATGTTCGTGCTGGTCTTGATCCAAAAAATGTGAATAAAGCCATTGAAGTTATTAAAAAAGAATTAGAAAAAATGATTGACAAAGGGGTGACTGCCCGAGAGCTTGCTGATGCCAAAACACATATACGTGGCGGCCTTACACTTGAAATGGAGGATTCCAGTGTGCAGGCAAACTGGTATGCAAAACAGGCATTATTTATGGACAAGATAGAACATCCAGAAGACGAATTGAAAAAAATAGATGCAGTGACGAACGAGCAAATTAAAGCGCTGGCAAAACGTATTTTCAAAATGAGTGAAATGCGTGTTGCTGTCATTGGTGACTTGGAAAAAAAAGATATTCGTTTCTAAGAGAGAGTATATGAAATATATATTTGCCAATTGGAAAATGTATCTCGATAATGAAGAATCCATTGCCCTTGCAAGCAAGATTGCGGAGGAGGAATATGATACAAATGCACTACGTGTGGCCATATTTCCCACAATGCTGAGCCTCAGTGCTGTCGTCGATTTGGTCACGGATACAGAAATCGCAGTTGGCGCGCAGCATGTCGCTTGGTCACCTGCAGGGGCGTATACTGGTGCGGTGTCTGCCACCTTTGTCCATGCCGCTGGTGCAAGTTACACACTGGTTGGGCATTCGGAACGTCGGCATGTCTTTGGTGAGACCAACGCGGATGTACGCCAACGGCTAGAGGCCGCCATTGAAGCAGGTCTGACACCCATTCTTTGTGTTGGTGAGACACAGCAAGATTTAGATGAAGGAAAACGAAAGTATCGATTGCAAAGACAGCTCCAAAAGGCGTTGGAGGGACTGAAACTAGGAGAACAGGGTCTTTTTGTTGCATATGAACCAGTGTGGGCTATTTCAAAGGGTGGAAACGGCGTGCCATGTACGCCAGAAGATGCTGCGGACGTGCATCAGTGGCTTGCTGTAGAGATAGCATCTTATGGATTTACAGATGTACCACTCTTATATGGTGGTAGTGTGAACGCACAAAACGTGGTATCATACCTAGAACTTGAGGGCGTTGATGGTGTACTCGTGGGGAGTGCATCGTGCACCTATGAGAAATTTTCACCCCTTCTTACTGCTGCCGTAACGATGTAATTTTTAGTGCAATTATCGATAGGTATGTATAATATATTGCCATTTTTCCTTATTGTCTCTTCCCTGGCGGTTATTCTTGTCATTGTGATAAAAAAGTTTCCACAATTATCACTTTTGGATGTAGAAAACTTACCAGAAGTAAAAGAAGAAAAGAAAAAGGACCAAGTGTTAAAAAAGCGTGCAACAAAGAAAACAAAAGAAACCAAGATTAGACAACATGCAAAAGTCAAACTCTTTTTAGATGGATTGAAAACTGTGCAGAATAAATTTCGTGGCTATGTTGGGAAAGTGGAGCGACGAGTTATAGAAAAAAATGCTGGCTTTCCTGAAGAAGCACCACAGGCAGAGGTCACGCAAACAAATAAGGATCGATCACGCGAATTGATAAAGCAGGCCAAGAGTGCTTATGATGCAAACCAGCTGGATAGTGCAGAGAGTAAGTATATTGCAGTGATTCGATTGGATCATAAAAATGCAGAGGCATACCGTGGGCTCATCGATGTATATTTTAAGCGTGGTCAGTTTGATGAGGCGGCGGAGACATGCCAATTTTTTCTGCAGCTCAATCCAAAGGACGACTGGGGTCATGTGAAGATGGCAGATATCTACGAAGAGCAGGGAGATATCCCCAAGTCAATTCAACATTACCAGGAGGCCGTGTTGATAAATGACAGTATTTCTACCCGATTTGCAAAGCTTGCACAGCTCCTACAGCAGGTAGAACAGTATGAGACAGCTATTGAGGCCATTGAACAGGCGCTCGATATTGAGCCAGAAAATCCAAAATATCTTGACAATTTTGCTGAGCTTGCTATACTGGTGTTCGACAAAACGCGAGCAAATAATGCGTACGAACGACTCCGTCTGGCAAACCCTAGCAACCAGAAACTCGACTCACTCAAGCAGCGTATTGCCAAATTATAGATATACCACAGGCCATCTTAGCTCAGCTGGTAGAGCAACGGTTTTGTAAACCGTAGGTCCGGGGTTCGAAC
>Ga0066639_10004488_pt1 | contig 11870 bp, 9 predicted proteins | sample CryGeyCG2114_010_2_FD_59504 | JGI IMG/M metagenome (GOLD analysis project Ga0066639, IMG submission 59504) | Groundwater microbial communities from aquifer - Crystal Geyser CG10_big_fil_rev_8/21/14_0.10 | ecosystem: Environmental > Aquatic > Deep subsurface > Groundwater | place: USA: Utah... | reverse complement strand
TTAATAAGTTCACACAGATGATATGCAAATCCGACTTTGGTGAAATCATCTTTAACTTCTTCAAAATTCTCAAGGGATGTGGCCTCTGTCAGTATCGGCATAGACTTGCCCTGATACAGAGTTAACAAACTATGATTGAGTAGTTCTACATGTGCTGATCTACGGCTTGGAATACGACGAATTCCCTTGGCCAGAATACTAAACTTCCCATCATATTTTGAGAAAACTGTGAGGATTCTGTCTGCTTCTCCTACATTAAAGCGCTTGATAATAATGCCTTCAGCCTTATATGTTCTCACGTAAGATATAGTATACGATTTTTTTTCAGTAGAATAAAGCGGAACTATATCTTTAGTTCCACCGTCTTGTCAGTCAGAAGAGGGAATTTTTCAATTGTTCGTCCATTGACTTTAATTGTGTATTCATTGCCGCCAGTTCCTGGCTGTTTTTGGATCATAAAAGGTAAAAGATCTCCCTCAACTTTAAATGGAAGTTCATATGTAAGCGTATAGGTTGCTTTTCCAAGTGGTCTGACTGTCACAAATCCTTCAAATACTGTTTTCCCAAGATCTTCTTTTGTTGTTACTTTTACCCCAGATCCCTTACTATCAATAAGCTTACTTCCTTTTGGTGCATATACCCGGACATAATCACGAAGTTCAGCATTAAGACAAAGTCCTCCACGTTCAAGATTACAATCTGAAGGCTCGTGGGTATTTTTATAGTTAATTGTAACAGTCTTAACTACTTTGCCGTCGTTTTGAATATCGTACTCGACATCAACTGCTTGCTGTGTAAAAAGGTTTGACTTTGCTCCAGCAAAGTTCACATCATTAATATGCAGGTAATCTCCCTCAAATTCTCTAATTTGTCCTGCTGCGTTGAGCGCTTCAATTCCCGACTGTGCCTCTTCATCAAAAAGATAAAACAAGACATGTTTTTCTTGTACTTCTCTGATGAAATTTTGGAAAAGAGGACCCCAGTACTGACTAGGTGATGATTTGAGCGCTTTTTGCATGATAGCAAACATAAGATCACCCAAGAGGCCTTTTCGATCTTCTCGAATATAATTCACTGGCCGTGAAATATTGTCTTCAAGTTCATAAATAGCCTGAGGACAATCACACCGTGGATCATCTTGTGAGGTAAATGCAAGTCCTCCTGCAGTTATTGAATCATCAAGAATTTTTATGGTTGAGACGAGAACATATGTGTCTATTGCGATAACGCCATCTACGTCAATCCCACGTGTTGCCCTGTCGTACAGTTCTAAGAAATCTCCCATGGAGATAATATAATCAGGAGACAGATTCGTGTCACGAAGGTGCCATGTAGTGACTTTGGGGAGGTACTTGAGGATAGGCTCTGGAGCCTCAGGTTTATTGAGGACTGAATCATCAAGTGCATAAATGTCCTCTGACCTTTCAACTTGTATAACTCCTTTGTCAATATTAAGGATCGCATACGCTGTGATAAATCCACCTGTTGCACGAAGCTCTTTGTCATTTTGAAAAAGAACAAGATATCTCTTTTGCTCATCTTCTCCCAAAAGACTTGGAAGTACTTTTACAAGTGGCCTTGCCTCATCGACAAAAGCCACACCTTGATCTGTCAACGTTTGAAGTTCAACTAATTGTGACTTCACCTTATCCCCAAAAATAAACTCTGGATAGTGATCTGGATTTACCTGATCAATTTCATCTCGAACTTTAGTTAACGAATCGGCAATCTTATCAATATTTGGAGTAATCTTACCCATTGTCAATACAGCCGTTTTGATACGTTCTTCAGCAGACCCACCAGCAAAAGTACCCTGTCCTTTGAGTCCTAACACATCAGCATAGGGTGCAATTGAACTAAGCAGTATATCTACTGTTTCAAGTCCGTGTGTTCCTGCTTTAACCATATGATCTGCATCGTTGTAATAGAAGTTAGCAACTGGAACAAATCGTAAAAATGAAAGTGAATTGAGGTCTTCCTGAGTTTGAGCGAGATCAGCCTGGGTTTTTTTTAGTTCAGTTTGTGCAAGTTCAATATTTTGTGATTTAAGAACGTCAGCCATTACTCTTGCCTGACGATAGGTTTGAAGAGCAGAATCATAGGTTTTCTTCGCAGGAAGAACAACAGTAAAAACAGACAACACACCGACAACAAGTACAATAACAAGGGCAACACCTAGCCAACGAGGAAATCTGAATTTCCCAAATCGGGCACGTCCACTCGTACGCTCAGGTTTGCTCGCTCCGAAACGAGCAGTTGCTTCTTTTGACTTTAAGCTAAGCTTCTGAAAACCATCCATAATAGGTTCGATAGTTTATCATATCCTAAAAAATTTTACCTTGTCAACTCACAACGCACCCTTTCCAGATATCATTGCCCATGGCGTTTTGAGTATAAGATAGAAATCATACATGATTGATCTTTTCCTTACATACTCTGCATCCATCTGAATTCTTTTATCAAAATTGATTTCTGATCTTCCAAATACTTGCCAATATCCCGTGAGACCGGGACGCACAGAGAGCACGATTTTTACTGCATCTTTCGTGTAAGGATATTTTTTTTGTTGATCACGAAGTTCATCGGGATAATATGCTCGAGGACCAACAAGACTCATCTCTCCTTTTAAGACGTTCATAAGCTGTGGAACCTCATCTAATGAATGTTTTCTAATAAACTTTCCTACATTCGTAACTCGGGGGTCATCTTTTAGTTTATAACTCCCTTTTTTATATTCTTCGTAAAGCAATCGGAATTCTGGATCTTCTCGTAAAATCTCATGAGCATTCTGGATCATAGAACGAAGTTTATACATCTTAAATGGTTTCCCACTTCTACCAATTCTTTCAGGTGTATCTGCAAAAATTGGACCTTTTGAATCAATCTTAATTGCGATTGCCACAATAAGAATAACTGGGAAAAAAAGAATCAATAAAAAAAGCGATGAAGCAATATCGAGTGTACGCTTGAATACCTCGTAAAAGTGGCTTTTATGAATAGATGTATATGGCATGTGCTATGTGAGGTGCTCATGTGGAGTCCCAGAAAGAGCCTCAACAAATTTCTTTATTTTTGGAACTGAATTCTTAGGACAAATAAGCACAACGTCATCGGTATTGATGATAACAAAACCATCAAGATCAATGCCTACGACAAGTTGAGAAGTATCATTAAAAACAAGAGAGTCATGGCTATCCTCAACAAGAACATTTCCACGCACAACATTTTGAGTTTCCTCATCAGACAAGGCCTCTTTAAGCGATTCCCACGCTCCGATATCACTCCACTCAAAGTCTGCATTGTAAACAAGTGTATTTTTGCCTTTCATTTTTGTAAGAACTGCGTCGTCAAAACTAATTTTTTCAAGATGTGGATAGACAGTATCCAATACATGTTCAAATTCTGATGTCTGATATGACTGCTGTATTTTTTGTAACTCCGAAAACATCTGTGGCGCATATTCTGAAAAAAGTGACGTAAGGAAACGTGGAGTTGTTACAAAATAACCAAGATTCCAGACAAATTTTTTGTTACGAATGAATGTCTCTGCTTCATCAAGAGATGGTCTATACACAAGTCTCACAAATTGGTGAATTGAGATATCGTCAACATCCTCAACCCTCTCTCCCATTTGAATCCAGCCCATGTTCTGGCTTGCAAAACGTGGCTTTTGGGTAAAAAAAACAAAATCCGCTTTACGTTCTCTTATCGCGTCTCCTGCAAGGCATAATGCTTTTCTAAAGCGTTTTGCATTTTTCACTAAATGATCACTCCACAAAATCGCAATTGGCTCGTCAGGATGGACTTTTTCTAACATAATTGACACCATTCCAATAGCCGGTCCGACATCACGCATTGCTGGCTCAAACAAAAAGTTTTCTTTTGGAATTTCAGAAAGTTGTTCAGAAACAAGATCTTGATACTTTCTACCTGTTGCTATGTAAATATCTGAAGGAGAAAAATCAGGGGAAAGTCTCTCAATTGTCTGCTGCAAAGTAGATTTTTCACCAAACAACTTTCCAAACTGTTTTGGAGAATTCTTACGTGACAATGGCCACAGCCTTGTTCCTACCCCACCGGCAAATATAACTATTTTCATCGTTTATTTTCAATTTCTTTGACAAGACGCAGTATGTTTTCTTGAAAATGTTTCTTACTAAATATCATTGCTTGCTCTTTACACGACTCAGGAGAAAATCGTTTTTTTCTAAATTGTATTAACGCATGTGTAAGAGCTTTTACTGTCTGAGGATAGAAAAAAAGACCAGTCTTTCCATCTCGAATCGTTTCGAGGGCACCTCCTCTTTTAAATGCTATAACAGGCTTACCATACCTTTGAGCTTCAAGCACTGTCAATCCAAAGTCTTCTCTACCCGGAAAAATCAAGCCCTTACAACCTTTATAATACTCTACCAATTCTTCATCAGTCAAGCTCCCGACAAACCTAATTGTAGTTCCTGCAATCTTCTCGAGTTTTTTCTTTTCCGAACCAACACCAACAATAACCAAAGGCAGACTGAGAATGTTACATGCTTTAATCGCCAAATCTATCCGTTTGTAGGGAACTAGCCTTGAGACAACAAGAAAATACGCACCTTTTTTTATTGATAACGGCTTAAGATCATCATCGAATGGAAGCGGAGGATAGATAATATCAGCTTTTCTTTTATAATACGTATAGATTCTCCTCTGAACTTCTTTTGAGATAGCTATCATAATATCTGGACGTACAGAAGCAATACTGTCCCATTTTCGAAGATATGAGACAGCAGGTCTTGAAAACAGTTTGAGGAGTGGATTATGAAAGTATTCATCATAGCCGCTCCATAAATACCGTGTCGGAGTCAGACAATAACAAATGTGTACTGTGTCAGGCTTTGTAATAATACCTTTTGCTGATTCTGATGTGACAGAAATTACAACATCATACTCATCAAATGAAAACTGTTCAAACGCAATTGGCATGAGTGTAGCGAAGTATTCATGGGAGGATTTTGCAAAAGGAATTTTTTCAAGAAATGAGGTTTTTACACTAAAAAGCTTTGCCCATCGTGCGGACTTTTTTAAATAGACAGAGGTATATAACGGGGCATCTTTGAAGATTTCATGAAGGGCAAGAAGAACTCTTTCAGCACCACCCCATTTATTGACGCGATCGTAAACTAAGGCAACTTTCATATGTCCGAAGTGTCTCATTAGCCATTTTGTTCCAAGAAAAATCCTTTACGCGGTTCTCTCCTTTTTTACGAAGTGTATTGTAGGAACTACTCCGGGTTAACACTTGCTCCAATACGTTTTCAAGATCACCTCTCTCTAACGGATTAAAATAAAGTGCTGCATCATGACAAATTTCTCGTGATGATGGTATGTCAGATGCAATTACAAGACATCCAAGGTTCATAGCCTCAAGAAGTGGAAGACCAAACCCTTCCATAAGTGAGGGTGAAACGAGAGCTAACGCATGTGAGTACAAAACTGAAAGTTCTTCATCGTCTATGTTAGTTTTGAAAAGAATATTTGGATTTCGAAATCCTTGCTCTGCAAGCTTTTTTGTTTCTCGAAAGAAAAAATCATCCTGACCTACGACATAGAGTTTGACTCTAATATCTTTGAGTGATGAAAATGCAAAAAAAAGCCTCTCAAGGTTTTTGTGAGGATACGAATTACCAACATACAAAAAAAACGGCTCTTGTGTAGATTTGGTATCTATGGAGTTACTCTTTTTTAGCGTATCGTCAACCCCTTCATACGTAACAACAATTTTTTTACTTGGCACATGAAGATGCTCGATAATTTCTTTTTTTGTTGCCTCTGAAACAGTTAAAATTTTTTGAGATTTTTTGACAGCTTGCATCATAACAAGTTTGTATCCAAGTCGTTTGAGATGGTAAAGAGGTGCAGGAAGTGTTGTTGCTTTTCCTGTTGCGAAGTGATGAAGAATTAGGTCATGAATCGTGACGACAAATGGACGGTTATAAAAAATTGGAACTGAGAAATACGGAAAATGAACCAGATCCAAATTGTATGAATTCAAAATGAACGGAAATCGCAACTGCTCCTCAACGGTATGCCACCTGATGTCTGTCTCAACTACACTCCAATTTTTTTTTAATTCTTGCTCACCCATCGAAGCCTTGGCGGAGTTGGGATTCTTAACGCTTGATTCGTCTTTGACAAACAGTATATAGTCATTTTTCGTATCGAGCTGGTTAAGTTCCCTAACGAGATTTCGAATATACCTTCCAACTCCTGATTCATTCCAAAACCTGCCATCAATACCAATCTTCATGTGTCAAGTATAGCAAGCAAACCGGCAAATGTGCAGATCAAATTATTGTGGTGAAGAAAAACTGAAAGAAGAAAGTATTTTGTCGTGCATTGAAACCGCAGGTGTTCCACTCGAATTTAGCGTTAGTATATCATCACCTATTTTAGTCCTAGTTTCTTTTACCGGAGTGAACATCCCATTATGTAATATGTCAGTTTGCCCACTAACACTGTAGCCTTCATACCCATTCACAGAAATTGTTTGTGCGACTACATCTTTCGTATATTCCGACACTTTAACATCGATATCCATACGTTCCTCACATGACTCATAATATTGATTGACACATTCTTCAAATGTTAAAGTTGTATATTCGTTATCTTTTGCTGGAAGTGGAATGATAAACAATGAATCATGTACGTTTTGTCCTTCCATTAGGTTTGGATCACCTGACGGATTTTCTATGTACCAATCAGAAGGGTATTTGAACGTAAACAACGAACCATTCTGATAAGTAAGCCATGTTGAAGGTATTTCCTCAGAAATAACCACATTTTCATCAATAGTTAACCCAAATAGTTGTTTGTAAACAAAGTACCAAATTGAAGACATGACTCCAATAAAGAGAATCAGTAGGACGACGAGAATACGAGAATAATAGTATTCCTTTGATGTTTTTTGTCTACAGCCACATTTTTATTGTCATCTAGGAATGTAAAAAAGTCAATATTTAAATCGATCTGAGTGCGAGAGACTTTTTCATATCGACGGCTTTCATGACGAGCCAATAGACAAGTGGTGAATATTTGTTTTTGTAATGTTTTTTATAAAAAATCCGCATCGCTTCAAAACGAGAATCAGTTACCCGACGCTTTGTCTCGAGTGTCGCTTTGGTAATTAGTTTTGTCTCTTTTTTAATTCCTCCTGATGCTCCTTTGTAGTGAAGGATTGAAACTGTTGGAACAAAATACACTTTCCACCCTTTTTCTTTGAGCATGTAACAAAAATCGATATCTTCCCCATAAAAAAAATAATCCTCATCCCACCACCCTGCTTCTTCACCTGCTTTTCGACGTACCAACATAAATGCACCAGCGAGTGCATCTATTTCATGTACTTTATCTAAATCCTTCCATCCCATATGATATCCATTAAGAAACATACTCTTTGAAAATATCGTTGAGAGCCCTGAAAACTGACAAAACGCTCTCCATGGAGTGGGAAATCCACGATGCGCAGCATCATCAAGTTTGCCATTTGGCATCTTGAGAAAACACGTCGCAGCTCCCGCATCTTCATGTGTATCCATAAACTCCACCATATGTTCAAGAGCACCAGGATAGACGACAGTATCTGAATTGAGGAAAAGAACATAGCGACCTTTTGCCACTTTTACACCGCGATTATTCGCTTTGGAGAAACCAAGATTTTCAGTAAGAGCAATTGTATGAATTGTTGGAAAATATTTTTTGAGACATTCAGGAGAACCGTCTTTGGAGTTGTTATCTATTACGATTATTTCGTAATTTATTCCTTTGACATTATCAATTATCGATTGGATGCACTCGACTGTCAGTTCTTTGGTATTATAGCTAACAATAATAATAGATAAATCAATTCGCCTCATTCACAAGTCCCCGCCAGATATTATAAAGCTTTTTACCAATCTTGTCCCAAGAAAAATGTATAAAGACAAACGTTCTTGCGTTTTTCCCAATTGAACTCCTCAGTGTTTTATCATTTCTAAGCAATACTAACTTTTGCATAAACTCTTTTCCTGTATTTGCAACAAGGACGTCTTTACCATCCGTAAAGCCATATTCATTGATCTTTTGACTCAAAGCAACTACAGGTAATCCTGCAGCCATGGCTTCAAGTACTTTAAAATTTGTTCCACCACCATATCGCATGGGTGAAATAAACACATCAGATCCTGCATACGCATCGTAAATATCAGCGATATAATCGATTTTTTCTATCTTGTCGTTAAGAAACGGGAGTGCATGAACATTTTTTCCTACAACAGTTAAGTGATATGCTGATGTATCAAGATAGTTCCAGACTTCTTTCATAAAGTATCTTAACCCATCGATATTTGGAAAATAGGTGAAGTTTCCAATAAAGAGAAGTTTGAGTTTGTCATGTTTTTTTCCCGGTATTTCAGGAAAATTCTCAACTGAAACACCATTCTCGATAACATACACTGGTTTTTTTGTATGCGACTTAAAATAATTTGTTTCTTTTCGTGTAACTGCAAGTGTGCTATCTGCTGCGTTAACCATTGCAATTTCTTCTTTTTTTATTTTTGTACTTTCACGTTTCAGAAGTGGGCGAAGAAATGGACTGGTCATCGCTAAGCCTTCTTCATACAGTTTATATTCAATATTTTCGCTCCCATATACTTGCTTGACGCTCATCCCACGCAAATCCTCAGACGCATAAAACCCAGTGTAAAACGACTCAAAATGTACAAGATCAATATGCTTCTCTTTAACATACGAAAGTAGGCTCTTGTGAATTTCTTTGTCATAGTAAAGCGAGTAAAAAATACTGTGATGTTTTGAAATAAGAGACCGAATATGCCGTATATCACGGACTTTCCTTCTGGGAAAAAGCTCAATCGCTTTAATCCCTATTTTTTTTAATTCATCAAGTCCTGTAAGGTCATACCCATCCCGATTAAAAGAAAAAAGCGAAACGTCAGCGTTGTGCTTTGCGTACTTAAGCAGGTTGAATGCACGTGTTTTGCCTCCACTATTTGGGGGATACGGAATATCATAGGTAAAAAAGAGTATATGCATAGTGTTTTCCACTATGACAATACGTATTTTCATAGTGGATAGCCCCTATATAGTATATTACTTTCTGAGCTCTAACAATAAATACTCATTTGTAGAAGAAATAACAGTATATTCTTTGCCAACGCCTTCTCTATCTTTCTCAGTTGGATTGACAATAACTAAATACTCAGCTCCTTTTTCAACAAGAACAGAAAGTGGATCTTGAAGGCTTGACCATCCTTTACGTTTTGTCTGATAGAGAAAGCTCGTATCACCATCATAAAATGTCACGATATTAGCATCCTTTGGAGTAAGTTTGTCTACTGCCTCACCAGCAATTACTATATTTGGATTGTTAACATTAAAATAATCCCGTACAAAATACCAGCTAAAAAATAGCATAAGCACAGTCAAACCAACGAGTTTCCCTCTCATAATCCACATATGATATTCTTTGGGAGGACTAAGAAGAAAGGAACTGCCTATTCCCATCACCATAACAAGTGATGGAACTATCGGAATCTGATAATAGTCATGCTGTACATTTCCTCTTGCAACTACAAAAAGATAAAGTAGCGAGGAAAGCAAAAAGGAAACAACAATCCACGATCTGCCCTTACGGAGGGACACAAGATTTGTTCGTAGTGATAACACTACAAGTCCGATAACAAATAGCCCAATTCCCCAGTATCCAAGAATAAGTCTGGCAATCCTGTCGGCAAATATCCAGTAAAAAAACGCACCAGTGAATCGAATATTTCCTCCATTAAATAACCATTCATTCGCTGGAATTCCTTCTGGGAACTGAAGCATCCACCACCTCCACAGAAGAAGTGGTATGACTGTAAGTAGAGCATATACGTACAAAGGTATTTTTTTAAAAAGCGCAAATCCAAACAACTGATACGAAATAAGCGCTAAAGGGATGAGGAAAAACCCTGCAAAAGGTTTAAGAAGAAGTGAGATCGAAGCCAAAAAAAGAGACACACTAAAAAAAACATATCGCACAAGAAGCGATTGGTCTTTTGTATCGACACATCGAGAAAAAAAATAAATCGCCCCGAGAAAACTCATAGTCATCATCGGATCAGGTAAAATGACTCTCCCATAAAAGATGCTAAATGGCAAGACTGCATAAAAAAATGCAGAACATAGTGCGGCAGTTTTCCCAAAGTACCGATTTACAATTCCAAAAAGAAATGTTATGGATAACAACACGGAGAATATGGTAGCTACTCTCCCCCATACTTCAAGTGTAAAGGTTTGAAACGATAGATAGAGAAATCCTTGTACTGTATTGTAAATTGGAAATTCAACAAAGCGATATCCTTCTGGGTTATCTAGTCCTGAAGCGACATTTGACAGATCTTGAAAACGTGGATGTAAGAGGTCAAAATCATTTTTCAAAAGTTCTCTGGTGACAGATGACGTATCCGCTTGTCTCCATGAATGCCAATCTGCAATTGGATTATCAATACGATATAGCCGAAGTGCAAAGCCAAGAAGCAATATGAATCCTAAAAGGATATATGTTTTTTTCATCTTTCTTCATCAAAATCAGGTTCGAGCAACTTTCCGCTATCTTCAAACAAGAGAACTTTTTCATAGATGGGATCTGAGGCAACAGAGTATGCTTCCGCAAGACTGTTGTGTTGATATACCTCAAGCTTGGGATTTCTAAAAACAAGCCACAAGGCATCATTTAGTCCTACAGGAAATACCCATGCTTGTCCTGTTTTGATTGGAACATGTACAAAATGAAGCTCTAGAGGCTCCTCTGACCAATAATCCGAATAGAGCCCATCCAGAGAAATAAAAAAATTCTCTGTTTTGCGGCCTGCCTCGTACCAATCACCATGGATCTCCTGAAGTTGAATAATATGGAACAAAGCAAATATAACAAACACAACTGATATTGTTGCAAGGGCAATATCTCTTCCATTTTCAAGAAGAAACAAGTATAGTGTTTGTCCCAGGAGCACAAGAACCATAATAATGCCAAATGACGCGAGGTAATTATATCGCGACGAAATATTTCCAAGCCCAAGAAATGGAAGAAGTGTAATGATTGTAAACAGTACTCCAAAGATTAAAACCCGTTTATCGTATGAGGAGATAGTATTCCATATTTTTTTATATACAAAGTAAGATACTCCTGTTATGAACACTACGAGAAAGCCCGCAATTGCGATATTTTCCCTTAGTAGTTCTCTAAGGGTCGAGTATACAGGAAGAATTATTGGTCCAACAACTGTAAGCAAGCTATATCCAACAAAATTACCCACAACATTTAATGGAAGTTTGAAAACGTTATAATTGTAATCCCCCTCAAACCAATGACTGCCAGATATGTATCGAACAACAAGGTATATGATAATCGGTATAAAAAGAAGAAGCACAGAAGGTCGTTTGAAAAAGTTTGCAAATGAAAACGAAGGTTCTTTGACCAGGTAATACAATACGATAAGAAGTGGTGCAACAATACCAAGTTCATGAAACAAAAGAGATAATCCAATTGCCAAAAGTGAAAGAAATAGATAAACAATATGTTGTTTCTCCCGATACAGTATAAAAAAGACTAATCCAAGAAGAATACACACTGCGTTAAAAAGATGTCCAGTCGCTGAAATCCAGAATACCATTTCTGCATAGCCACTTATGATTAGATATGTGAATACAGAAAGAAAAGCAAAACGCTTATGTGATGTCAGTTTGAATGCAATAAAAAATAACAGAAGTGCAACAGAGATATGAAGAGAAAGTGATACAAAATGATACGCAGTTTGATTTAACCAAATAACAGGGTACATAAGAAGAAAATA
>Ga0066639_10004487_pt1 | contig 11873 bp, 15 predicted proteins | sample CryGeyCG2114_010_2_FD_59504 | JGI IMG/M metagenome (GOLD analysis project Ga0066639, IMG submission 59504) | Groundwater microbial communities from aquifer - Crystal Geyser CG10_big_fil_rev_8/21/14_0.10 | ecosystem: Environmental > Aquatic > Deep subsurface > Groundwater | place: USA: Utah... | reverse complement strand
TTACTCCATTCTGTTTTTGCGTTTAATAATGACGGTTCAGCGATTTCCGGTTTATGGCCTAAGTATAATATCACTATTAGGCCATTAGCTTCTCATCCAGTTATCGCTGATTTAGATAATGACGGTTTTGCCGAGATAATAGAAGGGGATGGTGCTGGCCTGTTGCATATCTGGCGTTACGACGGTCAAGTTTATTCATCATCAACAACCACAAACCCTTGGCCGATGGTGTTGGGCGAGTTTGCACAATACGGTCATTTTGCTAATGAAGCTCCAGCTATTGGTAATCTTGACAGCGATCCTGAACCAGAGATTGTTTTTGCGGGTCAGGGGACCAATTTATTATATGCTTTAAATGAAGACGGTTCAGCATTAAATAATAACTGGCCGGTGGCCATAGCCAGTGATTATGGCGCTTTTACCCCCACTTTAGGAGATGTTGATCAAGATGGAGAGCTGGAGATTATAGTGGGATCCAGATTCAGAATATTTGGCAATGAAGATCATCCGGTCAAGGTATATGTTTTCAATACCGATGGTTCCTTGGTTAATGGTTGGCCGAAAGATATTGAGAACGTTGGATATCTGCGTCAGGTGGTTATTGCTGATTTAGATCTTAGCTTCCCGGGCTTAGAACTGATTGCCAGCCCCGGCACTTATGTAAGCGGTATGAGCATCGGTACCGCAAAGACCATTTATGCCTGGCATTATGATGGCACTAATGTCAGCGGCTGGCCGTATGTTGTTGCGGATGAAAATCACTTTTTGGCAGATTGGAGCAGTCCGGTTGTTGCTGACTTTGATAACGATGCTGACTTAGAAGTAGTTGTGCCTATGGATTATACAGTCGGTGGTTCATATGGCTGGAAATTATATTTCATCAAATCGGATGGAACGGATTTTATCAATTCCGTTGTTTTTAATTCCAAATATTCCCGGTTGCCAACCATTGGCGATCTTGATGACGATGGCGTTATAGATATAATGCTTACCGAACAGGTGCCTTGGCCACGTACCCCTCAATATTATACCAGTAAAATTATGGTTAAGAAGTTTGTAGGTGCCGGCAGTAGTATTCTTACCGGCGGTCAGATTGCTTGGCCGATGTGGGGCGCCAATGCCCGTCGTGCCGGTGAATATTTTGCTGATTAAAATATCGCTTATCGCTGGCTAAGCCCCGAGCAAGCCAAAAAGCTAAAAACTTTGCCAATGTTTAACAAGGCGTTAAAGAGCTTGGGGCTTTAGCAGGGGAGTGTTGCTTTGAGTTTGGTGTTTTGGGGCGTATATACAGTGTTAGCTGAAATGTTGTTAATTTTTCTATGAAAAATGAATTTTAATGGTATGAATATTTAAAAGAAAACTTTCATAAATGTGAAGCTCTGTTTTTGGGTTTGTTTTTAATTATTGGAATATGTATAAGTTTTGATAACTTTTTTGAAAAAATTTACTCAAAAATAAATATAAGATTGGTTTTATATGCTGAATTATTAATAATATATTGTCTTTTTTGGCTTAAAAATAAACACAATCTTCCAAGGAATAATAAAAACACAGTAGGTATAATAATATGTATTAAAACAGAAAATGATAAACAAAAAATAAGATTAAAAAATGACCTTGTTAAACGTCTAGTAGAGTTAATAAAAGGTAATCAATTAGACTCCAAAATAAATATTATACTTTTGAATAATCACCAAGCTGAAAAAATTGGCAAAATACTTGAAAAATATACGATAGCAAATGACAAAATTAAAAGGGGTGAATTAGATAAAATACCCAAAGAAATAAAAGATTGGCAAAAATTACAAAAGGTTATACGTGGTCATTTTTATATATGGGGTGATATAAAAGAAAGACAAGATATTGATAATAAATATTTTTTAGATTTAGAAGCGTTAACTGTACATATACCTGTTAATTTCAATATTTCTCAAAAAATAAAGGAGGAATTTTTAAATGCATGGTATAAAAAAGTTTATTTTCAAGAAAAATTAGAATTTAAAGGCTTTATTATTACCGCTGATTTAATTTATATTGCTGTAAAATATATCACGGGTATATCTGCATTAATTTCAAGAGATCCATTTCTAGCACTTGAATTACATGAAAAATTAGTCATTGACTTAGAAAAATTTCAACCAAAACCACCCAATATAATAATTATACAAAGAAAGTTAACTGAATTAATGGCGGAGGAGTGTTTAATTATATCGCGACTATTTTTTAATGACACGGAACCAAATTTAACTGAATCTAAAAAATATTTAGATAAATCATTTAAAATTTTACCAAATCATTATGGCGGTTATTTATTTAAAGCTATTTTAGAATTCCTGGTAGAAAACGATGCCAAAAAATCATTAGCAACAATAAATGTAGCTAAATATTATTCAAATAATGATAATATTTGTTTGTATAATGAAGGTTTTTTATTAATGTATTTAGAAGAATTTGAAAAAGCTATATATGTATACAAAAAGATTATAAAGGGTAAATACAAAGGAGAATTATTAACAGTTGAAGAAGTGTGTAATTTTAATATTAATTACTTAAAAACAAACCCAAAAAATATTCAAAGTTTATTTATTATTGGGTTATTAAAATATAAAAAACAATTTAATTACCCAGAGGCTTTATTGTATTTTGAAAATTTTCTTGAACAGGCGAAAAATCAAGGGAAATATAATATTTTAATACAGGAAGTTAATAAATATAAAAAGGAATTAGAAGATAAAATGCAACTTGAATTAAAAAATTAACAACACATCAGCTAACAGCGGATTGCCGACTCGCAAATTAAGACAATCATTAAAATGAATAAATTTGATTTGATTGAAAAGGAAATTTTAACAATTCTGTCAAAGTCTCCCCTTGATTTTGAACCAGTTCATGCTGAATTAACTTTACAATGGGCTCTGAAATTTAAACCTGATGCTGACGAGGCATTACAAATTGCCGCTCTATCTCATGACATAGACAGAGCAATAACAGGCATTACTGAAAAAGATCTAGCAGATTACTCTAAAATAGACGAATTTAAGAAAGGACATTCCATCAGGTCTGCCAATATCATCGGTAGTATTCTAGAAAAACACGATTATCCTAAAAACATCATAGATAAAGTAAAACAGCTAGTTAAAAATCATGAGTTTGGCGGTGATTATGAATCTAATATACTAAAAGACGCTGACAGCATTGCTTACTTTGATTACAATATCCCATCATACCTAAAACGAAATGGGAAAGAAAGGACAAAAGCTAAAATCAAATTTATGTATAATAGGTTATCAGGCGATGCCAAAACATTAATAAATCAAATCAAATTTTCAGATAAAGAAATAGAAGCTCTAGTTAAAGAAGTTATTGGCTATGTAAAGTAATCGTTTTTATTTACTCACCCAAATTGCTCGTTTTTTTATGTAATTGGCCCGTGCTTTTGCCCGGCAAAGGGCTTGGGTTGACAAGGTTTTTTAGACTATGATAATATTGTAATACAAACTATTACAATTAATTTTAAACATATGCGCGAAGTAATTAATATCTCTTTACCCGCTCCAATGGCTAAGACCGTAAAAAACGCCGTTAAAACCGGCGCCTATTCTTCAACCAGCGAATTTTTCAGGGATTTATTAAGGGATTGGCAGGCAGGCAAGCTCTTAAGCGAGCTTGGCGAAAGCCGGCTGGAAATAACTTCTGGCAAAGGAAAAGTTTTGAGATCTTTAAAAGATTTAAGGTAGTCTGGCAGTTATGGATATTATCTACAGCTCAAAATTCGCCCGAGAATATAAAAAGCTGCCCGGCAGTATTAAAGATATTGCTGAAGGACAGGAAAAGATATTCAGAAAAAATCCTTTTGATCCCAAGCTAAAAACCCACAAGCTGAAAGGTAAATTGAACGGTTTTTTAGCTTTTTCAATTGGCGACAAATACAGAATAATTTTTGAATTTGTCAAAGACAAAAAGACGGTATATTTTCATTCAGCAGGAGATCACGATATTTACCAGTAGCACGTTATCAAAAATATTATTTTTATTTGAAAAGATATGGATTACTTCAAAAAATTAAAAGCCATTGCCAAGGGGCTGAACTTGAAATATCCCAATGGCAACACGCCTTTTCAAATTATCACCCGACTGTGCGAAGAAGCAGGGGAGCTGGCCAAAGAAGTCAATCATTTTGAGAGTACCGGAAGCAAGGTTGAAAAATACGGCCCGCCGGATAAAGACAAGCTGGCCAAGGAAGTTCAGGACATTTTTCGTTCAGTTTTGCATGTAGCCCTTTATTATGGCATAGAAAAAGAGCTGTTAAATTCCATAAACGAACGTTTTGAAAAGTTAAAGAAAGATGGCTACATTAAGGACGAAGATGAATAAGTGCTTTATAATACAAGATTACTGGTCCGCAGGCTAATTAAGTTAATTATATTATTATGAAAAAAACATTAACAACTGTAATTATAGCAGTAATTGGAATCGCAGTTCTTTACGCTGTTTATGTGTTTGGCTACAAACAGGGTGGCAATGTTAACAACACAAACGTTAACAGCGCTCAAACCGAGATCAACTGTTCTGTAGATCAAGATTGTATTAATAAGGGCGTTGTTTGTGGTTCACTAGGTGATCAGCCGACTTGCGTGAAAGGTAGCCTTGCGACAGGCGAAGAATATCCTGAACCAAGATGCGTGTGTTTGAATCCCAATAAAGAGTACTAATATTTTGATAATTTTTTACGCCTCTTAATACATTTAGGCGAAATTCAGAGACCTTGCGATAATTAAATTAAATAACCAAATGAATACCATTTTAATTGATATTATAGCTTACATTGCGGGCATATTGACTCTGTATAATATGTTTCCGCAGATTATAAAGACCTACAAGACAAAAAGCGCTCAAGACGTATCATTTTTAATGGTATTAAGCTATTCCTTGAGTATGGTTCTATGGGTGATTTACGCTTACCTGATTAACAGCCTGCCGATTATTATAACCAATGGCATTGCCTTTTTTATGAGCGTTTTGCAGCTTTGGCTGATGTTTAAGTATAAAAAGAAATAAACAATCTCCGTATATCACTTTACATCGGATACCGATTTGCTCACTTTTAAGATTAATTGATAGTATTATGAATACTATACTAATACTCCCGGGCTGGCAGGACTCTGGCCAAGATCATTGGCAAGGCATTTGGCTTAAAAAATATCCTAATGCCGTAAAAGTGGAAGAAAAAGATTGGCTGTATTCTAATAAAGATGAATGGGTAGAAGGTCTAAATGACTACATTGAAAAATACCAAGATACTGATATTATTTTAGTCGGTCATAGTTTGGCCTGCGCCACTATTGCCTATTGGTCAATCAAATATGGCTCTACAACTAAAGCCCATATTAAAGGCGCTTTATTGGTTAGCCCGAGTGATATGGATATTCCTGACTGCCCCAAAGAAATTACAGGTTTTCAACCGATGCCACTTGAACCATTGAAATTTAAGGCAATAGTGGTCGTAAGTTCAAATGACCCTTGGGTAAATATGGAAAGGGCAGGATATTTTGCCAAATGCTGGCAAGCTGAAATGGTTAATATTGGACCGCATGGACATATCAATGTTGATGCCGGTTATGGAGAATGGCCGGAGGGTGAAGAATTATTACAAAGATTATTAAATAGATAATTTAAGTTCACTGAACAAAATTGTTTATTCGTTCAGAGTTTAAATATTAACCGGATTATATCTATGAAAAAATTAGCGCCGCTATTCATTGTCATTGCCGCGGCCTTATGGGGTTTTGACGGCATTGTTTTAAGGCCAGCGCTTTACAGTTTACCCGTACCGTTGGTTGTTTTGGTGGAGCACGCTTTGGCATTTTTGCTGATGCTGCCTTTTTTGCTGGTGGAGTTTAAAGAACTGAAAAAACTTAAGAAAGGGGACTGGGGCGCTTTTGCCTGGATAGCCGTTTTTGGCGGCGCCATCGGCACCATGGCCATTACCAAGGCGCTGTTTTATGTAAATTTTGTAAATTTATCAGTGGTGATTTTACTGCAAAAGCTGCAGCCGGTCTTTGCCTTAATGTTGGCCTGGCTGGTATTAAAAGAAAAGCTGCCCAAGAAGTTTTTTGGCTGGGCGCTGCTCGCTCTGATTGCCGCTTATTTTGTCACCTTTGGCTTGCAGCTGCCAAATTTTTCTACCGGCGATAAAACAACGGCGGCGGCTCTGTTTTCTCTCCTGGCCGCTTTTGCCTTTGGCTCGTCAACGGTGTTCAGCAAACGGGGCATTCAAAAAGTCAACTTCAGAGTCGGCACTTATCTTAGATTCGGCATCACCACTTTAATAATGTTTTTTGTGGTGGCCGGCACGGGCAATCTCGTTAATTTTGGCCAGATCACCTGGCATCAACTGATAACCTTTTTAATCATTGTCTTTTCTACGGGCGGCGTGGCCATCTTTTTGTACTATTACGGGCTTAAAAGCGTCACGGCTTCGGTTTCCACCATCTGCGAACTGTCCTTTCCTCTGACGGCCATTGTCTTGGAATATCTAATCAGAGGCAATATGCTTTCGTTGCCGCAGTGGGCCGGCGCCATTGTTCTGGGGTACAGCATCTATCGCGTGGCTAAACTAAAAGAAGGCCGGGAGCAAAATGGTGAATCTGGAATTAAGAATCAGGAATTTGGAACAATGAATTAGGCATATGATACTGTTTATTAATACATCAAAGATTGATTTGATTGAAGTTAAATTGATTGCAGAAAATAAAATCATCGGCCAGGCAGAACATCATGAAGATTATAAACAAGCGGAGTTATTGTTGGGTATTATTGATAAGTTGATTAAATCCGTTAAGTCACTTAAGTATCTGGCCGTTGTTTCCGGGCCGGGCGCATTCAGCGCCTTAAGGCTGGGCGTGGCCACAGCCAACGCGCTGGCCTGTGTGCTTAAGGTGCCTATTATAGAATTAAGCGTTGCTCAAGCAACTGGCGAGCAAAAATTAATTGAATCAATTAATAAAAAGATTGCCAGATTAACAGACAAGAGGCAGAAAGATTTTAAACCAGTAGTGCCTAAATACGGCAAAGAGCCGAATATTACCGTTGGTAATCGGTAACTGGTAATCGGTAACTGGTAACTGGTAATCGGTAATTAGATTATTAAATATAATTTTATGGAAGAAAAAAATAATCCAGTCACAAAGAAAAAACCCGGGCTGATTAAAATCATTTTTAAGCTGATAACCTTAGGCGGCCTGTTAGTGATTGTGTATCGGTTTTTCCAGAATAAGGATAAAAAAGAGTCCGATAAAAAATAAAAAAACCCGGTTCATGGCGAACCGGGCGTGGGCGTGTTATAAAACACTATAATGTCTTCTCTAAGATATCGTCTGGATCTAGAGAAAGACTAGCCTCCCACTTGACAACTTTTTCATAGAATCTCTCCTAAAAAATGTTGTTAAGTGTGTGAGACCTGGTCAAATCCAAGTTACCAGATCTGCCGCTTAAGGGCATGATTATTTTAGCAGAAATTAAGATTTACTTCAACCTATTTTAGGTACTGTATGAGTTGAAGTGGTGCGTGGGTAAATCCCGCACCACTTTTTTATTCAAGAAACAATGAGCGAAACCCGGCGTCAATGCGTTAATAAAATTCAAGAAGCGTTGCTATAGAAAAATAAGTGGTGCGGGATAAAAAAGAAAACTCCCGGGAAGAAGGAGTTTTTGTGATCTTCGAATAATACCAGTATAGATATTAATCCCGGGAGTTGTTCCGTCCGAGCGGACGGATTTTTTTGTGGGCGGGCCTTTATGATGACCTAGGTGTTGTGCTAGCGCTGTGGGCTAGTCTTAAATTCCTTGTATAGGAACTTACAACATCAATATCCCACTGGTTGAGATTCCCTTCATCAATCACCTCAATGTTTTTGGCTCAAGAAGAGCCAGTTTCCGAAAAAAGGAATCAAGCGTTTCATTACCCTAAAGAGGCTAGTAACCCACTTCAGAGCATTTTAAGTTTATCAAAAAATATTGTTATAGCCAATGTATTTATCCCCAAGGAAAGTGGTTGTCAAGAAATAATTAGTGGGGTATAATTGTTTTATGGTGGTTTGAAGTGGATAAAAGTGGGGATAACCACTCAATTCTGTGTATAACTAAAGGGCATTACTAAATTGGGATAGCTACGATTTTTAGCTGTTTTTTGGCCCTGTAAAGAGAAATTTATGTTTATTGGAGAATACTCCCATTCAATTGATGAAAAAAATCGATTGGCCATACCCAGTAAGTTCAGGCAAGAGCTGAAAAGCGGCGCCGTGGTCACCAGAGGACTTGATAGCAGTCTTTTTCTCTATACCAAAAAATCCTGGAACGAGCTGGCGGAAAAGCTGTCTAAACTGCCAATCAGCCAGTCGGGCAGCCGGGCTTTTGCCCGATTAATGCTGGCCGGGGCAATGGATGTAGATTTGGATAAGCAAGGCAGAATCAACCTGCCTGATTATTTAAAAAAATATGCCGGTTTAAACAAGAAGGTTGTTATCACCGGTTTATATAACCGTTTAGAAATCTGGGACAGCTTGGCTTGGGAAAAATACAAAGCCGGGACGGAAAAAAACAGCGGCGATATTGCCGAGGCCCTTGGGGAACTGGGCGTTTAAATCCCGAACCACTTTTACCGTACAAAAGTGGTGAGGGATAAACCGACGACTTCGCAAAATATATGACTTATTTTCATCAGCCGGTGTTGCTGGATGAAGTTTTATTTTATCTAAATCCTCTGCCCGGCCAGAATTTTATTGACGCTACCATCGGCGGCGGCGGTCACGCCGCGGCCATCTTGCAAAGAACGGCGCCCGCCGGCCGGCTGCTGGGGCTGGACAGGGACCCGGCCGCCATTGCCGCCGCTCAAAAGAATTTGGCAGAATACAGCCAGCGGTTTACTTTAATTCAAGATTCATACAAAAACATAGACAAAATAATTTATGGACAAGGATTATCTATACGATTTAACGGTATTCTTCTTGATTTGGGGTTTTCTGCTCATCAAATTTCAGCTGCAGACCAAAGAGGTTTTTCTTTTCAAAAAGAAGCGGGGCTAGATATGCGTTTTGGTCCGGATAGCGACGTGACCGCTCAAGACATCGTTAATAATTATCCAGAAAACAAACTGGCCGAAATATTTTATGAATTCGGCGAAGAACCGCAGGCTAGACAAATCGCCAAACAAATTATTCTCTTTCGCAAGCAAAAACCACTGACCACCACTTTTGATCTGCTTGAGGCCATTCAAAGGGTCAAAAGAACCAGGCCCGGCGCCATTCATCCGGCCACCAAAGTTTTTCAGGCATTAAGAATCGCCGTCAATCAGGAGCTGGAGGTTTTGGCCGCAGTCCTGCCAAAGTTAATCAGTCTGCTGCCCGGCCATGGCCGTTTGGCCGTCATCAGCTTCCATTCTTTAGAAGACAGAATCGTCAAGAAATATTTTAGCCAAGAAAACAAAGACTGTCTGTGTCCCAAAGAATTTCCAATTTGCCGTTGCGGCCATAACAGAAGCATTAAGATTATCACCAAAAAGGCGGTTAAACCAACGCCCGCAGAGATTCACAATAATCCCAGAAGCCGCAGCGCCAAGCTTAGGGTAATAGAAAAAATATAATCATATCATCATAAATTTAACCCAATCCCATAATGATAATAAAACAAAAACAAAATTGGTTAAGAGGTATAAGTTATAATCTGCAGATGATTATTTTTGCCTCCAGCTTGTGCAGCATTTTTGCCTATTTATTGGTGGTCAACCACACCAACACCATGGGCATAGAAATAGGTGAGCGGCAGTATCAGATCAAGCAGCTGGAAGAAGAATATCGTGATTTGCAAACCCAGGCCACCATGCTCCAATCTATGAGCCGGATTGAAGAAATCAGCAATCAGCAGTTAAGCATGGTCAAAGCGGAAAATTTTGATTATGTTAAGCCGGCCGAGGCCGCAGTTGCTGCAAAAAATTAGAAGTATAAAGTCCGTTAAGTCCTTTAAGTCTGTTAAGTCAGGTGACTTAATACTTAGAACTTAATGATTTGATTTATGAATTTAAGGTCACCGAGGAATAATTTTAGTCAAAGCGTTGACCGATTAACTATTCTAAGCATAGTTATTTTTTTATTCATGGGGCTGATTGTCTTGCAGCTGATGAATTTACAAATCCTGCATCATGGCAAATACAAAGATCTGGCCGAACTGCAGCATTTATCGGAAAAAGAGCTGGTGCCGAATCGGGGAGAAATATTTATTCATGATTATCAAGCGGGCAATGATCTGCTTTATCCGCTAGCCATCAACAAAAAGTTTTATTTGGTTTATGCCGTGCCAACCCAGATCAAAAACGTTTCGGCGGCCGTTAAACTATTGGCACCGGTTTTAGAGATGGCGGAAGATGTTTTGTACCAACGCCTTATTAAAGAGGGGGATATTTACGAGCCGTTAAAACACAAGTTAGATGAAGAAAAAAAATTGGCCATTGAGGCCCTGGGCCTTGAGGGCATAAGGTTTGAGGAGGAGGTTTATCGCTACTATCCCGAAAAAAACATCGGCGCTCAAGTGATCGGCTTTGTTGGCTACCAAGGCGATGATTTGGTGGGCCGTTACGGCGTGGAAGGCTATTGGCAAAAAGAGCTGGCCGGGGAAAGCGGCACTTATGTTTTTGAAAGAGACGCCTTCGGCCGGCTGATTCCTTTGGCTAAAAGAACTAAAGCCGCTCAAAAAAACGGCGCGGACATTGTTTTAACACTGGATCGCTCCATCCAGTTTACCGCCTGCAAGTCGCTGGCGGCCACCGTTTTAAAGAACGCCGCCGATAGAGGCACCGTCATTATTATGGAGCCCAAAAGCGGGGCGATTCTGGCCATGTGCAACTACCCCGATTTTGATTTGAATAAATATAACGAGGTGGCAGACAGTTCCGTTTACAACAATTCGGCTATTTTTGAACCCTACGAGCCCGGTTCGGTGATAAAGGGTATTACCATGGCGGCGGCTATGGATGTAGGCGGGGTGACGCCGGCGACCACTTATGATGATACCGGCAGTGTAGAAATTGCCGGTTATACCATTCATAATTCCGATAACAAAGCTCATGGAATAAAAACTATGACGGAAGTTTTGGAAGAATCGCTGAACACCGGCGCAATTTATGCGGCCAGAACCGTTGGTCCGGAGAATTTTTATAATTATCTGCAGCGCTTCGGCTTTGGCAAGCCGGTGGACTTGCCGCTGGATACGGAAAAAGCCGGCGACATCACTCAGTTAAAGTGGCAGAAAGAAATCTTTATGGCCACCGCCTCGTACGGGCAGGGTTTTACCGCCACGCCCATCCAGATTTTGAATGCTTTTGCGGCCATAGCCAATCAGGGCAAGTTGATGAAGCCTTATATTGTTGACGAGGTGCGCTATGCCGACGGTAAAACAGAGAAAACCCAGCCGCAATTTATAGGGCAAATTATTTTGGAAAAAACCGCTAACACTTTAGCGGCCATGCTGGCTTCGGTGGTTAAATACGGTCATTCAAAAAGAGCGGCCGTTGAAGGCTATTATATCGCTGGCAAGACCGGCACCGCCCAGGTGGTTGATCCGGGGACGGGTGAATATTCATCCGACATCACCAATCATACTTTTGTCGGCTTTGCGCCGGTTGACAATCCGGCTTTTGTCATGTTAATTAAATTAGACAGGCCGCGCAATGCCTTATGGGCCGAATCTTCGGCCGCGCCTTTATTTGGCGAAATCGCTCAGTTTTTGCTCAACTATTTGGAAATCCCGCCGAGTTATTAAGTCATTAGATCATTGGAACATTAGATCATTGGAACATTAGATCATTGGAACATTAGATCATT
>Ga0066639_10004484_pt1 | contig 11873 bp, 20 predicted proteins | sample CryGeyCG2114_010_2_FD_59504 | JGI IMG/M metagenome (GOLD analysis project Ga0066639, IMG submission 59504) | Groundwater microbial communities from aquifer - Crystal Geyser CG10_big_fil_rev_8/21/14_0.10 | ecosystem: Environmental > Aquatic > Deep subsurface > Groundwater | place: USA: Utah... | reverse complement strand
CTCAGGTGTTTAAGATTAACTAATTTTCGGTTTTGAAAAATCTATTCCGGACAAAGCCCAAATCACACAACCCTTTCATTAACAATCCGGAAATGCGTCCTTCCTTCCTGCCACATCTTAATGGCTTCATCAGCAAAAATTATTAATTCATGTTTTGCTTCATCATAAGTCATCCATCTTGCTTCTCCTTCTTCCGTATCTTTTGGCTCTCCTTCTCCTTTAGCATGTAATAACATTACAACTTTCTGTTTTCCTGAAGAATTATGTTTCAATTCACAAAAACCACATACATTAAACCCAGAAACACTAACTCCTGTCTCTTCAAGAACTTCCCTTTTAGCAGCTTCATTTGATAATTCTCCGGGCATAACTCCTCCCCCTGGGATGCATAGTCCTCCCTTAAAAGGTCCTTTCTTCAATCGTATAAGGAGAAATTTTCCATCACTGTTTGTGACAATAGCATTTGCGTTCAGTCTTATTATATCCTGACTTTCTCCTATTCTCTGATTTCCTTTCCAGATAATTTTTTTATCAAACCGCCCTCTCTTTTCGGCCTTTTCCTCCCTAATCTTTTCAATTTCTTCCATGGAAGAGCCTTTAGCCTTTACAATTGCGTGAATTACTTCAACAACGTCTGCTAATTCTTCCAATTCGTGATCATGAGCAAATTCGCTTGTTTCCTCCTTTAGTTTATTTACTAATTCCAAATAATACTCTTCATCATCTGCAATATAATTATTTGTCAGATTAAAGAGTTCCGGAATTTTGTCCCTGACAAGCTTCTTTCCAGCCATAAACTTTCTAGAATTTATAGATATATAACTATTATTGTCCCATATCCAAATAATAAAAATCTCTTCAGATTAAAATAAAAAAATAAATTTATCCGAAGAGGCTTGCTAATCCTGCAGCTGCATCTTCAGCAGGCTTTTTCTCTTCCTTTTTCTCTTCCTTCTTAGCTTCTGCAACAGGTGCAGCCACAGCAACACTAGCATTCTCTAGTTCTGCTCCAATGTCTACTCCATTCAATGCAGCAATCAAGGTTTTCACCTTAGCTTCATCTACTTGTGCACCAGCAGCTTCTATTACCTTCTTAAGGCTAGATTCATTTACTGGCTGTCCAAGCTTATGCAAAAGCAAAGCTCCATATATATATTCCATCAATTTTTTCCCTCCTTTCTATTTGTATAATTAGCAAGACGTTCTCCATCCGAAGCCATTATCTGCAATTCAACCCGGATAGGCATCATATCTCCGCCAAGTTGGCCAAGTATCAATGCAAATTCTTCAGCAGGCACAATTCCTCTAAAATTATTTACAAATGAATTTCTTACATTAACAACAGCCCCATGATCATTAAATCGTCCCACATATTCTTCATGATTCCTTCTTGACTGTTCAGCATAGAGGTTACTCATCTTTCTTTTCCTCCGGATTTTGAGTCTCAGTAATCTCTTCTTTAGCTTCTTCAGCAGGCTTCTCTTCTACTTCTTCTTTAGACTCTTCTTTATTTCCCATCAAATTTCCCAATGCCTTTTCTTCTCTAGCTGCTTTAGAGATGAAGTAAGAAATTGTTTTGTCTGTTGGATATTCAACTTTTATTGCAAATCCAAGCGCCTTCCTTACCAAATTCTTTAACTCTTCAAATACTCCTATTTTGTCTATCTTAATTCCAACATAAACTTTATCTTCTTCAGAATCATAAGCCGCAACAGGAATAAATCCAACTTTCATAGGTTCTATACCAAGTTTTCCTAGAACTCCAGCGACTTTATCGCTTATTGGTTGCCCTTCTTTTGCAACAGTTGCTCCCTTTATGATTTCCAATTTTCCGTCCTTTACTGCAACTTTTAATCCAACGCCAGACAATTCTGAAATTGCAGGTCCAGGAATCAATTCAGTCAGTCCAGGTTCAATTTCAATATCTTCAGGGGCAATATCTCCTGCTTTCGCTTTTGAGGGGCTAACATTATCACTAAGCATTCCAGACAATTCAAAAGCATCAAATTTAGAGAAAAACAAAACGAAATCAGATGAAATCTGTTTCTTAAATTCTTGGAGCATACCTTTTTCACTTTTGTCTATCGCTCTAAAGATAATACTTTTTTTGGCAAATACAACTTCTGCCTTTCCTCTAAATTTTTTCTTAATCTCATTAAATTGACTTCCAGGAAGACCCTTCATAGAAGCTATAAGAACAGTTTTTGAATTTTTGAATTTTTCAGCTAATTCTTTTACCAAAGTCACCTTTCCTTCAGGTACATTCTTATCCCTCACATATTTTTGCTCTGCTTTCATCTTACAATTCAACCCCTATTGGTTTCGTCATAGTCAGTTTTAGGAGCACCTTCTTTACATTTTCTTTTTTAGTAGGCAATGCATTAACAACCGCATCGTAAATAACTTTAATATTCTCAATCAATTCTTCATCCTTCATATTTGCCTTTCCAACAGGAATCTTAATGCTTGCTTCTTTTGCTCTTACTTTAACAGATTTAGAAATTCTATCTATTAATTGTTTGATTACTTCTGGGTTTTCTTGGGTTATAATTCCAAGCTGCGGGGATGGCATTTTTCCGGCAGGACCGAGAACTTTACCAAAAGCGGTAGCAACGGCTGGCATAAGAGAAGCATGTGCAATAAAGAAGTCATATCCATTTACAAGATTTCTAAGAAGAGCTTTGTCAGTATATTTCTTGAAGTCTGGTTTTGTTATTGTCTTTACAAGCTCGCTTTTAGTAGTAAGAAAACCACAAACCTTCTTGTCTTTTATCTTATGAGGAATATCAACAACAAGAGATATGTTAGCTTTCTTAATATCAACATCTTTTAGATTTATAATTAAGTCTACAGTCTGATTGAATTTTCTTTCTTTCTGTTTTCTTAATTCTATTAGTGCTTCGTTCAGTTTCATTTTCGTTTTTTCCTTTTCCTCCGTAGCCTTCTACAGGACGCCTCGAACGCATAGACGATATCGTTCGCGGATGTAGTTTATTGGCTAGTGTTTAACAAGAAAATGGGTATTTAAATGTTTTTGAGACGCCCCAACCGAGAATCACAACTTCCCCAAATATTCCTTAATCCTCTCAATTGTCTGGGGTATTAAAAAACCCTCAATCTTCTTTTCGAATATCTCTGACAATGGTTCAAACTCGCTTAGCCTGTAATTATTCTTCTTCTTATCAACTATCATTAAATCTCTCAGGCGTTTTAGTTGCCTTCGTACATTACTTTCAGCAAGACCTTTTTCTTCAAGAGAATGTTCCTTTCTTAACTCCTTTACCTTGTCAATTATCTCAAAACTAGTTAATTCTCTTCTTTCTACTCTTCCTGCATCAAGACACATTAAAATATCCACAACAACATCTCTACTATCTCCAGGTTGTAATAGCCCAAGAGATAAACAAACCTTTTTTATCAATTCTCTCTTACCAGAATCATAAGGTCTTTCATATTTTCTTAATGTGATTTCGCTCAAGGGCAATTCTTTAACCATGACAAAACAAGAATAACAATTATTATAAATCTAAGCCTTTCACAGGAGTATAAAACATGATTGATAAAAACTACGCAATTGATTTAGACGATGGAGACTATTATTCAAATAGAAGGACAACTATTCAAAGCATGAATCTGAGCACATCGCTCATAAAGGAGAATCATGAGAAAATATATTCAAAAATTTTCTATGTTGTGTCATTAATTTTTGCAATCTTTATTGCAGTATTCTCAGACAGTCTAAATTGGGTAATGGTTTTGATTTTCGTTGATTTATCATTTTTTGTTCTGGTTTTGTTTGCCTAGGATTACCGCAAAAAGAGAAGAAAACTAGCAAAAGACCATTATAAGATAATTGGTAGGTTAGAAAAATTTAGTATTAAAATTGATAAGCTTTAATAAATCTCAATCATCTAAAATCTTATAAAGCAATTTTCTTAATATAAAAAATGGAATTAGTAGCATTTCTTGGAAGAGATAAAGAAAGTTGGGGACAGATTACCGGATTAATAAACAAGGGAGAATGGGAAAAAGTGGTAATTGTAAAGACAAAAGAGTCCACTGACTTTCCAAAACCTGAAAATGCAGAAGAAATACTGATAGATTCCTCACAGCTTCTTCTCACACTAAAGGATGATTTGCTTAAAAAGTTGAAACCAAAACTTTCCGGATTAGAAGTATCTCTATCCATAGCTTCAGGCAACGGAAAAGAACACATGGCATTAATTTCTGCTCTATTATCATTACCCGTAGGAATAAGACTTGTTGTATTTACAAAGAGTGGCGTAGAATTCGTTAATTAAAAGTATCCGAATACCCATCTAACCATCATTAATACAAGGGCTGCAAGTATAAGCCACGTCGTAAACTTATAGGCTTTCTTTCCCCAAGATTCTCTTCCTGTTATTCCCCAAATTGTTAGGTAAAAGAATCGTCCTCCATCTAATATGGAAACAGGAAGCATATTGAACAAAGCTACTAAAATATTTATCACAACTATCCACCATAATAAATCATAGATGAACTGCACAAATTCGCCATCCCAGGATGGTTGATAATAAACCAAAGGATCTCTTATTTTATATATTGCTCCAAATAATATTCCGGAAACTCCACTTCTTTGATAATTGTTAAATGCAATTCCGAGATAAGCTCTCCCGTCATTATCTGCAAGTTCGATATTATAAGAGATTTCATCTCCATTTTCATCAAGAGACTTAATTACAACTTCATCTCCAGGAGAATATTTTCCAAGCTCTTCTGAAATCTGTGGTTGGCTTGTAATCTTTACACCATTAACAGAAACAATCGGCCCTGTTAATCCAGCCCTTATAGCAGGGGCATCCTGAAACACTCCAATCTTTTCTGCATTCGTCTCAGAAGCTATGACAAGTATATCTTTTGGAGCAAGGTACATTCCCCCTTGTGTTTTAACTTCATTAAGTCCATCTTTCAAAATACCATCTACATTGTTCAATCCACTAATATTGACTCCATTTATACTAATCACAGAAGCAACACTTATTGCTCCACTTGGGTATGCATTAAAATTAACTCCAGCAGGTGCAAAACTCAAGGAGAAAAATAATGCCAAAGCCCCAAGGAAAATAACCGTCATTACAACATTAGCAAAGGTTCCTGCAGCCAATATAACAAGTTGAGGAAATTTTTTCTTATTATACATTTGTTTTTCATCTGGCTCAACAAAAGCGCCAAAGAAAGGCCCAAAGAATGCAAGCCCAGTTGTTTTAATTTTTATTCCATTAAGTCTTGCAAAAATTCCATGAGAGAATTCATGAGATATTGCAACTATCGCCAAGGCAATCAAAAAGTATGTAAAATAAAGTGGAGGAAACAATGATTCCAAACCAAAAAGTTTTGGAAAATAGGGTATCAATGGAGCTATCGGTGGAACATTCTGTAGTTGCTCAGGTATTGCAGTAGTTACATACTTCCATACAGAAAGGCCCATTATCCAAACTATCAATCCCATCAAGATATATCCCGAAGCAATCACAATGTATTGCAAAGGCTTTAATATTTTTTCAAATTTTTTCGCAGTCCAGTCAATAAACTTCAAGCCAAAACTACTATGATATAAGAATATCCATCCTTGTCTCTTCAGGTTCTTCTTATGCTTATAGAGAAGAAGGAAAGTAGCCACTGCAAAAACTATCATGAACGCAAGGTCATATACTATAAAACTATCCATTAATTCACCTATTTTTTCTTAGCTTTTATCGGTCTAAAATCTTTTTGCCCACATCTTCTGCATTTAACTTTCTTAGCAATAACTCTAATAGAATCAGTTCTCAGCTTCTGACCACATGCCTTACAAACAAAAATATTTTTAAACAATCTCGTCTGCGCTGCAGGAATTTTTGTACCCATGATTATCCCTACAAAAGTATGTTTTTAAATTTATCCAAGAACTAAAGAACTCTCTTCACAATCTTTTTCCCTTCAACATTCCAATATTCAACTTGTTTATCAGGAGCAATTTCTTCCTTTATTTCCTCAACAAAAGGAACATCAATAGTCTCAAAACTTTCTAAATCCATAAGGCTTACGCTTTCATCCGAAACACTCAATATCTGACCCTTTCTTTTATCAATCATAGGAACTTCAAATCTTTCATGTCCAGGAACCGCAATAACCTTTTTCTTTCCATTAATTATTCCAATAGCCTCAATTCTACATTTAGCATGTCCATGCTTTCCAGTCTTACTGACATCATTACTTCTTACAGTATAACCATCTCCTTCAACAAGAATAGTAACTCCAGGTTTAGCCTCAGTAGCATTAATTAATTTCAACACCATACATTTCTTAAATTGAAAACGTTTATAAAACTTGCTAATCAGAAATGCACATGTCAGGACAAGAAACTTTAGTCTATGAACAGAGATACCTTGGAGTACAAGGAGCAATCACAATAGATGGATTGGAAAAAATAGTAACCGAAAGACTAGATGGAATCAATTTTAAGTTAGGAACAAGGACCAAAAACCCAAGTGAATCTCCAACGTTTATCCATTGTATTTATTTATATCCTGGAAATGGTTTCTCTGGATTAGTCAACGCTTATTTCACAAAATCTGCCCCCAATATCTCTACGGAAAAATCCTCTGAACCAATCACACTATCAGCCAATTCAGGACACTTACTCATAATAGCTACAGAAGATTCTATCAGGAAGGTAGACGAACAATTAAATGACCTTTATTTAGGATTTTAATATGGCAACAAAAAAAGGCGACTTTGTAGAAATAAAATTCACAGGAAGAACAAACGGAAAAGTTTTCGACTCAAACATTTCTGAAGACCTAAAAGAAATTGACCCTAAAGCAGACGAGAGAAAAACAATAGTAGCAATAGGTGAAGAGATGGTTGTTCCCGGACTAGATAAGGCATTGGAAGATAAAGAAATAGGAAAAGAGTATAATTTCCATGTAGCATACAAGGAAGGATTTGGAGAAAGGAAAAGAGAATTGGTAAAGACAATACCTCTTTCAGTTTTCACAAAACAGAAAATAAATCCTTACCCTGGAGCATCACTAATTATGGATAATAATCTCGTTAAAGTAATCACAGTCTCAGGAGCAAGGGTCATTACAGACTTCAACAACCCTCTTGCAGGAAAAGATTTAGACTACACATTCACAATAACTCGAATTGTTACAGATGACAAAGAGAAAACAGATGCTTTCTTTGACTTCTTTTTCCACCACATACCAAAATTTACAATTTCTCAGGACTCCGTAACTGTGGAATTACATAAACAGGCAGAGCCAATAATTGAAATATTTAAGGAAAGATTTAAGAAATTAATAGGAAAAGAGTTAAAATTTCAGGAGCTAAAAGAGGAAAAAGATAAGGCAGAAGAACCACAACAATCCTTATAAATCTCTTTAAATTCTATCCTTTATGTCAGAAATTTCGTTCGAAAAAGAGCATTATGAAAATCCAGTAGACGTTGAATTGGAATCTCTTCTTCAGAAACAATCCGCAAGAATAAAAGTTGTTGGTTGTGGAGGCGGAGGAGGAAATTCAGTCTCTAGAATGAAAGAAGTAGGCGTTAAGGGATGCGAAGTTATCGCTTTAAACACAGATGCACAGGATCTTCTATATACTACCGCAGATCATAAGATTTTGATAGGTCGAGAATTGACTCATGGCTTAGGGGCAGGTTCAAATCCAAAAATAGGTGAGGAAGCTGCAAGGGAATCAGAACAAGAAATAAAAAAGAAATTATCAAACTCTGACATGGTTTTTATCACATGCGGTTTAGGCGGAGGAACCGGAACAGGAGCAGCCCCAGTTGTTGCAGAAATAGCAAAGAAACAGAATGCCCTGACAATAGGCATTGTAACTCTTCCATTCACAGTTGAAGGACAAAAAAGAATAGAAAATGCCCAATATGGTCTTGAAAGAATGGAGTCTATAGTAGACACATTAATTGTAATCCCAAATGATAAACTTCTTGAATTAGCTCCAGAACTGCCATTACACACTGCCTTTAAAGTTGCAGATGAAATTCTTACAAATTCAGTAAAAGGAATTGCTGAGTTAATCACAACTTCTGGATTGGTTAATTTAGATTTTGCAGACGTCAGAACAGTAATGTCAAATGGAGGAGTTTCATTAATCGGAATAGGAGAATCAGATTCAGCACAAAACAGAGCAAGAGAAGCTGTCGAAAGAGCAATTAACAATCCTTTATTAGATGTTAATATAAAAGAAGCAAAAGGAGCTTTAGTAAATGTTATAGGTGGAAATGACATGTCTCTAGATGAATATAAAATTATAATGGAAACTTTAGGAAGCAAGATTTCTCCAGAAGCCAAAATTATTTCTGGAGCCCAAATTTCTGCAGATATGGACAAGTCAATAAAAGTTTTATTAATTGTTACAGGAGTAAATAGCACACAAATACTTGGTTCGGGAATTTCAGGCAAAGTAACAGCCCAAAGTCAACTAAAGGATGAATTAGGCATAGATTTCCTAAATGATTAGTTTTTTAAACCCCTTTCATTTTTAATTAACATGCATCAGAAAATAAAATCATTCATAATTCAATCAACAAGAGTTTGGAAACTTCTTAAAAAGCCGTCTATGGAAGAGTTCAAAACCATAACAAAAGTCTCCGCTTTAGGGATATTAATCTTGGGCGCAGCAGGATTCTTCATATCTGTCATAATAGGGTTCTTCTAGAAAAATTTATAAACCTTACAAAACCTTTTTCAATACTACTTCTTTAGTATTAGGAGGTAGCGGAGCATAAACAAAATGATTTTTATCATTAAAGTAACAACAAACAAGGAAGGAAAAGCACTCGAAATGATTTCAGACAGAGTGAATAAAAAAACTTTAGATGTTTTTGCAGTTGTAAAACCTCACGGATTAAGAGGGTACATAATAATAGAAGCTGCAGACAGAGATTCAGTAGAAGAGGCAGTTTATAATCTTCCATATGTTAAGGGAATTTTACCAAGAATGATTTCTTACGACGAAGTAAAAAATATGCTCCAGCCTGAAGTTGAAGACTTCAATATAGAAATAGGGGATATAGTTGAGATGATTGCAGATACATTTAAAAATGAAAAAGGAAAAGTTACAAGAATTGACAAGAAAAAGGGAGAAGTAGTTGTCTCTCTTTTGGGCGCAGCTGTTCCAATACCTGTAACAGTTAAAATGGATAACGTTAGAGTTATAAGGCGTGATAAAGATGAAGAATCAGGCGAATCTGATTCATTTGAGGAAAAATATGAAAATTAAGCTTATAGTTGATGGTGGAGCAATGAAACCAGGACCTTCGGTTTCACAGCAGCTTGGTCCAATGGGAATTAACCTCGGAAAAGTTATTCAGGAAATTAATGAGGCAACATCTGGATTCAAAGGAATGAAAGTTCCTGTTGAGTTAGATGTAGATAAAAAAACTAAAAACTTTACAGTGAAAGTTTCATCTCCACCCGTTTCAGAGCTTATAAAAAAAGAACTAGGTTTAGAATCAGGATCAGGACTGGCAGGAAAAACTTATGTAGGCAATATTTCTGTAGAACAATTGATTGGAATCGCAAAGACAAAACTTCCTGGAATGCTTGCTAAAGATTTGAAAGCAGCATTAAAACTTACAGTAGGTTCGTGTGTTTCTCTAGGCATATTAATTGATAGCAAAAATCCAAAAGAAATAATGAGAATTATTGAATCTGGAGTATATGATAAAGAAATTAAGGAAGAAAAAACAATTCCAGATCCTGAAAAGAAAAAAGATATAGAAACTCAATTTGAAATAGTTAAAGCCAAGCAAGAGAAGGACCAGAAAGCATTAGAAGAAGCTAAGGCGAAGGAAGAAGCTGAGAAAGCAACAGCCACTGTAACAGCAGCTGCAACTCCTGGAGCTACCACTACTGCAGCCCCTGGGGATGCAAAGAAAGATACAAAGAAAGATGATAAGAAAAAGAAGTAATTTTTCTTTAATAAGATTCTAAATGCAAATAGTAAACATTAAAAAGCTCTAATTAAATCATTATTACAATGGGGATGTAGTATAGCCTGGTTAGTATTCGAGGTTTGGGACTTCGCGACCGCGGTTCAAATCCGCGCATCCCCATCTCATAACAGAATAATTTAAAAACCATCTATCCACTAATACATAATTAACATGGCCACAAAAACAAAAAAAATAAGACATGCAGGACGATTCGGAGCAGGGTACGGAACTAATGTTCGTAAGAAACTCAACATAATAGAATCATTACAGAGAAAAAAACAAGTCTGCCCACATTGTAAAAAACAAGGCGTAAAGAGAGAATCTTCAGGAATTTGGTATTGTAAAAAATGCGACAAGAGATTTACTGGACACGCTTACTATCTTGAAAAGCAAGCATAAAACTTTAAAAACCCCCGTTTCCCCAAATATTCATGGCACAATACAAATGTTTCAGCTGCGGAAAAGTCATAACTAACAAAATTCTCGAAAAAAGATTTGTCTGTCCGCATTGTAACTCAAAAATTTTCTACAAACCAAGAAAGCATATAGCTAAGGTAAAGGCAATTTAAATGCAAGCAACAGAAAAAATTCAGGAATTACAAATTTTAGAAAAGAATTTGCAAAATCTTGCAATGCAAAAACAAGCATTCCAACTTGAATCGACGGAAAGTCAGAACGCTCTTGAAGAAATAAAAAAAACTTCTTCAGATATTTTCAAGGTTGTCGGTTCAATTATGTTGAAGGCAGAAAAGGATGAAACAATAAAAGAGCTTGAAGAAAAGATTAACTTGCTCAATTTAAGAAATTCATCAATAGAAAAACAGGAAGCACTTATTGAAAATAAGGCAGAAGAACTAAAGTCTGAAATAAAGAAAATTATTGATTCTGAGAAGTAATTGCTATATACAAATACGATAATATTTATATAGTGTTCCGCTTAACTCATAACATGGCTTTTGACTTTAGAAAATTAATGGGAAAAGGGGAAGATTCTGACGATTATGTTGAGATAGATTTGAATCCAAATGCAGAATTAAAAAGCAAGATTCTTGTAAGACCATTCACATTAAGGCAATTTGATGATGTTAACGAGATATTAAATGCATTAAGAGAAGGCTATACTATTGCCGTAATAGACATAAAACCTATGAAAACAAAGGATGTTATAGAGCTAAAAAGAGCAGTAGCTAAGATTAAGAAGACAGTTGAGGCTTTAGAGGGATCAATAGCAGGTTTCGGAGAACATACTATTCTTGCAACACCTAGTTTCGCAGAGGTTTATAGGGCTCCTGAAAAGGCAGAGAAGAAGGACAACCTTTCTTTCTATTAAATTAGAAGTGACCTTTAGTAGAATTGTTCAACAATAATCTATAAATAATACCCTATCTAAAGGATTTAATGGCTATAAAGAAAAAGAGCGTTATAGTTGCAGTTTCTGGAGGATTTGACCCAATTCATGCAGGACATATCGAATATTTGAAAAATGCAAAGGAATTAGGGGATAAACTAATAGTCATTTTAAACAACGATGACTTTCTGACAAGAAGAAAAGGTTTTGTTTTCATGCCATTCCAAGAAAGAGTTAGAGTTTTATCTGCTTTAAGATATGTAGATGAGGTAATGGTAAGTGTGGATGAAGATGAAACCGTTTGCAAATCCCTCGAGCTGTTAAAACCCAATATCTTTGCAAAAGGCCCTCATTGGACTGAATCCGAGATTCCAGAAGCGAAAGTTTGCAAGGATTTAGGTATAAAGATTATTTCTGGTTTAGGCGAGAGAGTTCAATCTTCTGCTGAAAAATTCTTAAAAAATTACAAGCCTAATTAATCCTTCCGCAAGAAATCCTTGGCTTTCAAGCCAATGAATGAATTGCGGTAATTAT
>Ga0066639_10004483_pt1 | contig 11873 bp, 9 predicted proteins | sample CryGeyCG2114_010_2_FD_59504 | JGI IMG/M metagenome (GOLD analysis project Ga0066639, IMG submission 59504) | Groundwater microbial communities from aquifer - Crystal Geyser CG10_big_fil_rev_8/21/14_0.10 | ecosystem: Environmental > Aquatic > Deep subsurface > Groundwater | place: USA: Utah... | reverse complement strand
GCATCTTGCCTTTTATTTTATCATATCTCTTCGTCCCGCCCAAGATTTTTTGGGGGTGCCGTAGTAAGCGAAGTTTGGACTAGGTATCTAAGAACTGCAGTTAAAATTTAAGCCTTGTTAGTCACATATGTTTGCTTAAAGAATTCCAACATATTACTCATTTCTGGTGTAGTTATTTGATCGGACTCTCTTGCTGTGACAATTGCTAATTTACAATTTAGCTTTGTAAAATTACCCTGATATTTATAATCCCCTTTTGTTACCCTATAATCAAAATCAAAGAGGTTATCTTTTTCAAACCTTTTAAGACATACGAATGTTTCTTTTGAGAGAAAATTTTTGTAGGGTTCTTTTTTGAAGTTGAGAAAAATGACATTATCCACACCAACTGGCGTGTATTTCCCGCTTAATTGCTTTTGGAAATCAGATCTTTTTGTATCAGCAGAGCAAAAAGAACAAAAAATATTACGAAAACTACCAAAATTAGGGAATATTTTGTACATTCTTGAGCTTAAAGACTGTAAATAAACTTGTTTTTGGGCTTTATCTAAACCCAAAACAACAGCATAGTGTCCCCCATATTTAGGATTAAATTTCTGTGGGACAAAAAATACATCCCCAAAGGCAATGGCCATAAAAACTATCCGTTAAAATATTCAGCTTGGCTAACTTCGGGGCTAAAGAGATATGTCCTGCTAGGTAATATTGTGGCTCTGTTAAGATGAAAAGCTAACTTATAGTCAATAACATCAAGCATAGAAGTTTGCATATAGGGAGCCTCGGAGTGAGTTTTTTCAACTAATTGCCTTGCTGTTTTCGTCTTAAACTCTTTAACAATGTCCTCGAGCAACCCGATCTCATAAGGAGAAAGATGGGTTAAATCTGGATCTACCTTTGCAACAATTTTATAAGTGTCACCCTGTTTAGTTAGATCAAAAATATCCTTAAATATTGTTACTTGATCAAAACTACTTCCACTATCATCTTTAATTATTTCCTCTTGTTCTTTTTTTATATCATCTTTCAAAGAAGTAATGTTATCCTTTATAAAAGTCGGAACAGGCCCATAAGGAAGATGGTAGTAGGTGTCGTTAGTTACGGGGTGACCCGTTTCTAATACAGAAATGAAATCTAAATAATACATAAGTTTCAAAAACTTTGTCATATGAAGATCGCCAATGTTTTTTACCAAATAAGAAGCCGAGCTTTTGATTTTTTCAATTTCTAGGTTCATATTTTTAAGTGCCAAATAACTATCAATAATTCTAACATTGATCACACTTAATTAGAATAGCCCAAAGACTAGAGGGTTATCCACTCTCCTCTATTAAATTCATATTTCGATCTTAACTTAGGCACTAAACTTCTTTCTCGAGAACGATAATTCCGCTAAATATTTACGGTATCTATAACTTATTTATTTTAGACCAGCTCTTTTTGATAGCATACGTTCCATGCAAAAGAATAATCCCAAGAAAACTAACGGGGTGATTATTTTATATGCCAATCCATATTGAGTAAAATAATCATTGAGGATACTAGCTGTTAACCCACCAAAAATACCAAGAAGTATGCCCATAAGAAATAGACCGTAATTTTCTCGTTGTAATATCTTGTTTTGCGATTCTTTCTCCATTACACAAAAGTCTACCAGAAGTATCGTCTTAACTTACAAAAAGGTGGTCAGGATGGGAGGGTTCGAACCCCCGATAAACGGCCCCAGACCGCTCGTGATACCGCTTCACTACACCCTGATAAATTAAGTGTATCAAAAAGAGCCTCCTTTGCCGAGGGGGCTCTTTATTTTGTTTTATTCATATTCTCTCTTACTCTTCTCTGTAATCTACATAAACCGCTTTATACAAACTTATCAATCTGGTCGCTCTGTCTCTCGCCTCCTTATCACTTATTTCCTCTCCATATTCCTTAAGATAAATAGCTTTAAATTCTCCTATACATTCTTTGGTAATTATCATATGAGATTATTTACCCTACCCTGCTTTTCACTATTTTTATAATTTTCTGGATGTTGTTTTTGGTCCTCTTTAAGCAACCAATCAAAAACTGCTACTAAATTAGCAGTGGCTTCCCGAGCTTTTTGGTCGGAATATTCAACTCCGTACTTATCTTTGAAGATCTGCTTGAATTTTTCAACTGTTTCTGGGCTTATATCGATCATTTTGTTTACATTCAATAAAATGGTCAAAGTGGATAATAAACTTTACAGCCGTCGGGCGTCTGTGTAAAATGGAAGTGAGTAAAGTAAAAGGTCGGGGGTCACTTTACAAGTCTCATCAAAAGTGTTATTCTGTAAATGAAATTAACATTTTGCAAGCTTATTTAACCTATAGGCGTTTTTGTTCTTTTAAAGTTTATATCTGTATTTAATTTAAGGAGTGAGCAGAGAAAGTAATGTGGACCTGACCAGACTCGGACTGGCATCTCGACGATTAGAAGGCGTGCGTGCTATCCAGTTACACTACAGGCCCGATCTATAGAATTACTTTCTCTGCCCAACCCTTAAAAGGGTTGGAGTAAACTATTGCAGTTTATCTTCGACAGAAACCTCGTCTTTGATTTCAACCTCAAGCGGGGTTTTCTGTTTTTTAGAATATCCTCCCCCAATTGGGAAGACTATCCAGTTTCCTCCATTTCGATGTTGGCAAACCATGTTGCCATTCCCAGAAGGAAAACACAGGGAAAATTTACTACTCATTTTTTTAACTTTGTTTGTCGCTTGCGATTAAGCTAACGCTATTTAATACCGACAGACAAAGTAAAAACCATCTACTAAGCGGGGCCTCCCCACGAAAGCATTTTTACGTGCCCCCATGACTAGTGGTCGCTAGCCTGAAGTGCATGCACTTCCGCTAGAGAACCCGCTTAATAGACGGTTTTGGGTTAAAAATTCCCCGCGCTCTTTTAATGTTTGGTGACCAGCCAAACGAGCAATATTTATTTAACAAAAATCAATTTTATTCTTTCGATTATAATTTAAATCTTAAATAGAGTCAATAATTTTATCCTAACTCCTCCCAATTATTAGAGTCAAAATCGTACTTTTGATCTTGGCTTAGACGCCAGATTTTCTTTTCTTCATCGGGGACGGCAATTCCGCCGAATAAATTCTTGTTTTTCTTATTTTGGTCCTTGATATACCGTTGCAAGGCCTCCGCCTTAAGCTTGGTGTCCTCACTGGTCGCCGTTTGGCCCTCCTTGGTGTCAAAAATGCCCGTCCTGCCATCTTTATAGCTCACAATGAAGTCTGGGTAGAAAGTGGCGTTTCTCCCCTTCTCGTCAACAAACGGCACGCCGAAATAGATCTCATTCTTGGCGTCTCCATTCTTATACCACCAGACGATATTCTTGCTCTCTTCGAGATAATTCTCAACAAAACCTGTCTCGGTCTTCCATTTGGCCAAAACGTAAGCTGGTTGCATGACGCATTTTGGATATTCCTTCTCTTCGGCGTTCTTGGAATAAAAGTCTTGTTCGGGAACATTCCATTTAGGGATGGGTTTATAAATTTTCTCCACCTTATTCCGATGTCTGGCATATTCCTTGATCGAGTCGGCGATAATTCCTTGGAAAAAGGCTTGGTTACCCAAAACCAACTTTTGTACATACAACCGATCATCCTCGTTACCGAGATCAACATAACGATCGAATAATTGATATATAGCGGTCCGAACCCGATCGAAAGATCGAGCAGGCTGGAATTCCCCACAATTCTTCTTCAAGAAAGCGACAAAATATCGATCAATTTCATCATCGGAAACCTTGGCTTTGGTTGTTTTATCGGCAACGATATTGATCGCTTCTCGATCTATCTCTTCAATTATCTCATCCAAAATCAAACCCTCTTCCAAACGCTGAACATCAAGGTTGATACTGGTCCCGTCAACACTCTTATATTTTTTTAACAATTCAAAATTGGCTTTAGCCTTGCTCTCATCCAACGAACCTTTGATTCTCGAAATAAATTCGGCAAAGAAATATTTTCGATAACTAAGAAGAAGATCGTTATACTCCCCTCGCATAAGATAGGCCGAATCCAGATCGAGATCCTTATAAATATCTCTCCTAACGGCCTTTTTGGTCTTAAGATATTCAAGAGCTTCCTCGTCAATATCTATTTTCTCCAAGTTGGCGTAAACATAAGCCCGATTCAAATCCTCATGTTTGTAATGTCTAAACTCGGGCATACGCATAATTCGGCCGACGGTCTGGATCTCAAATACAGCACTTTTAGTCTCTCGAAACTTGAGTAAGATATGAGCTCTGGGACAATCCCAACCAACAGCCACCACCTGCTTGAAGATCAAAAAATCAACGCCGTTTTCGGGATCAGTTATACCCTCCAGATTCTCTTTTTCATCTTTCCCTGTTAGCCATTTAGCCAGACGCTTGTTTTCGTAAGTGATACCTCGATCAGCCAAAAACTCTTCCGCCCAATCGATTTTTTGTTTATCCAAAACACTTACCTTCTCTCCCTCGTTTGGTAATTGGACCAACACCAACGGCCTAATCTTTGAGCCTTCTTTTCGATACAATTTCTCCAACTCCTCTCGCTTCTTGATCGCCCGTTCAAAAATCAGAAGGTCCCCACTCTTCTCGCTCTTAAGCTCGTCTCGGTCAATGTCAATATTGATCACAACCTCCTTCTTGATCACTTCGGCGTCTTTAACCGCTTGAAGCTCAACGTATTCCCCTTCTCGATCGCCGTAATCATAATGGACCTTAACCTTCGGCGTAGCAGTAACATCAATCTCTAGCGACGGTTTAATAATATCGTCAATAATCCCGATGGTGTTAGCGGTAACGTTTAAATGGCTTTCATCAATAATCAAGACGATCTTTCGGCCTTCGGCTCTGGCATTCTCGCAAAAGACTTTAAGTGTTTTATCCCACTCGTTGTCTCGCATGAATTTATTGAGCGGATCGCCCTTCTTGATGTCTTTATTAGAATCATCCTTACCTGCTTTTGAAAAAATCCTTTCCCAGTTTATAAATAAGACCTCGTTTTCTTTGATCTCATTATCTAAAATGTCTTCCAAGGCCGACATCTCAATCCCCCCTCCACCGATAAGCGTCTCGAATTTTTGACGGCTTTGGTTAGCCAAGACCCCTTTGGAAATCCAAACAAAAGATAAACTGTTTTCGCTCTCCAAAGCCAATCTTTCGATTACCCCAGCCATCATCACAGTTTTACCCGAGCCCGTCGGTGATCTAAAGATAATCCGTTTGAGATTGTTTTCGTCGCTGGACCGAAGAAAACGATCGGCCTTCTCGTAGATACTATCAAGAGCTTCTTTCTGGTATTCCTTAAAAGTAATATTATTCATGTTTAAAAATTGAAAATCTTCTTATAGGTTTCAAGGATTTTTTCGGGGATGGCTTCAATCGTAAAATCAATGCTCAAATCACCAAACTCTTCTCTTGAGAAGTCTTTGGTGTAGGAGAAAACATAAACCGAGACGGGTTTGTCTTTAAGCTTGCTTATTTCCTCGACAAAATCATCGAAATAGAAAAGATCAAACAAAATAGCCGTGTATTTGCCAGAATTTTCAAAGATTTTGGTCCTGATCTTGGAATATTTATCGGCCACCAGATTGAAAGTGTTTTCTTTAAGGCAAAGAATCTCGGTCGAACGATCAACCATTTTCTTTTTTAAATTGTCATTTACTTTATCAATCCCAATAAAGTCCGTCTTGAGATATTTTAAATTACTGCCTAACCCCTCAATTTTCTCTCCTTTTGAGTTTGTATAGCCTTTTATAACTCTCTTTATTCTTTCATAAGTAACATCTTCGCATATACCGTTTTCATTGTTTGTACAAAGAATAAATTTACGATTTCCATTATCAACCTTATTCATCTCGAGTACGGCGTGGCCAGTTGTTCCTGATCCTGCAAAGAAATCAATTATCTTGGCGTCAGGTTTACCACCAACAACAGAGAAGAGGCAATCGTAGACGGTATAGAGTGATTTGGGAAAATCAAAATCACAATTCGGAATAACCTCTCTCAGGAGTTTAGTACCAAAAATGTTTGCATTATATTTACTATCAGTCCAGACTGTTTTGTAATTGAACATAGTTTTTGTCCTAACAATGTCTAAGATTGATCGTTTCTTGTTTTCCACAACAGCAAGTTCGCCCTTAATACTCTCAACAGACTGTCTTGCAAAAACCCATTTTCTCTCATTTCCACTAGGATCTATGGGGTATATCTCGACGACACCATCATTTCTTGTGACGTTTGCTGATTCGGGATGAAAAGAGTCATCACAAACATCACCAAAACCAACGATATTACCGTCTTTAACAAAGACGGGATAAAAACAATTTTTTGCATCTTCTCGCAAATGATTTCCAGTGGAAACATCTCTTAACGGCCTAATGTCTGGATCAGCTGTTCTATCTTGCAAACCAATAAGTGTTTTATTTTTGGGAATCAAAAAAATGGCATACTCGTGGGTATAATGGAAATTATTCCCTTGTGTACCTCCAGGATTATGAATGATAGTTATTGTGTATTGATCATACTCAGAGAACATCTCCTCAAGCAAGACACTCAAATGTGCCTGTTCATTTTCATCTATTGCACAAACAAGTATTCCATCATCTTTCAAGAGATTTTTTGAAAGAGATAAGCGATTTTTCATCAAAGTAAGCCATTTACTATGTCTATAAGAATCGTCTTTATCAACAAAATGATTATTGTATTTCCAATTTTTAGCCCCAGTATTATAAGGAGGATCTATATAAATAAGATCGATTGATTTCTTATGAGCATAGTTAAGGACCGAAAGAGCGTGATAATTGTCCCCCTCGATCAAAACATTAAAATCACTGTTTTTATCAGTGATAATATCCTTAAATTTTCCACCCTTCTCTTTCAAAACGGGCAGAGCATTTTGACTCTCTTTTTCAAATTTCTCTGGCTTGTTCTCCCAAACAAGCCCGAATTTTTTTCTGGATTTTAGTCTTTTTATTTCTGCCTCTAATTCGGAGACACGAAAAATAAGATCATTATTTTTATCTATTGAAGACATAGGGGTACAGGTCTATGTCTCGTTTGCCCAGAACCAAAAAAGGGCAGTCGAGCTGTACCCCATAAGCGGTGTCCTTCCGAAAAAGGTCCTGTTATGGACTCAACTGCCCGTCTCTACCCGTAACAGATAGGACGAACAACTTTTTCGGTTAAAAGGGTTATCCTTTTGACACTTATGGGGTACGAGATTAGTCTATCAAAAAATAAAGAGATCGGGAAACACTCTAAACCGACAACCTCGTAAAACACCAAAAACGTGTTACTATTTAACAAAATACGAAAACAATGAGATACCTGAATAAACAAGAAATCGCCCTTTTGGTGATGGTAGCAGAACAAAGACTAAGAGGAAGGATGAATTCCCTTTCTTACATAATCAAACAGGTTTTGGATAAGGATAATATTCAAAAAGAGGACGAGATCTCGGTTATTGTAAGCTTCTTGGAATATTTGGAAAAACAAGGTGTTTTAAATTTCAAAAACGTTAGACTCAACGAAAGTCACTTATTCTACAATGATTTATTTTTTATAAGATTTTTTGACGTTCTTAAAAAAGACAAAGGTAGGGCTTCAAAAATGCTTGAGCTTTTCGGATTGGAAGGATTAAGTGATCTTGCTAACTACAGAAAAGACAGTCTTGAAGAAATTCTAAAATTATTGAAGAATTTTAATCGAAAGATCAGAGTAGTAATTGATTATTCCGCTCTACCTATTAAAACAGACCGATTGGAAAAAGAAGAAGAGATAAGAGGAGATCTCTTAGAAAATATTGTCTTCAAAACGGAAATAGATAAAGACAAGCTTGATAAATTTATCAACTCATACTTAGCTGAATTCAAAAATAATACCCTTTCAAATCCTGATGAAATAGAAATTAGTTACGATGAGGATGGAGAAAAATATGAATCCTACGGGGATACTTATTACCCTTATCAGACGCAAAAAATAATCTTTCTGGCGAGTCTAAAAGAAAATATAAGACAAGAAGGCTATCGCAATCTGTTTTTTGTCGGTAAATTGGCCGACAAATCAGGAGTAAGAAAATTTGAAACGCTGGGAGTGATGAGAAAAGAAGGATTGATCAAAGGATTGGTGTATCACGAAAGTTACAAAAACTTTACTTTTAGCGTCAATTCGCAACCTTTCGAAAAGGAATACTCGGAAAACCTCGGAGAAATTAAAGATCTAATGAAGAAGATTGAGCTCGGGCACGAGAAACTTTTCTTTAAAGAAGGTTCAAACAATAATGACAACAAAAGCACCTATTTCAAAGCAACCAAGGTCCTTAAGATCAACGGCAAGGAAGTAATTATAAACAAAACAGGCCGAGAGACAGAACAGACCAAGCTGTTGCAGACGATATTCGAGGATCCGACTATTACTTGGTATTCCGACGCCATATATGAGAATTGGGACGAGAATCCCCTCTCGTACAAAGGCAAAAATACGATCGACAACGCTCGACGAAAGATCAACCAAAAAGCGATTGATCAAGCTAATCTAGTTGATGAGTTTTTATTGGGTAACAATCAACAAGTAAAGATAAATCCCGAATATCTATAATTTTGCAAAGATTTAGCAAAAATCTCGCAAGCCGTTGCAAAAGCCGATTGTTTTAAGATCAAGACAATCGGTTTTTTATATGCCGAGATGTCGAATGAATTTAACAGAACAACAAATCCAAAAGTACAGGGAAATCTACCGAGACGTTTTCGGCCGAGAAATCTCCAAGGAAAAAGCTTTGATTGAAGGGTCAAAATTGGTCCTTTTGGTTAAGCTTGTTCTTTCCGATTCTGGCCAAAACAAAACTTAGCGAGTTTCCTGAAATTTCTGGACAACAAAATCAAGAATTAAGAATATGTTGGACACGGTAAATATTAAAATAACTGGAAGTAACAGTTTTTATATCGATTATCGGGAAAACTTCTCGCCAGAATTTAAGCCGAGATCTTATGGTGAATTATCGGAAACCGAAAAAAGACCTGACAAAAAGGTTTTCTATACGGCTAAATTCATCCTCAAAAAAGGTATTTTGGAAGACGAGTACCAACCAAGGGTTGAAGTTTACGAAGACGTTGATAACGAAAAAAGAGAGATCAACTACGTTTTAAAAGCCGAATTTTCCAATTCCAAGCTTTTTAACGAAAACAGCATTATGGAGATCTCCGAACATAACCAAGCCCGAATCATGGAGATGTTGGAAAGAAAGTTAAGAGCTTGCGGAATAAGATTAAACGGAAACCGTCTCCCTTATGCAACCGTCGGTAAGGTCCATTTTGCCAAAAATATTATCTTGCCAGACGACGTTTTAATGATAAATATCCTTGATGAATTCTCCAAGGCCAGTATGGGTAAATCCTACGACATCACTAAGACCAAACACACCAACACTAGCGAAACCTTGCAACACTTCTGCGGATCACGGGATCATTCTTTCTATGACAAAGTTAAAGATATTTTAAGACCACAAAACAAAAGCAACGACAAAGAAAAAACTTCTTACGAGAAAGAGCTTCTTTACACTTTCAATTTAGACAAAAAATCAATCTTCCGTTACGAATATCGGCTCAACCGAATCGAGACGATTAAGAGTGAGATAAACAGGTTTTACAAAAGACCGTATACGGAAGCCGTTTTATTTAAAGATCTGTTTAACGAGGCTTTATGGAAAGATCTGATCGTAAAATCTTGGGACCGAATCATTCGAAGACCAGCCAACCAGTTGGCTCTAAAATTTAGTCTGGAAGATAGCGACGTCTTCAAACATATGTTGGTCCAATCCAGACAAGGCAAAAAAGACGGACATAGCCAAAATTCCGCTTTGATCTCTTTCGGTTTGGCGATGTTGGTAAAAAAGTACGGGATCGCTTTTATTCGGTCCGAGTACAAGAAAATCTGGTCCGACAGGGCTTGTGGCGAGAGACTGGATAAAAAGGTCGAAGAAGCGGAGAAACTGCTTGAAGGTCTGCCTTATAGCGATGACATAACGTTTGTGGACCAGAAAATGAGAGCTTTCGAAAGGATCACTATGGACAGTTTGGAAAAAGAGGTATAATGAATATGTTCATCTATATTGTGCGAGAAAGATTAAAAAACTTAGGTTTTTTATACAAACGGGCAACTTTGCTGTGTGCTTCTCGCATATAGATGAACCAAGGTTGCCCTTTTGTGTATTTTAAAAAACATGGATAACAAACAAGAAAAATATTGTATCTACGCTCGTAAGTCTTCCGAAAGCGAAGAGCGACAGGTCCAATCGATCGATGATCAAATTTCGGCGATGAACGAGATGGCTAAAAAGCTCGGGATAAATATTGTTGAGACTTATAAGGAATCAAAGTCGGCCAAGCAACCCTACAACAGGCCTGTCTATGCTCAGATGATTCAAGAAATAAAGTCTGGCAAAATAAACGGGATCGTTTGTTGGCAATTAAACCGTCTCTCGAGAAACCCGATCGAAAGCGGAGAATTAAATTGGCTCTTGCAAACGAATGTGATCAAGTCCATCCAGACCAACGATAAAGAATATCGGTCAGATGATAATGTTTTGCTGTTTAATATCGAAAGCGGAATCGCCAACCAATTCATAATCGATCTCAAGAAAAGCAGTATGAGAGGAATGGAAGGCAAGGCCACCAGAGGCTGGCTTCCCTCTCGTGCCCCGATCGGTTATCTAAACGACAAGCTTGAACACACGATTATTCCAGACGAGCAAAGATGGGACCTAGTAAGGAAAATGTGGGATCTGGCTCTTACGGGTAATTACTCTCAACAAAAGATCGTAAATATCGCCAACGACGAGTGGGGCTTTCTGACTCCCAAAAGCGGTCGCTCGGGCGGAAATGGTTTAAGCCGATCTCAAATATACAAGATGTTTGAAAATGTCTTTTTTACAGGAAATTTCATCTGGAAAGGAAAGCTTTATAGCGGAAACCATAAACCGATGGTTAAGCTTGAAGAATTTGAACGAGTACAAAAGATTTTCAAGAAGAGCGACCGTCCGAGACCCTCAAAACTCGAACAAGCTTACACGGGCTTGTTGGTTTGCCCTTGTGGGTGTCGAATCACCGCCGAAACCAAGGTTAAGAATCTGATCACCACAGGAGAGAAGAAAGAATATACTTTTTACCGTTGCACCAAGAGAAAGAAAGGTATCTCTTGTGATTCAAAGCCGATCAATTTTGATAATCTGGAAGAGCAGATCTTAAAAGAGCTGGCCAAATTTGAAATCAAACAAAACTTCCTTGATTGGGCGTTTGAAGTGATCGACGAAAACACGAACCAAGACAAGCAAGAATTGGAGAAGATCTCGGAAATGAAAAAGACCTCTTTGGAAGAAAAAGAACGGGACCTCAAAAATCTAAGATATATGAGAATGAAGGAATTTATCAATGACGATCAATTTCTGGAAGACAAATCTAAACTGGAAAACGAAATCAAACTGTTAAGCGAGAAGCGAACAGAAATAGTGAAGAAAGAAGAGCAAAAGGAATCGTTGAAGAACAACCTTAAATTCCTAGTAGAGGCCCAAAAACGCCTCAAAAAGGGCGGTAATAGCACCAAGAGAGACGTCTTATCCTATTTCGGGGATGAACACGTTTTGGACCACAAAACCTTCTCCCTAAACCCTTATAGTTGGATGGTCCCAGTTCTAACCTCTTATAAAAGCCTCGAAAAAAGATACGAGCGGTTAGAACCAGAAAAAAGGCTTATAAAACAAGGGGCAAACAGCGAATTAGAGGCTATACGTACGGAATGGGGTGCCTAGAGAGATTCGAACTCTCACTGGACCCTCCACAGGGGTCAGTGCTAACCAT
>Ga0066639_10004472_pt1 | contig 11900 bp, 13 predicted proteins | sample CryGeyCG2114_010_2_FD_59504 | JGI IMG/M metagenome (GOLD analysis project Ga0066639, IMG submission 59504) | Groundwater microbial communities from aquifer - Crystal Geyser CG10_big_fil_rev_8/21/14_0.10 | ecosystem: Environmental > Aquatic > Deep subsurface > Groundwater | place: USA: Utah... | reverse complement strand
GCTGAACAAGTTGATTAACCAATAAAAACTTGTAAATATTTCTTAAAAACCCAATAATAGAAATATTTATAAACCTAAAAGTATCGAAAAGTTTGATTCAGCAATAAACAAAAGAGATGAAAATGAAAAGAAATTTTGAATCAAAAAATCTTTCCAGACAAGAGGAAACTGACGAAGAACCTTGGGATGATGAAGATGCTCAACTTGATTTGAGTGATGCAGAACAAGAATCCGAATAAATTTTTTCTTTTTTTATTTATTTTTTTGATTTATTTGACTGATACAAATTAATAAACAAAAACAATATTTAACAAAGAAGTAAATGCAGTTTATACTTGTTTTATCTCAAATAAAAAGCAGATAATAATAATATTATTTAATTTATGCATAAATTTTTTATTTGCTTTTTAGCATATTATATTCTCTTATCTTGCCAAGTTTCTCATAAAAATAAAGCAATTTGTTTTTTATTTCTTCTTTTTCTAAGTCACTAGAAATACTAAATAATTTTTCATATATTTTCAAGGCGCTTCCTTTCTTATTTGCTTTTTCATAAGCCAAAGCTTGTTTTTTATAAAGCTCTTTTATAGCTGATTTCATTTCTTCTTTTTCTTTTGTATTTCCAGATGCCAAAGCTTTTCTAAATGCTTCGTCTGCATCGTCATATCTCGCAGCTTTAATCCATAACTCTGTTTCTTTGATATAAGCTTGCATTTTGTCATTAAAAGTAATTGCCATTTCTGCCATACTTGACATATTTCTTGCTGCTTCCAAAAACATATTTTTAGCTTCATACAATCTAGCAAGTTCAGAATGACAGAATTTTTTTGCTTCTATGCTGTTTGTATTTTTTATGCATGCTTCTAAATACTCCATTTTTAAGAAATCACTCATACCAGAAGCTTTAGCTTCTATTTCTTGCCTTGTTTTCTCTTTTATCTGCATAAATATATTTACAAGCAGATATATTTAAAGATTTGTATATTTAACATTATGCATATCTAAATATTTTTTCATTTCTTCTATAGTAAGTGGCTTTGAATTATTAGAATCATATTTTATTCCTAATTCTCTATATACTTCACTCATTGCAGTTTTAGTAACTAATTCTTCTAATCTTTTTCTTTCTCTTTTTTCTCTTTCACAGCTATCATTAAGATAAAGTAAACTGATAATTACCCCTGCCATGACTCCAATTTCCAAAATTCTCTTAATTTTTCCTGCTCTTGACATTTTAGTTAGTTATTTAGAAATTTTATTTTCTTCCCACTCAAGATTGTGGGGGCACTTTCTAACAAGAATCATCTAGAATTGTTAAGTTCTTCTACCAATCTCAAAACCAGTCAAAATTTGTCCAAGTCCGTCGATTGCTCTTCTTCTTGCTCTTTGAGTTCCAGTGATACTTAAATAAGCATATATAGGTTCAAGTTCTACACGAATTGAACAGCCCCTATAGTGATATATATGTTCCCATTGATTGTCTAATACTGGAACAACCTCCTTAGACCTTTCTCTAAATCTTGTAACTACACGCTCAACAAAAGCGTTTTTTATTAAACACTCAAGTATTTGATATTTATCTGTTTCTATATTCATATTTGTTTAGAATTCTAAGGCGATTCTTTACCACCACCCCCAAATAAACTTATTTCTTCTCAACTAAATCAATGCAAATTCCAGCAGCTACAGTAGCTCCTGCATCTCTAATAGCAAATCTAGCCATATGCGGATTATCTTTTTGTCTTTCCAAAACCATATTTCCAATTGGTTTTATTTTTACTATAGCAACATCTCCATTTTTCAAGAAATCAGGATTTTCTTGGCTAACCTGTCCTGTTTTTGGGTCTAATTTTTTTTGCAACTCAATAAACTGGCAAGGAACTTGAGCAGTATGTACATGGAAAACAGGTGTATATCCTTTTGCAATTACAGTAGGATGATTTATAACAGCAACTTGGGCTGTAAATTCAGAAACAACAGTTGCTGGTTTAGCAGCATCACATATGACATCTCCTCTTGCAATATCTTTTTTTCCAACTCCTCTTATGTTAACTCCTACATTATCTCCTGCAATTGCTTCTGGCAGTTGTTCATGATGCATTTCAATAGTTTTAATTTCTCCTTCAATTCCTTTTCCGCTTCTTCCTGGTAAAATTAAAACTTTTTGTCCTGGCTTCATTTTTCCTGTTTCTATTTTTCCAACAGGAACAGTTCCTATTCCTGTAATTTCATAAACATCTTGAATAGGCATTCTCAAAGGCAACTCAACAGGTTTTTGTGGCTCACCAAATAAATCAAATTGCTCTAGAACAGTAGGCCCTTTATACCAACTCATTTTTCCAGACTTTTTAGCAACATTATCTCCATTCAATCCAGATACAGCTAAAAAAGTAATTTTTTCTGGATTTATACCAACTGCTCTTAATACACTAGAAACATCTGCTTTAACTTTATTGAATTTTTCTTCATCAAAATTTACAGTATCCATTTGGTTTATAATTACGGCAATCTGGTCTACTCCCATTGTTCTTAATAACCATAAATGTTCTTTTGTCTGGGGCATTACTCCATGCTGAACAGCTACAACAAGAAATGCAGCATCTGCTTGGCTTGCACCAGTAATCATATTTTTAACAAAATCTTTATGTCCTGGAGCATCAATAATTGTAACCTCAAACTTATTAGTAACTAATTTTTTATAAGATAAATCAATAGTCAAACCCCTTTCTCTTTCTTCTTTAAACTTATCCATAACAAAAGCAAACTCAAATCCAACTTTTCCATGTTTTGCAGCTTCATCTTTTAATTTTACTAGTTCTTGTTCAGGCAATAAACCAGCATCATACATAAGTCTGCCTATAGTTGTAGATTTTCCATGGTCGACATGTCCTACAAAAACCACATTCATATTAGGTTTTGCTCTTGCCATTTTATTATTAATTTTCCTCTTTAAATCTGTTGAGATTTAGCTTTTTAAATCTTTCGAAATTTCTGTTTTAAGATTCATAAATATTTTTTCCGAGGAAAAATTTTTAGATTAATCAGGGGACTGAAGATAACTGCTTCCATCCCGAGATTTGATAATTGATAAAAAATTTTTATCTAAAAAATCTTTGCCAATAAAACATGGAATTTGTTGAGTTAATATTTGATTATGTTTCAAACTTATTGGAACACCGACATAAATCTGTTGTTTAAATACAACAGATTCATTTTCACAATCTTTCAGAAATAGCTCACACTCACCTAAATCTCTTAATTCAAATAATATTCCCCCAAGCCAAACCTGTTTATGATGAACTACCTTTTCTTTATAAGGTATTCTTGTTTTCTTTATTACACTCTCACTTATAACACAAAAAGGACAACCTGTATCTACAATAGCAGTAGCATAAAAATTTGGGAGAGAACTATATTTTACAGAAAAGGAGACCATATCTCTTTCATACCCCAAGCTTATAGCTTTAATTAAAGGAATTCTAATCATTTTAAACTTAAACAATAACTTTTATTTCTTTTTCAGAAACAAACTCTATAACTGTTCCAGACGGATCAATTCCCCTTGAGGTCAATTCTTCTTTTATGTCCTCCACAGTTGGACCAGAAGAAACAAGGCAGTTATCTTTAAAAGCTACAAATTGATTAGGTTTAGTTTCCCTTAATTTTGGCAACTCTCTTTGAAAAGATAGAAAGTCCTGCTCATACCTCACTAAACTCAAGCTTATAATATTTTCCATTTTTTAATTTTTATCTCTTATATATTTAAAGATTTTCCCTATTTAAATCTGTCTTTTTTAGATACTGTTAAGCTAACAGGTGATGAAGCAATAATTTTCCGTATTTTTACCTCGACAATTAACTAATTCTAAATTTCTATTAAAAAATTTTATTTTTAATTTATCACTAATTAAAAATTCCTCGATAAATTAATGATTTAGCAAGATTTATCACCTTTTAAGTTAAGAAAAACCTTTTTTATAAATCTTTTACTGATGTTCAGCCAGCCCTTTTCTATCTCTTATTTTTCTAATTGTTTCTATCTGCAACTCTTTAGGCATCTGCTCAAATTTCTGGTCTGATAAACTTGCAACTCCTCTGCCTTCTGTTGCTGACCTTAAATCACTTGACCAGCCAATCATTTCAGCAACAGGCAATTTTGCTTTTATTATAGCTTGAAACTCATCTTGTTTCATATCAAGTAACTGCCCTCTTTTGCTTGTAATTAGTTTAGTAACAGCAGATAAGAAACTTGAAGGAACTTCAATTAAATAAATTTGTATAGGCTCAAATAAGCAAGCAGAAGCATCTTTCATTGCAGAATACAAAGCATCTCTTATAGCAGGATACACTTGAGCAGGTCCTCTATGTATGGCATCTTCATGTAATTTAGTATCTTCAAGACAAACTTTCATTTTCATGCATTTTTCTCTTGCTAATGGTCCTGCATCTACTACTTGCTCAAAAGCATCTAAAATCAAGTCTATAACTTCTCCTAACTGAACAATTCCTCTTGTTCTGTCCTCAAATACACAACCTTTGTAAACATCTCTATACTGCCTTATCTCTTCATTATCTATATCCAGCTCTCTTAACTTCTTAATTAAAACATCATCTTTTTTCTTTATTCTTCTTTCTGAAATTTCTCCTGCCTTAATTGCTTCATAAACTTCTTGTTCTAGAGGCTCAACTTTTATAAAAAAATCATTATGCTTATTTGGACTTCTACCAACATGAACTCTAGACTCTTTCAATATTGTCTCTCTAAAAACAACTATAGGAGAAGAAGTAACTACATCAACTCCTTTTTCTGTTTTAATTCTATTTTCAATTATCTCAAGATGCAACTCTCCCATTCCAGAAAATAAATTCTCTCCTGTTTCTTCATTAATTTCAACTCTAATACTAGGATCTTCTTTTGCTACTTTTCTTAAAACCTCAATTAATTTTGGCAAGTCAGCTGGTTTTTTTACTTCAATTGATTTAGTAATAACTGGCTCAAAAATATGTTTTAATTCTTCAAAAGCTTTTTCTGGCTCTAAAGTTATAGTTTCTCCTGCTTCTCCTGTAACTCCTGATATAGCAAGCACATTTCCAGCAGGAATTTCCTCTATTTGTTCTGGTCTAATTCCATTATAAATTAAAACCTGCTGAATTTTTTCTCTTTTTTTAGCAAGATTCAAATAAACTTCTGTTCCTGGTTTTAAAGTTCCAGAAAATAATCTGCCTGCAGAAATTTCCTTGCCAGATTTTGGTTCTATTACTACTCGAGTAATTACAAAAGCTAGCTTTCCATTTGGGTTACAAGATAATAAGCTTTTTCCAAATTCTGTATCAAGATCTCCATGCCAAATTTTAGGAACTCTATATTTCTGAGCTTCTAATGGATTTGGCAAATGCTTTACCACCATATCTAAAATAACTTCATACAAAGGAGCATTTTTCCATGTCCATTCTTTTCTTTCTTCTTCTGTCATAGAATAAATTTTTAAAATATCTTTAAAACTAATCCCTTTCTTTTTCATAAAAGGAATTGATAAAGCCCAGTTATCTCTAGCAGAACCAAAAGCTACACTTCCTTCATTTATATCAACAAGCCATTTATCTTTGTACTCTTTTTCTGCTATTCTGTGTATAAGCTCATTAAACTCTTTATAGATTTTTAAAAATCTTTCTTGTATTTGTTCAGGATTTAGTTTTAATTCCTTAATTAGTCTATCAACTTTATTTATGAATAGTACTGGACGAACTCTTTCTCTCAAAGCTTGTTTCAATACTGTTTCTGTCTGAGGCATTATCCCTTCACTAGCACAAACTAAAACTATAGTTCCGTCTATAGCTCTCATTGCTCTTGTAACATTACCAGAGAAATCAACATGTCCTGGTGTGTCAATTAAATTAATCAAATATTCTTTTCCATGAAAATTATGCACCATAGAAACATTTGCTGCATCTACTGTCAATAATCTTTCTTGCTCGTCTGCATGCTGCCATGTCGCCATTCCTTGTTCTAAATCTCCTGCATATTTTTCAGCCATCTGTCCTGCAGCAGCAAGCAAGTTGTCAGTAAAAGCTGTATTGTGTATTATCAAGCCCTCAGAAACAAAATTATGGTTTTCAGGAATTGTAAAATCATAAACAACATCCTGAAAACTTTCCTCTATTTTGCTTACTTCTACAAATGCTAAATCCTCATAAGGATTTTTCAATAATTGAATTAATTTTTTATTTCTATTACTAACTAAAATTTTAATGTAGTCATATTCTTCTTTTTTTGTTTGTTTTTCTTTCCAGAAAAAATCTAAATTTTTTGCGCAAACAATTAAATCATCAATTTTTAATTCATAAGCAGGTTTTTCGATAAATCTATTATTCTTAAAAATTATATATTTATGTTCTGGGGTAGTTTCAATTTCAAAGCCATTTCTTAACTTTATTTTTATTGTTTTTCCTCCTATAAGCCTCCAGGCATGTTGTATTTCTTTTCTTTCAATTTTCCCTGTTTGCTTGTTTAAAGAAAAAATTTCTATTTTTTTATTAGGGGAATAAACAACATGTTCGTCTTTTTCTTCTACAACCTCTCCTTCTTTTACAATCTCTTCAAATATTTCTTTTGCTGTTTTTATTCTTCCATCAGCTAGCAAAATTCTTGAACTTCCAGCTATACATTTTCCATGATGTATATGAGCTGATGTGCAGATATTTCTAATCTGTTCTCTTATCTTACTTATCTTTCTTATTTTTTCAAATTGTGTTTCTTTTGTTACCATTTTTATACATAAGTTTATAGAAGATGATTTTTAAAGTTTATGATTATTGAAGAAAACATAAATCTATAAATAAAGACTAAATTTATTTTATATGATAATAGATTGTCATTTACATTTGCCTGTAATTAAAAAAGAGAATTTTGAGGATAAGAAAAAAAGGCTTATTTCTGAACTTGACAAAAATAAAGTGGATTATGCAATAGTTATTCCAGACAACGAAGAAAATTCTTTAATTGGAGATTTAAATATGGTATTAAGATTAACTGAAAATGAAAAAAGATTATTTATTTTAGGAACAATAGATATAAAAAAAGATACCAAGAAACATCTTAAACAACTTGAAAAACTTTTTAAAGAAAGTAAAATCCTAGGAATAAAAATTTTTCCAGGGCACGACCCAATTTATCCTACTGATAAACGATTAATTCCAGTGTATAAATTATGTTTAAAATATAATCTGCCAATAATGATTCATACAGGTTGGAATTCAAATAACCAAAAAGTTGCGAAGTATAATGACCCAAAATATATTACTGAAATAGCTAAAAATTTTCCAGAACTAAAAATTATAATTTCTCATTATTTCTGGCCAGAAATAGAATATTGTTATAATTTGACTAAATCTTTTAAAAATATTTATTTTGACACTTCTGCATTAGCAGATAAAGAAGTTATAATGGAAACTGGAAAAGAGAAAATTAAGAAAATTTTAGAGAAAACAGTAAAAGATAATAAAGAAAAAGTATTGTTTGGTTCAGATTATTCTTGTTGTGGAATTAAAGAGCACATAGATTTAGTAAATTCTTTATCTATATCAAAAGAAGAAAAAGAAAGAATATTTTCCAGAAATGCTATAAAATTGTTTAAACTTAAGAATATAATTATCTAGCACTATCAGCCTGCTTTTCTGCCTCTATTCTTTTTTGAACAGCAAAACTTTCATTGCTGTTTTCTGATGCTTTTATAATTTCTTCAGTAAAAGCTTCAAAAATTTTTTTATTTTTATTAAAAGACTTATCATAAGCTCCATGAACTAAATTTCTTATAGCTAAATTTAATCTTCTTAATGGAGAAACATCAACTGACTGGGGATATCTTGCACCTCCATATTCTATAGTTGTAACTTCATCAGAAGGAGCTGAATTTTCAATTGCCTTGACTAAAATTTGAATTGGATTAGCTTTTGTTTTTTGCTCTATCAACTTTAATGCCTCTAAAACATTTTTCATATTTTGAATATATTTTCCTGAACTCCAAGAAGTTTGAATTTTATGTTTTTTGCCTCTATGTCCAGGAACTCCTAGCAAACAAGCCAGTCTTTCAATTATATTTACATTTGTTTTTCCAAATTTTTCTACATGCCTGCCATGACTTTTCAAAACCAATCTCTCATTCAAGTTCAGATATTTTTTTAAACCTAAATCTTGAACTTGAACTTCTTTTGTCTCATATAAATCAAAAATTTTCATTTTAATTATTTTATGCTCCTAAAGATATAACCAGTTCAGAATCTTCTTGTTCTAGTCTCATTTTTTTAAATTCTTTAAAACTGCCTAAAGCATAAGCTAAATCAGGATTTCTTTTAAAATATATTTTTGAAATAGCTAATAAAATTGGAGAAAGCTGGCTACTATCTGAAATATAAGAAGCAGGCTCAATTGCTACTATTTTATCTTTAATTCTCCCACCACCATTAAGTTTCCAATCAACTTCATCTCCAACACCAAAAACTGCCTGAACTTGAACTTTTACTTCTGCAATCATCTTCTACCCTTCTCTATCTTTCCTTGCCATAACAAATGCAAAGGCTGGTCATTTACTTTAATAACTTGAAATCTGACACCAGGAATATCTCCTTTGCTTCTTCCTTGTTTTCCTCCTATTCTCTCTACTATTACCTCATCATGCTCATCTATATATTTTTGTGCTAGATTTCCAGGAATAAAAGCAGTTATTGTTTTTGCATTTTTAATTAATTGCACTTTGCAGCATTTCCGCATAGCAGAATTAGGCTGTTTTGCCTCTTTTTGCACTTTTTCTATTACAATGCCTTTTGCCTGGGCTTTCCCTTCTAAAGGGTCTGCCTTTGCATACAAATCAAGAGTTTTTCTTTTATATTTAATATCACTCCATCTAAATTTTCTTCTTCTTTTCATTAATTTTCTTGCATTCATCAATCCCATGTTATTATGTTATAGAGTATTTTTGTTTCTTTTTAGTAAAAAGAAGTGGGTTTTTAAAACTTATTAAACAATTTTCAAATTTTTTCCGAAAACTTCTTTCACAATTTTTTGCAGTTCCATTAATCTAACTTTATTTCTTCCGATTAAAGAAGCTTTATTCTGCCTGTTTGCAGAAATAATTATCTCTTCTCCAGAAATTCCAAAACTATTAAAACTAAGAGGAGAAACAACTTCAGAAATAAATTTTCTTGCATCTTTTATGCTTTCTGGCAAGCAAACTATTTTTATTTTTTTTCCTACAATGGGGACAAGTTTCTTTACATTTCTTCCTTCCTCGCCAATAGCTTTAGAAACAGAAAAAAAAGGGACAGCAAAAATAATAAAATTATTATAAAAAAAGCAGTTGTTAGTCCTGACTCTGGTTATTTTCTCAAACAAATTCAAATATCTTATTACTCTCATATCTAAAGTCTGTATCATTTTATTGTTTTGTTTCTTGTGTTTTCCTTGGTTTTATTAAATCTTAACTAATTTTAAAATATTATCTAATTATTTTTTAGTGTTTTATTATTATTTAATTATTTTATTCATTAAATGATTATTATTTATCTTTTATTTGTTTTATTATTAATTTAGTAAATCATAATAAATTTGAACATCAACAAGCTTTTCATTCTTTTTCCTTGCTCTTGGCCTTTTCCTCATTCTTCTCGCTTGCTTTTGTTAAAGGCCCTGTAACCTTAACTAATAAACCAGGCAAACCAGTTCCAACAGGAACAGGCTGGTTTAAAATTATATTTTCTATGACAGAAGCAAGATAATCTTTATTTCCTTTCACACTTGCATTAACAAACTGTTTTATAGGAGTTTCAAAACTTGCCCTAGCAAGAATGCTTGACTTCTCAGAAATAATACCCATCCTAGTTACTCCTTTAACATCTCCTTTGTAAGTCATTGCATCAGCAACAAGTTTAATATGTCTTGAATCAATATCTAACCCCTGTTGATTTATAACTTTCTTAACCTCATTTATTACAGCTTGACGAGCAGCTTCTATTCCCAAAACATCAGCTATTTCTATTATGTTATTAGTTGTTGTCTTGTCTTTATTTACCCCTTTAATTTCAAATATCTCTTTTAAATTGCTTCCTGCAGTTAAAATAACATAATCTCTTTCTCTTTTTACAACTAAAACTTGTTTAATACCTTTAAGTCCAGAAATTATAGATTCTTTCAATTTTTCTTTTAACTTATACAATTCTTTAAAATCAAGTTTCGAATTTATAGAATAAATAATATTTTCTTTGGATTTAACTTTGAAACCTTTTTCATTTAATCTGTCAGCAATTTTCTCTACAGAAGTATGTATTGATTTTACTGAATTATTATCCAAAATAATTTCTATTTTTTTATTTGAAAAATCAACTTTAATTTCGCTAGCAACCTCTCCAAATTTAATTTCTTTTATTTTTTCAGCTATAACCCTTGCATCTTTTTCATTATTGAATTCTTGTTCGAGATGAATTTCCATTAAAGGAGTACTAGGATTTTTCCTTGCGTCAAATATTTCTATTAATCTCGGTAATCCTAGAGTAATCTGCATCTCTTGAACTCCTGCAAAATGGAAAACATTTAAAGCCATTTGTGTACTTGGTTCTCCGAATGATTGTGCAGTAATTATCCCTACAGCCTCTCCAGGAGCAACTTTCTTTTTTAGATGTAAGCCAGAAACATCTAAACCATCATCTCCGTATTTGAACTGTACAATATTCTCAGAAGCATCTCTAACAGTTTCATCATATTCTACTTTTAAATCTTGCAAGGCATTTGCTAATCTTCTATATAAATATCCAGACTTAGGAGTTCTTAATGCAGTATCCATCATAGCGTCTCTTCCTGTCATGCTTCCAAAGAAAAACTCATATGGCTCTAAACCTTTTAAGTAGCTTGAATAAATAAAGCCTCTTGCCTTAGGAGACAAGTCATGTTCCTTGAACATAGACAAAGTTCTGTTTGTATAGCCAATTCCTATTCTTTTAGCCCATAAAGCCTGTTGTCCTACAGAACAAGCAATCTGGGTAATATTCAAAATATTGCCCCCTGCTCCTGATAAAATCATTATGTTTGCTGAACTGTCTTTAGAAAACTCTTCTTTAACAACTCTTCCAATTTTTGTTCTTGTCTCATTTAAAGTCTGCAAAATTTTTATTTCTCTGCTTTCTTCTTTTGTCTTGCCTGGAATATGTTCTAAACTATTATCATAATAAGATTCTATTATTTTTTCTGTTTTCTCTTCAGCTTCTTTTATTATTTTTCCAGATTCAGAAATAGTTTTTTCATTTACATCCAAGTCAGAAATAGCAACAGTAAATCCATTTCTTGTTAAGTAATTAGAACCCAAAGCAAAAACTTTTTTCAGTACATCCAAAGTCTTGTCTCTTCCTATTCCAAAATCCAAAACTTTTATTAATTCGCCATCCTCAGCCCCAAAAGCATTTTTGTCTATAACTCCTGAAATCAAGTTACCATCTTTAATGCTTAAATATGCCCCATACAGGCATTTTTCTTTTCTGCAGTTTTCATAATGCTGGCAGTCCTTGCCAAGACAAATTTTTGTTTTTGTTGAAAAATTTATTTTTGGCAAAATTTCAGAAATAATTTCTTTGCCTTCAACTTTCTTTTTGTTAAATTTTGATTCAACTCCTGCTTCAAACAAAAGTTGTATTGCAGAATCAAATGATAAATTGTCTATTCCTAAAAGATAATTTCCAGTAATTGCATCTGCAATGCATCCTAAAAGATTTGTATTGTTCTTGCTTGACATTAAATTTTTTTTAACATCCAGCAAAATTTTTGCCTCGCTTCTTGCTTCTTCTGTCTGAGGAGAATGAATATTCATTTCGTCACCATCAAAATCTGCATTATAAGGAGTTGTTGCAGCAGGATGTAG
>Ga0066639_10004469_pt1 | contig 11903 bp, 6 predicted proteins | sample CryGeyCG2114_010_2_FD_59504 | JGI IMG/M metagenome (GOLD analysis project Ga0066639, IMG submission 59504) | Groundwater microbial communities from aquifer - Crystal Geyser CG10_big_fil_rev_8/21/14_0.10 | ecosystem: Environmental > Aquatic > Deep subsurface > Groundwater | place: USA: Utah... | reverse complement strand
TGGTATTCATAAAACATGCCTAGAAATTGGTCACAACCAAATACACGCATGATCGGCAAAGGAATTGTCGCCTTTGTCGCGTGTGTTTGTGTTGGGCCGTAGATTTCTTACCTTCTCTCTTAGGAAAGCTCCGGCCTCACAGAAGCCGGAGCTTTCGTTTGGCACGTTCATTGTCATAAACACGGAGAATCACTATGGCCGACAAAATTGTATTCATTGACGGCAACCTCGTAATCCTACGCCCTCTGCAACGAGAGGACTTGCCTACCGTCCTACGATGGATGAACGATCTTGAGATAACCAGGTTTTTGAACGCCTATCGCCCCTTGATGATTGAAGACGAGGAAAAATGGTACGAAGGTCTCATCGGTAGTACTACCAACATGGTGTTCGCCATTGAAACAAAAGGAGAGGACTCGAAATTCATTGGCACTATGGGCATGCACGGCATCAATCATCGCTGCCAGCATGCTGGAACCGGTGCGTTAATCGGCGATTCCTCCTGCCACGGCAGAGGGTATGGGACTGACGCAAAGATGCACCTATTACGCTGGGCATTCGACACTCTGAACCTTCGCAAGGTGACGTCCTTCGTGCTGGCGAACAACCCGCGCAGCAAACGGTACCTCGAGAAAACCGGATACTGCGAAGTCGGTGTTCGGCGTGCTCACCACTTTGTCGATGGCGAGTTTGTCGACGAGTACATCATGGAGGTCTTCCGTGACGACTTCATGAAAGTCTGGGATACATACAACAAGTAGCCCCAACTTTAAAGCCCGGCGCAGTGCGCCGGGCTTTCTTTTTAATAATTCTTGAGCTGTGCCGCTCGTTCGTGAAAGCGAATTTTCTCGAGTGCCTTTGCTTCAATTTGGCGAATACGTTCACGCGTCACACCGAACATCTTACCCACTTCTTCAAGTGTGTGGCAGATTCCCTCGTCATTGAGTCCGTTTCGCATCTCAAGAATCTTGCGCTCTTTATCTGAAAGCTCTTCGAGTACTGCAGTAATATGCTCAGAAAGAATGCGGCGGCTTGCTGCCTGGTCTGGCGACTCCATGCGATCGTCAGCAATAAAGTGTCCGAGGGTTGATTTGTCTTCTCCTTCGTCTCCAACCGGCGACTCAAGCGAAACAGTTGCTTGGCTGATCTTTTGGATGTGGTGCACTTTGTCTACCTCGAGACCCATTTCAACTGCTATTTCTTCCGGCATTGGGTCACGTCCAAGGTGCTGCGAAAGTTCACGTACTTTCTGTTTGTATTTAGCGATCGTTTCAACCATGTGCACCGGAATACGAATAGTACGAGATTGGTCAGCAAGTGCGCGGGTAATTGCCTGCCGGATCCACCACGTTGCGTATGTTGAGAACTTGTACCCTTTTGTGTAATCAAATTTATCCACTGCCTTAAAGAGACCGAGGTTTCCTTCTTGAATGAGATCGAGAAGTGTTAGATCGCTTGAACGACCTACATATTTTTTAGCAATAGAGACGACAAGGCGTAGGTTTGAGCGCGCCAAAATACCGCGAGCTTCGTCATCCCCAACCTCGATTCGCTTAGCGAGCTCCTTTTCCATATCTGCGGTAATAAGGGGGTACTGTCCAATTTCTCGTAAGTACATTTGTACCGAGTCACGTGAAGCATCACTACCAGATCCAAACTTTTTGCGCTCAAGCAGTTCTCCAGTGTTATCCTCAAGAATACCTCCGCCTTCGAGTACATCAATACCAGCGGCCGAAAATCGCTCGTACATATCTTCAAGAAAAACGATATCGGATTCAATCGTAGGGAACTCTTTGAGAATCTCATCGTACGTTACGTACCCACGCTCATGCCCTTTCTTGAGAAGCTTTTCAGCTTGCTTTTCCTTAACACTCGCCCCTTTTTTTGGTGGCGTACGTTTTGGGGTCATCTTTTTGACCACCTTTACTGGGGTAGTCTCAACCTTCTTCGCCGCCTTTTTGGCCGCTGTCTTCTTAGCTGCTTTCTTAGATGCGACTTTTTTAGTCACCTTCCTTTTGGTGACTTTTTTCTTAGCGACTGCCTTTTTTCGGGCAGCCTTTTTGACAACCTTCTTTTTGGCCATAATTTCTACTACTGTATAGGTTTTTTGCTAATTTACAAGTGGTTTGGCAACCGCGCAAGTCTCTGGTGTAATTCTTGATATTTTTCCTCGTACTTAGCAATTGCGGCTTTATTTCCTTCACTTTCTGCCTTTCGCATTGCTGCACTCACCGCTTCTAGCTCCTTTTTCAAGCCTCCATGAGAAAGCCGCTCCAAAAGCTCATGTATTGCAGCTTTTAGTGTCTTCTCATCATCGTACAGAGCTTCAAATCGAAAGGCGCTCTCACTGTTTTGTGCTAAACGCTCCTCTAGCGCTTTAAATCCGACTGGAGTAATAACATTCTCTACTTGTTTGCGAAATGCCGGGATATCAATGATCGGCTTCTTAACCTGTGTTTGCCAAAGATACATAAGCATAAGTTCGTCTTCGGCGCGTAACTTTTCTTCCTTTTTGTGCGCTTGTGGTGCAACGCCCTTATTAAAAGCTTCAGTGCGCACTTTCGAAAGCTCTTGCCGAATGGCTTCTTCGTGAACATTAAGTTGCGCTGCCACTCGCTGAATAAAGTGACTTTTGTCTATTTCGCTCGCGATGTCATGTAGATATGGCAATACATCTTTTTGAACAGCGAGCTTAAAGCCACGTTCGTCTTTCGATATGTTTCTGTAATGCTCGAGCAAAAAGTCTATTACGTGCTTTGATTCTTTAATAAGCCTTTTCCAGTCATTCGCATCACCCCGAACCAAAATGTCTGCTGGATCTTCTCCTTCTGGCAGTGCTGCTATTTTTACGTCAAACCCGGCACGCAGTGCAGCCCGAGCACTTTTGCTCGCACTCGCAATACCTGCGGTATCTGCATCAAATGCCATGCAGAGATTTTTCGACATGCGCCCCAATAGTGTAATGTGCTGAGGAGTGAGTGCTGTCCCCGAGAGCGCAACGGTGTTTGTATAGCCGGCCTGATGTGTCGCTATCAAGTCCATTTGACCTTCTACCAGTACTGCAAAGTTTGTTTTGCGTATTGCCTGGCGAGCGCGGTCATACCCATAGAGGATTTTCGACTTATGATAGAGCTCAGTTTCTGGAGAGTTAATGTACTTTCCGGTGTTGTCGTCTTCCTTGTCAAAAATGCGTCCAGAGAACGCGACTACACGCCCCACGCTATCAGTAATTGGAAACATGATGCGAGAACGAAAGCGATCATAGTGGCCCTTGTCACCCTTCTTTACTAGTCCCGCTGCTTCAATCTGCGAATCGCTAAACCCTCCTTTCTTGAGAAAGTCGAGCGCGCCGCTCCAACTATCAGGCGCGAACCCAATGCGAAAGGAGTCGATAGTTTTGTCGGTCAGACCTCTTTCCTTAAGATACTTCAGTGCCTTTGTATTCTTTTGTAGGTTCTCAGTATAGTAATTCGTGACCGACTCGAGAATCGAAAAAGAAGCATCTTTATCGTCCTTGGGAACGCCTTTTTCATACGTTAACTCAACTCCTGCTTTGTCGGCCATCATCTTAAGTGCCCCTTTGAAATCTAAACCCTCTATTTCTTGTACAAAGGTAAATATGTCACCCCCAACGCCACAGCCAAAGCAATGGTATGTCTGTCGTGATGGCGAGACCATAAACGACGGCGTCCTCTCCGCGTGGAACGGACATCTACCCTTCAGATTCGCTCCTGCTGGTTTTAACTCAACGTACTGCCCCACCACTTCTTCTATGGAAAGCCGTTCTTTTACTTGCTCGACATTATTGGCCATGATTGTTGGAAGAATAGTAGCACACTGCGAGTTCAGACCGTTTTGACACACCGAATCGAAACACGAATAATCGCCTCACGGCATATTCATGAATATGGAACTCAAAAGAGATTTTGGCTAGAGCAGCCAAGCCGAAGTTTGCTGAACTGTCGGGTCCTTCCCAGGAAGGACCCGACAGTTTTTATACTACCGAGAGAGAATTTACTCTCTATTTTCAAAGTCCGCGGCATCAAGTTCTTTTTGAAGTGCACGCACTTGCTCGTATTTCACACTTCCTTCAAACCCTGAGCCAGCTGGAATAAGGCGTCCTACAATAACGTTTTCCTTCAACCCTTCAAGCTTATCTACGGCGCCACGTACTGCGGCCTCCGAAAGTTTGCGTGTTGTGTTTTGGAATGACGCTGCCGAGAGGAAGCTGTCGCGGGTGAGCGCAGTTTCGGTAATACCAGTAACCATCTGTTCTCCGGTTGCTGCCGCACCTCCTGCTTCTTTTACTTTAGTGTTTTCTCGCTCAAGTTCAACGTCTTCAACTACTTGCCCTGCTGCAAACTTAGTGTCTCCAGCATTTTTGATCTTCCGACGAGAGAACATTTGTTTGATCATCACCTCAAGGTGCTTACGCGAGACGGCAATACCTTGGAGTTCGTAAATCTTGTTGATCTCGGAAATGATGTATTCTTGTGCCAACTCTTTACCTGCATATTCGTACAAGTCGCCAAGTTCAGCAGAACCATCGGTCATAAATTGACCGCGCGCAACAGAATCACCCTTCTTAACCAATATCTGACGCACCGATGGTACCTTGTATTCGATGTCTCGTTTCTTTGCTCCTTTGCTTGTTGCCTCAGGAAGCAGTGTGATGAGTGTAGTGTCACCATCTTTGATGAGGTCAGACACAACACCGTTAATACGGGCAATAACTGCAGGGCTTTTCGGCGAACGGTTATCGAACACCTCTTCTACACGTGGCAAACCTTGTGTGATGTCACCTCCGACAGAGGCAGTACCACCGGCGTGCTTTGTGTTCATGGTGAGCTGTGTTGAAGGTTCTCCAAGCGATTGTGCGGCAACAGTACCAACAGCTTCACCAATGTCGACGAGTTCGGCTGTAGTGAGGTCGTATCCGTAGCACTGCTGACACACACCTCGTTGTGTTCTACAAGTCATAGGAGAGCGAACCACGATACTTTGGACACTCGACTTATCGAGCACTTCTGAATCAAGCGCAGAAACAAGGTGTCCACGACCAAAGAGTTCTTTGTCGCCTTCCATAGCAGGTTCTGCAAGAACACGCCCCTTACTTGACCGTCCGAGAGGAATTTCCATGCCAAGCGCGTTTACGCGACTAACCTCTGCTCCTTCTTTCGTGCCACAGTTTTTCTCTGTCACTACAATATCCTGAGCAACATCGAAGAGTCGACGTGTAAGATATCCGGCTTGCGCGGTCTTAAGTGCGGTGTCGGCAAGTCCCTTTCGAGAACCGTGAGTGGTGATGAAGTACTCAATTGGTGTCATTCCTTCTTTGTATGAGGCAATAACTGGTGTCTCAATAATGTCACCATTTGGGTTCTGAATAAGACCCTTCATACCGGTCATCTGCGTAAGCTGCCCAACAGAACCTCGAGCTCCAGAGGTGATCATGTCGTGCACTGAACCATTCGGGTCTACTGCGTCCATCACCGAATCCTCAATTTGAGTCTTAGCTTTCTGCCATACCTCAATAGTCATACGGCGACGTTCTGCGTTACTTAAGAGACCTTCGTTAAATTGTTCGCGGAGTTCAAGTACGGCTTTCGTACTTGCGTCGATAATCTGCTTCTTGTCCTTAGGTGTTGCAAGGTCTGAAAGCCCCCAGGTAATACCTGCGTGAGTTGCATACTTAAATCCAAACGACTTAATCTTGTCGAGAATTGAAGGTACTCCTGCAAGACCATATTGGGTAATAAGGTTGTCTACGAGCTTGCTCATATAACGACGGTCAACAGTTTCGTTAATGTAGGGGAAGTCGGTCGGCAACACTGAGTTAAAGAGGAGTCTTCCAACAGTTGTTTCAAACAATTTGCCTTCATACTCTGTGTACTTTCCTGAGTCACTTGGAAGCACTCTAATTTTCGCGCGGAAATCCACTACACCGTAGTCGTATGCGCTAATCGCGCGGTTAGTACTCTCAAATGTTCGTCCCTCGCCCTTCACACCATCAACTTCTTTCGTCATCCAGTAGATTCCAAGGATCATGTCCTGGCGTGCGTTTGTAGTTACGTCACCCGAACCTGGCTTCAAGATGTTCTTGTGTGACGACATCATAGTACGCGCCTCGAACTGTGCTTCATCTGAAAGAGGTACGTGGACCGCCATTTGGTCACCATCGAAGTCGGCGTTAAACGCCTCACATACAAGTGGGTGGAGCTGAATAGCCGAACCTTCAATAAGCACAGGGCGGAATGCCTGCATACTTTGTCGGTGAAGTGTCGGCGCACGGTTAAGCAACACGTATTTGTCACTAATCACTTCTTCAAGAATGGCCCATACTTCTGGGATACTGTCTTCAATAAGACGCCCTGCACCACGAATGTTGTACGCGATCTCGCGCTCCAAGAGCCCAGCGATCACAAACGGTCGGAAAAGCTCAAGTGCCATCATCTTAGGCAAACCACATTGGTCGAGCGAAAGATCCGGTCCAATAACAATTACTGAACGTCCTGAGTAGTCAACACGCTTGCCGAGCAAGTTCTGACGGAAGTACCCCTGCTTACCCTTAAGGTAATCAGCAAGTGACTTCAACGGACGAGAACGCTGTCCCCCGACAGAATACGCGGTGTTACCACGGCGTACCGAGTTGTCGAGCAAGGCGTCTACTGCTTCTTGCAAAATACGTTTCTCGTTACGCAAGATAACATCCGGTGCGTAAATGTCTTTGAGTTTCTTAAGTCGGTTGTTTCGGTTAATTACACGTCGGTAGAGGTCGTTAATATCAGATGAGGCGTGTCGTCCACCTTCAAGGGCCACCATCGGGCGAAGTGCTGGTGGAATAACCGGTAGCTGCGTTAAGAACATCCACTCTGGGCGCACGTTTGCATTTTGCATTTGCGATACAAGTGAGATGCGCTTCTGCAACTTCGCGCGCTCTGCCGCACCTGCCTTGTCGTGAAGTGCAATAAGCTTCTGGCGGAATTCTTCAAGATCAAGTTTTACAAAGATATCGTAGAGTGATTCGGCACCAATCTTTGCTTCGAAACATGCAGAGTACTTGAGTGCGAACTTGTGGTAGTCGCCCTCGTCGAGCACAATTCCCTCCTTTATACTTTCAATCTCTTTCTTTGCAGTAGTTGCCAATTCCTTAAGCTTCTTTTTTGTCTTCTCGTCCTTTATGTCCTTCATCTTCGCCTTAAACTCGTGTTCCAAGTCTTTCAAAAGACGCGCCTTTTCATCCTCGATAACACGGGTAATGATGTAGCCGGCAAAGTACACCACCTTCTCAACTTCAGAAGCAGAGATGCCAAGTAGCAATGCAATACGTGATGGAATTCCTCGGTGGAACCAAATGTGGGCAACAGGTGTCGCAAGCTCGATGTGTCCCATACGCTCACGGCGCACAACACTACGCGTTACCTCAACGCCACATTTCTCACATACAATTCCCTTGAAGCGAATACCGCGGTACTTTCCACAGTAACACTCGAAGTCTTTTTCTGGACCAAAAATCTTTTCGTCGAAAAGACCATTCTTCTCTGGTCGCTGTGTACGATAGTTAATAGTTTCTGGTTTGGTGACTTCTCCACGCGACCATTCAAGAACACGGTCTGGCGACGCAAGTTTGAGCGTAACCTTGTCGAAGTCGTTGATGAGCATTTCTTTGTGTGTCTTCATACGCATTACTTGTCGTCGTTAGAGTCTTTTTCTAAATTGATGTCGAGCGCCAACCCACGAAGGTGTCGCACGAGTACGTTAAACGTCGCAGGGACGTTCGGTTGTCGAATGCGTTCGCCCTTCACAATCGAGTCGAAGGCGGCAGAGCGTCCGAGAATATCGTCAGACTTAATGGTGAGCACTTCACGCAGTGCGTATGCCGCACCGTAGCCAAGAAACGCCCACACTTCCATTTCTCCAATTCGCTGACCACCGTTTTGCGCTTTACCACCAAGCGGTTGCTGTGTCGTAATAGAGTACGGCCCAACAGAGCGCATGTGGATCTTGTCTTCCACCATGTGGTGAAGTTTCAAGATGTACATGTTTCCAACGGCTATTGGCTGATCAAATTTCTCTCCGGTTCGTCCGTCGTGCAGTTCAAGTTTTCCAGTTTCCGGGAACCCAGCTGCTTTGAGCTCTTCCTCGATCTCCTCTTGTGTCGTACCTGAAAATGGCGGCACAATGGCTTGGTAGCCCTGAGCTTCCGCTGCAAGTCCGAGGTGCATCTCAAGAATCTGCCCGAGGTTCATACGCGATGGCACTCCGAGTGGTGTCAAAATGATGTCGATAGGTTCACCATCTTTTGTGTACGGCATGTCTTCTTCTGGAAGCACGCGCGAAATAACACCCTTGTTACCGTGGCGTCCCGCAAGCTTGTCACCAACTGAAATGTTACGAAGCTGTGCTACCTCGATGTGGATGCGCTTAATGATACCGCTCTCAAGCTGGTCACCATTCTCGCGAGAGAAAATACGTATACCAGTAATACGGCCACGCTTCCCTGCCTCCATGCGAAGTGATGTGTCCTTTACATCCTTTGCCTTCTCTCCAAAGATAGAACGAAGGAGCCGCTCTTCTGGTGTCAGTTGCGTCTCACCCTTAGGTGTTACCTTACCTACCAAAATGTCGCCGGCGCGTACCTCAGCTCCGATGCGAATCACACCCTCTTCGTCGAGATTGCGAAGCTTCAATTCTGAAACGTTTGGAATATCGTGCGTTGTTACTTCTGGGCCAAGCTTAGTGTCGCGTACGTACGAAACAAACTCCTCAACGTGAATTGAAGTAAACTTGCTTTTCTTTACGAGCCGTTCTGAGATAACGATGGCGTCCTCGTAGTTGGAACCTGCCCATGACATAAACGCAATACGTGCGTTTTGCCCAATAGCGATTTGTCCATTAACTGATGACGATGTGTCGGCAAGTACATCTCCGCGCTTTATCTTGTCGCCAACACGAACTGACGCTCGTTGGTGGAACACCGACATATCGTTAGTACGACTAAATGCCACGAGTGTGTACTCTTTTTCTTTTCCTTTTGTATTTTTAACAACAACCTTGCGAGCGTCTGCGTAAGTTACAGTTCCTGCCTCGTCGGCAATAACCAATCGGCCAGAGTCTCGTGCTGCGTTTTCTTCAATACCAGTCGCTACGTATGGAACTTCAGGCACGATACATGGCGTTGCCTGCTTTTGCATGTTTGATCCCATGAGTGAACGGTTTGCATCATCGTGTTCAAGAAATGGAATCATAGTTGTCGCAACCGAAAATGCTTGTCCTGTTGCAACTTCCATAAATTCAACTTCTTTCGGTCCCACAAAATATGGCTCGCCTTTCTTTCGTGCCTCAACGAGTTCACCAGTAAACTTACCGCTCTTGTCGCGATCGGTTGCGGCGTGCGCTATGTAGTATTTCTCTTCGTCGAGTGCATTCATGTACACAATTTCGTCGGTAACCTTACCGTTCTTCACACGTGCGTATGGTGTTTCGATAATACCGAAATCGTTGAGCTTCGCGTGTACTGCAAGGCGAAGGATAAGACCAATGTTTTGTCCCTCAGGAGTTTGGATAGGGCAAAGACGTCCATAGTGACTTGTGTGTACGTCGCGTACGTCAAAGCCGGCTCGCTCACGAGTTAGACCTCCCGGACCAAGCGCACTTAGTGTTCGTAAGTGCTCAAGCTCACCAAGAATATTGTTCTGGTCCATAAACTGCGAAAGCTGGTTCGTTGAGAAGAACTCCATAATCGCTGCCTGGAATGGACGCGGGTTAACAAACTGAATCGGTAAAATAGTTTCAGCGTCCACAGTCGACATACGGTCTTGTATGTTGCGCTTCATGCGGCTCATACCAATGCGCACTTGGTGCTGCATCATTTCGCCTACATAACGAACACGGCGGAAACCAAGGTGGTCGATGTCGTCTTCTTGTGCACCCTTTGTGTTGTTGAGTGCGATGATGTTACCAACGATCCGTACGACGTCGTCAGTTGAGAGCACCTGCGAGTCGAGTGCTTTGCCGGTAGTTGAGAGTTCGAAGCGGTGGTTAAATTGGTAACGCCCAACCTTTGAGAGATCGTAGCGCTCTTCGTTAAAAATAGAAGTAACGAACTCGCGGGCGTTATCAGGTGTTGCAAGGTCGCCGTCACGAAGACGCTTGTAAATCTCAATGTATGCCTCGCTGGTTGTTTGTGTAAGATCGTTTTCAAGAGATGCTTTAATCACCTCGTCTGCCCCTGCGTATCCTTTAAATGCCTTAAGCATTGCCTTCTCGTCTTCAAGTCCAAATACCTTAAGAAGCGTGGTAACAGGGAACTTACGCTTACGGTCAATCTTTACGTAAATCGCGCCATCTGGTTCGCTTTCAATTTCTACCCATGCGCCACGCGCTGGGATGATCTTCGCACCAAAGTACTCAGCTCCCTTCATTTCGTTCTTCAAGAAAAATACACCGTACGAACGTGCAAGTTGCGGCACGATAACACGCTCTACACCATTGATGATGAACGTACCGTGGTCGGTCATGTACGGGAAGTCAGCAAGAAAAATTTCTTGTGTTTTGTTTTCACCGGTTGTCTTGTTGGTGAGCTTTGCTTCAATGCGAAGTGGAATCTTGTAGGTAAGACGCTTGTACTTCGCATAGTGCTCATCGTACTCAGGCTTCCCAAAGGTGTACTTCGAGATGTCGAGGTCAAACTTCTTGCCGGAATAATCGGCGATAGGAGAGAATTCATCGAAGACAGTCTTGATGCCTACTTCGATGAGGCGCTTGTAGGAGTCGAGCTGCTCGCTTACAAGGTTTGGTGTTTCGGTCATGTTCTCGCCGAACTTACCGAAACGTTTTTTAGGGAGCGCAGTATTACTCATGTATTACGTATTGCTTATGCAGTGCGCAACATAACAGAACACAAACCTCCATCGAGGTTTCGTCCCGCTTTTCTTACACACTAATTTGATAAAGGTTTGTTCGGCGACGCGTATCAATGTCGCTAAACAGAGTATTAAAAAAACCTTTTCGCCGCTCTATCTGGCTCGCTACGCTCGCCAGACTCGCCATAACACAATCACACAAAAAGTACGCGCTATTCTACAGGACCTATACCCCTTCGTCAACCCAATATCTTCGCACCGCAAACTCCTCACCCGCACCGCCGTGTGTGCAAAATGAAAGCAAGATACTCCAGTTAGCTGGAGTATTTTTGCAGAAACAAAAAGCAGCCCGCAGAAGCGACGTCCTACGGGACTTACGCTTTTGCGGGCTTTTGCTCTAGTTCCCTTCGACTTCTGCGTGACCACCGTACCGAATCCACTCAACCCAGTGCTGGAACAACAACTGGAACATAACTGCATCTTGAATGTAGTCGAGATTGTGTGGGCTATATCTAACCGCCCTCTCATCCGTTGGCACGTAATCATTGGTGAAGACGTCGTCGGCAGTAAGCCATAGGCCATTGCCTCCGTTGAGATAGATGCCTATCAAAAAGGCCGAGTCTCCGCCCAGGTGGTACATGTTCGATGGGGTCATTTTGAGCTGATTGGGATAACGCTCTCGTATGCGCCCAAAGAGCATGTCACGTATAGACTCCTCCGTCGGCCTCAGGCACGCTGCGTATCTCCCAAAGTCAGGGTTCAAGTTGACCCGAAAAGTGAGATTTGGGCTCACATGAAGGATTGGTGTCCAAACGCCGAAGTCTTTATTAAACTTGTGCATGATGCACCTCGCTTTATTGTTTCCTGTAAAGAAAGTACAAGTACTCCTCGCCTACGTTAATTAGGTTTCGCTTTACACATATGCCTAAAACAAATACTGCGATCGGCCGCAGTATTTGATACTTGTGATCTTGTGTATAAAAACGTATTGTTTTGTCAGCTTGAACCCGAAGGGAGACACAGTCATGCCAGGCGCAC
>Ga0066639_10004468_pt1 | contig 11903 bp, 12 predicted proteins | sample CryGeyCG2114_010_2_FD_59504 | JGI IMG/M metagenome (GOLD analysis project Ga0066639, IMG submission 59504) | Groundwater microbial communities from aquifer - Crystal Geyser CG10_big_fil_rev_8/21/14_0.10 | ecosystem: Environmental > Aquatic > Deep subsurface > Groundwater | place: USA: Utah... | reverse complement strand
TGGTGGCGTAGGCTTGCCTTTTCCCTCTGTTGTCACTTGCGCGAATAACTGTGGAGGAAATAGTAATGATACTGCTACCACTCCAACGATGAATGAATTGATGTATGTATTTCTCATATTATAAATATAGTATCGTTGATATAATTTGTCAACACCTGTTTGTGAATATTAAAATACCCTCGAAAAGGGGGCGTTTTTTGAAGCTTTTTAGAAAAGGCCTATGTAAGCCTTAAGAGAGATTGAATCTTTTTTGCGAGTTCGTTACTTTCAACAACAGCGGCGAATTTTTCACCCGGAGAAACCAAAATGATTTTATTTCCTTGAACTAAGATTTCCGGAATGTCGCCAAATGCTTTTTTATATGCTAGTGAAACTTCCTTACTCCCCTTTTTGGTTGCGTGTGTACGAATCTTTTCAAGTGAAGATAGGGTATCTTCATATACTGTTCTGATGCCTTCTACACCTTCATATAGCTGAACCTTTGGCTCAGCTATGACTACTTTCTGAGTAGTTTTAAGTTGGGGTGCTATTTTTTTTGCAATGTGGGCAAAGCGTTCATATTTTTTTGCCATATCTTTTAGATAGGCAACGAGCTGTTCTGGTGGTGCTGAGTTATATAGTTTAACCCCATTCTTTTCAGCTACTCCTACAAGTCCTCGTTTCATAAGCTCGTCTAAAACGATATAGGTTGTACTTCTATTTGTGCCTGCGCGTTGCGCGATGGCACTTGCTCTTTTTTGTCCGAGCTCAATAAGCGCAAGATAAACTTTTATCTCCTTTTCAGAAAGCCCGAATTCTCGTAATGAATCTTTTACCATCCTATGTAGTAGAAACTCGACAATAAATAATCCTGTCGCCAGATAGCAGTCGAGCTTTCACTACCTGGTATAGTGTTGATAATACCTGACAATATAAAATTAATCAAGACGCTCGGGTATTCTTTTATAAAAGACCCCTGAATTTAGTCTCTTGGCTAAGAATACCCTTGCTCTATATGAGAACAAATAAAAATAGACCAATAGACTCGAAAGACGGTTTGGATGTTCTCCGTGGAGAGAGAACATCTGCTTACGCTCACAGAAGGATACCCAAATCGTCTGAGAAATATCTACCAGTATTTAATGTGAACTGCTTTTTTGACCGACTGTAAGGTTTGATTCGTGACCTCGCGGGCACGATCGGTACCATCACGTAGTAGTTTTGTAACACGTGGCATGTTATCTGCATATTCATTCCTGCGTTTACGGATTGGCTCTAAAAACTCATGCAGAACTTCTGCTAGTCTATCTTTTACTTCAACGTCTCCTATGGTACCCGCTCGGTATCGATTTTTTAGTTCGCTCACTTCTTTTTCATCAGTATGAAATGCATCTAGATAGGTAAAAACGGGATTGCCTTCAACGGTACCTGGATCGGTTGCGCGCAAACGCTTTGGGTCAGTATACATTCCCCGGATTTTCTTTTTCACTATTGCTGAAGCATCTGAAAGATTAATAACATTACCTAATGATTTAGACATCTTCACTTTTCCATCGGTTCCCGGGAGACGTGGGAATTTGGAAAGAAGTTCCTTTGGTTCAATTAATGTCTTTCCATAAAGGCGATTAAACTTACGTACAATTTCTCGTGTTTGTTCTATCATCGGTAACTGGTCTTCACCTACGGGAACCAGATGTGCCCCAAATGCAGTGATGTCTGCTGCTTGGCTTATCGGATAGGCAAAGAAACCTACGGGAAGTGAAGCGCCAAACGCTTTTTCTTTTATTTCTATTTTAACCGTTGGGTTTTGCTCTAACCGACCTACACTTACTAAGTTCATATATAAGATGGTTAATTCGGCTATCTCGGGAATTGCAGATTGAACTGCTATGGTTGAAACAGCAGGATTAATACCGACTGAAAGATAATCTAGCATTACCTCAATAACGTTTTCATGCACTTTCTTCGGATTTTCAAAATTGTCGGTTAAGGCCTGAATGTCCGCAATTAAAATAAACGTTTCGTATGTGTGTTGTAGTTCCACGCGCTGTGCCAGTGAGCCCACGTAGTGACCGATGTGCAGTGGCCCGGTTGGGCGGTCGCCGGTTAAGATTCGTTTTTTGTTCTGTCTTTTCATTTTTTCAGTTTAAACTAAAAGATTCGCTCATGCGAGAACTCTCCGGGGCCGTTAGGCCAGTCTTACGCTCAGGTGAGGGAACCTTTTATTCACACGTACATTATGCATAGTAACTATTATTAGTTTTTTGTTGTTCTCCTGGGGCAGGATTTTGTTGAGTTGGCTGTGGTGATTGATTGTGCTGGAGGGGTTGAGTTGGTTGAGCAGGTGGAGCAGGTGGGGGGGGGCGGTGGAGTTTCTTGCTTTGCTGGTGCTCTTAAAACCTCTTTTACCTTGGCTATGATTACATCTAAATCGTCTGTTTTATTTAATAACTCGCGTACACCAATCTCTTTTGCAACTTCTGAAGCTTCTCCTTCTACTTTTGGCCATGGATCTTTCATACTCGATAAGAAGATGACCTTCATGTCTTTTGTCTCAGGATTGCGAACTAAATCTAATACTGCCTCTGTTCCTGACTCATTCGGCATATTAATATCCATAATAATAAGTTGTGGCTTCAAATTCATTGCTTTTTCAATAGCTTCTACGCCATCATGCGCTTCAGCAATAATAAAACCGTTACGTTTAAGCGCGGTTCCAACTATCTCTTGGAAGCCAGCATCATCATCTGCTAGCAAAATTATTATTTTATCTGACATATCACTCTTTGGGGAGCGATGCGGTTATACGAGTTACAATTGTGTCAAGATCGTCTGTCTTCAATATGTATTCTACCGCTCCCAATTCTTGCGCGAACCTTTTATCGTTTTTATAAAATTCAGGCTGTGGATCACCGAATGCGGTTAATAATATTACCTTAATATCTTTTGTTTCATCTGATTCTTTTAATTTGAGCATTGCGGCAACGCCATCCATTTCAGGCATTTTGACGTCCATTAATATAAGGGCAGGGTGTATCTCTTTTGCTTTCTCCACGCCATCTTTTCCATTTACTGCCGTTTGAACCTCAAAACCGCTTGAAGTTAATTTTGTATTCAAGAGATCTTGAAAATCTTTATCATCATCAACGACTAATATTCGTGGTGGCGTATTCATAGCTTGCAGTTATGTATAATATAACTATACTAATAGCTTATCGCACCTTATGAGTTTAATAAACCCTTATCTATTACTCAAAATAAGCATACCATATATGACAAATAAAATCATTTTTGGAATATGAGGCCTCAACCAATTTTACTAGCCTGCAAGGGAAATAGTACAGGACAAACACATTTTTTTCACATGTATACCTATGGAAAATCAACCAATAAATAAAATAATCCTAGAAATACGAGCAGGGGCCGGTGGAGATGAGGCATCCCTTTTTGCTGGAGAATTGGTGCGTATGTATCAGCGATATGCATTAAAGCGTGCATGGCGCTTCTCTATTGTTGATAGCAACCAACACGCACTTGGTGGCTATAAAACCTTTATTGGGCGTATTGAGGGAGAAAAAGCATATGAAATCCTTCATTATGAATCGGGCGTGCATCGCGTACAACGCATACCTCAAACTGAAAAGTCTGGACGAGTACACACCTCAACCGCTACCGTTGTGGTACTTCCTGAAGTAGAGCCTAAAGCATTTGAAATTAACCTCGGCGATCTTGAAGTGACTTTTTCACGAGCAGGAGGTCCGGGAGGGCAAAATGTTAACAAAGTGGAAACTGCGGTGCGAATATTGCATAAACCAACTGGTGTTGTAGTTGGGTCAAGAAGCGAACGCTCACAACATGCAAACCGTGAAGTTGCTATGTCTATTCTTCGGGCAAAACTATACGAAGAACAAATACGAAAAGAATCTGAAAAATTTGGCGCTGATAGAAAAGCACAAATTGGTACGGGTGACCGTTCGGAAAAAATTAGGACCTATAACTTCCCTCAAGATAGGATTACCGACCATCGCTTTGGCGTTAAAGCACATGGTATAGAAAAACTTCTTGAAGGAGATTTGGATATGCTTTTGAAAAAGATTCGGAAGAGTTCGAATGCATAACCAAAAACTTAAAACCGAAGACAAAAAACTTTGGGAACGAAATTGCGCTAAAGAAAATAAAAAAACGCGCGTTATGCGTCTTTTTTTATAAAAATCTTTTCCTTTTTGCCCCTCATCTCTACCTTACGAATTCAAGAAGTCTATGTCTGCTTGGAAGCTATCTGCTTTTTCTACGACAGGGTCTCCGTAAGCAAATCTATAGGTAAACCATCTCCCCCCTGCATAATACTTTGCGGCAGCGCATCTCTCTTGTAGCATTTGATGGGGTAATAAGTAATCATATTTATCTGCATAGTTTCTGCATCCACTTGAGTTAAGCGAATCGCTCAAATATGAAGCCGTTGCTGCAAACGCATCGGAATTGTCCCATGGAGATGGGGGTTTATTACCGGTGATTGCTGTAATATCTTTTTTATATAGTTTCCATGTTGAGGGAATAAATTGCGCAGGTCCCATAGCGCCGCCATATGCACCATCACTGTTTGCGCATGAGACTTTAATAGCATCGGGATTGATGCCTAATTCTCCAACAATTTCTAGAAATACCGGAATGTCTCGTGTTGGATGCATTGCCGTCTTATAACCGCATTGTCCCACATTTCTTCCCAGTGCGGATTCATGATCTAATACTGCTAAAATAAGCGCGGCACGGACGCCCGTAGCACCTTCAGCGAGTTTTGCGAGATCATATGCAGCTTCAAATGAAAGCTGTCCCCCTCCTAAGAGCGTAAAAATACGACTCCTAATTTCAGAAGCGTTCTTTTTAGTTTCTGATAAAATCTTTTTATATTCTGCTTCTTTTCCTTTGGTAACCTTTAAGAGGTTATCTTTTTCTTTTTGTGTTAATGCGATATCTGTTCGTTGTCGTGCTTGATATTCTTTGAGTGCCTCGGTGTCGTTCTTTTTTAATCCGAGGACTTCACGCTCTTCGAGTAGTTCATCCTTTAAAATACTGATTTTATCAATTGTTGCTACAAGATTATTTTGTACTGCAAGCAAATCATTAATATCTCCAAAAAATAATGATAGGTTTGGGTTACGGAGTAACACTTCTATCAAACTTGATTGACCATTTTCATATACTACTTGCAATGCCTCTTTAAGTGCCTCTTTGTTGAATACTATTTTTTCTTCAGTACCTTGAATTTCAACTCCTTTTTCTACAATTTCTGTACCTAATTGTTGCAGTTGTCCGGTAATCGCTTTTATTTTTAAATTAAGCACGTCTTCTTTCGCGCGTAGGCGACTTATCTCAGATTGTAATGATTTACCCTGGCTCCCTAAATCTTGAACTTCAGCTTCTTGTTGAATGATTTGTTCTTCTAATTCAGAAAGTTGGCGCTCAAGCTCAGCTCGCTCTTCTTCATTTGTCAGAGCATATGCTACACCACCAAAAAAAACGCTCAGAATCAATATTCCCGCAACCATTCCTTGGGTATGTAATACCTTCATTGAGTTTATAAACTATGCTTCTGTTTTATCTTCTCCTTGTGCTTTTTCTGCGTCACGCTCTGCCTTTTTCTCTTCACCTTCTACTTTGACATCATCAACGCTTACTTCGGTGACAACTTCCTCTTCTTCTTGTTTTTCAGTAACGGTTACAATTGCGTTTTCCGGTTCGGATAACATTGTTACACCTTCAGGAAGGGTAATATCCTTTACATATATACTATCACCGATTTCTTTGATTGCCTCTATATTAACTTCAATCGTATGTGGAATGCTTGTTGGTAATGCTTCTACTTCAAGTTCGTGCATATTTTTTACCAATAGTCCTCCTTTTTCTTTCACTGCGGATGATTCGCCAATAAAGGTAACAGGAACCATTGCGCTTGCTAATTCATCAAGACGAACCTGTAGAAAATCAATACTTGCTACCATATCAGTTACGGGGTTAAAAGTAACATCATGAATCATAACTTGATGCTTTTCACCATCAACCATAACATCGATAAGTGTGTTTTCACCTGCTTCTTTAAATACACGAATAAACTCTTTATTGGGGACTGAAAGGTGCAGATTTTTAACTCCGTGGCCATATAATTCGGCAGGAATAAGCCCTTCTTTCCTCAAAGAATTTGCATCCTTGCCCAACTTTTCTCTTTTTTGTACGGTTAATTCCATAATAATAGTAATGTGTAAGTGGTAATGAGTTGATGAGTAATATGCTATTTTTTCTTTATATTATATATAAGAAAATACTACCTGACATGAAAGGCTATAGTACTTAATATAACGGACTTTTGCAAGTAGTATTACTTCCCTTTCTTTTCAGTGACCTCCCAATCAAGATGCATCTTAGGAACCATCATATGTGGATTCCAGTCCCTTTTAAGCTGTTTTAGGTCTGTTGCGTGCTGGTATTTTCCTTTCTCCTTAACATAATTGCTCTTCTTGTCTCCCAGCGGTGTTACTTCATAAAAAACCATTTGTGCGATACGACGCCCTACTACTAATGGAATCGTAAAATGTTGTGCGTTGTTAGTGATTTCCATTGTCCAACGATTGATATATCCGATATCTCCCCACCCAGCATCTTTACATACTTCAATAAAATTTCTTCCCAAGGAAGAACGTGCGTACATCTTTGCATCGCAGATATCTTTACCACCGATAAATTCTTGCGTGTGCCCTAGTATCGTCTCTCCCGGGCGGAGTAAAATAACTTGAGCGTTTTTAGGAATATTCTTTAACGTCATACCGAGACGTTTTTCTATTTCTGTAGCTCTTTCTGCCTTGTGTGGCCCTGTCCAAATAAAATCAGTGGATTTTTTATCATAGATGTTATGAATGGTGTTTCTCCCCGCAGGATGATTCTCGCTCCAATACCACTCGCCGAGCGTGACGTCATAGCTCGTTGTTTTTAAATTCTTATCTTTAAACGGGTCAATGACGATCGTTCCTTTTTTGCGATGTTTAACTATATCCGGTCGTGAAAGTAACATAAGAATAAGTATAAATTATTTTTTACTGATGCGCCACATAGGTGAATATATCTTACTGAGTTTGTCGGTTTTTTAGCTTTTCAATGATATCTTTTTCTTTTTTTGCGATTGTTTCTTCGGTTCCTCTCCTGGCAATGGAATAATCGTTCATATCAACCTGCATATGGCGTGTGAGCATAGGAAATTTTTCGCTGATGAGTCGATGCATCTCGTGTTCTATAAAGCGATAATCCGGATGTCCTTGTGAGATGGTACGAAGCTCTGATTCCCAAAATATTTGTCTGAAATTTTTCCATTGATAAAACCGCATACGGTATGCCAAGGGCACCACGTACCCAGCAAGCTCGGGATCCTCTTTTTCAATCTTTTCAAATAAGACTTTCGCTTTGTCTAAAGCTTGCGTAAATTTTTCCGTCAGGCCCGATTCCTTAATCTCAGGTGGAATGTCATATCCATGATGCGTAGAAAAAAGCTGTCTGGCTTGTGTCATCATGCGGTGCCGATGTAAATCTCTATACCCTCCTATATTCATCACAATCTCAAATCGGGCATAGGCGTTTTCAAATGCTCTGCCGACTTTATACCACCGAGCAGTTCTCCCTTGTATATAGACTTCCATAATTTCTTCTTTCTCTTTGGGTGAGAATCTATCAACTATTTTTCTCACCTCTTCCCACGAAATATGCATAATCGGAAATAACATTGCAGTAATAATTTTCTCTACTGTATCGGCGTCTGATTCAATCAGTGTTACGCGTGGCTTCTCAGTTGGCGATGGATCTGTGGCAATATCATTCTTTTTTGTCCATTGTCTGATGCGTTCATTTTTCTTTCCTAAATACTCTTGATATTCGCCTGATTTCTCGTCTTCTACGCGAAGTAAAAGTGATGGAATTTCTTCTGATAATTGTGTTTTTATTTCGTGTGAGAGCCATCGCAATTCTCCGACTGGATTTTTTCTTGTTCTATTAATCAAATATTCCCACGCCTGAGCATTTCCCCTGAAAGCAACTTGTCCTAGAGTTGCCATCGGCAAAAGACCGCGCAAAGTATCAAATGCTTTTTTTTCTAATATTGATTTCTTCTCATCGAAGTTTTCGTGAAGCCAAACTTTAAGTGGTTCTAATAATTCCGTATACGTATCGAAGAGATTATCGAGTGTCTTTTTATATTCTTCGAGAAATCCTAAACGCTCTAAGTCTGGCTTTGGAATATAGTACAAATAGCGTCCATTAACTTTATTGCTAAAATTTACGTACCGTGTTGATTTTTCAATTGGTTCAAGACCTATACGCTGATCTTCTAAAAACTTCATCGCGACTTGTGAGATGCCCCAGAAGACCATATGCGTACCCGTCATTTGCGCGATAGAATCGTCGCCATATTGCGAAAGCCATTTGGCATAAAATGCTTGCGCGCGCTGATTGTTTAAAATATTTTTAAATCCACGTTCACGCAAAAACTCAACTGCTCCTTCAAGCTCATTGGCTAAATTTTTATCTTCGCCCTCTAAAATAGGATAAAAATATTCTTTGAGTAAAATTTGAAGTAATGAATCGGCAGCACGGCTCGCGCGTGAGCATAGCGCGCCGGTAAGCTCGGGTGGTAAGTTACGTAATACATGTACGAGTCCGTCGAGATTTGTTGCGAAGGGAGATAATAAAAATCGGTCTCTGTCTGACCACTGTTCACCAGAAAAATCTGGGGCATAGCTTTTTATACTCTCGTCCATACTACTTTAATGTATTAAACAATCTGAGGCGCGCAGTGATAACTTCCTTCATCTTTATATACGCGTCTGCCGTAAGCTTATACGGAGCTACTTCATCTGGCTTTTCTTGTAATGTTTTCTCTAAACCCATGCGCCATGCGGAGCGAATCTCGGTGTTGATATGAATGATGGTAATCCCCGCAGTAATTGCTTCTGTAAAATCTTCATCAACAATACCTGAACCGCCATGTAAGACGAGCGGTACGCCCGTTGCTTCCTTTATTTTTTTGATGCGTTCAATGTTGATACGAGGATTTGACGCACCTTTGAACATGCCGTGGATATTTCCAACAGCAGGTGCTAATAAATCAATTCCCGTTTCCTCAACAAAACGCTTTGCTTCTTCAGGAGTTGTTAAATCTTCTTCTTTAATTGCCGCGCCTTCAGGAATTTCAGTTAAAATTTTTGATGAACTACCAATATAGCCAAGCTCTCCTTCAACTAAGATATTTTTGTTTTGTGATTTAACATAATCTACTATTTCTTTTGTTCGCGCAATATTTTCTTCAAAAGGTAATTTTCCGCCGTCAAATAAAATTGCATCATATCCTGCCTGAACTGCCACTTTAACCTTTTCTAACGAATGTGTATGGTCAGCATTTAAAAAGACGTGTTGATCGCTCTTTGCTCTTACATTGTTAACCATTGATGAGGCGTTATATTCACCAATATAATTACTCTCTCCTTCTGAGGTGCCAATAATAACGGGGATGCTCAGCTCTTTGGCAGATTCAATAATCGCTTGTAACGTAACGATATCTGAAATATTAAAATGCCCGATAGCGACTTTTTTTTCTTGTGCTGAAGTGAGTAGTTCGCGTAATGTTTTCATATAAGTATACTATCACTTTTCCCCGTGAGAGAGTACATCATATATTTCATCTGAAATCTCTTCCGGAGAACGCATGCCGTCTACGATATGTACTCGTGGATACTCTTTGGCAAGCAGTGTATAGTTTTTCCATACTTGTTCGAGTTGTTTTTGTTTTTCAAATATTGTTTTTGTTGATTTCCTCTTACGTATGCGTCGCATACATTCCTTTGGAAAAACAGCTATAAAAAACGTAATGTCTGGCGTTGGAAAATTTTTATTTAATTGTTTGAGCCATGCACGAGAATTTGCTGGTGCGCCATACCCAATTGTAGAGAAAAAGTATCTATCAGAGATAATCATTTTCCCGTTTGCAATAGCTGGTTTAATTTTTTTTCCAAGATGATCAGCTCTATCTGCAGCAAAAAGAAGTTGCAGGGCATCTGGTGGGCATATCCATCTATGTTCAAGAACCAAGCGTATCAGCTTCCCAATACGATCGCTCGTTGGTTCTACGGTTGTGATAACACCTGTATGTTTAAATCTTTTTTTCGCTTCACTACGACGCAAACGTTTTGCAAGCAAATTAACCTGCGTACTCTTCCCCGAACCATCAAGTCCTTCAATGACAATAAACCTTTCCCTCATAGTTAAAACCGGATTATGCCGTTGTCAAAATTTTCTACTAATAATTTTTCCATCTTATCTTCACCGCCAGCATATGCCTCCCCTATATGCGTCCATAATGCTTCACGCTCGTGATACGTAAATGACTCATCCTTTCCTTCCCCAGCTGAAACTAACGACATTGCCGTATCTTCTAAATCAAAACTGACTAACTCACTACCAGTATCAGTTGGAAACCGATAAGCGGGCCAATCAAGATTGTTCCATATTTCTAAATCAACGTTATCGTCAGGCTTATGAAAGAATGCTACCAAATCACGCTCGCCTCTACCCCAATGCATTGATTCTGGATTGATACGTGGCAAAAATAGTCGTGCATCTTTTGGATCTTCTTTCCAAAGATATCGCTGAACGATGAGCCATGCACCAAGGTCAACGCTCGTTTGCTCTAAAATATCTCCTCGTAAAAATGACTGTAGTTTTTTTGAAAAGTCAGGTGAAAAAGCATGTTTCTTAAATAATTTCGCGTAAAACGCGATTTCATGGAAATAGTGCAAGAGTAAAGCAAAATCTCTCACTAACTTTCCCGGAACGTCTTCTCTAATTGGATTTATAAAAATAACTCCAAATTCTTTTAAATGACTTACGTTGTGATGTTTTTTTGCAACAAAAGCCTCGGCTATGTCTGCCCACTCAGGGCCCAATACCTCTATGTGGATATCTCTTTCTTCAAAGTCATCTGCGGTGAATGTACTATAATGCTCTGCAAACATATTGTGCATCCACTCGTCTGACTCAACAAACCGCAATGCGCTAAATGTCGCGAACACATCTTCTTTTGCTAGTAATGCATCAATGGTGTCGTATCCTCTCTTCTGTAATAGATTTTTTGGATTTGATTTCCTTAAAATATCTTCAGCAAATTTACGCTTAAGAAAGAAACCTTTTCCAACCCTTGCGATACGACGCGCAAAAAATTTCGCTTTTTCAAATTCAGTATCGCCTGGTTGTTTATGTAGATATTCAGAAAATTGTTTTTCTTGTACTGCGAGCGTATTGCGAAGAGCGCTTCGCACATCTTTTGCACGTGATGTGAGTGATAGCCCTAAACGAGTACACATTGTGCGCACCTCTTCTATATTTTCTTCATATACCAAATCAAGTACACCGGCAGTTCCGGTGCGCTTGCTCATATTCTTATCAAGCTGTTCTAAGCTTTCGGGAGAAACATCTAAAATATCAGCAAGCTTTCTATATGTCTCATTCATAACGGCCATACTTCTATATCAAGTTTTTTCCACCGCGGGGAAGTTTCAAATTCTTTGGCAGTTAGCAAACCTCCTTTTGCTCCCCTATGTTCTACCTTTGATGTTGCATTTGCCGATGCCAGACGAATTGCATATTTAATGTTTTCCTTATCACAAAGACCTAAGCGACACTCCTCTCCACGCTCAATAAGTCCTGCTATAAACGCGGAACCAAATGCATCTCCTGCACCCGTTCTATCAACTACCTTTTTCTCTTTAAAGACTCCTGCTTTGTAGATATTAAATCCATCGGATACTAAGACTCCATGTGGCCCATCTGTCATAACAGCGATACCGGGAATTTTGTTATGTAATTTTACGAACATCGTTTCTATCTTTTCATAT
>Ga0066639_10004466_pt1 | contig 11905 bp, 13 predicted proteins | sample CryGeyCG2114_010_2_FD_59504 | JGI IMG/M metagenome (GOLD analysis project Ga0066639, IMG submission 59504) | Groundwater microbial communities from aquifer - Crystal Geyser CG10_big_fil_rev_8/21/14_0.10 | ecosystem: Environmental > Aquatic > Deep subsurface > Groundwater | place: USA: Utah... | reverse complement strand
GTTTCCTCAACAAACGACTGATTTTTGGATTTATCGTAAAGTACAAATTGAGGAGAGGGATTGTCGCCAATTTGATTGAAGGTGCTAGGTTGACCTTTGTTTTGAGGATTGCCACGAAGAGAAATCTCGACTAAAACTAACTTTTTGCCTTCAGTCGGAGCTCTTTCGTCGACGGATGATACTTCTTTAATAGACCTGGCTTTGAATTCAGCATAACCCTCGCCTTTGGGGTCTTGAGTTAGAAATTTGACCTTAAATTCCTGATTTAATTTGTAAGTTTGAGTAATTTTTACTTCGGCATTTGACAAGGAGTCACTGTAGGAAAATACATCCTCTGTTATTTCTTCTTCGTTGCTAAAGCCCAATTCGTCTGAGTTTTGGGTTGATTCGTCTGACTTAGTGCAAGCGGAAAAAAGAAAAGCGGAAAGAGTAATAATTGGAATTAAAAGTAGCCACTTTGTTTTCATATAGTCTATTATAATGGTAAATGCTGAAATATAAAACATTAGTTTTGGGGGAAATGGCGGCAAACTGTTATTTAGTTTGGGAAGAAGAGACTAAAAAAGCTTTGATAATAGATCCGGGAGACGAATCTGAATTTATCGTTGATGAGGTTAACAGACTGGGAATTGAACCAATTATGGTTTTGGTGACACACGGACATTTTGACCATGTGATGGCCGCTTTGGACATTAAGTTAATCTACAATATTAAGTTTGGATGTAGTAAATTGGATAAATTTTTGTTGGATAGACAAGCGGAGACAGTAAAATTTTTTTTGAGAAAAAGTATAAAGACGCCTAATATTATATCGATTGATGTCGATTTAAATGAAGTTGAAACTTTATATTTGGGAGACGAAAAACTGGATATAATAAAAACTCCGGGACATACTCCGGGAAGTGTTTGTTTTTATTCTGAAAGTAGCAACATATTGATATCCGGCGATACTATTTTTAAAGAAGGAGTAGGTAGAACCGATTTTAAATATTCTTCATTGACTGATTTGACAAATAGTCTAAATTTAATTTTAAGCTTACCTAGTGATACTCTGATTTTGTCGGGTCACGGAGAAGAGACAACAATTGCCGAACTTAAAAAGTTGGGGTAAAATAGACGAAGTTTACTACCCCGTCGTCTAATGGTAGGACATCGCGCTCTGAACGCGATAATTGTGGTTCGAATCCATGCGGGGTAACCCTTCTAAAAGACTACTTGTTTATTTTTGAGTTTGTATTAATAAGCTGTGTTTCTTATGTTTTTAGATACAAATTTTTTTCTTGTTTCGTCAACAAACTCCGCTAGTTGGGGATATGTTTCTTTAACATAACTTGCCACGTATTCTCTTAGTTCCCAAGGAGTGTTGTATCCATAAATTCCTTTAACAAAAGTCTGCATGAATTTAGAGTTACCACTATCAAGGCAATATTTGATTGATTGATCCAATTGCCCAAAAAACTGCCACAATATCTGACCACGAGTTTGTTCGTTTGATAAACCAAAGATGAAATCAACACCTTCAAGGTTGTTGAATAAATTAACGTACATATCATTTATGCCATCCAATTTGTCCTCTTCATCTACTTCTTTATCTTTTGATAAATAAGGTTTAATTTCTGTTTCTGGATCATAGTCCAACTTTTCTCTTTTGTATGGAACTCCCCCCAATAGATTGGTAAGTTTTTCATCACCATCTTGTTTATCTAATTCTCCTGTGGCTTGAAGATCAAAATAGGCTAAGGCTTTGGGATAATCTAAAACAACATCCTTTACTTCAGTAAAATCGGCAGATGTTTCTTCCTCCCCATAATTGAGATAGACTCTTTCTTTGGAATAAACATTCGGAAACAGATTAAAGTAGTTTCCATAGTGTGGCCTGAATGATTTTTCTTGTGGTAATAACCATTTTTGTATGGTTTCCAAATTTTTCCCTAATTCGTCGAAATCAATATTTCCATCTCTTCTTAATTGTATTTTTTCTCTGGCTACCATCATGGCCATCAAGGCTCTTTCTGAATGTTTATACATGGTTTCAAATTGAGCCATGTTACCACTGGAATGAGCGCTTAACATAGCAAAATCAACCAATCCTTCAAAACCAAATTCTTTAATCATCTTTGTAAAAAGCTCATTTCTGTCTACCAATATTTCAGTGTTTAAAGTAGAAGACCGAACAATCTTGTGCCAAAACTCTTTTAAGGTAAAATATGATGACATATTGTTTTCCTGTCTTTCGTCGTCGCTACCATAGTTACCTACAGAATATTCTGTATGCAACTCATCGACACTTTCAAAGATTCTGCCACCGTAACCTCTTCTTACCATATCAAATCTGTCTCTTATATGATAAAGCTCATGGGCCAATATGTCTTCTTCGAGTACATTATCTTTTGGTAAGACAATTTTCACCATCTTTGTGCCTTCAGTGGAAGACATTTCTTTGTCATCTGGAACGTTAATAAACCCAACACCTCCTGTTTGTTTCTTAAACTCGTATTTATTTTCGTCGGCCACGATTACCTCTATATCTAGATCATATCCTCGAAGCCCCCAGACAACAACACACTCTTCAATATTTGGGGCTATTTTTTTCCGTAAAGCCTCTGACATTTCCGGTTCTATGCGTTTTCTGGCATAATCAACTGATTCACCGTCATTAAGGGTACCACTACTTGATCCTCCCCAATTCTGTTCGATATTATTAGTTCCAATCGCCGCCAGAGGTTGAACAAGACAATCGACAAAGTTCTCCACTCTCTGTCTATAAAGAGGCTCTTGATTTTCAGTCAATTTTTGTGAGCAACCCACGAGTAAAACAAGATTTATTTCATTCTCCAAAAATGTTTCTGTAAGTTGGTATTTATCAATAATTTCACAAGATTTTTCGACCACTCTGTTCAAGTCGCCTAAACACCCATTGAGATTATATTTATGAACCAATAAGTTGACTCTTTGATTTACATTATCTCTATCTACAACCCTTATCGTTTCGCTTCCTGCTACTATTTCTCCATTTGACTGATCAATCATAAACAATAATAACAATTATAAAAGTAATTTTTGCATTAAAACTCGTGTACTCAAAAAACTTGCAAAGATTAATTTCTATTAGTATATTTTATCGGGGATTTGGGAGAGATTTTTGATCAGTCGGACACTAGGATCAATAGGTTGGCGGTGAAGTGACCATAAATTTGGATCGTCAACTAAAAAACAATGTCGGACGCCAATGCTTCTAAGCGGATTTATATCACTTCGGGGACTGTCGCCAACGCCAACACATTCAATGGGTTTTATTTTAAAATAATTTATAGAATTGTTCCAACTTTCGGCAGTTTTATGCCCATTTTCGTCAACTATATAGACATCATCCCAGTCGACAAATCGATCTAAACCAAGCCAATTATATTTAGCCCAAGTCCAATCTTTGTTCGCGTGGGTAACTATGCCTAAGGGTTGATTTGTTTTTTTGAGAAAATTTAGACCTTCTTGCGCACCTGGCAGAAATGACAAAGGTGTTGTGTAAATACTATTAAACATTTCCAGAATTTTGTTATTTGCGTATGTAGAAATTGAATTTGATTTTTCTAATTCATTTACAAGTAAATTCCAGCGGTTGGGATTAACCCCATGTTTTTCAAAAAGTTGATCGTTGATAACTTGAATTTCCTGCTTCCAGTGTTGAGGTAGTTTTTGAGGATGCTGTTGGTATAGGAATTGGCAAACATCATGAATTTTCCACTGAAACAATGGTCGGGTGGGACAAATAGTGTCGTCAAGATCGAGCAATATTCGCTTAATCCCCTCTTTTTTTGTCCAAGATGAAAATCCGAGTTCTTTTTCAATAGAGCTTCTGTGTTTAAATTCCACCTGCATGTGTCAATTATAACCGATAATATTTACAAAAAATATTTTACGTGAGAGAATTGTTTACAAATGAATAAGGGAGTTGGACAGATAATCTTGTTTGTTTTACTAATGTTGGTAAGTGTTAGTTTTGCCTATTATTACGGATCTCAGATTAATAAAAACGGAAGTATACCAACAGATAATATTACAGAAACACCCCAAGATTCAGTAATAACCGAAACTGAAACCGTTTCACCTATTGAACTTTCACCAACTTCGAGTGTACCAAAAGGTTGGCAGACATACAGGAATGAAGAGTATGGATTTGAAATATCTTATCCAACAAATTACAAAGCATTGTCTGATTCAGAAAATTTGTACGGCTGGCCAAAAGGGATTGTTTTATTCTATGGCGGTGGTCAATCTTATGATTTGGTAATCGAACATTGGAATAGTGTGGCTGAGTATGAAGCAAAATATAAAAATCAAAATAATGTAACCGTTAAACAAGTGGGAAACTACTATATAACCTTGTTAAACATGAACTTTGAACCGGAAGTTGATGAGATGATAAAAACTTTTTCGATTCTTTAGTCACGACAAATGATGGTGCCGAAGGAATAATCACCAGCAATAGCTTCTGGAGTTTTGTCTAAGTCAGAGATGTTAAAGACAAAGATGGGAATATTGGATTCTTGACACATGGTGAAGGCAGTAGAATCCATTACTTTTATTTTACGAGCGATTACATCATCAAAAGAAACACGAGGATATTTTTGAGCGGAGGGGTTTTGGCGAGGATCAGAGTCATAAACTCCATCAACAGTACTGGCTTTAAGGATCATTCGGCAGCAAAGATCCCGAGCATAATGGGCGACGGCAGAATCAGTGGAGAAGCCGGCTATACCCAAGCCTCCGGCAATAATTATTATTCTGTCATGAGCTAAATGATGGCGAGCTTTTTGTATGATATATGGCTCAGCCATTTTTTCTATAGGAATGGCAGTCATGAGTCGAATGTCTTGAACACTATTTCTAACCAAAGCTTCACGCAGACCAATACCGTTCATAATAGTAGCCAACATCCCCATATTATCGGCTTCAGTGGAATCGACCTGAGAATTGGCTTGGCGGCCACGAAAAATGTTGCCACCGCCAACCACAATAGCAATTTGTGCCCGAGAATCGTCTTTTATTTTAATAAGCCGCCGTGAAACAGAATCGTATTTTTGAAAATCAATGTTGTTGCCGTTTTGACCAAACAATTCACCACTTATTTTGAGTATTACCCTTTCAGGTTTGACTGACATTTCGGTAATTATAGGATATTGATTTATTTTGTCAAGAATTTTGTGTATTGTTTTTAATTAGTTATAATTAAGTATGAAAGCTCCTGAATTTAATTTGCCTGATGAAAATAATTTTTATCATAAATTAGCCGATTATTTGGGTAAATGGGTGGTGCTATATTTTTACCCCAAAGACGACACGCCGGGTTGTACGGCTGAGGCTTGCAGTTTTAGAGATAATTTAGCCGATTTAAAAAAATATGGAGTTGAAATACTTGGAGTATCTAAAGATAGCGTAAAGTCTCATAAAAAGTTTAGCGAGAAATACAATTTAAATTTCTCAATACTTTCCGATGAGTCACTTAAGACTATAAAAGCTTATGGAGCTTATGGCAGTAAAAAATTTATGGGTAAGACTTTTGAAGGCGTTTTGAGAATGACATTTTTGATTGATAAAAAAGGAAATATAAAAAAGAAATACGATAAAGTGTCTCCTAAAGAGCACGCAGAAGAAATACTTAAAGATATTAAGGGTTTTGAGTTGGAGTCGGAGTAATTGGGGAAAAAAGTTGGGACAAAGTTTGATGGATTTGAGAGTAATCAGTTTCACCCATCTTTGGAGCAAGAATAAATTGACCGTTTAGCGAGCGAGATTGAGTTAAGACATTTTCTTCGGTTAGGGCATAAGAGATTATTTCATATTGGCGATATTCTTCGGCTTTTAAAATTAGTTTTTGCAAATCTTTTAGTGAGAGGTCGGTTGTAAGATGGTAAGAAAGAGTGTTGACAAAAGAAATGGCTTTGGGTAAAAAATTAATGGAAAAAACCTTTTCTTTTACTGCTTGGATAACTAATTTTTGGCGGGCAGAACGATTGTAATCACCACCATCGGTCGGAGAATGACGGGAACGGGCGAATTTTAAAGCAGTGGCTCCGTCCATTAATTGAATTCCCTGATTAAAATTTAGTGTTTCGTAGCGACAGGGAAATTGTTCTTCGAGTTTAGTACCAGACATGGTGGCAGAAAGAGCGGTAATTTCTTCTTCGGTTTTGCCGCAAGTTTGATCAAGTTCTGGGTCTTCGAGGGGATAGAGTGGATCTTCAAATGATTTTTGGACATTTACATTTATGCCACCTAGAGTATCGATAGTTTTTACAAAAGCCTGAAAATCGAGAGCGACAAAATTTTCAATTGGAAATCCCAAGATTTCTGAAAGAGTGTCTTTGGCAAGTTGTCCTCCTCCGGCTTTGCCGGTGTATTGTTGAGGGCGATTAAGATATTGGGTAGTACTTGACCCCCAAGCATAGGCAGAATTTATTTTATAGGGTATTTCCTCTTCTTGAGTAAGAGGTAAATAAACCCAAAGATCACGAGGAACTGAAATTAGAAAAATTTGCTGTGTTTCTGGTTGAATCCTAGCGATAATAATTGAGTCGGTTAACATGGCTCCGTCATGGTTTCCTCCGGCGTAACCAAGAAGTAAAATCGAAAAGGGAGCTAGCGGGTTTGGGGTTGGGGTAGCTGTCGGTATTTCAATTAATCCGGTTTTGGGTGAATTTGGAGTAACAAATACCCGTTGGTAATTGATTAAAAAGTAGATACTAGCAGCTGAAATAAACAACAGAATTAAACCAGTAATTATGTAAACAGTCTTTCGGGCCATGGATGGATTATAAATCAGAGTGGGGATAGAATAAAATATGGGGATTAAAATAAGGTAAGATAATTTATGATTAAAAAAAGTAAAATAGTGGCAACTATTGGTCCGGCAAGTGAAACAAGGGAAGTGATTACGAAAATGCTCCAAAACGGAGTTGATGTATTTCGTTTTAATCTAAAACACAATACCAGTGAATGGCACCAAACAAATATTGATTTGGTAAAAACTATTGCCAGGGAATTGGCAAAAAATGTGGCGATAATGATAGATATTCCAAAACTTGAGATTAATATTGACACTGCCGGAGTTGATTTTGTGGCAATTTCTTATATTAGAAGTAAAACAGATTTGGAAGAACTCAAAAGATATTTATTAAAAACCGAATTTGCGCCAAAAATAATTGCCAAAATAGAAAATGGGGAAGCAATTAAAAACTTAGAAGAAATTTTGCCGGAATGTGACGGAATAATGGTGGCCAGAGGGGATCTTGGTCGAGAGTTGCCTTTAGAGCAGTTGGCTTTTTGGCAAAAAAAGATAATCGAAATTTGTCGAAGGAATAATAAGCCGGTAATAGTGGCTACCCAAATGCTTAGTTCGATGGTGGAGAATGACAAACCAACCCGGGCGGAAGCAACTGATGTGGCAAATGCGATTTTTGACGGGACTGATGCTTTGATGCTGTCGGAAGAGACGGCTATCGGAAAGAACCCGGCGGCAGTAGTCAAACAAATGAAACAGATTGCGGTTTTTTGTGACAATGAGGGAAATGTGGCAAAGATCAATAAGTCGGTGACTAATATTTCAGAAATTTTAGTTAAAGCGGCAGTAAATATTATTGAAGAGTCGGTTGATCCCAAAATTGCGGCGGTGGTGGTTTTTTCCAGATCCGGGGAGACAGTGAGAAAATTATCTAGCTATCGGCTTAAAGTACCTTTGATAGCGGTGACAGATAATCAAAAGATTTTGGAAATGCTAAATTTGTCCTACGGAGTGGTGCCATTTTATAATATATTTGAGAGTGAAAAATTTGAAATCGAAAATCCCCTATTTCAAAAATTAACTGAGTTTGATTTTTTAAATGTTGGCGACAGAATATTGGTAATACACGGAAATAATTGGATGACACAAGGTTCAACGAGTGATATTAGCTTGAAAACTATTTAGTGTAAAAAGACTTGATTTGGTAAAGGAAATAGAAGGAGATAAAGGCAGAAATGAACGGGGCAAGAATATTTCGAAAAGATAAGACTTGAAGTAGGGACAAAAGAACTGAAAAAAAGAGTAATTTCCAGGATCTAAGTTTTTGGGAAAATAGACCGGGGAGGGCGTAAATTAGAACAATAGTGTTGAGGACTGAAATGACAAAGGTGACAAAAAATGGAAAACCGAGGCGGGCAGTGGAAATAAAAGGTGAAAAAACCCGATAACCAAAAGATCTGATTTCCAAATAGTTTAGTATTGAGAATAAATAAGAGACGATGCCAAAAAGAATCAAATAAGGGCCGTATTTGACGATTAATTCTGAAATATTTTTTGGAAGCGGAGGGATTTTTTTGAGAAAAAAAGGAGAGAGTGAAGAATCAACTTTGTCGACAATTTGGAAAATTTGATTAGACATAAAATATTATGACATTTTGATAAATAATTTACAATAAATTTCATGTAAATGGATGAATGTATTTATGTTAAGCTGATAATATGATATTGGTAAAAGTAGGAGTAGTGTTTTTCTTATCCTATCTTTTGGGGTTAATAGCCGGTAAGCAAATAAAAGTATTAGAAAAAATTGTAAAGTCGTTTAGAATTGGTCATTTTGCAGGAACGGCGGTAATAATGTCACTGGCAACCAGTATTCCGGAAATGACGGTGGCGATTTCATCATCAATTGTTGGTTCTAGTAGTTTGGCTTTTGGGAATGCCCTGGGAGCAAACATAGCTAATCTATCACTAGTTTTGGGAATTACGGCAATAGTTGGCGGAAGTTTACATTTTTTAAACCACGGAGAAACAAAAAAGAATTTGGGATATTTGGTTTATGGCTTTATTCCTTTTATTTTTTTAACCGATTTGACTATTAGTCGATTTGAAGGATTGTTGATGATTTTGGCTTATGTTTGGTATTTAAGAGACGTAGTTTGGGTGAGGCGGGAAAAAAAGTTTGAGATTAATTTGACAAGAAAAAGCAAGTTTAAGGAAAAAGTATGGCTTTTGGGGCAATTGATATTTTGGATAGTAATGATAATCGGAGTGGGGCAAATTATTATTTATTTTTCAAAAGAAGTTGCAACAGCCCTAAATTTACCATTATTGTTTATTGGATTATTTGTAATTTCGGTGGGAACAACTTTGCCGGAATTGGCATTTAATATTAGAGCGGTCAGACAAAGAAAGGTGACTATGAGCCTGGGAAATATTGTGGGGTCTTGTGTGACCAACGCGACACTAGTCTTGGGATTATCGGCTTTAATAAATCCGATTCAAATTAAAAATTGGAGTGTAGGTTTTTTGTCTGCCAGCGAATACTTTTTTTTGGCAGTGATAGTGGGGGTATTTGTAAGAAGTAAACAGCGATTGGACCGTTTTGAGGGAGTAATTTTGGCCAGCTTGTTTTTTATGTATGCAGCAATCGAATTGTTGTTTTAAACTATTTCTTTTTCTTCCAGATAAATAAGTTGTAGATCATCCAGTTTAATGGAACGGTAATTCCGAATATGGCAATTATTTGGTAGAGGAAAAGATGATCACCGAATAGCGCAGTTAGAATAGAAATTATGGTGGAGGGAATTAAAATACCTGAAACAACTGAGGATAAGTTGAAGGTAAGAAATTTGGTAAAAATTTCTGAAGGTTTGGTGATTTTCTCTTTTTTGAATGTCCATAAATTATTCCAGGTGAAGTTGCTGATAATTGAAAGTTCGGCGGCGAGGGCGTTGGCAACACCGTTGAGAATGGAAATATTAAGGATAGTGTTTGATAAACCGGATTTGAACAACTTGGCACCGAGGACATTGACGACAAAACCAAAGCCACCAACAATGCCGAATTTGAGAAATTTTTGGGTAAAATCGTCGCGCCAACGAAGTAAAAAAGCGACTCTAAAAATATCACGAGCAGTTTTTGGTTCAATTTTCGATTCACCGGCATCACGGACATGGAAATTGAGAGGGACTTCTTTAAACTTGGCTCCCATTTTAAGAGTTTCAAATAAGAGCTGAAGCTTGTAACCGAAACTGCGACTCATGAGATGCTGGGAGTAATCCATATCCATTTTATCGACAAAACCTTTGACACGGGTTACCTTGAGACCGGTAGTGGGATCGGTAACTTTGAAAAAGTTTTTGAAGGGAAAAAACATAATAAAACGTGCGACAAATCCGCCAAATTCTGAGAAAAAGACTCTTTTGAAACCCCATCCTTTGGGATTGGAACCGCCTTTAATTTTGCGAGAACCGATCACATAGTCGTAGCCTTCTTCCATAGCCAAAAGCATCGAAGGTATTGTTTCTGGAGGATGTTGAAAGTCGCCGTCGAATTCGAAAACGTAGTCGGCGGACAGTTTATCCATGGCGTACTTAAAACCTTTAAGATAAGCGGCTCCGATACCGTCTTTGGAGGTTTCGGTGAGAAGATAGACATCGGGGAATTTTTGAGACATTTTTTGAACTTCAGCCCCTGTACCGTCCGGAGAATTACCGTCAACGACGAGGATTTTTAAAGTCCAATCGTAAGTTAAACCACCTTTTTTGGCTTTAATATCGGGAAAAGTTTTGGTGTGGAGATATTCGATCATTCTGCCGATATTATCGGCTTCATTGTATGTAGGGATAACTATTGCAGCGGTTTGAGATGTTTTCATAATTACTTAGTATAACGAATATAATTTACATTTTTTAAACTAAAAAATGATATCATAGGTCATGTCGATTCTGGTGCATATTGAATGTAATGGTGAGTATAAGGCAAGAGGTTTTGAAGGTTGGGGAAAGACGGTAATAGATTTTCCAGGTCAATCAGTAGTATTACAGGATTTTCCAAAACCAGCTATCATTTTTGAACCACCGATAAGTAGAGATTATAAATTCAAAGGTATTGCAGAAAATGTTTCTAGTAGTCGAATAAAGTTTTCCGAAGATGGTGACTTTTCTATGATTAGTAAAGATTTGAAAATATTTGGTAAGGTAAAAGATGCTGTGTTGAAAGAACCAGACAATCATTTAACTGGATAATCACAATGAAAATCAACCTAATTAGTCTTTTTCCAAAAATGTTTGAGGGGCCGTTTGCTGAAGGAATGGTTGCCAGAGCCATAAAAAATGAGATAGTAAAAATTAATTTTTGGGAGATGAGAAAATGGGCATGGAATAATTATGGAGCCGTGGATGATAAGCCTTATGGCGGCGGAGTGGGAATGTTGATAAGAGTCGACGTAATTGATAAAGCTTTGAAAGATTTGGGATTAAAAAAAGGTACTAAAAATAAAAAAATAATTTTGACTTCGGCTAAAGGAAAAAAATTTGATCAAAAAATGGCAGAAGAATGGGCAAAATTTGATGAAATTACAATTATTTGCGGAAGATATGAGGGTTTTGACGAGCGGGTTTCAGAATTGGTTGATGAGGAAGTATCTATTGGTGATTATGTGCTGACCGGAGGAGAAATTGCAGCGACAGTGATGGTAGATGCTTGTGTTAGATTATTGCCAGGAGTGTTGGGGAAAGATGAATCGAGCCTAGTCGAAAGTTTTTCAGAAATTGAAATGGAGGGTAAAAAAGTCAGAATTAAAGAATTTCCACAATATACCAGACCGGCTGAATATAAAAACATGAATGTTCCACCTGAATTGGTCAGCGGAGATCCGAAAATTGTGAGGAAATGGCAGGAAGAAAGATTAAAAGAGGGTGCTGGAAAGTAAAACAATCCCAAAGATTCCGATAAGTAAATACTCGATAACAATTGAAGGTTGAAGGTCGCCGCGACGATAGTGATGATAGAGACTCCACATAAAATAAGCGGCGGCGGAAATGTAAATTACCCGACGTTGAATAAAAGAATCATAGGAAAAATAGATAAAGGCTAAAGCGGAAATTAAAAGTAATAATAAAAGAA
>Ga0066639_10004464_pt1 | contig 11906 bp, 15 predicted proteins | sample CryGeyCG2114_010_2_FD_59504 | JGI IMG/M metagenome (GOLD analysis project Ga0066639, IMG submission 59504) | Groundwater microbial communities from aquifer - Crystal Geyser CG10_big_fil_rev_8/21/14_0.10 | ecosystem: Environmental > Aquatic > Deep subsurface > Groundwater | place: USA: Utah... | reverse complement strand
ATATACTCATTACATTAAAACGGAATAGAAAATCCATGAAAACTGATATCCATCCGCCATATTTCCCAAAGGCAAAGGTGCACTGCGCGTGCGGCGCCTCTTTTGATGTTGGCTCGACAAAAGAAAAAATCGAAGTTGAAATCTGCAGTAACTGCCATCCTTTTTATACGGGGGAAGAAAAGATACTTGATACGGCCGGACGAGTTGAAAAATTCAAGGCGCGCAAGGAAATTGCGAAAGAAAAACAAGTTGTACTCAAAGAAGTAGAAGCTCGGAGGAAGGTTCGAGCGGGAAAAAACATTAAGGTTAAAAAAAGTTCCTCTCCAGAGGGTCGAGACTTGTCGAGAGCATCTCAAGCGGCTCGGGATAAGAAAAAAGAGCAGAAACAAGAAACTTCGAAGCAAAGTCGAGCGTAGCTCGACTTTGTTTGTCGTGCATCGTTAACAAACCCACTTCACGGGTTTTTTGGTTTTGGTGTGTTATAATTGCTTTTATGGAAAAAGCGCCGCCCCTTGAGAAAATTACTTCGTGGCTTAAGGAAAAAAATCCGCTTGCTATCTGTACCGAAGGCAACTTTTCAGTACAGGATATTGACCCGAAGCCGTGGTCCGGACATTTTAACTACCTTATCTCAAGCGGAGACAACAAGTTTGTTTTTCGTTTTAAGGGTCCGGAGTGGGGAGAAGCATCAAAGGGTATTCTCGATGAATACAATACCCTGAAAGCAATTGAACGCTACGCAGTTTCGCCGCGTGTGTATTATCTTACCGATGACTTTTTTGGAGAACATGCCCTTCTTGAAGAATATATTGCTGGCGATGTTTTTTCCGGTCTTTCTTTGGATGAGCAAAAAAAAGCTCTCCCCAATGTCGCACAGCTTATTGCCCAAATTAACCTCATTCCTCTTAGTGACCGAATCCCTTTCCAGCACGAACTCGTTACATATGACATAAGTAAGAAAACGTGGCGCTTAAGGCTCGAGGAAATTGAAAAAGATCCCCGCACTACTTCCTTCGGGAAAGAAATAAAAGACGTACTTCCCCGCGCGGAAAAAATGCTCGATAATTTTACGCGCGCTCTTACTTTAGCACTTCGCCAATTCCACCCCCTTTTTATTTTTGAAAGCGCGCATGCCGGGCACTGCGTTATGACATCCTCTGCCCCGCGGTTCTTTAATTGGGAAAAAGTAAGCTACGGAGACCCGAGTTATACATTGGCGGTATTTTTATCCTCATATATACATCGCGGCGATTTTCACGAAATTAAAAAACTTCTCGTGGACGCATATGTGAACATTCTCGATGTTCCAAACCTCGACATATTACTGGATATGCGATTGCAAGAACGAGAAATTTCGAATGTTATTTGGATTTTATGGGCTCACACCCAGAAGAAAGGCGAGTTATTTACACGTATGGAAGAAGCACATAAACGCATGGAAAGAGTTAAAACAATTTTGAATAATTTTTCACAGTAACGTAGTATTTAATTGTGTTAGAAAAATATAAAAAAAATAAAAAAACGAATTTCCTGGCATCAGCGTATGAAAGTCTTGAAAAAGAAAAAGATGAACTTTTAAAAATGCTTGCCGGAGACCCGAGCCTCAAAGAAATGGGGGAGGATGATCTTAAGAGAATTGAGGAGCAGCAAGATGGTTTAAAAAAACAAATGGATGAGATTATAGCTCTTGAGAAAAAAGAGGAGGAGTTTCCGAATGAGGTGGTGCTTGAAGTTCGAGCCGGTGCAGGCGGCAACGAGGCCGCGCTTTTTGCGTGCCAACTCGCGGAAATGTACGAACGCTATGCGAGCAGACAGGGGTGGGAATTCAAAAAAATCGATGTATCAGAAAATGACCTCGGGGGGTATAAAGAGGCTTCCTTCGAGATTAAAGGGAAAGATGTCTATCGGAAGCTTCGTTTTGAGACTGGCGTGCATCGAATTCAGCGAGTCCCCGTAACAGAGAAATCAGGAAGAATTCATACATCAACCGCTTCCGTTGCAGTACTCCCCATACGTTCCAAAACACAACTAGAGATTAACCCCGCGGATATTGAGGTTGAATTTTCACGCGCCGGAGGCCCCGGAGGGCAAAACGTCAACAAAGTGGAAACGGCGGTGCGGCTTCTCCATAAGCCAACCGGAATGGTGGTTCGTTCCACCAGTGAGCGTAACCAGCAAAAAAATCGTGAAAAAGCGATGCACATTCTTGTGGCAAAACTTGAAGCGATTCACGAGGAAGAAGAATCCAAAAAACTTTCATCAGAACGAAAAGAGCAAATTGGACGCGCCGACCGTTCTGAAAAAATCAGGACCTATAACGTGCTTCAGGATCGGGTAACTGACCATCGTATTAAAGAAAGCTGGCATAATATTGAGTCAATTTTTGCCGGCAATATCGACGCGATGATTCTTGCCGTAGCTCCAAAAGAAACATCCGCGTGATGAAAGTCGCTTTTCGTTTTAGAATTCCACACCGAGGAGCGGTCTTTTGCGCGTAACGATGCTATACTATATACATGGGTTTCGGGTCTCTCTTTAGTTTCAAACGGCTTCAAGAGGAGCTTATTGTAGTGCTTGATATAGGGAGCGCCTCCATTGGCGGCGCTCTGGTCCTTTTTTCAAGCGCCGCTCATCCCACCGTCATATATACCGTACGCAGGGAAATGAAATTTAAAGAGAAAGTTGATTTCAAAAATCTTGTTCTATCAATGGAAGAAACGCTTGACCTTGTACTTCTTGATATTCAAAAAGAAGGACTTGCTCACGCGCGGGTTTCAGGGAAAATGTTTTCAGCGCCTGAAAAAGCGTACTGTGTCCTCGGAGCCCCATGGTATGCGTCACAGGTGAGAGTCATTAAAGAGTCGCGGGAAACCCTCTTTCGCGTGAATCAAAATTCTTTATCGGAAATACTTGCAAGAGAAGTCAATTCATTTAAGGATAGCGAATCGGAACGATATCTTCACGAAGGTATTCTCCGCGGGGATATCGACCTTATAGAAAAGGAAACACTCTCGGTGAAATTGAACGGTTATGAGGTGCAAAAACCGTACGATCGTCTCACGCGCAGGATGGAAATGCTTTTGTATCTTTCGCTTGCGCCGCGGGAAATTCTTGAAACAGTACGTGAAAAAATCGGGAGACTATTTCACCTTGAAAACATAGAATTTCACTCGCTCTCTCTCGCGTCGTGGAGCACCGTCCGCGATATATGGGAAAAAGAAAAAGATTTTCTTTTTGTTGATGTCGGGGGAGAAATGACCGAAGTTTTGCTTGTAAGACACGGCGTGCCGCAGGGAACGATTTCGTTCCCTCTGGGAAAAAACTTCTTTGTGCGCAAAATAGCGCACAGACTCCGTACGACTTCCCACGAAGCGACATCGCTTCTAACGCTTTATCTTCTCGAAAAAGGAAGCGAAGAGGTGACACAGCAAATCACTGACGTGCTGGAAAACATAAAAAAAGAGTGGCAAGGGGGATTTGTGGCGGCTCTTAGGGAGATCTCCGAAGGGTTATATCTTCCCCCGAGGGTTTTTTTGACGGCACATTCTGTTTTCGAGCCTCTTTTTTCACAAAGTATACAAAACACAATTATGAGCACGGACGATATTTCCGCGGAATCTTTTTCAGTACTGTCGATAAATTACGGCACGCTCTCGCAGTACGTATATATAGGGGGAAATTTACAAAAAGACCCGTTCCTCCTCCTTTTTTCTTTATTTGCGCACAAAATGCATATTTTAAAAAATGCCGCCTAGAGCATATTTTGAAACATGCTCTGGATTTATCGAGACATCTTTTATATACTATAATGGTAAAGAATATATGATTAAACCCTTCGCGTTATCGGCATAAGCCGATGTTTATAAGCATATGCCTCTTCAAAAATTTCAGGACATCATACCGCAAAAAAATAACCACGAAAAAAAATCCCCGCCCCATTTTTCCGAAAAAAAAGAAGGCGGGCGAAAAAGCGGTTTTTCTTTTTCTTCCCCCAGAAAGTCTTTTCGAAGGACAGAACAGACAGAAAGGGGGATGCGGAGAAAGCCGAGCCGTATACTATGGGTTGTTTCCGGAGCTCTTGTTATTATACTTCTCATTTCGTCCTCGGTATTCTTTGAAAAGACGACGCTTAAGCTTGCGCCGAAGCAAGCCTCGGCAAATCTCGATAGCGTGTTTGGCGCGTCCCGAAACGAGGAGGGGACCCCTGGAAGCGCCCTCCCTTTTGAGGTGCTTACCTTTACACAGACACAAACAAAAATAATTCCGGCAACAGAGATAAAGCAAGTTGACAGGCGAGCCTCCGGCCTCGTCGTTATCTATAATGATTTCAACTCCCAAAGCCAACGACTTATAAAAAATACTCGTTTTGAGACCCCCGATGGACTTGTGTATCGGGTTCAAGAATCAATCACGGTTCCCGGGCAGAAGACTATCGGTGGTGAAAAGATACCCGGATCTATTGAGGCCATGATATATGCCGATGAGCCCGGAGAGAAATACAATATCGGACTTCGCGATTTTACCATACCGGGGTTTCGGGGTACGCCACGTTATGACTCCTTTTACGCTCGGTCTAAAACCGAAATGACCGGAGGGTTTTCCGGTGTCGTAAAGGTTGTTTCAGAAGAAGAATTAAAAAAGACGCAGGCGGGGTTAGAGGAAGCGGTACGCGGAAAACTGCTCACCGAAGCCGGAACACGTGTTCCAGATGGATATATTTTATATCCCGACGCGCTGTTTATTTCTTTTCCGGAAGCGCACAAACCGCCTGAACAAACAGACATAGACAAGAATTCCGTTGACGTTTCTGTGGATGGAGTACTTGAGGGAATTATGTTTCGAGAGGACGCGTTAAGCCAAGAAATCGCAAAAAAACTTTTATCCGATAGTACCACGGAAGAAGTAATCTCCGTATCAAATCTCGATACGCTCACGTTTCTTTTACAGGGCAAAGAAACAATTAGTCCGCAAGAAACAAAAACCGTACAATTTTCCCTCAAGGGAACTCCCGCGTTTGAGTGGGTGTACGACGAAGAGTCTCTGCAAAGAGCCCTTGCCGGTAAAGCAAAAGAGGAATTAAAGGTGATTCTTGCCGGATATCCGAGTATTGAACGGGCAGAAGTAACCATACGTCCGTTTTGGAAGCAGACATTTCCGGTTGATCCGGAAGAAATCATTATAGAGAAAGTATTAAACTAGCTTCGCTAGCTTGGTTAGCTTCCCTAGCTTGCCAGCTTTTAAGACGGTCTAATGTGAAAATTGCAATTCGTCCTAGTGAAGCTTCCGCCCCTGGCGGAAACGAAGCTATAAGCTAAAAAGCTAGGTTATCGCGTTCCGCCTCTAATGGGGTTGACCCCCGACACCAGTTTTCGGATAGCGGCTTCACCGCGCACTTCGTGCAATCCGAAAACAGGTGCGGGGGTTGACAGGGGAATCTATTATTTGGTAGCATAGTAGGATTCTATTTATAAAGAATGAGTGAATCGAAAAATATATTGAAATATATAGGGACGGTCGTGGAGGCGCTTCCCAGTGCCTTGTTTCGTGTTAAACTGCAAAGTGGCGAGGAAATTCTCTCATATTTAGCCGGCAAAATGAGGATACATAAGATTCGGGTATTAGTTGGCGATAAAGTCGAGATTGAGGTAGACCAATATGGCGGGAGGGGGAGGATTACACGGCGTTTTTAGTTTACGATAATTAAGCAATCACATTAGTAAAACGTTGCCAGCACCCTGTTTTTAGTATTGTAGTTTATTTTTCGTAGTTTCGAATACTGTTTCGTAGTTTCGGATTATCATTATGAAAGTACGCGCTTCGGTAAAAAAAATATGTGTAAAATGCAAAGTTGTAAGACGGCGAAGGTGCGTTTATATTATTTGCGGTAATCCGAAACACAAACAACGACAAGGGTAAAAAACTTAATCCGAAACCACGAAACAGTATTCGAAACTACGAAAAATAGTGGAAAGGAGTGAGCCGTTTATTTTCGTAGTTTCGGACAGGATTTCGTATCTTTCGGATTATAATTAACATGAGAATAAGCGGTATTACAATTCCAGATAACAAACGACTTGAAGTTGCGTTAACGGCAATTTACGGTATTGGCCGTTCGCGCGCGCAAAAAATTTTAGAGGAAGCGAAGATTTCTTATGATACGCGCGCGAAGAGCCTCTCTCCCGAAGAAGAGAACAAGATCAGGCGCGGGATTGAGCAGTACAAGACGGAGGGAGACTTAAAAAGAGAGGTGGCGGGGAATATAAAACGGCTTAAAGATATCCAATGTTATCGAGGGTCTCGTCATACAAAACGTCTTCCCGCGCGCGGACAGAAAACACGGACAAATAGCCGTACTGTTCGAGGTAATGTAAGAAAAACCATGGGGTCTGGAAAGCGGAAGTTGGAAAAAACATAATCCGAAATCACGAAACAATATCCGAAACTACAAAAAATAGTGGAAAGGAGTGAACCGTTTATTTTCGTAGTTTCGGATATTATTTCGTATCTTTCGGATTATAATTATGGGAAAAAAACGAACAGTACAAAAAGCGGGAGGAGGTTTTAACGCAGAACTGCGCGCTCGTTCGCTTGCAAAAACTGTCAAAAATAAAATAAGGACAGGAGTTCTTCATATCAAATCTACCTATAACAACACGAAAGTATCACTTGCGGATAGGGATGGAAATATATTGTGCTGGTCTTCGAGCGGAGCCCTTGGGTTTAAGGGAACAAAAAAAGGAACTCCGTTTGCCGCCGCAAAGGCCGGCGAATTAATCGGCGAGAAAGCAAAGCAATACGGAGTGCAGGAAGTAGAGGTCGTTATTAAGGGAGTCGGTTCTGGTCGTGAGTCATCGCTTCGTTCGTTCGCGTCAAAGGGCATTGACCTTATAGCGATTCGAGATGAAACGCCGGTGCCTTTTAACGGTCCGCGGCCCAAAAAGGCACGAAGAGTATAATATAATATAATGCGAAACTACGAAATAGTATCCGAAACTACGAAAAAATAGAAAAGAGTGAACCGCTTACTTTCGTAGTTTCGGATAACCTTTCGTAATTTTCGGATTATAATTATGGCAAAGATAAAACAATATAAAATAGCGCGGCGGCTCGGAGTGCGGATTTTCCCAAAAACAGAAAACCCGAAATTTACTCCTACTCGGGCGCGGAGAACAAAAAAATATTCCCGGCCGATGTCCGAGTTCGGTCTTCAAATGTTGGAGAAACAAAAAGCTCGTTATGGTTACGGTTTGAGAGAGCGCCAATTTGCGAATTACGTTGCCAAGGCGACCGCTCGCAAGGACGTGAATTCCATGGAGTATCTTTATCGGATGCTGGAGTCGCGCTTAGACAATATTGTGTATCGGCTTGGGTTTGCGAAAACAAGAGCATTCGCGCGCCAAATGGTTTCGCACGGACATATTGTCGTTAATAAAAGGAAAAATAGCATTCCCTCATACGAAGTAAAGATTGGAGATGTAATCTCTTTACGCGGTGCAAGCCGTGGTACGCACATGGGGGAGGCGGTTGCTCTACGGGTAAAAGAATACATCCCTCCCGTATGGCTTTCTTTGGACGTTAAGAATATGGAGGGCACAATGAAAGCGGCGCCTCCTCTGGAAGAATATTCGGGTTCACTTTTTAACTTGTCGTCAATTATAGAGTTTTATAGTCGATAAACCTAACCTCATTAGTTTATAGCCTCATCAGCTTCGCCAAGTATACTATTACCAAGCCAAAGCTAAAGAAGCTAAAAGCCAAAAGCTACATTATATGGAATACTCAATCATTCTTCCGTCAAAGCCTAAAATAGTTTCCGAAGAAGAGTTCAGCGGGGTCTACGAAATAGACAGCCTTTATCCGGGCTATGGACACACGCTCGGTAATTCTCTTCGAAGAATCATTTTATCCTCCTTGCCGGGTACGGCGATTACCTCTGTGCGGATAGACGGCATAAGCCATGAATTTTCTACTATTGAGGGCGTCAAAGAGGATGTTATAATGTTACTTCTCAATCTAAAAAAAATTCGTTTTAAAATCGCGACAGAAGAATCACAAGAGGTTACTTTAAGCGTGAAGGGGAGTCAGAAGATTACGGGGAAGGACATACAAGTTCCCGGTCAGGTTGAGGTAATTAATAAAGAGCAGTATATTGCGGAAACCACGACAAAGAATGCCTCGCTCCACATCACCATGAAGATAGAGAAGGGACTGGGGTATGTCCCGAAAGAAGTTCTTCAAAAAGATAAGGTAGAGGTTGGGACCATAGCGCTTGATGCCGTTTTTACTCCCGTGCGGCGCGTTAATTATGAAGTAGAAAATATGCGCGTGGGAGACCGCACCGATTACAACAAGCTTCGAATTTTCATAGAAACGGACGGTTCGCTTACTCCGCGAGAAGCTCTCGAGAATGCCACTTCTATCATGATACAGCAATTGCAGGCCATCGTTGGATTTCAAAAAGAGGGTACGCCCCTTGATGGCGCCCTCGATGTTCCCTCGGAAGACCCGGGCGGTAAGGATGTAACGGGAGAAGGAGAAGAAGATAAGGAATTTTTAAAAACACGAGTGGAAAGTCTCGGGTTTTCTACCAGAACGTCAAATGCTTTGTCGAAGGCAAATATCAGAACAGTTGGCGGGCTTGCGCGAAAAAGCGAGCAGGAACTTTTGGAACTTGATGGTTTTGGAGAAAAAGGAATCCAGGAAGTTAAGAGGACGTTGGGTAATTTTGGGATAACACTCAAGTAAAGCGAATTGGCTTGTACTTTACGAGCGAAGTGAAGTAAAGTACAATTGCCAAACCTTTACCGAGCACCACTTTGTGTCTAATAATTTCTGTGGTTGAAGATTATTTAAAAAAGTAATTTCCCTGGAAAGTTATTGGAAATGAAGTGGTGCTCGGTGCTCAAAAAATATATTCATTATTCATTTCATTCACAATTCATTATTTTTTGGCATGCGGCATCATAACAAAAACAGAAAATTTGGACGAGAAAAAAATCAAAGGCGCGCGCTTTTGCGGTCTCTTGCTCTGGCGCTGATTTCTCACGGGAAAATTAAAACCACAGAAGCAAAAGCGCGTGAGCTGCGTCCGTATGTTGAGAAACTTATAACACATGGGAAGACGTCTTCCCTTCATGGGAGGCGCCTTATGAACAAACGCCTTAGAAACGCGCGCGAAAGTAAGAAGGTAATTGATGAAATTTCACCAAAGTATACCGACCGGAAAGGAGGCTATACTCGTATTATCAAATTACCTATTCGGAAAAGCGATGGAAGCAAGATGGCGGTTATCGAGTTTGTTTAGAAAACCAATCCGAAAAATATGAAAACATAATCCGAAAATTACGAAAGGTTATCCGAAACTACGAAAGTAAGCGGCTCACTCTTATCCATTTTTTCGTAATTTCGGATATTATTTCGTAGTTTCGCATTATATTTATGAAATACACCCTTGACGCAAAAGGAAAAAAATTAGGCAGACTCGCAACAGAGGCGGCGACGTTGCTTATGGGGAAACAGAGTCCGGCATTTCAGAAGCATATTTTGTCGGAGACAGAAGTGGAAGTTATCAATGCGTCTAAACTTTCTCTAGACGCGGGACGACTACGGGACAAAATATACACGCGATATTCCGGATATCCGGGAGGTCTTCGGAAAGAAACTCAAAGTCGTCTTATTGCCCGAAAAGGATATGGCGAAATAGTACGCCGTGCGGTACGCCGTATGCTTCCCGCGAACAAATTGCGGGCGAAGCGTATGGTACACTTAGTCGTAAAAGAATAAAATCTATATGGCAACCAAGACACAAAAAAAGACAGGAGGACACCCAACACCTACTGGAAAATACGTTGAAGCAGTCGGAAGCCGGAAACGCGCAGTCGCGCGAATTCGCCTTTTTGAAAACACGAAAGCGGCACATTCCACAATAATCGTGAACGGTTCTGACTCGGAAACGTATTTTCCCACAGAGGTGACACGCCTTATTGCCCACGACTCTCTCCAAAAAGTTAAAGCCGGACATTATATTGTTTCAGCGCGGGTAGCGGGCGGAGGCTTTAATGCTCAAGCAGAAGCTGTTCGGCACGGTATTTCACGCGCCCTGGTTAAAATAGACGAGGATTTCAGAAAAAAACTAAAGAAAAGCGGGTTTTTGAAACGCGACCCGCGCGAAAAAGAACGCCGTAAATTCGGGCTTAAAAAGGCAAGAAAAGCCCCGCAGTGGTCTAAACGCTAATAAAAATAAAAAAGAACGCCCCGACCGTGGTCGGGGCGTTTGAAGGTGGCGCATATAATACGGCGATTATTTGTTCTGGTTCTCTATCTTCGACAGGAGGCCTGCTATTAGGAGCAAGGCCAATCCGGCTGCCGCTCCAAAGGTTAAGGGCGCAACCTTGTCAGCTACCCCCATGCCCACCAATATCCCGATACCTAAGCAGGCGGTCGTTAGACGCAGTAATTCTTTAGTCGCTTTATTCATGTTTTTCTCCTCTCTCTGTGCCGGATTCTCTCAAAGAAACCAGCGGGTGAGCTCGCTCTGTATCCCTTCCTGAACCCACGGGTCCGAGAGGAATACGAGCGAAAACGCGATGAAGCCTGCACTGCCCGACGCAACGAGCGCGAGTCCGCGCTCAAACACACGTTTTTCTTGAAATGCCAGCGTAAGGGTTGACGCCGAAATAATTGCCATGACAGCTATCATGGCAATCAAAACCTGGAAAATAGTAAACATCGCGCATCTCCGTTTTTATACAATTATACAATGGGGATCAACCCCTCTTTTTTAATTATATCATATTAACATATAAAAGTCAAGTAAAATTTGACACCATAAAATAAGGGTGTATAATAATACCCATGGATAAACCAGAAAAAAAGCAAGAAGACAGAGATGATAAAATAGAAGTGGTTGAAACGGACGAAGATGGAAATGAAAAATCTCCTGAAGAAAAAATTAAAAAAATCCGTGAAAAGTTAAAAATATGCGAGAAAGAGCGACAGGAATATCTTGACGGCTGGCAGCGCTCCAAGGCTGACTTTATAAATACTCGCAAAGACGAGGAAAAAGCACGGGTAGATTTTCTAAAATTTGCGAAAGAAAACACCCTTGTGGAACTTTTTCCCGCACTTGATAGTTTTGAGATGGCATTTGCCAACAAAGAAGCGTGGGAGAAAGTTGATTCAAACTGGCGGAAAGGTGTAGAATATATTTACTCTCAACTTGAAACTGTTTTGACCAATAACGGGTTCTCATCCATAAATCCTCTTGGTGAGATATTCGACCCGGCGTTTCATGCGTCGGTTGAATCTGTTTCAGTGGATACCGAGGGCGATAATGGAAAGATTGTTACTGTTGTACAAAAAGGATATATGCTCGGTAATAAGGTTGTACGGCCGGCAAAGGTCAAGGTGGGGGAATATAAAGAGAGAATTTCTAATTCACCATTCAAAAATTCACCTAATTTCTAATTCACCTAATTCCTAATAAAATGCCGAGTTCTAAAATTCAAGAACGAGTCGAGTAAGGGTAATTTTTGTTTATTTGGTATTTTATTATTTTGCTATTTTATTAGGTGAATTAGGAATTAGGTGAATTAGATAATTTTTAATATGTCAAAAATTTTAGGTATAGATCTCGGTACTACGTATTCGGCAATGGCAGTTGTTGAGGGCGGTCAGCCGAAAATTATAGAAAATGCGGAAGGGGCGCGTACAACGCCTTCGGTTATTGCGCTTTCAAAAACAGGAGAGCGTTTAGCCGGCATGCTTGCAAAACGACAAGCAGTTACTAACCCGCATAATACGCTCTATGGTATAAAGCGCTTGATTGGGCACAAATTTGACGACCCGATTATCCAAAAAGAAAAGGCATCCGTGCCGTTTGTTTTTGAGCGGGCTGATAATGGCGG
>Ga0066639_10004461_pt1 | contig 11912 bp, 12 predicted proteins | sample CryGeyCG2114_010_2_FD_59504 | JGI IMG/M metagenome (GOLD analysis project Ga0066639, IMG submission 59504) | Groundwater microbial communities from aquifer - Crystal Geyser CG10_big_fil_rev_8/21/14_0.10 | ecosystem: Environmental > Aquatic > Deep subsurface > Groundwater | place: USA: Utah... | reverse complement strand
GTTTTCAAGAGGTTTTTCATAAAAAAACTCTCCTACTTTTTTTCTCACTGGAGAAAGTGAAAGATTAATATATCCTGTTCCTTGGGTCAACGTTTCTCCCGTTGAGATATTTGATGCCTTGACCAATGGGATCTCATCAGGCAGTGTCTCAAGAAGAAGTCTTCCCGAACGGGATGCAGGATCTGTATCCTGGGATTTATCAAGTGAAACTGATAATTTTTCATCTTCATCTGTAAATGATGTTTTGATTATCTTATCATCAAGATATGAAGGATTGACTATCTCTAGATTTCCAATCGAGTTTCCAGTATGAGCATCAACCAAAACATCAACTTCGTTTATTGTGTTTCCGAACCTCTGAAGAAGCGACGTTGATGAACTCAAAAAAATAAATCCAGCTATTAAAATAACCGGAATTGACATGACAGCTATACGCTTCTTATGGAACAACACTACACAAAAAAGGGCAATAAGAAGAACTACAAATGAGACACGAGATACTGTAAGAAGAATAAGGATAACCCCAAGCACAGATGTCAAACTAAAAGCAATTTTTAACAACCAGTTTTTGATTCCAAAAATCAAACTTGCAAGTATCGGAATCACTAAAACGATATATGCTGCTAAATCATAGTGGCCTGCAAACGTTGAAGGGACACGTGACAATGCTGACAAATAGAGTGCTTGTCCTTTTGCAAACTCTTCATTCATCGTAAGATACGCTGGGAATCCAAGGTACTTTTGACCAACTCCATAGACAAAGACAGCAAGAAATGTCAGTGTAAGCGTTGCAATAACAAATGCAAGGGACCGTTTACTTCGTATACTTGCAAAAGCTACAAAGAAAAGGCTCATGTATTCGATCCGGCGAAGGAAACTTAAAAATGCAACGTTTGGAAAAACATCTGAAATTGTAGGGAAGATAAGTTAGACACCATGAATCGTTGCCACTGCACTAACTATCCAAAAGAAAAAAATTGAAAGTGTTAAAGGCGTCCTGAGTGAGATCTTTTTTCTAAAAAACAGAATTCCCCACAGAAGAAGTGTAAATAGGATCAAAAAATCTTCAACACGAATGTATACCCAGGTGTTTCGTACATCAACAAGTGGTAGTTTGGGGTAAAGTGGAATAAACGCAAGCAAAAAAAGCGTAACAATAAATAGAATATTCTGTGAAAATAAACGCAGAAGTTTCATAGAATTTCCCGCAAAGCAGGTACGTATGTTTTTCTTAAATATGTATTACCAGTCAGTATACCAATTATTACTGCAGATGTCGCTTTGGTTATAAGCATGATTTTTAATAACAGATACTGCCATGTCGGCTTGTGACTCTTATAAAAGTATAGCAATCCCTTATAAATTTGGATAATGGCAAATGAACGATTTGAACTTCCCTGACCAATATGGCGTACTTTTGTTTCTGGGTAAAAAAATGTGTAGAATCCTTTTTTGGACAGTCTAAAACACAGATCCATATCTTCAATATACATAAAATATCCTTTATCAAATCCATGGAATTTTTCAAAAATATCTTTCCATATCAACATAAATCCCCCGCTTACCCAATCAACACGTGTTGGTTTTTTGAGAATCTTTGATACGTCTTTTTCATGAAACAATAACGAAAACACTCTCCCTAGATGATAAAACGAGTTGTATGACGATGATGTTGCGTTGTTCTTATTGATAAGTGATCCTCCGACGACCGCTACCTTTTGATCTTTTGAATCTCTGAGAAAATTGACCATGGAAGATAAAGATTCATCAAAAAACTCAGTGTCAGAGTTAAGAAAAAGCAAAACATCTCCTTTTGCATGAGAAGCACCCAGGTTTACACCTTTTCCAAAACCAAGATTGGTCTTGCTTTCAATAACTCGCACATTGGGAAATGTCGTTTTTATAATATGAACTGTTTGATCATGTGAATTGTTATCGACAACAATGACCTCAAATTCTATCCCTTTGACATACGTAAAAATTGAACGCAGACACGCGCTGATCAAGCCTGAAGTGTTATATGAGAGGATTATTATCGAAACCATCGGGCACGTCCTAATCGGTAATGAGGATCTTTGTTTTTTCTTTCACCAATAGATTTTGCCGGAACCCCACCCACAATCGCAAAAGGCAGCACATCTTTAGTAACGACAGCACCAGCTGCGACAATCGCACCTTTTCCAATATGTACTCCTGGCAAAATAAGCGCTCGCGGCCCTATGAAAACATAATCATCGACTGTGACAGGCGCGGAAATTGGATCAAACTGTTCTGAATGAATATCATGCTCAGCATTATAAATCATGACCTCAGTTGCGATATCTACATGGTTGCCAATTGAAAGCTTGTCTCGACCATCAAAAACGACCCCTTCACCAATAATAGTATCGTTGCCAATAATAATATTTCGTGGATCATAAAATCTTGTACCCATATGAAGTGTTGATCCTTTTCCTATACGAACTCCTGACAAACGATATACAAACCTTCTGATATGGTGACTAGGAATAAAACCTACAATGTGAAGAAGATAAATACAAAACTCAAGACCGATATTTTGTATTCTCTTTATCCCTTTTGTCATAATTTGCAAAGTTGTGAGTTCGTTTCCGAATCTGTCTTTCATAGCATTACACAGCTTTTTTGAGAGCGTCAAGAGTCTGCCTAGCTGTTTTATCCCAGCTAAACTTCTTAACCTGTTCTAATCCTTTTTTAATCATATTCTCTCGAAGCTTCGTGTCCTCTAACATCATTTTCATTTTTTTGGAAATATCTTGTACATCTTCAGGATTTACATACAAAGCTGCATCTCCACCTGCTTCAGGTAAACTACTGACATTACTTGTGATAACAGGACAAGAATATTTCATTGCCTCAAGTACAGGGAGTCCAAAACCTTCATAGAGACTAGGAAGTACATAAGAAGTCGCATGTTTGTAAAGTATTGTAAGATCATCATCTTTTACAAAGTCAAGAAATGTAACATACTCTGAAACATTATATTTTTGAGGCGATTGTAGGATCTTTTCATAAAGCCATCCTCTTTTTCCAACAATCACAAGCTGAATATCTTTATCTGTTTGTTCCCTCAGCTTCGCAAATGCTTCAATAAGTCTCTCAATATTTTTTCGTGGTTGAAGCGTACCTACAAAAAGAAAATACGGCTCTTTTATCTTGTACTGTTTTTCAAGCATAGCCTTAGAATAAATCTGAGGATCAAGCGTCACTATCTCTCTTATTCCTGGATATGTTACGACTACTCTCTCTTCAGGAACATGGTATGTATCGATTATATCATTCTTGGACGCATTGCTTATTGTAAAAATAACATGAGCCTTTTTGGCTGAATATTTTGTCCAGTTTGTAAGTTGTGCAAGATCTTTTTTTGCAAAAGTCTGAGGATAATGAATAAACGAAAGGTCCATAATTGAAATTGCAGTAGGGACAGGGGAAAATCGTGGCGAATAGTGACTAGGAGAAAAAAATACGTATGGCTTTCTACGCTCGCGAAAAAGTTTAAGTGGAAGACCAATTTGTGTCCACAATCTCTTAGGGCCAACAATTTCATAGTGAATCGTTTTTGACTGAGGCATATCTTTTACCGGTTGATCCTTAAGGTAAATTCTCAATTGTGTTTCACTATCAAGGTTTTTTGTCAGATGCGTGAGAAGCGAAAATGCATATGCTCCAATGCCAACTCTTCTTTCGCTATTTGCTTCATTTCCATCTATTCCAATTATCATACTTTTCTTCTTAACTCTCTCCTTTTTAGGAGAGGAAATGTCCACCATGTGGTGGACGAGGGTGAGGTCGCCAAGAATCACACTCCAGGATACGTGACCACAAGCTTCTCTTCTTCAAGTCCCAAAATATCCATTGCGTCACGCTTTGTTGCTTTGGAAATACAAAATATCAGATCACATTCTTTTTTAACCCACTTGAGGCGTTTTTTCTGGACAGATACGATGTTTTGCTTAAGAGCAAAATTTTTAAACGAGAAAGACGTTCTTGCATGCGTTTCTTTAGGATATCTATAGACAATAAGGTCATATAATATTGTTGTAAGTTTCGCTTTTTGAGATGGTGGTTGGTACCAATCAGAAGAAATAAAGACATCCACATTTCCAACAAAAGTTTCGATAGGTACTTTATGTAAGGTATTCCAAAGAGTGGAAAGGAAAGAGGGCGGAAACCGATACATTTTTATCTGAAGACGATTTTGTCCAAGCTTTTTTGCCTCTTTGATATATTCTAGAGGTAGGCTTCGTCGAAGTGAGGAAAAAAAGAAAATATATGTATTTTCTCTATCATGTTTCAAAAGCGACAGTGTAAGATGCTTTACGTAATTTGCTACTCCTGTCTGCTCGAATGCAATTTGTGAAACATCAACTCCGATCTTCATAATGTATTTCGTCTTTTCAAAATAAATAGGTACTGAAACGCTCCCAAAAGAAAAAAGCTAGCTGCATACCACGTCAAACGTTCGGCTGTAAAAAAAATCCACAATCCAAATAGTGGTATCGAAACAACAAGACATAACACGCCACTTATTACTGTACTATGTGGTGAATTTCTATACAACAATAAAAGAAAAACAAGTATGAAAAAAACGTCCTGAGACTTCATGTATTATTGTCCGTTGAGTACTTTAGTGGCAAGTTCATTTCTCTTTTATTGGTAAGGTTTATAAATAGCTCTGCTACGAAACCAGACATAAATACTTGAAGTCCAGAAAGAAAGAGGAGGATTCCAAAAAGCAGAAGTGGCCTCTCACCAATTGATTGGCCAGAAAACCAAACAATAGTCAAGTAAAAAAGAATAAGAAATCCGATAAAAAACATAAAAATTCCGATTGTTCCAAAAAAATGAAGTGGTCTTTTGCTATACCTTGCTAAAAAGAGCATGGTAAAAATATCTGGTAAATCTTTCCATATTTTTGAAAATCCATACTTTGACTTTCCATACTTTCTTGTATGATGTTTTACTGGTTCCTCAGTCACCGAAAATCCCTCCTGATATACAAGAAGAGGGATAAATCGATGAAAACCTCCATAAAGAGTAATTGACAAAGCAGCTTCTTTTTTAAATGCCTTTAATCCACAATTGTAATCATGGAGTGATAACCCCCAAAAGACTCGAGCAAGGGTATTAAAAAGCTTTGATGAAAGTATTTTTTTAAACGAATCTTTTCTGTCTTTTCGATATCCGCATACAAGATCAAAGCCACTATGGAGTTTTGAGATCAAATTTGTTATTTCAAATGGATCATCTTGTAAATCTGCATCAAGAGTGACGATCGAGTTACCTTTTGCTTTTTGAAATCCAAGCGCCAATGCTTCGGCCTTACCAACATTTGTCCGAAACGAATATACTCGTACTGATGAATCTTTTTTTGATAGATCTTTCAATATTGGAAGCGATGTATCAACTGACCCATCGTCAACGAAAATGATTTCAGTTTTCTCCTCTATATCCTTGAGAGCATTTTTGAGGGTCGAATAAAAAACCGATAAACTTTCTTCCTCATTGTAAACTGGAACAACTATACTAGTCATAGAGACTCAGTTCATATTGTACCATGAAATGGACATATATAGCTTGACTTTACTTCAAAAAAAGCATTATTAACCTGTGAAGAATTTACTTTCCCCAATTACAAAAATAGATCTAGATGAGGCATTTGAAAGATATGATGATAAGAATCGAGGATATAAAGATCAAATCTTAACTGGACTTGATAAAGTCATGAAAGACCTCGAAACAATAAGAGAAGAAATGACAGTCGGTACTCATCAGATGAGAAAATTAAAAGAAGAAGTTGATACCCACAGAAAGAGAATTTCCAAACTTGAGTCTCCAGTTCAATAACCCAACTCTTGAAATTACTGAGCCGATCGAAGGCGGTCAAAATTATATTCCATTCCGTTGAGGATACTGTGTCTATTTGAAAATGTACCAATCTCTAATTCCCCACCTTTTATTCTCCGCCAAAAAGTTTCTGCTCTCCTTCTATTATCTGCATCTTCATACGGATGTTCTGCAAGCTTTGGTTTCTGAAGAGTCATATCCATATTCGAAAAAAGTTTTTGTAGCGAAAATACCCCTGGGTAACTCCGACTCTTATACGCCCACAACACTGGTACAAGGCTACCGTCTCCTGCCGCATTTTCTAAAAAACTTGGTAAATCAACTAAGAACTGGACATCTTCTGGAGTAAATCTCTCATGAGGCAACAATGCACTGTCCTCAAGTGACTCTTCCGTTGGCAACCCACCTGAATTTGCAAACTCGAAATCTTCTGGAACTTGAAACTTTTGCAGCGTATGAACTCTTTGAGAATTAATATTATCTGATTCAGAAGCAGATGCATGATAACTCAAAACATATAGTGTATCACCTCGTTGAATGTGAATATATCTAATAGCTTGGTTACCTTTCCGCACTATGTTTGTAGCAACAACAGTTTCTCCAAGCTTCGTATCCCGTTCTTGAACTTCAAATACCACAGGCACAACAACATCATGCCGGAAACGACTCGCACGATCTCTTGCTTGAGTATCTACACCACTGACGACTGTAAGTTCATATTGATCATCAGAGAATGTTTTTTTAAGAGGAGTTTTTAGTTCGAGGCTTGCCTTAATTAATCCAGAAATCACTTCTGTTGTTTGCAGCATATCTTCAGGAGCAATTCCTTCATCAATCTGTATATGATAACCTCTTGCATCCGTAAAATCACCTGTTTCAGCAACTCTTACACTTTCTCCTGGATGTGGTGAATCATGTCTAGAATACAAAAAGTTAGAACCAAGATTATTTGCAATGCCATCCACCTTTCTTTTGGTAGCACTAATAAGTTCTGCTTGTTGTACCTCAGGAGATTTATTTCTTCCTAACAGACCCCTCAAAAACCCCCTACTTCCACTCGAATTGTTCTCAGGCATAAGCGGAGTATCGCAAAAAACTTTACTTTCTTTTAGCCTCTGTGAGAAAATACCTCTATGCAACTTACTGTCACAGAGACACCCATTAAAGGACTTATCATCATTGAAACAAAAATTTTTGAGGATGAGCGGGGATTTTTTATGGAGTCATATAGCAAACGTGACTTCACAAACGCAGGGATTACAGATGAATTTGTCCAAGAAAACCATTCACGATCAGGCAAAGGAGTCATTCGAGGGCTTCATTATCAAAACATGTCAGCCCCTATGGCAAAACTTGTTCGCTGCACACATGGACGAGTGTTTGATGTTGCTGTAGATATAAGGACAAGTTCAGCTACCTTTGGTCAATGGTTTGGAATAGAGCTTTCAAGCGAGAATAAAAACATGTTTTACGTTCCAGTTGGGTTTGCCCACGGATTTCAGACACTCACTGATGAAGCGGAGCTCCAGTATAAACAAACAAACTATTACAATCCTTATGCTGAAGGAACGATCCTCTGGAATGATGAAGATATAAAAATTAAATGGCCTCTTACAGAACAAATTCTTTCAAATAAAGACAAACTGGGTGTGACACTTCGCCAGTATCGAGAAAACCCTGTATTCTCCTAGATTATCGCTGAGATATTACTTCGCCACTACGATTTCTATCAATAGCGATAAGTACTATGCTACCTGCAAGTGTAATAAATGCGATACCTAGTCCTACAGGAACGTATTGTTGAGGGAGAAAACGTATTGTTCCCGTTTGTGTTTTTGGAATATCAAACTGATTAAATTCACCTTTATACTCTTTCGACCTTATAATCTCACTCCCTGTATCAAAGACCCAATCACGATCAAATGATTCATTAAAAACTATTGTAGTAAGCTCGTTGTCTTTTGAACTAACATTGTATTCTGTCGGATGGAGATTTTGTACGTGTAACGCTCCTCCATCGAGGGAATAGATATGTCCTTTTGATCCTGATATATGGTAGACATCCATATCTCCAAGCGTTACATGTTTGGAGATAAACCCGATTGAGGAAATGGTCTCTCTAAACTCACTATTCTTTTGCTCACTATACTGTCTATCCTCAAGAAATATTTCTCCGTACGGATCACTTGGAACGACGATGTATTCAACACCAGCATTTTGAAAAAATGATATCGTATCAGGATTATCTAAACGCTTTACAATCCCCTGGAGTTTATCTGTTTCAAACAACTCAGATGCATTTATGGCTGGGTGTATATCATCGTAGAAGCCAAACCGATTTCGATAAGGGATCCACAGTACACGTCCAAAGGACGTATCTTTAACAAGAACATCCTTTAGCTGTGTGTATTCCCTAGGAACTGGTTTTGGCTGAAATGTCCCTTTCAATTGACCTGAAAACGCCGGATACAAAACAATCAGTAAATAAACTAGCATCAAAACAACAAAACTGGTTTGTAGATTAAATATGTTGTTATTGGTATTTGTTTGAAATTTAAAATGCAGGATAGTACATGTATGTTGGTGTTTAATCCATTCACAAAGCTTATAAAGACTAAAAGGAATTAATATTGAATATGTTACTGCAATAACAGCATAAAACTTCGTTGGGTCACGAAACATAAAAAATCCAGGGATTTGTTCAAACAAAAATATATAGATATTTCCAAATGGTTCGTTCGCGCCTTTTGCTAAAAATACACCTATGACTACAAGAAATGAAAAAAAAGTAATTGTAAGTACTTCACCAATCTTTTTTTTCATTTCTACCATTTTTCGTTTTAGAAACAACAAGCTTATAAATGCTAACAGTGGAATACCCATAAACTCTGGCCTCAAAAAATAGACTTTTCCAAAAAGATTTTCAGGCCAGTTCGGATGAAGAAATGACAATGCGTTTGAAAAATGTGCGAATGAAAAGAAATATACGGAGTCAACATTTGTATAGAGATCTCCAAGTGGTTCAATAGGGCTTTTTGAAGAATGTATATATGGAAGTATCCACCAAAGATGAAGCAAAATAGCAATTATGCCAGGAAATACAAAAGTATATACAACTTGCTTTATAATAATTGCCTTGTTAGGAAAGTTAAAAAATGATGCAAAAAGAAAATAAAGTATGCATATACTTAGCGCAATATATGCTATTCGCACATCGAACATAATTTGAACTGATAGGATTAAACTGTAAATAATACTTCTTGACAGTATGTGAGGCTTAGTGACGCTTTGAAAAACACGAATAAACAATGCAAAAGTCAGTGGAACAAGAGCATATGACATCACCACCCCCATTTGCCCTCCACCTATGATCATGAGCGCATATGTATTGCAGAGATAAATCAGTGAGGAAACGAATGCACATGTTCTGTATTTTTTGTCAGGAAAAACAGTGATAAAAAGAAAATAAGCAGAGATTGTTGAAAGAAGTATAAATGGCCAAAACCAAAACACGCGCTCAATGACAAGCCACGGAATAGAGAGTATATTGTGAAAAAATGACGTTGTTGAGTTAAAATATGAGTTAATGTTCATAAAAAAAGATTGATTTCCCCCAAACCCATCTCCAAACCAGTTGTTCCATGTGGAAGGTATCAAAGGAAAATCACGAATTGTTTCTGGGAAGTAAAACCCCCAGTCTCCTCCTGTCAGCGTGCTTAGGGTAAGCGTTGATCGGAAAATAACCCCTACGATTACTATGAGAAGAATAAAAGAAAAATATTTCATGTTTTGTGTTTCCCTTCTCTTATATACAAATAGCACATACACAAAAAACCAATAGTGATATATAAAACAACACTAATCGACGCATTCTCACTCAGCGACCTTATGTTCAGAAGTGAGGCAATCACACTAACAATAAGCATGACGAGTGCAAGCAGGAAAAAAACTGACGGATGTAATCTCATGAGTAAAACGGCGACAATTGTGAATGCAAAAAAAAGAGCGGTACCTGAAAGAAACAAGTTGAAGTACGGCAATCCAGATACTACATAGATGATTAAAATAGCTATAAACGAATACAACGACTCTTTTTTTCTCTTCTTAAAGAAACTATTTACTGAAACCAAAAATGAAATTATTTTTTCCATATCGTTTCCGTAATCCACAACAACGACAGAGTACCAATGGAAAATAAAGAAATTATTACTCCGATACCTACCGCTCTTTGTGGCTCATACTCAAGAAGCAGATAATAGTCGCCTGTTTTATCGATTAGCCAACCGTTCGCGTATGTATTGCTCACAAAATGTTTTGATTCATCAACGCTACTAGCTATTTTCATACCGCTTAATAATTCTGCAAAAAAAGAAAAATCATAAAGTGAATCGACCGGTCTTATTTTCCAGCCTCTACTGAATGTTTGGTTAAATGTTAACAAAAAAGGTTCTTTACTATTTTCTATGTGGATTACATATTTGGTTGGATCAATTGTTCTTGACGCAACTTGAGGGAGTTCACGTTCATTTTGTGGAAACACTGTTGTAAAAAGTACTTCTGGGATAACAGTACTTTCGATTTTAAAATTTCGAATCGAAATTTCGCTGCCAAATTTCTTTTCATTACCTGGCTGAAAGACAATCTGTAATCCATCAATTCCGTACTCAGGTTTATACCTAAAATAAAACTGTTTCCACTCATTTCCACCTGTTATAGCAAGAGGCGTTGAATAAACTGCCTGATCGATCGTTTTCTCTCCTTTCCCTCTGTAGAATACAACTGAAACTGCTTGTTCTGGAGGTAATTGATATTCAAACTCAACGACATATTCTTTTTGGAAGTCAATATCAGTAATAGACGTAGCAATCTGGCCAGATGGACCATCTCTCTGTAAGATATATTTTTTACTCTCAATTTGTGGTTTCGTCTCTACGCTCTGCGGAGGATTCAAGCCTTTCAACAAAATCCTATGAACCCCAGGAGCGAGTTGAACGTTATTTGAATCTACTTGTACATCGTCTATAACTAGCTCTTTACTAATGAGCTCGTCATTGAAAGAAATTTCATATTCACCTTCATCTCTTGTAAACAAAAGATACTTCTTTTCTTCGGATGAATCGGTCACCCATATATGCTCATCAAGTTTCTTTATTGTAGAATTGTTGTATGTCCGCAATCCGTCGTATATCGACTTTGGAAGATTGTATTCTGCGTTCCTCGCATCGATAAACTGATCAGATGCAACAAGAAATGCCTTAATTCGTATTTCATATTTATTTTTCTGGGAAAAATCCTCAATATCCGATGTCAGTAGCAATGCGCTGTTAAATGACTCTTCATAACGTTTTTTGATATCAGAGAGTGTCTGATTGTATGTAGATCTTCTTTCTCGTTTCACAATTTCTTGCAATTCTGACAGCCTTTTTGTACCCAACAAAAGATATACATCTATCAACTGCGGCGATGAATCGTATGTTTGGAGTAAGTCCTTCTCGTTATGCTGTACAAAAAAATAGAACTTCGAATCAGGTAAAATACGTATTGACGGAAATCCAACACCCCTTACTATATTTTGAAAGTCTTCTCTACGACAAAGAACACATTCTGCTTTTTTTGTTACTGTCGAAGTAAAAGGTGTAAGCGTGTTCTTTTCTTCTTGAGTAAGGTGTTCATCAATTACTTGAATTGGGTCAAACACCTCTGTATTCTGAAGAATATTTCTGACTGCGACATCTTCTGAATCAACAAGATCAATTGAAGTAGTAGGATAAAACAGATCTTTTTTGTAGGGGTTATCCGCTAGGGAATACAGCTCCCATTTGTCAACTGAATCCTGCAAGTGGGACTCCTGTATGAGATCTATATTATCTTTGTAGACCATCATGTCCCTACTTGTTGTATGCTTATTTGAATAGAGTACATCTCCTCTCCACAAAACAGTATCAATCCCCATTTCACCTATTAAACGCAAAAAATCATGAGGTGAAAGCGCCAAAGATTTGTATGCTTCTGACACAAGTTGTGGTGAAGTACCGTCATTTGCA
>Ga0066639_10004458_pt1 | contig 11918 bp, 13 predicted proteins | sample CryGeyCG2114_010_2_FD_59504 | JGI IMG/M metagenome (GOLD analysis project Ga0066639, IMG submission 59504) | Groundwater microbial communities from aquifer - Crystal Geyser CG10_big_fil_rev_8/21/14_0.10 | ecosystem: Environmental > Aquatic > Deep subsurface > Groundwater | place: USA: Utah... | reverse complement strand
ACGAAATCGACAAAAGGGAGGCGCTCCTACCACCGCTGCGTGAATTCATCTTGCCGAGCGGGCCGCCCTTTGCGGCAAATCTGCACTTTGCCCGTACGCTGTGCCGCCGTGCCGAACGCCAGCTTGTAAAGCTGCAACGCGAAGCGCCGCAAAATCCCCACCTCCTCACCTACCTCAACCGCCTCTCCGATCTCCTCTTTATTCTTGCTCGCGAAGACATGGAACGTGCAAAAATCAAACCTCAATCTTGGCAAAAATAGCGCCCGCGCGCTACACTATTCCCAAATGGCACTGTCACGACATAAAGAAAAAATTCCGGGCATCAAGCGCATCATGGGTGTGCTGAGCGGCAAGGGCGGGGTTGGCAAAAGCTTTATCACCGCAAATTTGGCTCTGGCTATGGCAAAGATGGGCGCCAAAGTGGGAATTCTAGACGCAGACATCGCATGTCCAAGCCTCTTTCGCATTTTTGATATCAGTGCGAAAACACCGCCAGACAGCAACAATCAAATCCATCCAGTAGAAAAGTACGGCGTCAAAATCGTCTCTATGGCCGGACTATCGGCCACAGAAGACGAAGCCATTGTCTGGCGCGGCCCGATACTCTCTAAAATAATCCAGCAGCTGCTCAAAGAAAGTCTTTGGGGCGAACTGGATGTACTGCTCATCGACTTTCCTACCGGCACCAGCGATTCCACCCTCACCATTCTGCAGCAAATTCAAGTAGACGGCGCTATTCTGGTGACCACTCCCCAGTCACTCGCTACCATAGACGTCCGGCGCGCCGGCAATATGGTTCGTATGCTTGACGTACCAATGCTTGGCATTGTAGAAAATATGCGCGGCGAGATTTTTGGAGAGGGCGGCGGTAGCATTACCGCCCAAAAACTCCATACTTCTTTCCTGGGTTCTATCCCATTACGGAAGCAAATTGTAGAATTTTGCGATCGCGGAACACCGGCATTTTTCCATATGGACGAACTAGATCTTATTTTTGGCAAAATAGCACGCTCCACATTAGAACAAGTTTTTGCTAATATATCTGTATGATATTCACGCTACAACAAGCAAACAGAGCGCTTCAGCTCATCAAGCCGATTTTGTCGGATGCTTTAGAGACGATGAATTTAGCGACCAAGCTGCACGAGGAAATTAAGCGCGACCGCGGCAATCGTAATGTCCCCGAAGAAGAGGTGTTAAAAAAGATTGAGCGGACGCAAGAGTACCTCTCGAAAATCGAGCACAACATAGATGAGCTCGAAAGCATTGGCGTGCTGGTCAAAGATCTCAATCTGGGCATTATCGATTTTCCGAGCATGCGTTCGGGCCGCGAAATCTCGTACTGCTGGAAGTATGGCGAAGAGAGTGTGCAATATATGCACGCTCGAGACGAGGGCTTTACGAACCGCCGGCTCATTGGTGAGGTTAAACAGCTCAGCGTATAACTACGCTACGCGCAACTTACCCATCCTCTTTAGTGCATTGCGCGCTGCCTCTTGCTCGGCTTTTTGTTTACTCGTTCCCTTACCCTTGCCCAGACAGTCGCCTCCAATAAACACACCAATTTCAAAAAGCTTATCATGATCCGGCCCCTCTTCCAGGAGCACTTGATAGCTTGGCGTAATCGAAAATTTTTCTTGGGTGATTTCCTGCAGTTTAGACTTTGAATCAACATGCAAATCATGCTCAATTATCTCTTGGAGACTTCCAAGAATAAAGCGGGTAATAACTTCGTGCGCTATAGCAAAACCTTTATCTAAATATATTGCACCAATCAATGCCTCAAGTGTATTCGCCAGCAGATAATTTTTCTCGCGTCCGCCGGACTTTTCTTCACCCTTTGAAAGCAGCAAGTAAGCTCCCAAATCCAGCCTACGAGCCACATCGGCAAGATGCTTGCCTTTTACCAGTGCGGCGCGCAAAGCTGTCAGCTCTCCCTCTTCTTTATTCGGAAAGTGTGCATAGAGGTATTCGGTAACAACAAGCTCCAAGACTGCGTCGCCAAGGAATTCAAGCCGCTCGTTATGCCCAATCTTCAATTCGCGATGCTCATTGATATACGAGGCATGAATACACGCCCGCTCTAAGAGCTCATGGTCGGTAAAGTGTATTTGAAGTTTATTTTCGAGTTCCGAAAGATCGCGCATACAAAGAAAATTATACCTTACTTTTTAGTACGGCATTCAATACGCCGTTCACAAATTTACCGGAATTTTCACTGCCAAACGTTTTTGCCAGCTCAATTGCCTCGTTAATGGCAACAACATCGGGCACAGAGTCATCTTTGCATAATTCAAATAAGCCGATTTCTAAAATCGCACGATCAATTGGTGCAATCTTATCGAGCGGCCACTGCGGCGCATACTTTTCTATGTGCTGCGCAAGAGCCTCTTTTTCTTTCAAAATCCCTTCCAGCAAGTGTTCCGCAAAAGAGAGATCACTCATTGGATTCGCCGCTCCATCGTTCACAAAGCGCAAAATCTCTTTTGGCTCCCCCCCGTGAAATTCATAAGCGAAGAGTGTTTGCAAAACGAGCACTCTACTCAAATGACGGGAACTGGACATGAGCTTTTAGGCCTTTATCTTGGTAACCTTTTCGACGGTCTTATCGAGCGAGCGAACGGAGCGGCCTCGGTATACACCGCACTTTGGACACGCATGGTGTTGAAGTGTTGCAGCACCGCATGCCGAACAGCTTGAGATGTTCAGATAATTTTGAAGCTTGCGTGATTTTTTGAGCGCAAAACTTGCATATCTGCGGGCACTTCGTGCCTTACTCGTTTTCTTTTTGGGTACTGGATGTTTAGCCATACGGTTTCGAGATTATATAACCTGACTCTTTAAGCCCGCAAAGGGAGATTCTTTTGTAACTTCTGGTTTGGCACAAGCACAAGAACTCTTATTTAAATCTGTACCGCACTGGTCACAGAGCCCTTTACAGCTTTCAGAGCATAGCGGAATAGGTGGAAAATGCAAGAGAATCTCCTCTCTGATCATCTGGTTAAGATCGATACGCCCGTGCTTGCGGTCAATCTGATAAGAGGTATCTATTTCGGCATGATTCCCTTCAGGAAGATGGATCCAAAACTGGCGTTCGGCCGTAGAAACTACAACCGGAGCAGTAAAGGTAATAAGACAGCGGTTACAGCGCATCTCACATGAGGCAGCAAGATTCGAAACATGGGCAGTTACCTCATCCCGCAGCTTAATAAACTCGAGCTGAAAGCGGATAGGCTCCGTCAGAAGCGGATCGTCCTGCTCTGGCAAAGTGATCAGCTCCTCAACATCAAACGAATCGATTGTGCCTTGTGGACTGGCAATAAGCCCTCCGATATCATAGATCAACATAGGGCACGATAGTACACAAGCATCACACAGAAGACAAGTTATTTATTAAACCGTCAAACTGAACAAGAAACTAGTTCAGCATACGAGCTTCTAATTTACAATAAGGTCTTTAAACAGAGTTCTATCTATTGTAATACCGCACCGGCGGCCAACACTGCCTATCTTTCTATAGTTAGAATATGCCCGATTCAACAAAACCGCGGCTGAGCGCGGTCGCTCCCTTTCTATTCTGCTCTGTGCCCGCACCACATATTTCCGCACATTTGCTGCGTAACGCACAACCGAGCGGCGCGTACATTGCGTGGCTTCAATTTGAGCATCGACCGTACTCACAAGCGCCAAGAGCTGCTCGATATTTGTTTGCTGCGGCTGGATTTCCGGCTGCAGCGGCTTTGACGCAGAATTTTGAGGGGCCGGCTGGTTACACACATCCCAGGCAATATTGTGCTTCTCATAATCGGCCTCATAATACTTCGCCCACTCATCCACATCTTCATCGGGAATCTGGCGGCATAAAGGATCATAGTTGCGCCGCGGAATTCCTAAGTACGGACCAGCCACATCGGGATTACATGAAACCATTCTCTTATAAAAGGGATCGTACTTTCTGTATGGTGCATTTATACCGGTATAGCTCGGCATACCCGTCGGCGTCGCCGGATCGGTCACCGGCCACTTCGCTAAAAATGTATTCCGCCACTCTAAATCTTCATGGCGAAAGGTCAGACACTTGGTAGTGCCGCCGCTATTCAAAGCATTACAGTCTGCATTTGGCGAGTGCACCCATTCGGTGCCCGTAAGATCAAGCACAAAACTTGGATCCTTACATGTTGGATTTGCTTGGTACTGTGTACCGCCCGGTGAGGTCGCCGGACAGATAAAGCCCTCGCCCGGGCCACATTCCGGAAGCTCACTATATGGAAGAGCCGCCACAGTTTGTGAAGCCAAGGTAAAGTGAAATGTCAGCAATCCTCCTAAAAGGAATAAAAAAACTGCCAGCCAAGCTTGTGAAGTTTTCATGAGCATTTTTCCAATTCCGCGGCGAGTTCATCGACAGGTAGGGCTGAAAATGGGATTCCATATGCATGCGAGTACTCATCTAGGTCTTTTTGTAAATTAGCGGCGCGAAGCATATATGCCCGAAGATCAAAGCGGCACGCGGCATGTGCCAATCCGTCAGCATAAGCAGCGCGAAGCTCATCCAAATCATTTAATAAATCTTCAAAACTTGCCGCACCAATATTTTGCAAAATCTCCCGCCCTGCAACGGCACACTCTTCTTGGCCCAAACGCTCGCAGCGTTCAACAAAGTCGCCGATGGCCAATACCGCCTCCTTTTGCGAACCAGGCTCTTGCTCAATCGCTGCACCGCGCGTAAGTAAAGATGCCTGAATGCCATCACCCAAAATCGGCGCAACGCCAAAGACCAGGAGCAGGGCAAAAAGACCGGAAGTTGCAATGCGCAATCTATTATTAACCGAAACTTTTGGAGAAGTTTTTGCGCGTCGGGGATTTTTTTTCATTACTTGATTCTACCATACTCTGGCGCTGATGCACAATTCCGGTATCCTGGCGTCGTATGAAAAGTGAACTTACATGGGTAGAAGTCAGCCGCGCTGCGCTTAAAAAAAACATCCAAATATTTCGCAAAAGCGTCGGCAAAAATGTAATTATTGCGCCATCGGTTAAAGCAAATGCATACGGCCACGGCCTTATTGAAACTACGAAAACTATTTTGCAAGCGGGTGCCGATTGGGTTTGTGTAAATGCTCTCTTTGAAGCCGGCGCGCTGCGAAATGCCGGAGTTCGAGCGCCCATTTATATTAAAGGATATGTTCCACATAAAGATCTGCCGGAGGCAGTCGATAGAGATACAGATCTTGTAGTCTATAATAAAGAGAGCATTCAGGCGCTCGGCCGCTACACGAATAAAGCGAAAAAAAACGCGCGCGTTCATATAAAGATAGAGACCGGCAATAACAGACAAGGGGTATTGCTTGATACGCTTAAGGATTTTGTTCAAACCATCCAAAAGTATCCATATATAGAAATTACTGGAGCCGCCACGCACTTTGCCGATATCGAAGATTCACCGGACCAAAAGTACGCTAACTATCAGTTGGAAAATTTTCAAAAAGGAATTGAGATTTTAAAGGCGTGCGGGGTCGAACCGCCCTATCTGCACTGTGCAAATTCAGCGGCGACACTCCTCTACCCCAATACGCACTTCACTATGGTACGGCCCGGCATTGCAACATATGGGCTATGGCCGTCCGAACTTATTGCACGGCGCGTGCAAAAAAAATTCGGCATTCAGCTGACTCCCGCTCTTAGCTGGAAGACGCGCATCGCACAAATCAAGGATATTCCCGCAGGCTCTTATGTTGGCTATGGCTGTACCTACAAAACAAAGCGCCGCACGCGACTGGCTATTTTACCCGTTGGCTATTACGACGGCTATGATCGCGGACTTTCAAATAAGAGCTGGGCTATTATTCGCGACAAAAAAGCGCCGGTGCGTGGCAGAGTCTGCATGAATATTACTATGGTCGATGTGAGCAACATTCCTGAAGCGCGCTTAGAAGATGAGGTAATTTTATTGGGACGCGATGGCAAAGCCGGCATGAGCATCGACGAAATGGCGGCACTTGCCGATACCATTAACTACGAAATCCCCACACGCATTCGCGAGAGTATTCCAAGAGTAATCGTGTAAATACCTACACCCAATGTATGGGCACCAGCTCCGGCAAGGCCGATGCATTTTCGACTGGAATTTTTTGCATAATCCGTTCCGGCAGAGCACTCACACCGATCTGCTCATCGATCCATTCGTAAATTTCCAAACAGGCGCCATCGGTATTGCTCAAACCAAGCAGATAGCGCGTTTCCCCGATAATTTTTGCTAATTCATACATTATAAAAGTATAGCAAAATTTCAGGCCCTCGACTATGCTAGGGATATGTCAAAAAAGGTACGTGTTGGGGTTATTTTTGGAGGACGTTCAGGCGAACACGAGGTCTCACTTGTCTCTGCACGAAATGTAATTGCTGCCTTAAAAGAGAGCGGATATTCGGTAGTGCCCATTGGTATTACTAAAGAAGGCGCCTGGCTAACAGGAGCGCAGAGTCTACAGATGCTCACCGCCGGCAAGACTACCAATCTCAAACCGGTTCTTCTTAAACCCGAAGCAAAGCGGGCAGCTATTAGCGGCATCGACATCGTTTTTCCGGTACTGCACGGTCCCTATGGTGAAGACGGCACGATTCAAGGCCTGTTCGAAATGCTCAACATTCCCTATGTTGGCTGCGGTGTGAATGCGAGTGCTGCAGCAATGGATAAGTTTACGAGTAAAATGATTTTTGAAAGCGCGGGTCTGCCGCAAGTCCCCTATCTGCACAGCACGGTCCATGAGTACAAAAAAAATCCCGCAAAGATTCACAAAGAAATTGAACGCAAACTTGGTATGCCGTGCTTTGTAAAGCCGGCAAATATGGGCTCAAGTGTCGGAGTGAGCAAAGTACACAAAAGTGCCGATTTAGCCGCGGCAATTCATCTTGCGCTTCGCTTTGACACCTCTCTTATTATCGAAAAAAGTGCACACGAGGCGCGCGAAATCGAGTGCGCAGTACTTGGCAACGAAGAGCCGAAGGCTTCAGTACCGGCAGAAATCGTCCCGAACAACGAGTTTTATGATTACAAAGCAAAATATGTAGATGATGCATCGCAGCTCTTCGTACCGGCCCCTATTACTGCAACGCAAAAAAAGACGATACAAAAAATGGCGATTCAAGCCTTTAGCGCACTGCAGTGCAGCGGCATGGCGCGCGTCGATTTTCTGCTCGAAAAAAAGAGCGGCAAGATTTATCTCAATGAGGTCAACACTATTCCGGGCTTCACTAAGATCAGCATGTATCCTCGCATGTGGCTTGCCTCCGGCCTAACGTATCCAAAACTTATCGGCGAACTTATACAGCTCGGTCTGGACCGATACGCGCAGCGCACAAAACGCAGCGTAACCCACGACGATGCAAAAGATTGGTATAAAGCGTAATTCACACAATGCTCAAACTTCTCCGGCGCGAAACGCGCCAAAAAACACAAAGTTTCATCGTACTCGATATTGGCACGGAAGTTGTCAAAGCTTTGGTGTGCGAACATAGCAATGGTGCCATTGCCGTGCGCGCCATTGGACGTGTTACCCAAAAACCGGGCGATATGCAGAGCGGCGCAGTTATGGATATTGCGAGTGTTATTGAGAACTGCATGAAAGCAGTGGAAGAGGCACAGAAAGCTGCCGAGCTCTACCCTACCGATCTCATCATGGGCATTGCCGGCGAGCTTGTAAAAGGAATGACGAACCGCACGACCTATGTACGTAAAGATCCTGCAGCAAAAATCGATCTTGGTGAACTCAAAAATATTATCCACAAGGTACAGCGCAAATCTTTTGAAGAGACGCGCGCACAGCTTGCTTACGATACCGGCTATAATGAAATCGATGTAAAACTAGTAAACGCCGCCATTGTCGATGTGCGCATCGATGGCTATCGCGTTGCAAATCCAATCGGCTTTCAAGGTAAAGAAGTGCAGATCTCTATCTTTAATTCGTTTGCGCCGCTGGTCCACTATGGCGCACTGCAAACAATCGCTGCCGAGCTCGAGATGAATCTAATCGCGATTGCATCCGAGCCTTTTGCTGTAGCGCGAAGTCTAGAAAACGAAGAGGATTTTGATTTAAATGGAATCTTTATGGATATCGGAGCCGGCACAACGGATATTGCCGTGGTGCGTAACGGCGTATTGGAAGGAACAAAAATGTTTACCATTGGCGGCCGTACCTTTACCAAACGCCTCGCGAATACGCTCAACATTTCGTATCAAGAGGCGGAAGATATTAAGATTGCCTACTCGCTCGGCAAGCTCGAAAAAAATTCCGAAAAAATTGTGCGCGAGGCGCTCGATGCCGACAGCGAGGTATGGATTGCAGGCGTCGTCTTTTCGCTGTCGGAGTTTTACCATGTCGAAGTCTTACCATCTAAAATCGTACTGTGTGGCGGCGCAGCGCACTTGCCGCAAATAAAACAGGCGCTCGAACAGTACGAGTGGAGTGAGCATCTCCCCTTTGCAAAAACTCCAAGCATCAGTATGCTGAATCCACGTCACATTCTTCGCGTTCGTGATGAGACCAAGCAACTCGATAAACCCGAAGATGTTACACCGTTAGCCCTTGCAAAACTTGGACTTGAGTATGTAAGTGAGGAACATCTTTTAACGAGAATTTTGAAAAATGTCATTCGCCTAATGCAAATATAAGTTATGGATAATTTGAGGCCACGCTTTACGATTAAAAAAACTAAAATCAGCGGGCTTCCGCAAAACATCGAAGATGATTTTGTGCCCGAAAATGTAATTTATGCGGAAATAGACGATGAGATCACAAACATTTTTGATCGCATTAAACAGCTTCCGAGTACAAATATTGCAATAGTGATTCCAAAGCGCGCGCAGGTGCTGCAAAGTCTTATTAATCTTAAAATCCTTAAAAAGAAAATTCACGAACTCAAAAAAACGGTGGTAATTGTTACCGCCGATGCGCAGGGCATGCAGCTTGTTACAAAAGCCGGCCTCCCGTGTGTCGAAAAGCTTATTGAGCAGAACGCAGCCAAAACTGACTTGCCGCCAAAAACACTCCGGGGCGAAAAACCTGTCCGGCTCAGCAAGAAAAAAATTTCAATTTCAGAAGTTATTCAGTCTCCGCAAACGAGTCCGTTTCAGAACTTTATTCAAAATATTCGTGAGCGCATACGAAAACGCAAAAAAGATAAAATGGAGCGGCGTTTTATTGTAGTCACCCCAAATAAGCAGGCGCTTTTTACCTTAGTACTCGTAACGGTTTTACTCCTGCTCTCTGTCGCCTATATTGCGCTGCCCGGAGCGACTATTACCATTACTCCACGCTCAAGCGTGCTCGATGCATCATTTAATGTGACCTTTGCCGACGCAGTGCGCAATAGCGCACTTGTAGAAAGCAGCCGGAACGAAAACATAGTAGTTGCGAGCTATCCGGTAAATCCTCCCGCATTTACCAGAAGTTTTTCGTACAATGCAACCGGCAAAGAATTTAAGGGAGAAAATGCACGCGGTATTATCACCATAACAAATAAGAGCACCTCACCATGGGATCTTGTTGCACGCACACGATTCCAAACACAAGACGGTCTTATCTTTCGCATTCAAGAAGCGGTACGCGTCCCGCCAACACGAGGCGGAATTCCAGGAACACTGGATGTAGAAGTAATAGCCGATGAATTTGATGTAAACAACCAGGCAATTAGTGCGCGCGGAAATATCGGACCGACTACCTTCTTCTTACCCGGCTTACAAAATTCGGAAAACAGAGAAAAACTTACCGGTGAGAGCAAGGCACCGATGAGCGGTGGCATTACACAGATAATAAAAATTGTCAGTGAAGAAGATATTAATGCCGCCAAGCAACAAGTGCTTCGCGAACTTAAAACATGGGCAGTCGAAGATCTGCAAAAATTTCTTGCAGAAGATAACCTTGTAAAACGGAGAAATCTTTCGCTCCTCAGTGATAGTAATGTGATTAAAATCGGCGAGCCGGATATAAAAATCGACACAACGCTCGTTGGACAAAATGCAGAAAAATTTGAAGTCACCGTTACCTATCGCGCCAGCTCGATTGCCTTCGATCGCTCCGAACTTGTTGAGCGCTTAAAAGCAAGAATTGCTAACCGTGCCGATCCGGACAAAAAAATCCTCTCAATCGATGAAGAAAATTTCACCTACAAATTTTTGGATGAAAATGTACAAGCCGGAAAAGTCCGCCTCACCACAACCATGCGGGCCATACAAATTTATGAGCTTGATGAAGATCAAGAAAATGGCCGGCGATTCCTCAAAAAAATTAGCGACCATATTGCCGGACTCAAAGTAGATGAGGCACTCTCCTATTTACAGCGTCAATCCGATGAAATCGCACGTGTCGAAATTAAGACATGGCCTATTTGGGCACCAACGATTCCCAATATCGCGGACAACATCAAGTTTGTGATCGAAGAAGAAAGGGATTTACAGTAAAGGAGAAAATTGGTAAAATGTTTGGATGATTACAAAATCACGGCTATGGAGCATTGCATGTACAACACTTCTTGTGCTTGGAATCTTTGGCGCAAATAGTGTCTCTGCACAAAATAACTTACCGCCGATTCGCAACTCGGTACGCAACAATGCAGATGCTCCGCTGCCTGCCAATACGCTAGATGCGCAAGGATCAATTCGCCCGCTTCAAAGCGGCGGTTTCGACTTCTCTTCGGGCGTACAGCTGGGTCCTTTTACGCCTCAAGGTTCGAGGAATCCAGCAAATTACGGTGTCTTACCAAGCTTTGCAGGGATCAATGCACCGGTATGGCTCAGCGAACAAGGTCCCGCGCAAATTGCCGACGATCTTGTGGTGCACGGCATAGTTGATGTGGGCAGTGGCTTTATAAACAGCACCCCTACGGTAATCAATGCATGTAGCGGCCTAGTCGCTGCATCCCCACCGAGCGGCTTTTTTGCAAGCGGAACAACTATCGAAACATTTTCAATCACCGTTCAGCCCGCAAACTTTAACGGCACCGTTACATGGACACACCTGCAAAACGGCACCCAAGTCGGCGCAACGCAGAGCGGTCTCCAAGCAACATTTAATAATCTTAACGATACAAGTGTGGTTCGCGCGCAAGCAACACCGCAAGCTGGAGATCCTTGTCTTGTTAACTTCACGAGCGGCAATAGTTTGAACTTTGTTCGTCAAACCGCAAGTGAATCACGGCAGTTCACGGGTAGTGATGATATTCTTTTTCAATTCTCTGCGCAGTTGGCAAGCGCAGGAGCAAATGAACAAATAACAATTCTACAACTCTATACCACAAATAATAACCTTTCAAACGCTGCTGAAATTAATGCACTTGCTCAATCGATGCGGCTTGAACAGAGACCAAACAGCAATGCGGCATGGCAGCAGATCAATGGTACATTCACAGGAAACCCTCAGCGCGGAGCTGACGCAACTTTTTTCTCATTTATACCAAATGGGAACTGGCCGAATATCACCAATACCCCGAGCGAATACCGCATCCGCGGTGACATACAATGTAACGCCAGCGGGCTTGCAACCGATTTTTCACTTGCACATCCTACGAATGCCGGACAAATTGGAATTTTATCAACTGCGGCTCAACAAACATATACAGAAGCCAATACAAATTCACGCACAATTCCAAACTGTCCTGCACCGCCAGATTTAACTATCGATGCTGTTATCACAAATCCACCTACTCCGATTCTTAATCAGTTGAGTATGGTATATGGCGGAAGAGTTATTAATAGGGGCCAAACATTACCAGCAGACAGTACAACTCGCATTAGAATCATAAATAATACAACAGGAGCGGTAGTAGCAAATACCGAACAAATTTCGCGCACCGGCATATTGCGAATGAATGGCACATCTACTGCAGCAACACGCTGGCAGCAAGATGCCGTGGGCCGCTATACGGTT
>Ga0066639_10004457_pt1 | contig 11921 bp, 12 predicted proteins | sample CryGeyCG2114_010_2_FD_59504 | JGI IMG/M metagenome (GOLD analysis project Ga0066639, IMG submission 59504) | Groundwater microbial communities from aquifer - Crystal Geyser CG10_big_fil_rev_8/21/14_0.10 | ecosystem: Environmental > Aquatic > Deep subsurface > Groundwater | place: USA: Utah... | reverse complement strand
ATCAAAGACCTTTTCCTGGATTTTAGAGTCATGAATACGAACGCTTCCACCTCCAACTTCGAATCCGTTTAAAACTAGATCATGCTGCAAGCCACGAACTTTTAAGGGATCTTTGTCTAAAAGATCCACATCATCTGGATGTGGTGCGGTAAACATATGATGAGATGGTGCAAATTTTGCTGACCCAGACCCATGGTAATAATCATCGTCCGACTGTTCTGCAAAAAGTGGAAAATCTAATACCCAGGCAAAGGCCAATTCATCCTTATCGTCTTTGTTCTCTCTTAAATCTGGTTTATCTACTCCATATTTAGCAATTGCATCTTTATGAGCAATTCTTGGCCAAGGACTTTCCTTGACTTTTTTCTCCGGAAAAACTTCTTTCACTAAAGCTGTGAATAACTCTTCGGCCAATTGCAAAATCTCTTCTTGTTCTACAAACGACATTTCGATATCCAATTGAGTAAATTCTCCATAAGCTCTATCTGCCCTTGGGTCTTCGTCTCTAAAACAGCGGGCAATCTGGAAATATCTTTCGAAGCCGGCGACCATTAGCATTTGTTTATACTGCTGTGGACTCTGTGGGAGTGCGTAAAAGTTGCCCGGTTGGAGCCTGGATGGAACAATAAAGTCCCTGGCCCCCTCTGGAGTTGTCTTTGTTAAAACTGGTGTTTCAATTTCCACAAAGTCTTTTTTATTAATTAAAAAGTCTCTGATGAAACTAGTCGCCTTGGAACGCAAGCGAATATTTTTTGCCATACGCGGACGACGCAAATCCAGATAACGATATTTCAACCTATGACTCTCATCTATATCCAAGCCCTCACTGTCTATTGGGATTGGGAGTTCCTCTGACGCAGTGATAACTTTTAGTTCTTCAATTTGAATTTCAACTTCACCGGTTTCTAGATCTTTATTGATTAATTTTTCTGGACGCTTGGCAACTTCTCCTGTTACTTCCACAACGCTTTCTGAGGTTACTTTTTCCAATCCTTGACCAACCATCTGGACCCTCCCAGTTCTATCTCTCAAGTCGATGAAAGTTATTTTTCCATGGTCACGAACTGTGTCTACCCAACCTTGAAGCTTTACTTTTTCGCCTACTTTTTGAGGAGTTTCCTTTACCAGTGTTCTTAGCATGAGGCTATTATACAATATCTTTTATCTTTAGCTGTAAAGATGTTTTTCCGTTCCACACGTTTTCTTCTAAGCAATATGCTGCGTTTACCAAATCTCCCTCATGTAGCTCACTTGCCAGGTATCCCAAACCAAAGGCTATAGCATCAAATCTCCTATCTCCTTGAGACAAGGTTAGCTTTAAATGTTTGTCTTCTTGTCCTACTGTCTTAAATCTTTCAATTTTAACGTCTGTGGTCGCAAAAACGGGCTGCTTATTTCCATTTCCAGTCGGCTCAAATTTTTTAAGCTCATCAACAAGGTCCTCATTCAGTAAATCAAATTTTACTTCGGTATCAATATCAAGACTCCTTTGCAAAATGTCTTCAGTCAAAACATCAAGACTATTGGCATTAAACGTCTCGATAAATTCTTCTATCTTTTCCGGCGCTATAGAAAAGCCAGCAGCCATAGAGTGTCCACCACACTGAAGCAGTAAGTGTTCAGTTTTGCGAATATTCTCAATCATATTAAAACCTGCAATGGACCTGGCAGATGCCTTTGCGATTTTATCTCCTGTTGAAATGACAATCGCAGGGCGATAAAACTTTTCTACCAATTTAGAGGCAGCCAGGCCGATCACACCTTCGTGATAACTTTCGTGATAAATAATAATTGCAGGGCTTTTGAGTTTTTTCGCTTGACTAATTGCCTGTACAAGAACTTCGTCGACTATCTTTTGTCTTTCGGCATTTGTCGTAGACAAAATGGTGGCCAGCTTTTGAGCATTATTTTGATTAAGGGTGCAAACAAGCCTAAGAGAATCAAGTGCGCTACTAAGCCTTCCCATAGAATTTATTCTCGGAGCAATAACAAAAGCGATTTCATAAACACCCAATTCATCAGCGTTGATATTTGCCTGGACGCAAAGCTGCACTATCCCCGGGCGCTTCATTTGATTCAACTCCTCCAAACCATGCTTAACAAACGCTCTATTCGCACCCAACAAAGGCATAACATCAGATATTGTACCTATTGCAGCCAAATCCACAGAAGGAAGATTTTGAACTACTCCAGCCTTGTATAGCTCGCGAGCTAAAACCCACGACACAGCAGAGCCAGCAATCTTGTCTGTATGGATAACAGCAGTAGCATCGGGAAGTTTTTCAGAAATTTGATGATGATCTGTAACTATTATGTCCACACCGGATTTTCTTATTTTTTCAATTTCTTTATTGGCAACAATCCCGTTGTCCACGGTAATAATTAACTTTATACTTGGAAATTCTGTGAGTAATTTCTCAACGCGTGAGGAATTTAATCCATATCCATCAGCAAATCGGTCAGGAATATAAGGGTGAACATCGAATTCTGAACCGTGCAGAGCTTCCCACAAAATGGCGGTGGCAGCAACTCCATCTGCGTCATAGTCTCCATATATCAAAATCCCTTCGTTATTTTTTTTAGCAACTTTTATTCTCTCAATAGCCTCCTTTATTGGCTGCTCACTAATTTCCAATTCTTTTAATTCAATCTTTTCTGGGTGCTTGGGAGTAAAAAATTCCTCTTTATCTTTTTCGTTTTCAATGCCCCTATTTTCCAATAATATCTCTACGATTTGTTTCGTATTTTTTGCTTTGTGTTTTTGGTTTATGAATTTCCAATTCATTTATAGGTATAATTGGGTATGACGAGTTTTAGCATACCACAAGAAGTTAGTGAGTTGTTTAATTTATTTGAGCAAACTGAGTGTCAATTGTACTTGGTAGGCGGTGCTGTACGCGACACTTTGTTAGGTAAAATGGTTTATGATTGGGATCTAACGACCGATGCACCTCCAGAAAAAATTCTAGAAATTCTTAAAGATAAGGATGCTTACTACAATAATCAATTTGGCACAGTAGGTATCCCAAGCGAGGAATATCATCCCCACGAGATAACGACCTTTCGAAGCGAAGTTGGATATTCAGATAATCGACGTCCCGACAATGTCATTTGGGGAAAAACGATAGAAGAAGATTTGCAACGCCGTGATTTTACTATTAATGCAATCGCAGCAAGAAAAGTAAAAAATGAAGAGTTTAAATTGATAGATCCATTTAATGGGCAAAAGGACTTGAAAGAAAAACTAATTAGGACAGTTGGAGACCCCAATGAGAGATTTGCAGAAGATGCTTTGCGTCTAGTGCGCGCTGTAAGATTTGCCGCTGAACTTAGTTTCAAAATTGAAAGTGACACTCTTAATGCGATTAAGCAAAATGCTCCTAAGATCAATTCCATTTCCAAAGAAAGAGTCCGTGATGAACTGTTTAAAATAATCGCTTCCAATAATGCTTATCATGGTATGGAATTATTCCGAGAATCTGGCTTGATGCAGGAGGTATTGCCGGAGTTGGAAAAAACTTTTGGTGTGGAGCAAAAGTCTCCAGGTAGACATCATATTTATGATGTTGGGACTCATAGCCTAAACGCCCTAAAAGAAGTACCTTCCACAGATGTTATTACCAGATTTGCGACTCTAATACATGATATTGGCAAACCCCAAACATTCAAAATTTTGGAGAACGGGACCATCACTTTTTATAATCATGAAATTGTAGGTGCATCTATTGCCAAAAACATTGCAGAACGCCTGAAATTTTCCAGAAAAGATGCAGGGAAACTGATCAGACTAGTTAGGTGGCATCAATTTACAGTTAGCGAAGATCAAACAGATAAGGCAATTCGCAGGTTTATTACGAATGTCAGTCCAGAATACATTGAAGACATGCTGGCCTTAAGAACTGGAGACCGACTTGGCGGTGGAGCAAGTGAAACTAGTTGGCGTTTGGAAGATTTCAAAAAAAGATTAATTGAAGTACAAAAACAGCCATTCACAGTTCGCGACTTAAAAATTAGTGGAACAGATGTAATGCAAGTTTTAAATATAAAACCATCCCCAAAAGTTGGAAAGATATTAAATAATCTTTTTAACGAAGTAGTGGAAAACAATTTATCCAATGAAAGAGAGGTTTTAATTACCCAACTAAAGTCTCTTCATCCCCAAGGATCATAACCCTGCTTTGTTGGAAGATGCTTTGGATGAAAGGATCTTTTCTTTTCTTTCTAAACTCTAGCTCATCGCGAGTCATTGGGGCATAATTAATTTCATAATTTCTCTTTGACTCCTCTATGCGAACCATATTTGCCAACTCTGGCAAATTGATATCACCCACAATTAAAATATCTACATCATCTTCTTTCTTTCTTTTTTTGTTTCTGGCAAACCTACCTGAAAACATAACGTACAGCAACTTGCCCAGTTTAGCGCGATTTTCTAAAATTTGATTTCCTAGACCACAACTTTTAGAAACCATGGATAATATATCTCCAAAATACAAGTAGTCTTGGCGAATTTCATAGTAAACCCTGTTTCCCCTTTTCTCTTGTCTAACCAAACCGCAATCCTCCATTTTTTGAAGCTCACGACGAACGCTATTTATCTCTTCATTCGTTTCCCGGACAATACCACGAATGTGATACATCTCATGAGGATCAGAGGCCAAAAGCTTTAAAATCGACCTTCTTGATTGTGAAGTTATAAAATCTGATAAATCTGCCATATATTTGCTTGATAGGGCAGCTTTAGGGTTAATATACTACATCATTCCCTTCTGGAACACCCTCAATCCAGATTGACCCACGAACAAACGAAATTTCCTTCCCGCTTTCATCATAATAAATAGTTCTGGAATCATCCGTTTTCTTTTCCCAGGTGGCTTCAATGACTGTTCCATTCTGGAATACTAGAGCATCGCCAGTGCCTACAACTTCATAGTACATATGAAGTTCCGTATCTACTGGACCTTCTTCTTCTACAAACTGCACAACAACATTTTTGGCTGTAATTTGAGTATTAGACTTCCAATCTACAAACGGCTCTCCACCATTAATTCTCTTGTAATTATTGTTCGCTTTATCATATTCCCACGTTACTTCATATTCTGGCTTGTTTCTCCAAAACTCAAAAGAAATTTCTGTAGCATCTGGGCTGCTCACTGACTGGTCATCCACAAAACTCCATCCTCTAAAGTTTTCAACCCAAGGCACGCCATCCTCAGTGTAGTTAAGACCTCTATTAGCAGCTTCTTCATAAATAGCATCTGTGTATGCGGTCATTGTGTGTGCCAAATCCTTGTCTGCACCAGGCCTGGAGGTGTCTCTGTTAAACACTGGAGAACCACTGTCCCAAGTAGTATCGAAGTCATTTCCATCTTTTACTCTCCAACCAAGGTCAAAAAGTTTTGAGATCGTGTCTGTCTTGGCAGAAGACTCAAATTCCGGCTTTAGTCCATCCTCACAGTCTCCACAGAGGCGGTTTGCCCCACCAACGTGACCGTAAATTGGTTTATCTCCATATTCCTCGGCTAGTTTGATAAAGAAGATTCTTGCGCTACGAATCGGAGCCAAACGGGTGTTCTCACTGGCAACTCCACAATAAAATACACCCAAGAAGCGACTTACTCCACCTTCCGCAACTAATTCATAAACCACATCTGCTTTGTGCAAACCTTCCTGTGGCCGAGAATCTAAACTATTTTCAATCATAAAAGTCAGAGGGCGTCGAGTTTCCCAAATTTCTCTTTCAGGAACAGTGAACATTGCTCCATTTGTGGGGCATGCTTCAGTTTTAGGAAGTTCTTCTACTCGGGATCTCTTTGATGCAAGGTCTCCTCCAGTTAGAGCACCGCCGGCTCCACCACGAAAAACGGCCCACGAAATCCCAGCAGTAACGACAAACAATGCACCAAAGACAGCGATTGCCACTTGTTTGTTTTTAAGTATCTTTTCCATTTTATTGTTTAATTGCTAGTTTTAACGCTTTATCTTCTTCTTTAGACAGATCAATTTTACTTTGACCTTTCACTATTGGCTTTACATAGACGCGGGTCCTCTCACGAGTATGCAGCCCTGTTAATATTACCCCATTATCTTCCTTGTCTAAAAGCCCCAAAGTAAAACTTTGCTCTCCTCCAGTGTCTGCAAATGGGTTAAAGCGAACTATACCCATTTTTTGAATGTAACCCTTACTTTCTAATTGCATTGAAGAAATTGTTTTTCTAATTTCCCCAATGTCCATACGCTGCTCATTTTCTTCCTGTAACACTTTTTCAATTATTTTAATTAAGTTTTCGCCCCGAACTTTCCCTGTTAGTCTAGAAAAGTGTTGATATACTCTGAAGACGAAAAAGCTCAGAACTGAAATCCATAGTAGTAATATTACATTTAATATTAATGAAACCGTTTGTGTATTTACCATCTTGAAATGAGCAAGAAAATTACTCATCATTGTATCTGTTGCTAAACTTTTGTGTCAACTATTAGTTATATAATAACAACCATGCCGAGCCAATCTGATATCAAAAAAGTCATAGACCTCTTTAAGCAACAGAAGCCTAATGTGCCACTAGAGGCTTTTACTTCACCATACGACGTTCTTATTTCTACTGTAATGTCTGCAAGAACAAATGACGACACCACATTACCGGCAGCCAAAAGATTACTCACTAAAGCACCTAATCCATATAAACTGTTTGAATTATCAGAAGAAAAAGTCGCATCTCTGATTTATCCTGTGGGTTTTTACAAAACCAAAGCTAAGAATTTAAAAAAATTGGCAGAGCAATTGATCACAGACTTTAATGGAAATGTACCAAATAAAAAAGAAGAATTAGTAGCATTGGCCGGAGTTGGGACAAAAACAGCTAATTTAGTTTTGAACCGCGCTTTTGGCAAACCAGCAATTTCAGTTGATACTCACGTGCACCATATCAGCAATTTGTTGGGATGGGTTAATACCAAGAAGCCAGAGGATACAGAAAAAGAGCTAGTGAAAATTATTCCCACTAGGTACTGGAAAGATGTCAACTCATTATTTGTATCTTTGGGTAGAAATATGAAGACAAGAAAAAGGCTGGAACAGTTTTTAGCTGAAAATGGATTGATTAAAAAGCTGTGATTGCTACACCGAAGGAATTTTGTCCATAAACACATCCCCAAACGTACTCTCCACCCGTTAGCAGTTTTTTATGTCCCAATGTATTTTTCCATAACTCAACTGCCTCATCCGCAGTCTGGGCGCCAGAAACCAAAAATTCCGAAATGTTGTTGTACTTATCAAAAATCCATTTAAGATCTTCTCTTTCATCCGGCAATTTACCAAAGCCTTCATGTCCGTCCAGCTTTCCCAACTCTAGCAGCTGATTTAACCGTATAGAGGCTATTGTGCACAGTTCGTCGCGCTGAGATAAAGGATTAACGCCCTGAGCAACCCTTTCTTCATTTACAGCTTCCCACAAATCAGGTCCTCCCCAAGTAATTTTGGTATTTAATGACTGTTGACCAGCGGGAGTAGGTTTTGCCAGAGGAGTGGAAACTGGTTCGCCATATTCCGCACTGGAGGCTTGAGTCAAAAATTCCTGAAATTGGGTGTGGGCTTCATCGGTTGCTTTAATAAAACCTGATGAGTAACCAACCAAAAAAATACCACCAATAAAAAAAACCAAACCTCCAACCGTAAATAATATATTTATCGCGTATTTGGTTTGTCTAAGAATTAATTTCATTCCTCCAATATTATTGTAACAGGGCCATCTAAGTGAGCATTGATTTGCATATAACTACCAAAGCTCCCAGTTTGCACATCGATGCCACTTTGATTAAGATTTTCAACAAAATACTCATATATTTTTTTTGCATCTTCCGGAGCGGCGGCCTCTATAAAGGATGGCCTATTTCCGTATTTTGTGTTTGCGAGAAGCGTAAACTGGGAAACAACCAAAATCTGCGAAGATGTATCTCTAATGGATAAATTCATTTTACCGTTTTCATCAGACATAATTCTCAACTTAAGCAGTTTACTGACTAATTTATCAACAACACTAAAATTGTCACCTTTTTTGACCCCAAGCAAAACTAACAATCCTTCGTTGATTTCTCCTACTACCTCTTTGTCTACTTTGACAGAACCAGAGGTGACTCTCTGGATAATAAGTTTCATGATGGTATTTTAGCAGCAATTTCAAGCTATAAAAAAATCCCGACTTTCATCGGGATCTTTTTGCTCTGGAAAACTATAAGCCAGGTTCTGTACTAAATAATCATCCATCTATGCCCTATCTTTAAGACGTGTTGCCAAATTGACAACTCGGAAGGCGGCCTAATGACGTCTAGTTCGCAGGTTGCAGCAGGGAGGATTGCCCGTTTCACCTTCATTTAAGCTTTAGGCTTAAACAAAACTCGTCTCTGTTGCTCTGTGGCCGTAGGCCACGACCTTTCGGTCTACTAGCGGTTACCCGTTCCCAGTATTAGCTGGGACACCTTTGCCTTGGCTGCCTGGACTTTCCTAACCACTTCGCACTAGGCTCAGCGGCTCGATTATTCGTTTTCCAGAGTACCTATATTATATCAAACTACTTCAACTTGTCGCGGAGCCAGTGTGAAGTGAAAACTCTAATGGTGAGAAAAATGGGCACAGAGAGTAACGCCCCTACAATGCCAGCCAATTTAAAACCAATCAACAACGATACCAAAGTTGCTACGGGGCTCACATCAGCCGCCCTATTCATAATCTGAGGAACAAGAAGATATGCTTCAAGCTGCTGTATTAGCACATATAAAGCCAAAACAGCCAAGCCGGTTATTGGGCTAATTGCAAATCCTACTAAAACTGCCGGGATAGCAGAAAGTGTTGGGCCCAAGTTAGGGACAAATTCTAATAGTCCTGCCAAAACGGCAAGTGGCAAAGCGAACGGGACTTGAAGAATTAACAAACCAATATAAGTAACAATTCCTACTGTAAGCATTAAAAACAACTGGCCTCTTGCCCATCCTCCCAAACTTTTTTCTAAATCATTAAAAATCTGATTAAATTTGGCAACCTGTTTTTCGCTAAGTACCCTTGCCAAAGTGTCGTCTATCTTGTTTCTACCAACAAGTAGGTATAGTGCAATAATCAAAATTGTAAATACGTTTACCAAATTGTTAAAGACAGAGATACCAATGGTGACCACCTGAGAAGGTAATTCCCCAAGCTGAGTAACTAAATTATTAGTCACATTATCAACGACAACACTTGGGATGTTTAGTTCTTCCAAGTAAACCGGGACTTGGCTTACAAATTTGGTACTCTGGTCAAGAAGCGGTTGTAAAATACTTCCAATAGAAACCACTAAGATCAAAATTACTACCAGATAGACAATAACAACAGATAATGCACGGGGAATGCGTAATCTGCCGTTTAGGCGCGTCACGAGTGGGTTAAGGATAGTCATAATCAACAAAGCAACGTATAGTTGAAGTAGAATATCTCGAATTGAAAATAAAAATCCGACCATTAAAAGAAAAAGAACTGTAAAGATAACAGTCCTATGGGAAATTTCAATCTTTTGTGTTCTCATCCTTAGTTGAAGGATACCATTTTTGGGCTAGTTCTTCTACTTTCTTCAGATAATTTTTCTCAAATGGGTCATACCAATTTATTTGTTTGTCCCTCTTAAACCAAGTTAGTTGTCTCTTTGCGTATTTACATTCATCTTGAATCCACTCTTCAATAACATCATTCCTAGTTTTCTTACCAGAAAAATACTCTTTCCACTCCTTATATCCCAAAGATGACATTGAATGATCTTTCCAATTTACATTCCTATCTAGCAAATCTTTTATTTCCTGTTCAATTCCATCTTCAACTCTGGCGTGAACCCTTCTTGAAATTATTTCTTTGTGCTTTTCTTTACTCATAACAACTCCAACTTTCAACACGTCAGCCTCTAGCGGTTTTACGTTTCTATTCATTTTCTTTCCACGAATATTTGCATCTGCCACTTCTATGGCTCTCACAAGCCTTACACTATTTTTTTTGTCTGAACTGTTAAGTGAGGCGGCCTTGGTTGCGTCTAACCGTGCTAATATTTCAAACAATTCTGTCACTTCCATTGTCTCAAGCTGCTTGCGCAACGATTTATTCGGTTTTATATCCATAGTATCTATCCCTTTTATAAGCGCCTCGATATAGAAACCAGTACCACCTACCAAGATTGGGAGCTTGTGTTTCTCCCAAATAAAATTGATGATCTCCTTTGCGGCAGCAACATATTGAGAAACGTTAAATTCATTTTGCGCATCAACCAAATCGTACCCCCAAACCGGAATATTATCGATCTGATAAACCGGAAAGCCATTGACGTTCTGGGGGTGAGATCCTAAAGGAACGTCCTTACCGGTACCAATGTTTAGATCTTTATATACTTGTCTTGAATCTGCAGAAACCAACTCTCCATTAAGCTTTTTGGCCAAATGAAGTGCCAATTCCGTTTTCCCCACGGCAGTAGGTCCAACTACCACCAGAAGCTTATCCATTAGCCCTATGATACCAATTTGTTATAATCAATGCATGCAACAACAATCTGAAGGCAGAAAAATACATGGCGTTGCTGAACATGCTCGAGAAGGTGGGGAGGCACGATTTGCGTTATCTCTACTAAACGAAGCGATGCGCATGTACTCCAAAGAGAATGACGATTTAGGTTTTGCAGAAGCAATAACTTCCGGAGTTTTGTCTCTGCGTCACTTGGCACAAGAAGCAGACGATGTTCGTTATCTAATTTTTGCTAAACATTGGGCAGAGGCTGCTGTTGAAATTGCAGAAAAAAGTGGACAAAAAGATGCTTTAGCTCTCCCATACCAAAGACTTGGATCTGTAAACGCCGAGCTAGAAGAATGGGGCAAAGCAGCAGAAAATTTCGGCAAAGCAGTTCAGTTCATGCAAAGTAATCCACCAAAACCACACGATCGCCCTGCTGTCTTAGCAGACATGAAGGTTCATTTGTCATTTGCAGAGTATATGAATGGAGATAAAACGGCTAGAGAAAGACTTGATCATGCTGCAGAGGAGGTAAAAGATTCTGACGAGGCTACGTACAACAAAGATGTGTGGTATTCAGGCGCACTAATGAAAAAGGCAGAAATGTTACATGAAGACGATCCCCAAGCGTCCCAAGAAGCTTTACAAAACGCAAAAGAAATAATTGACGGGAATAGTGATTTAAAAAAGAGGAGAGAGCAATGGGAAAAGCTTAACGCGCGACTTGGCGCTTGAGTCTTTTTCCTGGAGTAAAACCTGCAGTTCTATGAGCTTTAACCGTCACATATTCTTCACGGTTTGGAATCTTCACAGTCTTTTTAGCGATTCTCTTTGGATAAAAAGTACCAAAACCTGAAACAACAACTTTCTCACCTTTAGAAAGCGAACGCGCAATTTCATCCATAAAAATTTCAATTGCTTCTGCCGCTGCGCGCTTTGGCATTCTCGCCTTTCGTGCTACTTGCTCGATTAATTCACTTTTGGTCATTGTGCTTAAGAGGATAAAATACTATTTAAAATTAGTCAAGTTAGTGAGCCAAAGTCGTACCTGTAGCTCTTGTCTCACGTATTACAGTTACCTTAATCTGCCCTGCATACTCGGCTTCCCTTTCAAGTCTGGCTGCGATGTCATGAGCTAAAACAGTCAACTTATCGTCATCAACTTCTTCCGGATTTACAACAACCCTGACGTCCCTACCAGCCTGAAAAGCCAAAGCCTCGGTGACACCCGGGAAACTATTGGCAATTTCCTCAATTTTATCCATTCTTTTAACGTATTGTTCGTGAGGTTCGTAACGTGCTCCTGGGCGAGAGCCTGATATCGCATCTGCCACCCAAACAATCACGGACTCAACAGAAGAAAACTGACGGTCTTCATGATGTTCAGCAATTGCTGCTATAACCT
>Ga0066639_10004455_pt1 | contig 11926 bp, 13 predicted proteins | sample CryGeyCG2114_010_2_FD_59504 | JGI IMG/M metagenome (GOLD analysis project Ga0066639, IMG submission 59504) | Groundwater microbial communities from aquifer - Crystal Geyser CG10_big_fil_rev_8/21/14_0.10 | ecosystem: Environmental > Aquatic > Deep subsurface > Groundwater | place: USA: Utah... | reverse complement strand
AGGATGCGTTCGCGATTCTCTGGGCGGCAGACGAGGATGTGCTTCTCCTGCGATTTGGCGTTGAGTAGCTGGGACGGAGACATGGTCCGGTCACTACACGGAGCTGCCCGGAAGTCGAGCCAGAGGCCTAAGTATGTTGCCACTCCAGCGATCATTCGCTTTGCCAGCTCAGCAGCCTTGGTAAGGATGCCGCCCGCGCCACAGTCACCGAGGGTCTCAACCGGATTGACCAGACTCATCTCGGTCAAGGCTCTGATCAGGCGGACTGCCCGGTTTTGCATCTCCGGCGCGGCCCGCTGGACTGAGTTGAAGTCGAATTCCCCGGCCTGATCGAGGTCATCCCCAAGACCAGCCGAGGTGGAGGACCGCGTTCCTCCACCGTAACCGACGTTATCGAGCGGACCACCGATCAGGATCAGCTCCATGCCTGCCTCGGGTTCGTGCTTTTCGACATGCTCGTCCCGAATCAGACTACCGCCCCCAGTAAAAGCAACGGGCTTGGGGTAACTCCGATAGCCATCGCCCGGGTCAAGCCCGAGAGCGATGAAGAAACCACCGAGCCCTGGTTCACCGAGAGCGTTTTCCATATACCAGGCCCCGTCGCGACCTTCGATCGCGATATCAAGCGCGGGAACCGCTCCGACTGGCCTCCAGCCAACCTCCTCCCAAGGCTGTTCGTAGCCAGGGATGCAAAGGTTGCCGACGGCCAAGCCGAACCAGGCATAACCCATGATTCCTCCGCGACCGGCTGCCGTGTTGTCCCGGACCCGAGCAGGAGCGGTGGCTGCCCCCCAGAAAGGACAGACCTTGCTCGGATGGCAGTGAGACTCGTCGGAGATGGCCTGGTGATACATGACCATCTCTGGCACATACTCCGAGGCCTCTCCGGGCTTCACCGGGACAAGTGTGAGAACTGGACGTAGCCCTCTGAAGATCGAAGCCTCGTCACCAGCTGGCCATGCCGGTCCCGGGTTAGCTAGATATGCCGCCCGCGTCTCCTCCATAAGCGTTCTCTCGCACGGCACGCCGTCGATATAGCGCTGGGCGCGGAATACTCCGGCGTGGCTGCAGTGCTCGGAGCCCTCGTTACCGCAGAAGAGCCAGCACGCATCTGATGGGTCGTAGCGGAGACGATCACGGAACTGGTGAAGGAAGTGCTCGAGGTCCTGATCGTCCAGGGCGACTCCCATTGCCTTGCTGGCTGCCCTGAGCGCCTCCATGCCGCCGCTGACAACCGGAATCCAGATCACCGGATCCGGCTGGCGGCCACCGTCGAAGGACTCAAGCGGTTGGTAATAGCGCTGATGGGTCATCCTGTCAAAGAACATCTGAGCAAAGAGCGGCCGTAGGAACGCATCGCCCTCTTCAGTTGTCAGTTCGACAGGTAAACCGATACGGACCGAGCGTTCGATCCGCTGAATCTGGTGCAGTCCGCAGTCGTGAAACATCGAGCAGGTTGTCGATGAGGCGACGGTCTCAAAGGCCATACGCGGGCCGACTTCGAGTACCGTCTTGCAGGCAACTAGGTGGGATTCGTCACGAATCCCTTCCGGCATGTAGCTGGTCGCCAGGTACCGCCGCACTACAGCAAACTCACGTTGATCAAGCGGTGCGCTGGTGCCGATATAGAGACAATGCTCCGTCTCGATCGGACCGTCGAAACCGCTGATCCTTTGGATGCGCTCGACGGCGCCCTGCGCCAGCCCCGGTATCCGGTACTGCCGCAACATGTCTGCGGTTCTCCTTTCTCAAAGAGCGTAAACCTAACCCCTCTGCCGACAGCAGACAAGGTCAGGTTCCGCGTCCATCTTAATATAAATATAAATATTATTGCAATACAAAAAACGGCCTCGATTTCTCGAACACCGTTTTTTGTTGGTGGTCTCCGCCAGCTGGCGGATTATTTACCTTCTAGCAGCACCCTGGGGTGCCACAACCACCGCAATCTGGTCCTTTGGACATGGTATATACCTCCATAAAGTTTCAATACGCAAACTATATATCGGCGCATCCCTGCCGGGATTTATGCGCCGTTATAAACTTTACCTTTGTGAAGATATTGTACCACAATTATTGAACATTGGCAAGTAGCTCTAGCTGAACTTCTTTATGAGTAGGATCATTAGTCCTTAAAGTCACCACCCGGCTCACTTGACCGTTGACCGGCATCACCGCCGGCTTATAAATCGTTTCGAGCGTTGCCTCCGCACCAACCGCGATCTCTCCTTTCCAATCGCTCATCCCCATGCTAAACTCCGGCGAATCTGGTTGTCCGGAAATTTTCAAAAGAGCGGTCGTGCAATGGCAGGAAGTCATAATGTCGGTTATCACCAATGGGCTTTTTCCAACGTTTTTAATTTTAAAGTCGTGCTTGGCCACATCCTTCAGACTGATTTTGCCAAAATCATAATTTTTCTCTGAAATTTCCATTTTCGGCGCGTTCGGATCACCAGCACTATAGCCGGCAACTTGGCTACTCGTGCCGCCAGAACGGGTAAATCCAAAAATGATTAACCCAACCAGTAAGATTCCCCCTAAAATTACCAAAATTGTTTTCATTAATTTTCCTTTGTGTTATCTTTCGATTTTCGATTGGCGACGGCAAACGACTGCCGTACTATTATTAATATCAAAATTATAATTAAAATTCCCCAAATATACTCCGGGACAAATTTAGCCTTAGCGATAATCGTATTGGTAATCGTTCCGAATAAACTCGTCATCTTGGCCATATAATTTACCGAGGTCCAAGTTTTGCCGGTCAGCGCCAGAATAACGATTAATATCCCCATTAAGCCTAAAATGGCAGACGATATCAAGTGGGAGGTATGAAGAAAATATTCCCGACCGAATATTCGCCATTTAAATATTTTCCCCTGAAGCCACTTGGCACGTGAAAAATCGTACTTGTCCCAAAAGTAAGACAAAATAAATAAGGGGAAAACCATCCCCAAAACATAGGTTAAAGAAAGTAACAAGGCGTATAAAAATGTGCCCGACAAAGCCGTGATGGTTAAAACCCCGACTAAAACCGGGGTGCAGCAGGAGCTGGCCGCTCCGGAAACCATCCCCAAAATAAAAACCGACAAAACATCGCTTTTTTGCAAATTAGGTTTTAGCTTAAAGGGTAAAGGAATTGTTTTACCGAAAATAGTCAGAATCGCCAGAAAAATTAGAAAGAACCCGCCGATGAGAAAAACTTCGTAATGGTATTGGGAAAAGATTCTCGAAAGCGCATTTACACCCAGCCCGATCGGCACTAAAATAATGGCCAAACCAACAAAGAAAACGAACGTCATCAAAAATACCCGCGATTTTTGCTTAAAGGCCGTCGCAAAATATGAAGGTAATAAAAAACTAACGCAACAGGGCGCAAACAAAGCCAGCACGCCGGCCAAAAACGAAGCAACAATCGAAGCCCCTAAAAAGGTTGTGGTGATTTCTCCGTTCATTATTTTTGGATCTGTTTTGCGAGCCAGATAATTAAGAGGATCAAAGCAACCAGCGACAACAGGCCGAAAAGCCACATAAAAATCATTCCCGTCCAACCCCAACCGCCACCTAGGCTCCACATATAATCCATCATATTTCCTCCCATCATTAGCAACCACCCTTACTATTTAATATCTGCAACGAACTATCAATTTTGTCCTGCGATAGACCACTGGTTTTTAATTCCTTGGCAATCGCCTCTTTGGGGAAAAAATAACTGATCCACCGCTTGGTTTCGAGTTGGATTCTCTGACGCGGAATGCTTGCTTTGACCATTTTTTTAATCACGCCGTAGGTGGCTAGATGATGACCGCACTGACAGTTAATGGAAAAATTTGCGACGGTCTTGGCAAACGCACAGCAAGGCATGGTGACGTCAATACCCGCGAAATCCTGCATCTCTTCAGCGCTCATCGGCATCTCCGCCTCATTCAGCAATGATTTATAATCTTTGCTGGTGAATTTCAACCCCAAAGCCGAATTCGACCCCTCATGGGGCACCGCTTTGGCTTCGGCCCTTGAAACCAATTGCTCCGCTTCCGACTTGGTTTGCTTCTGATAAAACGCATATCCCAATGGGCCCAATAACGCCAGCGCCAAAATAAGCATCATTGATCCTTGAATCGCCAAGTATTTTTTGGCATTTTTCAACCGCAAGGAATTCAAAACCACGAAAAGTGATGAAAAGGCCATCGCTCCTGAGGCAATGATCGGATTTAACAAGATGCCAAAAAACGGGTACAAAACACCCGCCGCCACCGGAATACCTAGAATATTGTAAATAAAGGCCCAGAAAAGGTTTCCCCGAATTGTTCGCATGGTCGCGCGAGATAGCTTAATCGCTTGGGATACTTTTCTTAAATCGTCAGCAATTAAAGTCACGTCAGCCGCCTCCATCGCTACGTCGGTACCTGATCCAATAGCGACCCCGATATCAGCCTGAGCCAAGGCCGGCGCATCATTGATGCCATCGCCAACCATGGCAATAATAATCTTTTGGCGTTGGCCGTTAACCATCTGCAGCTCTTTTATTTTTTGGGCCTTATCTTGAGGCAAAACCTCGGCCAAAACATCGTCAATACCAACCTGCTTAGCAATGGCTTTGGCTGTCCGCAAATTATCACCGGTAATCATCATGACTTTGATACCCATTCGATGGAGTTCTGCCACGGCTTCTTTGGAATATTCTTTGAGCGTATCGGCAACCGCGATTAGTCCGGCAATATCTTTATCAATAGCCAGAATCATCACTGTTTTGCCTTCATTTTCCAGCTGTTGAATCTGCTTTTCTGTATCTTCGGAAACTTCAATTTTTTCACGCGCCATTAATTTGCGATTGCCAAACAATATCTCTTTACTATCGATCATACCCTCGACGCCATGACCGGGAATAGCATTAAATTTTGTCGGCTTTATCAATATTATTTTCTTTTCTTCAGCATATTTTACAACTGCTTCAGCCAGCGGATGTTCCGAGCCTTTTTCGATCGAGGCCGCATATTTTAATATTTCATTTTGAGAAATTTTGGATTGGTTGTTCGGAATTTCCGTGATGTCGGTGACGGTTGGTTTCCCCTTAGTCAACGTGCCTGTTTTATCGAAAACGATGGTATTAACCTTGTGAAAAATCTCGAGCTTTTCCGCATCACGAATCAAAATACCATTTTCCGCGCCAAGTCCTGTGCCGACCAATATCGCCGTCGGTGTCGCCAAACCCAAAGCACACGGGCAGGCGATAATCAAAACGGTGACAAAAACGACTAAAGCGAGAGTAAATGCCGGCGCTGGCCCAAAAATCATCCATACGATGAAGGCGATTATCGCGATTACAATCACGGCCGGCACGAAATAACCGGAGATAACGTCAGCCAATCTCTGAATCGGCGCTTTTGACCCCTGGGCCTCTTGAACCAGCTTAACAATCTGAGCCAAGGCCGAGTCCTTACCGACTTTGGTGACGCAGTATCGGAAGCTGCCGGTTTTGTTAATCGTCGCGCCGATAATTTCGTCCCCGACTTTTTTTTCAACCGGGATTGATTCACCGGTGATCATTGATTCATCGATTGCTGAGTAACCTTCGGTAATAATACCATCAACAGGAATCTTCTCGCCGGGTTTGACGATTACAATGTCGCCGGTTTTAACTTCCTCGATCGGGATTTTTTGTTCTTGGCCGTCTTTTAAGACGGTGGCGGTTTTGGCCTGTAGCTTTAGCAGTTTCTGAATCGCCTCCGAGGCCTGGCCTTTGGCGCGCGCTTCCAAAAATCGCCCAAGGATAATCAAAGTCAAAATCACCGCGGCGGTATCGTAATAGACCTCCGGCCGAATTTCTGCTCGCGCGAAAAATCCGGGCAAAAATGTCGCCACAATCGAATAAAGATAGGCTGCCGTTGTTCCCACCGCCACCAGAGTATCCATATTGGCAGAAAAATGCTTCAGCCCTCGCCACGTACCACGATAAAATTGCCACCCTAACCAAATCTGGACCGGCGTGGTCAAGATAAACATCACATAATTTAGAACGGTGGATGAAAGTGATTCTAGAAATGGGATATAAGCGGCGTAGGTCAAAATTAAAATTATAATTGAAAAAGACGTCCCAAAAAGAAATTTGTTCCTGAGGGTTAAAATTTCCCCGCGTGATTCTAATTTCGCATGTTCGGCATGTTCATCATGGGTCATTCCTGCCATCATCTCGCCGGAAGGCATCTGATGCATCGCGTGTTCGCCATGGTCCATTGGCATTTCAACTTCATAGCCAGCCGATTCAACCGCGCCTTTAATATCTTCGTCCTTAAAATCACCTGAAACGGCCGCTTGGCCGGTCAGATAATTGACGGTTGCCTTTTGAACCCCGCTGGTGTTGTTAAGTTTCTTCTCGATCTGAACAGCGCAGGACGCGCAGTCCATGCCCTTCACTTTGTAAATTTTTTTGTTTTCCATCTTCCCCTCACTTTGCTTCATATATTTCTAAAAGTTCTTTAAGCACTTTTTGGCGTTTTTTAAGGTCGCCGTCTTTAATCGCCGTGGTCGCGCAGGTTTCTAGGTGTGAACTTAAAATGATATCGTTCACCTTTTTTAAGGCGGCCACAACCGCGTTGTTTTGACGAATGATATCAATACAATAACGGTCATCCTCGACCATTTTTTTGTTGGCCCCGAGATGCCCAATTAAGTAGTTCATTCGAACTATCGCTTGTTTTTTTGAGTTATTTTTCATTTTTTTACACCCTCCTATGGGGGGTGTATATCTAATATATACCACGAGAATGGTCTGTCAAGTGGGCATGTTTTTTCGCCGAGAGAACCTTAAAAATTCACGTCAACCTCATTTACCCAAAGTCCATGCAGATTACAAAACTCGTAGGCTTTGATTTTCTCCCCGGCTTTACCCGCCACCGTAAATTCCGCTTTCGGCTCATCCCCTGCTTGCCCTGAGCTTGCCGAATGGGGTTTAAGAAAAACTTTGCCGACCGGTCGATTGCCGTAAAAAGCTTCAATCCACATGATTAAATGCTCCGGAGTCATCACGTGGGGCGTTACTCCCACCCTCACCCTGAAAACAAACTTCTGACCGACTTTCTGATTAATAATATCGATTTGGGGAAAGTGTACGGCTTCCAATTCCGTTAAATTGTCAGGGTCTTTTGGTCTTTGCGCGTTTGTCATCTCGTCGCTTTGCTCCTCGATGTAAACTTTAACAAGTCGTATGAATTAAAGCGTTAACTTTTTCGCCCTGTTCAACAAGCCCATTATATTTATTTACGGCAGTGGGGGATTGCAGGATTAAAATTTCCGCCGCCGAATTTTTCAATTTTTGCAACACCTCTGGCTGAACTTGCAACACACCATAGAAACCCGTGCCGATAATAATGTATTTAGGGCTGCCGGCCAGCAAAGCACTCGCCTCCCAATCGCCAATTTGATGATCGGTGCCAAAAAGTTCTGCCAATTTATCATCATCGCGGTTTCTTACTTCATCGTTACTGATAATAATATCATGATATAGCTTCCCATCAACCGTAATTGATCCAAATTTTATTTCCTCAATTTTCATTTTAAACCTGATTTGTTTGAATCGTATTTCTATTCCTTAATATATATGCTAATAATAAACCGGCCAAAAATCCAGCAATATGGGCGGCGTAAGCAATGTCAGCAAGCTCTGCTCCCGGCCCAGAGAATAACAAAAATTGGATGAAAATATAAAACAACAAATAATGAATGCCAAAGCCCATAAAATTAAATCGCCAAATTGCCGCGCGATAATTAATAATACCACGATCCCAATAATTCATGACTAAATTTGCTCCCAACAGCCCCGATATTGCACCCGAGGCGCCAATTAAAATCACCGTGCTCTGATAATTAAAAACCGTGTAAAACAAAACCGCAACAATTCCAGAAACAAGATATAAAAGTAAATATTTAATTTTTCCCAAGCGACTTTCGATATAAGCGCCGACTAATAGAAGAAAAATCATGTTGCTTAAAAGATGCCCGATAGATTCATGCATGAACATCGAAGTAAAGATTGTGTAAAAAGATTTTACCTGATTAAAATTTGCTGGTATATAGCCGAATTGGTAGAAAAAACGATCCCGAGAAGACAAACACTGTTTAATAATATTCTGATCGTTTAAACATTCCTGTTTGATCGTATATAAACAATATTCTTGTTCAGGCCCCTCATAATACTTTGAGCAATCAATGACTGTTTTTAAATCTGTTTGCTCTTCAACGCACTGAGGATTATTCTGTTTTAGACAAGCAGCAAGACCAATATAAGAGGTTGGCGGATAATTTGAATAAAAAATCACCGTTAAAACAAATACAGCCACATTGATCGCAATTAAAATAATTGTCACCAGCGGAAAAGAAATTACTCGCTGATTCAGTTTGTCATATCGATCAATTTTTTGCCGTAAGGATAAATTGGCTTTATCCATTAAAAATTACTCAAAAATATCGCCTTCAAAATCCGCATAATATAAATCGATCTGCGCGGACCCACCCATTTGCCCTTCGCCTTCGGCCATTTCACCAAAAAACATTCGCCATTTATTAGCGGCAATTTCCACTACGTCAGGATCAACAATCGCCCCCTTTTCGCTATTTGGCCTTAAAACAATCTCACCTCGCTGCCAATTAATCCCATCTTTAGAAGTTGCTTTATAAAATTTATTATTGTTCCCTTCAAGCGTCGCAAAATACATCACCCAATTTTGTGTTCCGCCGCAGCAGACCTTTAAAATCGGATCGGGGTCAACCGCCGAATCCTCTAATCTGAAACCCTTCTCTCTCGTCCAAGTTTTTCCATCATCGGAAATCGCCGAGGCAATTTTATCACCTTCGGATACATAGTACATTCTGATTTTACTGCCTGGCAATTTAATTAATTTTGGTACGGAAGCAAAATACTGATCTTCCTTAGAACTATCGATTGCTATCCCCGCTTTCGTAAATGTTTTACCGTCCTCTGATGTGGCCAAAAGTAAATTTCTTTGTGTCCCTGGCCCTGGTCCTTTTTCTGCGCCCGGCGGCAATTGCGGCTGTTCTTCATAAATCATAATCCAATCATTTTCTTTTATTTTTAAAACCGTTGGATTGGAATTGAATTTGCCTGGGTTTTCATCAATACCAGTGGAGGCTGGATCGCTAAACGTTGCTGCATCCTTTGAGTCCGCATAAACGATCTTGCCATCTTTTTGAAAATACATCCGAAAAGTGCCATCATCGATTTTTAAAGTGTCGGTTGAGGTGACGTTTTCAAAAAGTTTAGTGGAATTTTTAACCCAAGCCTCAATCTTTTGGGAAATTGCTGGCGACGGCGCCGTTTCATTAGACTGAAATTTCATTAACCACAATGCTAGCCCAATTGCTAAAAAAATAACAATTGCCAAAACAATGATAATAATCCACAATTGCCGATGATTCATCTCGCCTTCTTTTTCCCTTTCTATCTTCCTATTTAACTTCTTCTTCAGGCCCAGCCGCTTTGTCCCGGCAACCGCAGGTGCAATCGTCTGGACATTTACAACATTTAAAACACACCGTTGGATCACACATACATTTGTTTTTCTCGGTCAGCACCTCACTGCAGGAAGAGCAGGTTTCTTCAACCGCTTTATCCATTTTTCTCCTTTCTAATAATCGATAAGTTTCATCTCGATCATAACAGATTTTTGACAGCGATAATAGACTTGACTTGAGAAGAAAAAAGAGCTATAACGCAACAATCTGTTGCGATATATCGCTTTATGCGTTATAATATACTGATCTTAGATCGGACCAAGATCATGGAGGATACGACAGTGACGGCTAGCATATTCAGTGACGGAGTCCACGGCGGCGGGTTTGACCCCGCCAAGCTCGCCTACCAAGAGGTGCAAGTCGGAGACGCAACGCTGGGTGTGACAGTGTCAGGGGAGTATTCCTTCTGGGTGCGCGATGCCACCATGGAAGGCCACCTGCCTGCTCACTTCTTCGTCACCTTGCCAGGGCCGCAGAGAGGCGATGGCTCGCGCAGCGTGCTCGGCTGCACTTGTCAGTTCACCGGTGGACGGCGGTCGCGCGGCCGAGATGCTCAAGGGGAGATTGTGGTGCCAGAAGCTGTTGGAGAGGTCTGCCTCCACGCCGAGGCAGCGCTTCGGGTCGCCCTCTCAACCGACGACCCAGAGCGAATCGCCCAGCACCTTCGAGAACTCGGCATCTACGAGATGATCATCCGGGCCTTCTTGGCCCGGCAACCCAACCCAGGGCCGGCATGAGCCGGCCCTGACTCGTATCACTTAAGCAAATATTTAACTATAAACGGGAACAAAGCCCCTAAAATAACGAGAACTATATTTATAAACTTTGATTTTTTATGAATTTCGGGGATTAAATCAGCGGCGGCGACATATAAAAACGAACCGGCGGCGATCGCCAATAGCGCCCCTAAAATCACGGTTGATAAATCTTTAAAAAAAACAAAACTCAAAATCGCACCAATTGGCGTGGCTAAAGCGATTAGCCAGGAAAATGATATCGCCTTAGCCCTTTGATATCCGGTATGCAAAAGGATAGAAACCATCGAAATTCCATCCGGCAGCTTATGGATCAAAACCGATAAAGTGGCAATAACCCCTAATTCTAAAGAAATTTCAAAGCCAACGCCGATCACCACGCCATCGAGCAATGAATGTAAGCCCATCCCTAATAAAGCAATTCGATCAATTGGGTGAACAACGCAATCCTCGCCCTCGCGGCAAGAGTGAAGAATAATACCGTGTTCAACAATATAAAAAAAGATAAAACTGGCTAAAAACCAGATTAAGGCATTAACATTTAATCCCTGTGCCTCGGGTAATAGATGGCCGATTGCGACCGCGAGCAATACTCCCGCGGAAAAACTGATTAAAAAGATCGAATTTTTCCGCGCCCAAGATTCCCTTGTCAAGACCAAATAAGACCCGGCGATAGTCGCCGCGCCAGCAATTAAACCATATATTATCACTTGCCAAATATTGTTCATTTGCTTAATATTATATTACTATCAAGCATGATATAATAGTAATCGATAAACAATATTCTAAAGGAGGTTAAATGGATACACAATCCGCCCAATCCCCTATCTCAACCGAGCCAAAAAAATCTATCTGGATTTGGTATGTTATTGTTGTCGTCGCGATTCTAATCGCTGGTTTTCTCGTCTGGAATTATTACGGCAAAACACCAACTAGTACTCCGACACCGTCAAGCACTATAACCTCTCCGGCTAATGATTTAAGCGCTGTTGATAATGAATTGAGCAATTTAGATAGCAATCTTGGCCAATTAGATAAAATTGATGCGTCTGAAGATGAGACGCCAAGTTTGTAAAAAGGAGTAAAATGCTTAAAATCCAAAAGTTTTTATTTATTGCCGGACTAATCGCTGTTTTAACCGTCCCGATCTCAACGCTTGGTAGATCAGAAAATTCTCAAGGTCAAAATTCACCCAAAAGCTCGTCATCAGTGGCTATTGTCACTTCCGCTAGCGCTAGTAATGATGATCTAAATCAAGGAGCAAAAAATTGGAAAGAAAAATTATCAGAATTTAAAGCAGCTAAAGAAGCTGAAAAAATTGCTCGCTTAAAAGAACTCGGAGCAATGTTAATTGAAAATCGCCTTAGCCTTTTGAATAATCTCAAAACGCGAATCCAAAACATGAACCGTCTGACCGATGCCGAAAAAACCGCTCTTATCTTAGACATTGATACCAATATCGCCGACTTAAACACTCTCAAAACTAAAATCGCCGCCGATACCGACTTAGCTACTTTGAAAGCTGATATAAAATCAATTTTTGAAAAATTTCGCGTCTATATGGTGGTTGCACCTCGGAACTTAGGTCAGTCTTTGACTACTCAAGGAATGTATATTTTGGGCCGCTTGGAGGCAATCGAACGCCA
>Ga0066639_10004450_pt1 | contig 11936 bp, 11 predicted proteins | sample CryGeyCG2114_010_2_FD_59504 | JGI IMG/M metagenome (GOLD analysis project Ga0066639, IMG submission 59504) | Groundwater microbial communities from aquifer - Crystal Geyser CG10_big_fil_rev_8/21/14_0.10 | ecosystem: Environmental > Aquatic > Deep subsurface > Groundwater | place: USA: Utah... | reverse complement strand
AAGCCCCGTGAAGGGCGACACCTTAGCAGGGTGTTGGCTTACCATTCGCCACACTCTTCCCAAACAATAACTACACTATATATTAATCCGCGTATCTCTTCAAGCGTTTGTTTGAAATTATTTGCCTAATTCCTGCTTTTTTGGTTTAATTTCAGCGTAGGAGGGTTGCGCCGAATGGTAAGGCACCGCTCTTGAAAAGCGGCGGGAGTAATCCCTTAGAGGTTCGAATCCTCTACCCTCCGCCAACACAATTTTTTATCGGTGTCAACCCGCGTGCCCGCGATTGAGTGGCGACCCGAGTAGATACAAAACAAGACACTTAATTGTATCCCTTAATACTTTTACGAATGATGTCCGGAATTGTTTTTGTGAGATGGTAGTCAGTAACTTTAAAAGCTGGCTGCGAAAAAAAGCCGCTAGAGGATAAAAGACTCCTAGTCAGAGTCACTCAACCGGGTCACACAGGGAAACTTGTGTGGGGGGCCGAAAGGTACCTCGCGATGGCTAGGAGCTTTTTGTATTTTGTGGCTATCGCATTAAAACCCGGTTGAGTATTATGCAAAAACATGAATCTTTGCGAGATTTTGTTAAAAGAAAAAATCTTCAATTTGAAAAGGAGAAGTCTCCGATTCCAATGAAAGATATTACCCGAACCAAGAAAAACTATTTTGTCCGAGAGGCCTGGACTTTTATGCCCCAGTATAATTATGATGAGAAGGTTTTTGTTGTAGAACGATTGAGAAAAGAAGAAGACGACAAAATTGAATATAGACTCGGTTATTATATTGTCGGTAAAATCGGCAGAGCCAACGGTAAATGGATTTGGGGGCAATTTTGTCCTATAATACCAAAAGAAGATTTTTTTAAACTGATTGATAAGGCCAAGAAAGAGAAAACCATCATCTAAAATCCGCCCGGGTGGGCGGATTTTTGAGCTTTACTTTTAATTTCTCCTGTTGTAAAGTTATGTTAATTCGCATTTTATGGAAAAGCGCCCCTCAAAACTCCATAAATTACCCAATGTGTTTACGCTCCGGCAGGCGTGCGAATTTTTGAATTGTCACCCCAATACCTTAAGAAATTGGGATAATAAAGGACTTTTAAAAGCAATTCGCTTTGGAAGGCGAGGCGATAGAAGATATAGAAAAGAAGATATTTTAAAAATTATTCATAAAAAATGAATTCCGATCTAACATTTATCACAAACGAAAACCATGAAAAAAGAAATTGAGATAAAACCAAAGAAGCCGAAACTTGCCTATGTCGGCATGGATAAAAAAACAATTATCGAAGCGGTTCCAACACAAGTTGTTGAAATCGTTTATCCTCAAAAAGCTGAATCGCCAGAACGAGAAGAACAGAATAAATTATTTGAAACAGGACAACTGGGAACCGGCAAAATTGCTAAAGCCACTGGTTTTCCGAAAAACCGCTTAATTTGGACCAATGACAATTTGATTGCGCTTAAAACATTACTTGATGAGAAGGATTCTGTACGTGGCGAGTATAAATATAGAAACAAGATTGACCTCATTTATATTGACCCGCCGTTTATGGTTCAGAACGATTTTGTGGCGGAAAACTCCATTGATATTGAAGTGGACGAAGAAGAAGGCGTGGTGTCTGTAAAAGAGCCAACAATCATTGAAACCATCGCCTACAAAGATACTTGGCAGAACGGTTTGGACAGTTTCCTGCAAATGATGCGCGAGCGTTTAATTTTAATGAAAGAACTTCTTTCTTCAACCGGCTCAATTTATGTGCATTTGGATTGGCATGCAGCTCATTATGTAAAAGTTCTGATGGATGAAATTTTTGATTACCCTTTATTCCAAAACGAAGTTATTTGGGAATATCAAGGCGCATGGTCAGAAACCGATCAATACTTTCCTCGTCGCCATAATTCAATTTATTTTTACAGTAAGAACGAAAAGTTCTTTTTTCAACGAATGCATGAGGCAGATATAACTACGGGGGTAAACTATAACCGTTGGTATAATTATATTAAGAATAACAAAATTTATGCCAAAAATGCTCCATATCATGATAAACGGTTTGTTACCTATGTTGAAAAATTTAAGAAGGCTTTTGGTAGAGAGCCGAGCGGTGATGATGTAGTTATTGATTTCAAGGGCTCTGTTGTGGGAGATGTTTGGTACATAAAAACAGTTGATCCAAAGAGTCCCGAACAAATTGGCTATCCAACACAAAAACCAGTTGAACTATTACAGAGGATAATACAAGCATCCTGTCCTCCTAACGGCATAGTTTTAGATGCCTTTGTTGGATCGGGAACAACTTGTTTAGCGGCAGAGCAATTGGCAGGAGGACTAAATTGCTCGTGGATTGGTATTGATAACTCAAAATTTGCTATTCACACGGTGCGAAAAAGATTGATCGAGTTGAACGGCAAGCCCAAAGAAAAGAAAGGTGAAGGAGTTTATAAAGTCCGACCGTTTACGGTTGAAAATATGGGCTACTATCAGCGCGGAGTGAAGTGGGACCCGATTCAGGTGGGTGGGCAGGCAGATGCGTATCGTCAGGCCATCATTGAACTTTTTGGCGGCGAGTACTCGCCATATTCAAAATTGCTTCACGGTAAGAAAAGAGGCGCGTGGATTCATGTCGGGCCGCTTTCCGCGCCGATTGTTTCCGAGCAAATCCAAGCCATCGCCGAGGAAGTTAAAGATACGGACTTCAAAAAATGTTATGTTCTTTCTGCGGATTTTACCGCGCATCTCAATCAAGCCGTAGAAGAAGCGAAAAAAGAATTTGGCGTGCAGGTTCTGGTGCGCATGATTCCGGCAAGTGCCATTGAAGAAGTGAAAAAACGGTTGGAGCTTACTAAACAAGGAGTCAAAGATCCGGAAAAAGTGAGCGATATGCCGAACATCGCCTTTTTTGCGCCACTTGCGGTCAAGATACATAAAGTAATTGACGGAAAAGAAGCAATGGTTGAACTTTCCGGGCTTGAAGTGGACGTGGAAAGTTTCTTGGAAAGCCAAAAACCGGAGCGCAGAGACGAACTCAAGAAGTGGCTGGAGAAAGAAAAGAGCTGGCAAAGTTTTGTGGATTTTTGGGCGGTTGACTGGGACTATCAAAGTTTGAGCGCGCGGGGCGAGCCGATTTTTGAAAATGAATGGCAATCTTTCCGCAAGCGCAAAGGCAAGAAAGTTGTTGAGGATTTAACTTTCAAGGCGTTCAACACATATGAGAAAAAGGGCGAATACACGATCGCGGTCAAAGTAACTGATGTATTCGGTAACGACGGGATAGTAACGACAAAAGTGGTGATTAAATGATATGAATTATCAAATTTTAGATACAATCAAACAAGCCGCACGAAGCAGACAAATTTTGCGCATTATTTATATTGAAAAAGACGGCACAAGCGAGGGATGGCGGTATGTTGAGCCATACAACTTCAGCAAGGATGATGGCGAACAAGGTTTATTTGCGTGGGATAGAACAAAAAATGGTATCAGGCGTTTTTCAATCGATAGAATCAGTCAGGCGGAAATATCTTCTGAAAATTATGCTCCCCGCTATCAAATAGAAATTGTATGAATAAATCGCGCATAGAACAATTCAGGTTTAGATCATTGGGCAAGACGCTAGTGATTATTGATTGGGCGAATGTTTATGGCTGGTTCTCCGATCCCAAAAGTAGAAATTATTTAGGATGGAAAATAGATTTGCAAAAACTCTTTGATTATCTGTCTGGGTATAAGGAAGTTGTCGATAAGCGGTTTTACTTTGGTGTTGAAACAGGAAAAAATTGGTCAGAAGAACTTCAGGCAAAAATTAAGTCAATCGGTTTTGACTTACGATCAAAGGAAGTTAAATGGGTCCCAGTTTCATTGGAAAAGTCGCATTTCAAGAAAGTCATTAAGGAACTATTTGATGTACTAGACGGTATCAAAATTACAAATTCGGAAATTGCTACAAAACTGTACGAACTACGACAAAAAATCGAAAGCCGTTTAGCTGAACGCGAGCCTGATTTTGACACCGACGGCAACGTGCAGGGTGAGTATCCGCCATACTCGCCGGAAGACGCAAAAATACACAGCTCAACTTATGAACTCATTGAGGAGTTGGATGTGGAACTCAAAAAGTTAAATACGAGCATTGATGAACTTCAAAAACAAATATCTATCCCTATTATGAGACGCAAGTGTGATTTTGACGTAGAAATTGCACGCGATGTTTTTAATTTCTCAAACGATTTTGAACATCTAATCCTGTTTAGTGGCGATGGAGATTATGCGGCGTTAGTTGAGGACCTAACAATAAACAAAAATAAAAAAGTCATTGTTGTTTTCGCGCCCGGACATGTTGGGAAAGAATACGAAAAACTCTCGGAACAACTGAAAGAAAAGTATCTAAAATACCGGTTGTTTTTGTGCTCTGCAAATCGGCTAAAAGACGATATTTGCGAGGAAAATAATATCCCCAAGGATTTCTCCTCGGGGCGTGATAATCCAATATTATCAGAAGACCACAGACCAAGTCAATAGTTATCCACAATGCCTACAAAACCATCTAAAACTGAAAAAACTCTGCCAGCGCAGAAAATCGTCATCCAAAAACTCCGCGAGCGGGTGGATGCTTGGCGTGGTTTTCCTCTTCAAAATGCAAAAGTGCCATATCCAAAAGAGGCGGCACAATACAAGTCAGTCCTCCCGTTTGAAAAAGATATTTCCGAAACAACCGATTTACTCTTGAGGCATTGGTTTAGGCCGTTTCCGCATGAACTAAAAGATCACAGCGGCAAACTTTATCGGTTCAAATACTGGCCGCATCAAAGGCGGACAATTGAAACTTTTATTTATCTCTATGAAGTCTGCGGCGTAAGAAGGCGCGAGGATATTTCAAAAATTATTGATTTTGAAATTGTGCCGCAACGCGACAAATGGACAAAACTCGGCGCGCAGTTAGCGACCGGTTCCGGCAAGACGAAAATTATGGGTCTAGTTATCGCGTGGAGCTATCTTAACGCCGTTATTGAGGGCGAAAAACATCTTGGTATTGGCAATATCATAGCGTTGTTATAGCGCCAAACCTTTTTGTGCTTGATCGTCTTCTTGAAGATTTTTCTCCGAGCGACAAACGACCGGATATTTTTCATAGCGACCCGATTATTCCAAAAGAGCTTGAAAGATATTGGAATCTAAAAGCGTATTCACCGGCAACAGTACCGAGCGATCTAAACCCGGAAGAAGGTGCGCTCGTTGTTACAAATATCCATAAGTTGTACAAGGAATCAGACGTAGCGGAAGAAAATGATGATGAGGCGTTAGCGCCAGAACTTTCTCTTTTTGAATCGGCCATGCCGAAGAAATTAGAAAATCAAAAGAGAACACTTGCAGAGAGTTTTAAAAATTCCAAAAACCTTTTGATTATTAACGATGAAGCGCACCATGTTCACGATGAAGATAAACACAAAGAGTATGAGAAGAAAGTAAAAAACCAAAAGGAAATCGAAGCGAAGGATAAAAAATCTGCCGAGGAATTAGGGTGGATTCGTTCTATCCGCAATCTTGATAATTTATGCGAGGTCGGTTTACAGGTTGATTTGTCGGCAACACTTTTTGAGGAAAAGGGATCACACAAAACGCACAAAAAGAATATGGAAGAGATTCGGTTTCGCTGGATGGATTTATTTAAGCATACGATTGATTTGTACTCGCTCGGTGAAGCCAAAAAAGATGGCATTATTAAAAATCCCAAACTGGAGAAAGTCAAAGTTTTTGAAGGAGACGAGACGCGCGGAATTATCAATAATGAGAAACTCTGCGCGTGGGAAAAGTACGAGAATCTTTTACGCACCGGCATTAAAAGATGGCAAGCGAACCAAGAGAAATTTGACCAAGAGGGCGACAAGCGAAAGCAGATTTTATTTATCCTCTGCAACGACCAAAAAGAAGCAACACAAGTTTATAACTATTTGGTGTATCGGGAAATTGATGATGAGGGCAAGGACTTATCAAAGGACAATTTGCCTGTGAAAGGATTTTACGATGAGGACACGAAAGAAACTCTCTTTGTGAAAGACGGGAAAACTACTGTTGTTCAGATTCACATTGGGCAAAAGGAATTAAATAATGACAAAGATTGGGAGAAAATTAGACGGCTCGTGCATTTAATTGATAAGGAGTATATTGAAGATCCGCAGTTAAGGGGTGAGCAAATAAAAAATCCATACAACGTGATAGTGGCGGTTTTAATGTTGAAGGAGGGGTGGGATGTGCGAAATGTAAAAACTAGGTGAGTTCAAGAAATTAAAGATAAAAACTGAATTTGAAAAACAGCTTGAAAAAGGACTAGAGTTTGAGTTTGAGCAATCGGCAAGTTATTTCGGCTTGGATCGTTTATTAGTTTCCGGCTATGCGAGACCGATATTGAATGAGCTTCGGCTTTCTTATTCCGATAAACTGCGGGTGCTCGATATAGTAAAGAGATTCTTGGAAAGAAAAGTTTTTGACTTTCCGGCAGACGCGACACTGCGACTTGATTCCGTTGATGAAAAGACCGACAAGGTGGTGAAGAAAAATATTTTTGGAGACGATGTGATTGTCGCGGTGAAGCAGGAATTGATTAAGTTCATTAACTCTTTACGGTCAAAAGAAAATCCGGCGACTGATAAATTTGATGTTATGGAAAGCCGGAGCATTGAGCCGTATCAAGCTATTTTTGAAAATGCTTTAGAGAATCCGGAAAAAGCCGGGTTTGATAAGCAATGCACGGGAAACAACGACGAGTTGCGCGTCGCGCAACTTTTGGACGGATGCGAGGATGTAACCGGTTGGATTTACAACCACCAGAGCGGGGTTGGTTATAACTTTGAGTATTTGTGGCAGGGGTTTTATGTGCCGTATTTTCCGGATTTTATCGCGCGAGCAAATGAGGGTGGTCGTTTTATAAATTATATTATTGAAGTGAAAGGCAGGATGGACGATAGGGACAAGGCCAAAAAGGAGCGCGCAGAAAAATATGTTTCCATGCTCACAGACGCTGATCCAAACAAAGAGGAATGGAGATATTTATTCGTATTGGAAAATCCTCAGCTTAATAAAAAAGATATCAGCTGGTGGGAAAATAGAAGCGTTTTGAAATTGGGCGATCTATTTAGGTATAAAAATGGATAAGAACAAGAAACAAATTGACCGGCTCGTCTATAAACTTTACGCCCTCACCCCGGAGGATATTAAAATTATAGAAAATTAACATGAAAAAATCTATAACTGTTAAAATATCTGAGCCATTAAGACTAAAAGTATCTGCACCGCCAGTTACTTTAACACTCGAAAGAAATATAAAATTTTTTAAGAGGAACCCTAAAATCCTTTTTATTAATGTTTTAATCGTCGTTTTATTTTCCGTTATTGGAAAATTGTTTTCTGTCGGACCATTAGTATGGCTGGGGTTACCATTATTTTGGCTATTATTATCTTATTTTGTTATCTCACCCATGGTAGCAAAAATTATAAGACAAGAAAAAGAAACCCGCTAATCAGTTATAAGTTAGAAGAAAGCGTCAAAAAATCTAAGAATTAATTGAGAAAAAATAAATTTTTATGGAAAGTAAAGAAACAGAAAATCTTAATGAAATAGATCCAGTGCTGAAACAGCATGGTGGCTTATCAACAGAGATAGAATACACAAGCCAACAAATTCCCCCTTCTTTTACAAAATTTAAAAAAAATATATTTAAAACTGTTTCATTATATTTACAATTGCTCTGGGATAGCAATAATAATGGAAAAATAATAGACGTATATGACTTAGTTGTAAATTCAAAAAAATTATTTGGGACAAGATTCATTTCTAAAGATATTTTTTGGGCAAGACACATTGCTTCAGATTTAAGGGAAATTAGTTTATCTTTTGGTACTGATACTCGTTTCCAAAAGTATTTTAAAAACATAGACACCTCAAGAATAGATGTTGCAATAAGAATAGATTTAAGCGTTAAAATAAATTCTTTTTTAAGTAAAGTGGTCCATTTGAACTATTGTGAAAGCTATAAAATTGCGAAAGAAATATCGTCACTGCTCGATGATTTATCATCAGAGGACGAGACATTAATGATTCCAAGTGAGTTTAAGGAATACTTTGATACGCAAGATTTTAATACTTTTAATGAAATTTTTGAAAAAATATGTATTATTTACATTTTTAATTTCTATCAAATTTTTTCAGAATTTCTTTATAATGAAGCGGTGTAGTTATGACTCAAATTGAGATACACAATAAAATAAACGAGGTAGTTAAAAAAAACCCTGTTGTCGAAAATGTGCAGAAACAAAAAATTTTGGCGTTGATTGTAAATAATGATGCCAAAAATTATTTTTTCTCCAAGATTGATGAACGTTGGTTAGACTGGCTTTGGAAAAATGGCTTGTTAGATGAGTTGAAAAACAAATCAGATGATCCCACAAGTTATGGCGGCTGGAGATCTTCAGAGCTCAATTACCTTATGCGCATTGCGCCAAAAGACCCCACTGGCGTTGTTAAAATTATGACAAAGCCGGAAGTTGCAACAAAAAAAGATAATTTTAATCCGGGTATTATTGATAGATTTTTATGGATTTGCGGAAATGGAAATCTCCCGGCTGAAGAAACGAGAAAGATGGTGACAGAAATTAAAAAACAAAAATGGATTCTATTAATGGGTGCTTTTAATGACTTTGGTTTTCAATATGAGAAAATGTTTGAAACTTTAAAAAAAGATGACAGCGACGAAAGCATGATGAGTATTATTGATCTCGTAAGAGAACTTTTATCAGTGCGGCCAAAAGAAGAGGTTAAAAAAGAAGGTTATGCAAGAATATCAACAGACAATCCTTTTTATTTCAATGATTTATCTTATACAAAAGTTTTTCACTATCTCACGAATGTAAAAAATGAATATCTGGAGTTAGCGTTGAAGGTTGCAACAGATATCTTGAAAGACATTGTTAATCTTGGTGAAAAAACGGAACCAAGCGACAAGGTAGTTTTCCCAATACAAGACACCTTTCATTTGTATGATATTGATCTTTTTAGTTTAGAGCTGGGTGATAAAGAACATATATCTCACAGAAATGATGTTCGTCAATTGGCAGCTACCATAAAAGAATTGACAGACGAAACAGTTGGGTATTTTGGTAATGATCCGAAGCGAACCCAAAAATTATATGAATATTTTAAATCTTTACCTGATAGCCGGTCTATGTGGCGGCTTAAGTTGTATGCGATGAGTTTGTGCCCTGAATTTTTTAAAAAAGAACTCAAAGAAGCATTTTTTAAATTATTTGAGGTAATAAATGAGGGTAAATCTTATTATGATATTGTTTCGGGGGCAGAGTATGAAAAAACTCTAAAAAAAGGATTTTATGTGTTATCTGATGAAGATAAACAAAAATATGTAAAAAATGTCGTGAATTATTTTAAGAAAAAAGATGACGAAAAGAAAAACGAGAAAGAAAATTGGCATAAAACATATGGGTCTAGGATTCTTACGGTGCTTAAAGAGCAAATAGAAGAAGATGAGAACTTACAAAAGATAATGGAAGATGCTCGAAAGAAAGGTTTTGAATTCATTTCTGATTATAAACCCGAGCCGTCTGTTAAGTTTGGCGGAGGGGTTAAAATTGTTTCGCCACAAGCACCTTTTGCCTATGAAGAATTTCAAAAAATGGATGTGTCTCAAATAGCTGAAAAATTCCGTAGTAAATGGTCCCCAGAAACATTATCCAAAGAATATGAAAGGACTAATTTTCATCAACCAATAAACGCGGAGGGTGTTGGAAACTATTTAAAGAAAAATATATCGGAGAGATTGCAACAATATATTGATAATGCTGGTAAATTTTTTGAAAGAGAAAAACTTGACCAACATTATACTTATTCATTTTTCCGTGGAGTTCAAGAGGCAGTAAAAAACAACAAGGAACAGGCAAAAAAGATAAATTGGGAAAAACTCATTACTTTATTTGTTAATATCAAAAAATCGGGAGAGACCGATCCTTTTAACCCTGAAAGAAAAGGAAGAGATAAGTTTGATTCCTGGTTAGTGAGCTGGTCTGAAACCCTCTCCGCAATGACCGACGTAATACAAGTGCTATTAGAAGAAAAACCGGTCGTAGATTTTGATAAATATCGAGATAGTTTATTGAGTGTAATTGAGTATCTTTTAGCCTTTTCTGACCCTAAACCAGAAGATGAACAACTGGAAACAGCTGGAATGAAAACTAATTCTTCAGACAACAAGGGGTATCTTGTTATGGATCCATTTACGATAGCTATAAATTCAGTAAGAGGTCGCGCATTTCAAGCTTTAATAATGTTTGTATATCAAGATGGTAAAGAACCTGAGAAAGATGTTAAAGATTTATACGAAAAAGTTTTAGAAAAGGAAAGGACTCGCGCAATTATGTTTATGTTTGGTCACTATCTGCCAACATTCTATTTCAGAGATAAAGAATGGGTAAAAGAAAAAATATTGCCAAAACTTTTCCCTTCAAAACCAGATAATCATCTTCTTTATGTAGCGACTTGGGAAGGATATCTTGCTAATAATCTTTATGGCGAAATGTTTTTTGATGAGAAAATACAATTATTATACAAACAAGGTATTAATCTGAAAGAAACAGAATACCCTGACCAGAAACACACCAAAGACTTAGACGAAGGCATCGCAGTTCATTTTGCCCTTGCCTTTATGGCTTTTTCTGACAAATTTAATTTTGAACACCCCCTTTTTAATAAGTTTTGGACGGATGGTAATCCCAAACAACATTCTAATTTTGTAAGTTTTATCGGGCGTTCGTTAATATCAGGTAGCAACCAAGCATTGAATAGTTTATTACAGGAAAAACCGGAAGTTAAAGAATTAGTGAAGAACTTTTGGGATTGGTTACTTAAAAACTATAAAGACTCTCAACCCTTTGTTGAAATGGGTTTCTGGATGAGTCTAGAAAAAGATATTTTTGAACCAAAATGGCTTGCAGAACACACAAAGAAAACGCTTCGAAAAACTAAAGGATTGCTTGATTGGGAATATGGTCTTATGAAATCAATTGAACAGTTAGCAAAAGATGCTCCGGGAGATACTCTTGAAATTCTGCGGCTATATTTTCTTGAAGGAGGGGTGAGGGGTAATAATAAGCGTATTTTTTCTCACATAGACAAAGAGGCTTACAGTGCTTTCGGAATTCTTTATAACAATCCTGCCACAAAGATCGGTATATATACTCTTATAGACGATCTTATCCGCGAAGGCGGAAGTGTTTTCTGGAATTTAAAAGGTATTTTAGATGAAAAATAAATCCACTAATTGTCAAAAAGCACAAAACAAAAATGACAAAATATATTTAGAAAAATTGGGCGGACTATTGGTTAATATATCTTCGCTTGAATTTTTGTTAAGAGTTTGTTTATTAAGGCATGAAGGTAAAGAGCAAGGAAAATTCGCTTTAAATAAAGTAAAAGTTGGTGAACGGGTTGAGAAAAATTCTTTTACAGGAAGAGATACCTTGGGAACTGTTATTGAAAAGTTTAACAGGATTTTTAAAAATCAACATGGAGTTAACAAACTTCAAAACTTAAACAAAATAAGAAACGTGATTACGCATAGTCGTATTTTTCCCGACAATCCAAACACCCCCTTAATAATGATAAAGTTTAATAGTTCTATGAATCGCAGGTTTGTTGATGTGGAAGCAATACAAGAATTAAACGAAAAATGGTTAAACGAAGCACTTAAACTTGTGCGTTTAGAAATAAAGCGATTGAGTGATTTTTATGAAAATTTAGGAAAATAAATTTATGAGCAGAAAAAAGAAGAAATTTTACGCTTATTTGGTGGACGGAGTGAGCGGGGTAGCTGATAGCTGGTTTGATTGTGATAAAATTGTTTCCAGAGTACCCAATGCTAGATTCAAGGGTTT
>Ga0066639_10004448_pt1 | contig 11937 bp, 12 predicted proteins | sample CryGeyCG2114_010_2_FD_59504 | JGI IMG/M metagenome (GOLD analysis project Ga0066639, IMG submission 59504) | Groundwater microbial communities from aquifer - Crystal Geyser CG10_big_fil_rev_8/21/14_0.10 | ecosystem: Environmental > Aquatic > Deep subsurface > Groundwater | place: USA: Utah... | reverse complement strand
ATCTATTTCTTTGGCCGGGATATTGAATGAAAAGTTTATTTTAACTATTAAGCCAAGCGATAAGATTATTCCTTTTACAGAAACAAATCTTGAAAATAAATTCTGGTTTTTTCACAACGATCCACAAAATCTTATCAATGAAAAGTTTAAGTCTCCGCCAGAACTTTTTGTCCACGTTAATTTTTGGTTTAATATTTATGTTTTGTTTAATAGCGACATGATCGTGATTCATGACAAGGAAGATTTATCTCTTATTTATGATATTATAGATTTTTCTAAATTAAGCCAAAGTGAGCTTAAACAATTCACTCGACTTGCCTTAAAAAACCAATTTATAAGTGATCAATTGAAAATTTATCGAGATGGACTTCGAAGATATAACCACAAAATACGCCCACGAAATCTTATTGAATCTAAGATACATAGTGTTTTGGAAAAGAGATTTGGTAAGTCTTCACGAAAAATTAGAAATAAATTCTTAAGCCAAAATATTCGCGCGCAAACAGGACAAAATGATTTTATTACCATCGGTCTTGAAAAAATTGGTCCATTTATTCCTTTAATTTTTAAAATGAGTGACCAATTGGGTGTGCCTAAAGATGTTGTTACACTTAGTCTACTTGAATCCAGTTTTAATCATCTGGCCGTTAGCAAAGTAGGCGCTACTGGCCCATGGCAGATTATGCAAGAAACTGGTGCTCATTTTCTTAAGATTGACGATATGCTTGACCATCGATTAAATCCCATTCTGTCAACTTTGGGAGCTTTTCATATCCTGCTAGATAATTTCAAAGTTGTAAAAAATTGGCCGCTTAGTATTTTAGCCTACAACATTGGCACTGGACACATTGTGAATGCCAGAAGGAAACTAAAAAAGCGAACCCTTACCTTGCAACAGTTCTTATCATCTTATAAGCACCCAAATATTGGTTTTGCCTCCACAAATTATATTAGTGAATTTTTTGCCCTCAACTATGCATTACAGTACCAAAAAATTATTTTTAACCAAGATTCTCTTCATATTCCTGATGTCAATGATCAGAAGGATATTAACGTTTATTTATCTTTATGTAAGATTATCCCTCGAAAACTTTTTTCTAATCTGCATAAGACTCATCCGAATCTTTCACGTTTCAACCCCCATTTTTTAAAGCCAGGAAGAACTTATCCACGCGGCAGTATTATTGTTTCCGATGCAGTCCTAGAGTCAAAACAGTTCTTGCAATTAACTGTTAATGATCTCGCTTCATTATTTCCAAAGAATATCCATCGTCTTGTTGGTAATCACAGGTGTTCAATTAGATAGGTGTCTTCCGAGCAGTAACTCATTGATCTGTCGATGGTCTTATTTTCATAAGTTACTTTAAAGCCCACAATTCCCTCGTAAGTGCCAAGGATAAAGATTTTCTCTGTCATCTCTGTCATCTCTTTTGATATGACTCCATCGCTATCTAAATAAACTATTTCCAAAGGCATTGCCTCTTTATAGTTTATACCTTCAACATGAAACTCCGTAGCTGCAGAATTAAGGTTTATTTGCACTATGCATTGACGTCCCAATTTATCAATATTGAAGTTTGAGAAAACGGTGCCAATAAATTCTCTGCTTGGTATTTCCAGATAAGAATTGGAAACTGATGAAAATAAGGACTCCCCATTATGGCTTAATTCAAGATAGTCCTTAGTTACGCCCATCGATAATGGGCGTGTATATTCGAAGTGGTTTGTTCCACTTTTGGTAAACTCTACTTGTGTATTATTAAAAAAGTGAATTTGTGATTCTTCTAATGCCAATTCGGCGGGAGAATTTGAGAGTAATCTTTTTTCAAACAGATTAACTTCAACTTCTTCTTCCGATATTATATTGGGGGCAAAATATGTGACTTCGTTACGGATAACGTGCCCGACAGCTTCTGATTTTTTAGTCTGACTGCCTATTTTTCTATACAGACGAATAAGTGTATTTCCAGGAGAAACGTTACTAAATAAGATGTAGCCTGGTTTTTCTTTCACTGTATTAAACTTGTCACTAAGTAATATCTTTTTTGAGTATTTACCATCTATATCTATCTCATCACCTTTATTAGGAATTTTAACTAGCAGAAAGCCACCTAGTTCATTTAACTCTTGTTTACCAATGATTTTTATTAATTCTTCGGCAGTAAAAAAGGGAACAAGAACTTTGGTATTTTCACCCTTGAACGTCGAACTCCACACATTGGTTGCAACAAAGTCTTTTTTCTCCATTTTACCAAAATGTGTATTCAATTCGCTGTTTTGCAAATATTTAATTGTGACAATTCCACTTTCATCATAAAAATATTCGTTGCTCGAAAACAATTCTGTATATTCGTAATTTTGAACTGGCTTACTATCAGAAGGGCTTATGGCCATCAAGAGAAGACGAACAATCTCAGGTTCATTACTTGAAACAAATCCAGAAGGGGCAGTGCTTGTATCTGCTCTTGTTTGAGGCATGGCCTGTGTAGGCTTTTGAATTTCCCGCTTGATAACAGAATTAACGGCACGCGAGACATTACCGGCGCCATGCATAGGATTTTCATTCCCATAGGAAAAGAATACAAAGTCCTCATTGCTTTCATTAATTGCAGGTTGTGCGGCCTTCGGTTTAATAGGAGCCGCTGCCATCATTTCAACTCTATCAATTTGAGTATCAATTTGGGTTGCAACCGTTTCATTCACATATTTTTTGGATAACGATAGCAAGTATTGGCCAATTGTTTCACCTTTAAACATAAAGCTATCGTAATACTCAACCCATCGAGGTACTTCGGGCAGAGTTATTCTTATCGGCCCAAGAACAATCAGTTCACCATTCTTTAAAATATATTGCTTCGCTAGCTCTAATAGTTCTTCATCTTTCCTTACTCTGCTTGGGCTCGATATTTTCAAGACTGCAAGATTGTTGTGCTTTTTCTTTTTAATTCTTTTATTTTTGAATACATGTGGCCCTGCACTTGGCGATTGGAAGTTATAGTTATCATCAATTTTAAAAAGTTGTAGATTTGGTACCGGTACATCGACAACAGTTGTCAGATTTGAATATATTTTTGTTGTCCAATTGATAGAGACAATTAGACAAGCGCTTAAAACTAAAAAGATAAATTTTTTTAAATTGACCATAAGTATGAGATTTATTCTCACCTAGATGGCCATTTGGCACAACTGAAAAGGAAGTTTTTGCCTTCCTTTTCAATATAGCTGACAGTTATAGTTTGTTACATTGCTTGGCTAGTTGAATTCTAATCTGTGCACGTTCGACTTTTCTTCTAAATTTTTCAACTTCATCACCAATTAAGGTTCCCGAGGCTAATTTAGCCTGGGCATTTTCCAAAGCTGTTTGCGCACGCTCAGCACTGATCTCAGAATACTCTTCTGAAACATTACTCAAAATTGTTACTTTGTTATTGAGCACCTTGCAAATACCAGTGGTAATTGAAAAATGCCTGTCTGGATCATCTGCACTTCCAAATACTGTCAATGCACCTGTATCAAGCTTAGCAATAATATGAGTATGCTCTGGAAGTACATTTATCTGACCACGAATGGTTGGAATCAGCAGACTTTCAGCAGGTATCCCTTTTGCCAAAACCCTGTTCGGAGTCAAAATATCAACTTCAAAGTAATTCATGGGCTAGTTACCTCTTAAAGTCTTGGCCTTTTCACGGACCATATCTAAATTTCCAACCAGGTAAAATGCCTGCTCGGGAAGATCGTCTACCTCACCATTCAAAATTGATTTGAATGAAGCGATGGTCTCTTCAATTTTAACAAATTGTCCCTTAATACCAGTAAACTGCTCCGCCACAAAAAATGGTTGGCTCAAAAATTTCTGAACTTTTCTTGCCCTGTAAACAATAAGCTTATCTTGTTCAGACAATTCATCCATACCTAAAATAGCAATAATGTCCTGCAGTTCTTTGTACCTCTGGAGCAATTGCTGAACTGCTCTAGCTGTACCATAGTGTTCTGCTCCTAAAATTTCAGGAGTCAAAATTGACGATGATGATGAAAGTGGATCAACGGCAGGGTAAATGCCAAGCTCCGCAATTTGTCGAGAAAGCTCGGTCGTTGCATCCAAGTGAGCAAAGGTCGTAGCAGGAGCTGGATCGGTATAGTCGTCAGCTGGAACATAAACTGCTTGAATAGAAGTAATAGATCCATCTTTTGTAGATGTAATTCGCTCTTGCATGGTACCCATCTCGGTACCAAGCGTGGGCTGATAACCAACAGCTGAAGGAATACGACCAAGAAGAGCTGAAACTTCTGAACCTGCTTGAGTAAATCTAAAAATATTATCCACAAAGAAAAGAACATCTTGTTTTTCTTCATCTCTGAAGTACTCAGCCAAAGAAAGACCTGTTAGAGCAACTCTTGCACGCGCTCCTGGTGGCTCATTCATTTGACCGTAAACCAAGGCCGTTTTATCAATAACGCCTGATTCTTTCATTTCATGATAAAGATCGTTCCCTTCTCTGGTTCTTTCTCCAACGCCGGCGAAAACAGAAAAGCCGCCATGTTGAGTCGCAATATTGTTAATAAGCTCCATGATCAATACGGTTTTTCCAACCCCAGCGCCACCGAACAGACCAATTTTTCCACCTCTTCTATAGGGCGCTAATAAATCAATAACTTTAATCCCTGTGTAAAAAGGCTCAAGCTTTGTTGACTGATTTTCAAATGTAGGAGGGGCACGGTGAATATCATAAGTTTTTTTGGCGTTAATCGGTCCTACTTCGTCAACTGGCTCACCGATTACATTGATAATACGACCAAGACATTCTTTTCCAACTGGGGCTTGAATAGGCTTGCCGGTATCTTTAACTGGCAATCCTCTAGATAGACCCTCTGTTGTGTCCATAGAAATACATCTCACCATGTTATCACCAAGGTGGGCAGCTACTTCAACAACTAAGTTCCATTCTTTATCTGAAATAACCTTATTGGTTAACCTAAGAGCATTATTGATCGACGGCAATTTTCCAGACGTAAACTCGACGTCAACAACTGGCCCCAATACTTGTCGCAAAACGCCCATCTTTTCGGATGACATGATTTAACTCCTTAACCTTTCAATGACTCAGCACCGGAAACAACCTCAATTAGTTCAGTTGTAATAGATGCTTGTCTTAGTTTATTTGCTTTTAATGTAAGTGTTCTAATTGCGTCTTTACAGTTTCTGACTGCGCTATCCATGGCGCTCATTCGCGAGCCGTGCTCGGCTGCGGTAGCATCAAGAATACATGTATAAATCGTACTGCGATATGTCTCTGGAATCAGAACATCTAGAATCTGATCCGGAGCTGGTTCATATTTAAAATCAAATGGGTACTTAGTTTTTAATAATTCGCGTTCTTCTACTTCAAGTGCCATGGGCAGAAGTTGCTTAATAGTAGGAGTAAAGCTTATGGCAGATTCAAAAATATTGTAAGCGACGTATACTTTGCTATACTCGCCAGTGCTAAATAAAGTTCCTAATTCGTCAGCAATTTCTTGTATCTCCAAGAAGCTAGCATCTGCCTTTTTAAAGGTGTAGTGCTTTCCAATATTCACTTCCTTTTTTAAAACGTCTTTAGCTTTCTTTCCTATAAAATAGACTTTGAAATCAAGTTCAGATTCTTTGAAAAAATTTCTTACTTTTTTTATAATTTGAGAATTGTATCCACCACACAAGCCCTTTTCACCACTAATGACCAAAATTGCTGCCTTATTCCCATCCTGAGTTTTAAAATAATTGTGACTGTAGTCAGTAAGAAGTGCACTAACTATTTTAATCGTAGATTCGAGCTCCTCAGTATAGGGCCGTGAGCTGACGATGGCATGTTGTGCCCGCGCCAGCTTCGCCGCTGACACTAGTTTCATCGCCTGAGTAATTTTCAAAGTACTCTTGGTGCTTTTAATTTTCTTTTTAAGGTCTTTAATATTGGCCATAGAACAACCTATTCATATTTTTGAGTTGATAAGAAGCTTCTAACGACTTCCATCAACTTAGCTTCAATCTCACCTGTAATTTCTTTCTTGCTACGCAACTCTTCAAGCAAACCTGAGTGCTTGCCATAGAAATGTTCAAGAATATCTTTTTCTGCCTTGCGTACAGCGCTGGTTGGAACTTTATCTAGCAATCCCTTGATGGCTGCAAAGATAACAATGACTTGATCAATAACATCCATAGGTTTGTATTGCTCCTGCTTTAAAAGCTCTACAAGACGAGCTCCTCTATCCAGCTGCCTTTGTGTCGACTCATCAAGGTCACTACCGAATGCAGCAAACGCAGCGAGTTCACGATATTGAGCTAGATCCAACCGGAGTGTACCAGCAACCTTTTTCATGGCCTTGATTTGCGCTGATCCACCAACCCGTGAAACCGATAAACCTACGTTAACAGCCGGTCTAACACCTGAGTTAAATAAATCTGCTTCCAAAAAGATCTGGCCGTCAGTAATTGAAATAACGTTAGTAGGAATATAAGCAGAGACGTCGCCTTCTTGAGTTTCAATAACTGGAAGAGCGGTAAGCGAGCCTGCCCCTAGAGCATCAGAAAGTTTGGCAGCTCTTTCTAGAAGTCTTGAGTGTAAATAAAATACGTCTCCAGGAAAAGCTTCACGTCCAGGCGGCCTTCTTAGAAGGAGTGACATTTGACGATAAGCCTGCGCTTGCTTAGTTAAATCGTCATAAATGATTACAGCATGCTTACCACTATCTCGGTAATATTCACCCATGGTGCAGCCTGTATAAGGAGCAATAAATTGAAGTGGCGCAGTATTGGATGCAGTGGCAGAAACAATCGTCGTGTACTCAAGAGCACCTGCTTCTTTAAGTTTTTGCTGAATCAAGCGTACAGTTGACTGTTTTTGCCCAATGGCTACATAAATACAAATAACACCCTTACCTTTTTGGTTGATGATTGTATCAATTGCAATTGCTGTTTTCCCAGTTTTTCTGTCTCCGATAATTAACTCACGCTGACCTCGACCAATGGGAATCATCGAATCAATGGCCTTAATCCCTGTCTGCAAAGATTCATGTACTGACTTTCTTGCAATAATACCCGGTGCTTTAATTTCTACTTGCCGAGTTGTACTAGATTTTATCTCGCCGAGACCATCGATGGGCTCGCCAAGGGCATTAACTGTTCTTCCAAGTAATGCGTCTCCCACGGGAACTTCAACAATTGTTTCTGTCCGCTTAACTGTAGAGCCTTCTCTAATGGTAAAATCTTCACCTAGTACGGCGACACCAACATTATTGGTCTCAAGATTTAAAACCATTCCTTTCGTGCCACTTTCAAATGCCACGAGCTCTCCCGCCATAACATTCTTTAAACCGAAAACCCTGGCGATACCATCTCCGTAAGTAAGAACTGTTCCCACTTCGTCCACAGTTAAACGGGTTTGAAAGTTTGAGACTCTTTCTTTGATAATTGATGTGATTTCTTCAGGATTCAGAGACATTTTTTACCTCGTGACATTTGTTAAGCATTAAGTATGTAGTCTTTTAGATTATTTAACTGATTATCTAACGTAGCATCAAGCTGTAGATCTTCAACAGTAACTCGGTACCCTGCTGTAATCTCGTTGTTTTGTAAATAGCTCAAAATTGGCATATGGCCTAATTTTTCTTGTAAAAAAACTTTTATCTTAGCTAGAAACGCTTCAGATGCCTGATCATTCGCACCTTCAATCGTTCCTCTTAAAAAACCCTTCTTGTGATCATCAAGAACAATCACATCCTTAAAGATTTCAGGAAGTGTATTTATCCTTCCTTCTCCAATTAAAAAGAGGACAAAACTTTGAACAAATTGAGAGAAATTTTGTTTTTTAAAAATTTCCTTAGTTACTTCAAGCTTTTCAACAACAGTGAAAACCTCAAGAAAAAGAAGGTTCTCGAGATCATTTGACGCATTAATTATTTCTGTAAGATCCGTTAGCTCTTTTGCAACATCAATATTGTTCTCGTGACCAAGTTCATAAATGGCTTTTGCGTATACTTTTGAAGAATTGTCTTTACTCATTGATCACCAGATTATTGCATATTTTTTAATAAATTATCTTCAATTTTATTCTTGTGTGCCTTATTACTTGCAACAAGTTCCTTGGTCGTTACAAGAACAGATTCAAGTATCTCTGTCCTCGCTTCAAGGAGTAACTTTTGCTTATCGTTCTCAAGTCTATCCTTACATTCTTTTTCTATTCTTAGCTTTGTCTCGGCTAGATTCTTATCCATGTCTTTTTCAAATGTTGTTACAGTCTCTTTCGCCTCATCAAGAATGCTCTTTGAATTTGCCTGCAGGTTGTCCATTTTCTGTTTAAAATTGTCATACTTTGCTTGAGCTGATTTATCTTTTTCTTCCGCGTGAGAAAATAACTGTTGCACAGCTTCCGCATTATTTGTGAATGACTTTGATAAAGGTTTTCGCAATTTCCAAACTGCCAAAATGAGTAAAATGGAAAAATTAACAAATGGCCAAAACAGATCAGACGCTGACACCTGATGTTTCGCTTCTTCGCCATGGCCAGAAGCCAAAACTAGAATCGGCATACTTAGTACTATAAAAAATAAAACTCTCTTCATTTAAAACTCAACTTTTAGCTTAATACTTTAATCACATCATTTGCCAGATCTTCAACCTGTGATTTCATTTCCACTTTTTTTGTTTTAAGGCCTTGTGCAAATTTTTCTACTTCTAGATCGATTTTCCCATTGTTCTCATTTTCAAAAAATCTTTGCTTAGTTTTGAACTGCTGAACAATTTCTTCTTTTTTATTTCGCACTAAATCTGAAGCTTCTTGATGAACTTTAGAGATTTTTACTTGATATTCTTCAGCTAGGCGATTGGCATCATTAAATTTTCTATTTGCAACTTCTTCTAACTTTGTGGTTTTTTCCTCTCGCAGCTGAATAACATATAATAACTTGTTAAACAGCAGAGGTTTTAACAGCGCAAAAGTTAAAAAAAAGATTCCAAATTGCCACACGATTGAGCTGTCTGCACCAAGATGTTCGAAAATGGTAAGTACTTGACCCATTGATAGTGTAACCTTTAGTTATTCATTTTTGGCTCAATATCAATAATCTGTCGACTCGTCTTCGTCAAGAAAATCCAATTTAAATTTTATTAATTTTTATCTTTCATCTTTGTTGTTCCGTGAAAAATAACGCCCTCTTCCACAATTAAACTGGGAGTCGCGATTGTTCCCTCGAATCGTGCTGGCTTAATTATTTCAACCCGACTTGATGCTTTGATATTTCCTTTAACGCTACCCGAGATAAGAATCACATTTGCATTAATGTCGGCGTTCACAATGGCGCCTTCTGAAACAATGATGGTGTCATTGGAAAATATTGATCCATTTACAATCCCAGCAATTCTGGCAACTCCGTTAAAGGACAAATTACCCTCAAATTTGCACCCTTCTTCTATAATCGCAGCAATATCACCCTTACTCATTTTTGGCTCATTAGATAGTTGTAAATATCGTTGAATTCAGCTTCGTTTCCAAATGGTAGAGCAACTATCCCTCCACCCTTATTCTTGGCCGTGATTTTAAATTGCAGACCAGTTCTTTTTTCCAAATTATCTTTTAATGAATCTAACTTCACTTGAAATGAATTGTCTTGCTCGGCGTGTCGAGGTTTGCTTTTTGTTTTTTTACTTTGATCCTCAAGTTCCCGCACCGACCAGCCATGAGCGACAGCATCATTGGCAAGCTTGGTAGCTTTTTCGAGATCTTCGACTCCGGCAAGCACTTTGGCATGACCTAAACTCAAAAGATCCTTTTGTAATAATTCCCTCACTGCTCTTGGAAGCTTTAATATTCTCAATAGGTTTGCAACAGAGCTTCGCTCTTTACCAAGACGTTTAGCGACTTCTTCTTGAGTCAAATTAAATTCTGATATTAGCTGATAGTAGGCAAATGCTTCTTCTACGCAATTCAAGTCCATTCTCTGTACATTTTCAAGGATTGCCATGACAACTTTTTCTTTTTCAGTAACACGCTTAAGTATTGCTGGAATCCTGTCTAATCCTGCCAATTTTGCAGCTCTTAGCCTTCTTTCTCCTGCAATAAGCTCAAATCCATTTTCACTTTTAGAAATAATGATTGGCTGAATTATACCATTTTCTTTTATTGAGTTAGCGAGCTCTTGAATTTCTTTTTCTTTGAAAATTCTTCTTGGCTGTTTTGGGTTTGGCTTAATCATTTCAATCGGTATCAAGCTAGGATTAGTGTCTTCCACCTCTTTTGTTTGCTTAATCTGCTCCTTAATAAGTGCTGCAGGAGGTATGATCTCTTTCGGAACTTCTTGTAACAGCGATGCTATACCTTTCCCTAATGCAAGTTTTTTTGCCATTTTATTTTCCTCATTTAAACTGATGTTTGATTATCAAATAAGTCGAGATTGCTTTCACTTTTTGTTAGTTTGGTTCTTTGCTTAATCAGTAATTCTTTTGCCAAGCTTAGATAGGCCTCGCTTCCTTTGGACTCAATATCGTAAAGAATTATTGGTTTTCCAAAGCTAGGACACTCCGATAGTTTGATATTACGAGGAATAATTGTATCAAAGACTTTTCCTGCAAAATGTTTTTGTATTTCACTGACAACTTGTTTGTGTAAATTCGCGCGTGAATCAAACATTGTTAATAAAATGCCTTCCATCTCCAAGTTTGGATTCAACGACGAACGAATGAGTCTTACTGTATTTAATAGTTGTGCCAGACCTTCCATGGCAAAGTACTCAGTTTGCAATGGGACCATAAATGAATCGGCGGCATTAAGTGCATTAACGGTTAAAAGCCCTAGAGAGGGAGGGCAATCGAGCAAAATAAAATCATAATTATCTCTTACCTCTAAAAGTGCATTTTTAAGTTTTGCTTCACGGGCAAATTCACTTACAAGCTCAATCTCAGCACCGATTAAATTATTGTCAGATGGTGCAATGTCCAGATATGGCAGCTCAGTCTTATATATTGCTTGTGAAAACGGAATCTCACCTATAAGTGCCTGATAAATATTTCTTTCAGCGAAATTTTTAGCCTGTAGGCCAAGACCAACACTCGCGTTTCCTTGTGGATCAAGGTCTAATAACAGAGTCTTTTTCTCGGCTACCGCCAGACATGATGCCAGATTTATTGACGTTGTCGTCTTGCCAACACCGCCCTTTTGATTAACAAGAGCAATAATTTTAGACATTTAGGTTCCTTTTTTTATAAAGAATTACCTACTACTCTAAATTTAAGCTTGAAACTTTGACAAGGCTTTTAACGATTTTTTTTGAGGCCGTTCCACGTGGAACATTACTATAAAGCAAAATTCTTCTTTGATTTTCACCAAGCTGCAAAGAAAAGTCCTCTAAAAGCTTCCAGCCTGGCACATGTTCAAAACCCTGCTCTTCTGTTGCTAAACTAGGACCCTTGTAGAAGACAACATAAGCTTGATTCTTTGCGTTTATATTTATCAGTTTAAGCATGTCTTTTATTTTACCTACGGCCTTGAATGTTATTAAGCTATCTCGATCAATTTCTATTTCCTCTATTCTATTATGAAAGACCTTGAGGTTATTAAGACCAAGCAATTTTGCTATTTCACTCACAGCCACAACTTTTTTTGCGCGTGAGTCAAAGCCAATAATTTTCTTATTTGGAAATTTTTTACTTAAAGGCAGCGCCGGGAATCCACCTCCAAAACCTACATCAATCATTTGCAATTTTTCGGCGAGAGCGATGACTTGGACTGATTCCTCAAATGGGATCAGAGAGTCTTGTATTTGCTTTAGATAAAATTCTTCCTCATCAAGAATTCGAGTCAGATTTAATCCTTGGTAAGATCCTTTGATGAGATCTAAATATTTTTTTGCCAGCTCTTTCATTACGTAATACTCGCAACAAAGCTTAAAGTGGCGGGTCTAATACCATCGATG
>Ga0066639_10004447_pt1 | contig 11937 bp, 16 predicted proteins | sample CryGeyCG2114_010_2_FD_59504 | JGI IMG/M metagenome (GOLD analysis project Ga0066639, IMG submission 59504) | Groundwater microbial communities from aquifer - Crystal Geyser CG10_big_fil_rev_8/21/14_0.10 | ecosystem: Environmental > Aquatic > Deep subsurface > Groundwater | place: USA: Utah... | reverse complement strand
GTCTACCAAGTAGTACTCTTTTTGGTTTTGGTTTTTTCGAGCTGATAATCCCGGTACGAATAAGTCGAGCATTATCTGTTTCACCGTCTATCTGAATATCAAAAACAGATAAACGTGAAGCAGAATTTCGTTGAATTCCAGGGAGTTGCAAGTATAGAGAACTATCATTACCGATAAATTCTCCTTCAATAAAAGACTCTCCTCCTAATACTAATTCACCCTCATAAGGAACCTCCACTTCCTTATGATCTTTCTCCGCTCTCTCAATCTCCTCCTGACTAAGCGCGCCTTCTCGATGAGGAAACTCATCAGCAGGAAAAAGTCTTTGCTTATATCTCGCCAATCTGTCCCCTCCCAGAGCCACAGCTGCTGTCCCATCCACTGCTAATACTCCTCCCAACACAGCAACACGCTTTGCCCCCTCGAGAACCTGCCGCCTGGACACTGGCTGTTCCATTGCACTTCTAAACTGATCAGAAAAAGTAGGATTTCTTAATACTCGCTCACTCATGGTTTGCTATATTGAGTATAGCAGATTTATTCAAGAGAGAGCTTGACGGCAAGCTGATCAGCACGATTATTATTAACGTTATCTGAATGTCCTAACACTTTTTGGTACTTAATTTCTAAGTTATTTTTGGTCACTACGTCATGAATTTTTTGAAAGATATCTCTATTTTCTTTGACTTTCTCCGGATGTTTAATCACCCCGTGGAGCGTAATTTGACTATCGGTATGGATACGTATTTGTTTGTAGCCTTTCGAGGCTGCCCAAAAAAGCGCATGGTAAATGGCTAAGGCTTCGCCCCTATTATTGGTTTGTTTACCATCGACAAGGCCGCCGTCCTCATAGTCTCCCGAGACAAATGCCCAGGCTGCTTTGGCATTGGGTCTGCCATTATTTGAACAGGCTCCATCAGTCCAAATTTCAACTTCAACTGGCTTAGCGATTAGAGTTTGATGAGAAGAAAAAAGATCGGAGTTTTGATTTATCACTTTAAACTGCTCATCATGATAAATCGTATGGCAGTGAGGGCAAAAAAAGTAGCTAGTAAAGTAGTATAACTTGGTTAATTGTTGAGCTGTGCGTTTGCTATCTTTTATTACAAGCTTAGTTCCACATTTTCTACAAACTTTCATAAACCTGTTATACCAACAATATCTCAATTTAACAAGGAATAGAAGAGCTAGAAAACAAGTGCACTGTCCTTTACCTGAGGTTTTACAGTATCCCCCGGTTTAACTGAACCTTCAATAATCCGAAGGGCTATCTCATCAACTAATTTTTCCTCAATCAAGCGCTTCAAAGGCCTGGCACCAAAAACGACGTCAAAACCTTCCTCAGCAAAATAGGAAACTAAATCATCGGTGATCTCAAGATTAATCTCATTCTCATTCATCCTCAGTTTCACCCTCTCAAGCTGCGACCTGGCAATTGCTAAGAGTTCTTTAGCGCCAAGTGAATTATAAATAACAACTGAATCTAGTCTATTAAGAAACTCTTGTTTAAAAAAACTATGCAGTACTTCCCAGACTTTCTTTTGTACCTCCTCTTTTTTCTCTCCCGCGTTCTCCCTTATAACCTCACCAGCTAAGTTACTTGTCATGATGATAATCGTATTTTTAAAGTCAACAACTGTTCCTTTACTATCTGTAAGTCTCCCATCATCTAAGATCTGGAGAAAGGTGTTAAAAATCTGTGGATGCGCTTTCTCAATTTCATCAAACAAAACAACAGAGTATGGTCGCCTCCTCACAGCCTCTGTTAATTGTCCACCCTCCTCATAACCAACATAGCCGGGAGGAGCACCAATCAGACGAGCGATACTATGCGGTTCCTGATACTCACTCATATCAATTCTGGTAATCGCCTGCGAATCACTAAACAGGATTTGGGCTAAGGCTTTGGCTGTCTCGGTTTTCCCAACCCCGGTTGGACCTAAGAATAAAAACGAACCAATCGGACGATTCTTCTCTCCAAGTCCTGAACGCGACCTACGAATTGCTCTGGCAACTACACGCACCGCATCAAGCTGTCCAACCACCATTGTTTGCAGCTCTTCCTCCAAATTGACCAGGCGTTCAGCCTCCGTTGAAAGGATCCTGTTGGCCGGAATGCCTGTCCATCGGCCAACGACCTTGGCGATATCCTCCTCGTCTACTTCTTCGCGTAAAACCCGTTCCTCCTCAGGAATCGTCGTCCATTCCTCAGCCAGATCTTTAAGATGTTTCTCAAGTTCTGGCAGTTTACCAAACTTAATCTCAGCGGCTTTTTGCAGATCAACTTCCCGTTCTGACTTTTCCAGTTCTATCCGCAGTGCATCAATCCTGGCTCTCATCTCCTGTATCTTTTTAATAATTACCTTTTGTTCTTCCCAGCGTTTCTCAAGAAGTGTAGCTTGGCCTTTTAGCGTTGCTAACTCTTTTTCAGCTTGCACTTTTCTATTCTTCGCAACCTCAGTTTTTTCTTTCTTGAGAGCTGCTAACTCAATTTCCAGCTGAGTGATCTTGCGTTTTAACATATCTAATTCTGCAGGCATACTTTCGGTTTCAATTTTAATTGCCGCTGCTGCCTCGTCAATTAAATCAATTGCCTTATCCGGTAAGAAACGTTGGGGGATATACTGACTAGACAGTCTGACGGCTTTGATAATCGCGTCATCGGTGATACGAATCCCATGGTGCAGTTCATACTTCTCTTTGATGCCACGTAAGATTGAGATTGTATCCTCACTAGTTGGTTCATCAACGGTTACCGGCTGAAAACGTCGAGCTAACGCCGGGTCTTTTTCAATATATTTGCGATACTCGCCAACTGTGGTTGCCCCAATCATCCGGAGTGTACCTCTGGCAAGGGACGGTTTGAGGATATTAGCAGCATCCACTGAGCCAACGCTTGCTCCACCGCCAACTAAGGTGTGCAGTTCATCAATAAAGATGACATACTTCCCTTCACTTTCTTCAACCGCTTTAATAACTCCCTTCAAGCGCTCTTCAAATTCTCCACGAAACTTTGCTCCGGCTAACAGCTGGGCAAAATCTAAAACAATAAGCTCTTTGTTTTTAAGAGTGGTCGGCACATCGCCATTGACTATCTTTTGGGCTAACCCTTCAACAATGGCTGTCTTACCTACACCCGGATCGCCAATCAGTATAGGGTTATTCTTGGTTCTACGGGAGAGTATCTCCATCACTCGCCTGATCTCACTCTCGCGACCAATCACGGGATCAATTTTGTTTTGTGTAGCTGCGTCAGTGAGGCTAAGGGTAAATTTTTGCAGAGCATCTTGAGGAGAAATAGGCTTGAGAAGCTCGTGCAGATTATCGCCATTCATGGCTAAAGTATACTACAAAGTTAGCACTAATGTCAAGAGAGTGCTAACATAGTAATCACGAAAACAATCCCTCCTGAAGAAGGACTGTCTTCTGTCACAAAGACTCATTCTTACTTATAAAGAAATGTCCTCGCGATACCAATAACGATAACTGATCCTAAGATAGCCACTAAGATACTATACAGGTTAAAGCCTGTAACACCAGTCGCTCCAAAGAGATTCATCGCAAAGCCTCCGACAAACGCACCGATAATTCCAAGAACAATATTCAACAGCGCACCTTGTTCTGCATCAGTACGCATAATCTTTGAGGCGAACCAGCCTGCGAGTGCTCCAACGATAAGCCAAGATAGTAACTCCACTTTCAATCACCCCCCCTCCTTGTATCAATCAAGCATAGCCTAGAGGTGTCAAAAACTCATCAAGAGACTGTAAGAATCACTTAAGAAGAGCTGGACTTCTGGAGAGTAAGGAGCGAGAGTGCGCCATACAGGCCACTCTCAGTAAGGGAGGCGGAAACAATGGGAGGAAGCTGGGGATAGATTTGGCACCACTCCTCAAGCATGCGTTGTACTCGCTTAAGGTCAATTTTCCCCATCAGCGAACCTCCTAGGACAACAATATCGGGCGACCAAAACACCATCACATTATTGAGTCCCAGTGCTAAATAATAGCCGACCTCATCCCAGACCTTCTGATCCATAATTTCCTCAGGTTTTTTGCCCAGTCGCCTCTGGAGAGACGCTCCCCCAATAAATGCTTCTAAATGACCCTTACGTTTGCAACCAAAGCAGGTTGGACCGTTTGGATCTATGATCTGATGGCCTGGCTCAAAACCTAAGTCATTGCGCTCAATCTTGCCATCAATGATGCGTACGCCGCCAACACCCGTGCTAATAGTGAGAAACACAACAATACTTTTATCTTTCGCTTCGCCAAAATGTGCCTCGCCAAGACCGGCTAAAGCTGCGTCATTCTCTAGAAAGACTGGTGTCCTGAGGAGATGTTCAAGCGTCTGTTTAAGCGGTTTTCGAGTCCAATCAGGTAAGTTTGGCGCATTAAGAAGTTGTGTTTTGGCTTTATCAAGAGGACCGGCAATCCCTCCGGCTATGCCGTCAATTTTTCGTCCTTGCGAGAGTTGAAGAATTGTTTCTTCCAGAAGTCGCACTCCTTCTTCAAAGCTAGGGGGTGTATATAAAACTACCGGCTGTTCTAGACGTTTGCCATCAAGGGAGGTAGTGATACGCATCTTAGTACCACCGATATCAAAAACAATGTGCACAAAAACTAGTATACGAAAAATGAAAGTTTCCTGCCTGACAAACTGATGACAATTACTGTCACCTTGTAAGTACGTTACCCTTTCGCACTTACTTTACAGGAGAAGACAACACAGTCAAGAAAGCGGAGACAAATTTATTCTTTTTTACTTTCTCATTAATATTTGGTAGTTTTATCTCTATTACTTTTTCAGATGTTTGTTTCCTTATTGCCCATGTCTGTGGCAGCGAGATCAGCACTTGTTGTCACCTCCTTTTGTATAAGACCAATCATAAAGGTTCAGCATGTGAACTCACGCAGGAATCGGTAAGGATCAAGAAAGAGAGCTGAGGCATTTGACGTGCTACAATGCAACAAATGAATGAAACAGTTCTTGTCTACAAACCACGAGCCCTTACTCCGTTGCAAACAATCTATCTCTTTAAAATTCAGTTCCCTTCTCTCATAAACGACTTGGGAGCGCAACTGGGATGTGGTGGTGTCGCATATCAAATTAAACGAACAAGACTACTCACCAAAGGTGAAGGCAAAAAGTTTTGTCCCTGCCTGAAGAAAAGTCAGTTTAAGGGTAAAACTACCTTTCTTGCCATGAAAATCAACGAGTTCATAGAGGCGTGGGGTATCAAACTGCACTCGACTATTCTTTACGTCTTTTCCTGCAATTTCCGAACCTAATAAATGGTCATCCAATAAGACAGTCACTTCATCAGTTCCCGTTGCACCAGGGTCGTTGCCCGTCGGAGTCATTACTAAGAATACTTTTCCTGCATAGAAACTTATCTCAAGGGTTGCATTTTTCTCAGGAATTGCGTACTCTGGCTGCATTGTCCAATCGCCACTTAAGGCTAGACTATGCAGCGGGAGATAAGGAGGACGATAAAAATACTGTTTGTCGCCTGAAATATTCTCTTCATTGGCAAAGCGTGCCAGACGAGAGGTTCCTAGATAAGTCTCAGGAGTCAGCAGACCACGGGGTGTTTGTTCTTCACTTGTATTAGGCGAGGTAGTAGAGATCATCGCTCCCTGTTCTTTGAGGAGTTGTTGAATTGCCATTTCCATCTCTTTATATTTTCCTTCACCAAAATGGGTCTTTCTAATAACTCCCTTTGCATCAATCAAATATTTTGCCGGCCAGTACTGATTCGCAAACGCCTCCCACGTTTGGTAATTATTGTCCTGCGCAACCGGATACTTAATACCAAACTGGGCAATGGCAGTCTCAACGTTACGCGTTTCTTTCTCAAAGGCAAACTCGGGCGTATGCACACCAATGACTACAAACCCCTTATCTTTATAGGTGTCATACCACTTAGTTACATAGGGAAGCGTACGAATACAGTTGATACAGGTATAGGTCCAAAAATCTACCAAAACAACTTTTCCTTTCAGCTCTTCTATGCTCAGCTGCTGTTTATTTTCAGGCAGATTAAGCCAGGTGGTTATCCCAACAAACTCCGAGGCTTTCGTTTGTGCATTAAATAGCCCCGACAATTGCGAAGTATCGGCAGCTTTAGGATTCTTCCCCAGCAACTTATCAAGTTCTTGTTTAACCTGTGGTTTATTCTCAAGCTTGAGAATAAAATCTGAGTAAGAAGGAAACGCATCTAATAATTTGGCTTGCAGGACCTTATCATAATTTGTACCAATGGCTATGGCTGTTAACAATAGAATAACCCCAAAGACTTGTTGGATACGTCCGGTGAAACGTGAAACAAGCCGAGTCCGAGCGACTAACTTTTGCCCACCATAAGAAAACAAAAACAAAGGGATACCAATCCCTATAACATAAACGAGGGTCACAAGGATAATGCCTGAATTCACTCTATTGGTTGCAGCTAAGGTGGCTATTGCCGCTAAGATTGGCCCTGCGCACGGAGTCCACACAATACCCAAAGACAGTCCAGTAATAAATCCTCCCCAAAATCCAGGCTTAAGATTGCCTGTCTGTCCTACCCTGCCTGATAACTTACTAACAACAGTTTCTAACAAACGCGCTAGCGGTGGGAAGATCATCATACAGCCCAGAACAATCAGGATAACAACCGCGATGATACGCAGCACATTCGGATCAAAACCAAAAAGAGATACAAGGTAAGAAACTGTCAACGTAAAGAAAGCAAAACTGAGCATGATCCCCAGTGTTATACCCAATGATTTAGCCTTTCCCCCATGAAGCGATGAAGACAAAATAATAGGAAGAAGTGGCCAGATGCAGGGAGCCAGAATGGTAATTAATCCAGAGATGAAGGCAAATAACAGTAATACTTCCATACAATACAACTAGGCTCTTTCACTTAACTACAACTTGCTCGTGAGTGTAGTGATTGTTTTCTCCTTGTCCCACGCCTCAGTTGCTCGGTAAACAACTATGCCATTTTTTAAGACTACTTTTGTATGTTGATAGGGAACTTTAAATCGTTTAGCCAATTCTTTTTCCACTTGGTCTGTTTCACTGTCATTAAAATTCACTCGGAATCCAATAATCTGGTCACTCGTTAAGGCAGTAAACCCAGCCATAACCTCCGGCGCTTCGGCCCGACAGATAGGGCACCAATTAGCATAGAAATTGAGAAGAATAAGTTTTCCTGACTGCACAGCATCAAGATAATCCTGATTGGCAAAATCCAGATAGGGAGCTGTGGTTCCGGCCAGCACTGTACCTTGAAAAAAAGTGCTTCTAGCTTCTTTCTCACTGATCATTGTCTCTGACTGTCCTGATTGAGCTAACTGCCCTGTTAGTAAAACTATTCCTCCCCCCAGGAGAAGAACTGCAACAAGTATGATAATTCGTTTATTCATGATAAAAATTTAGTGTTTAAGTCGACTATAGAGTAATCCAACAAACTTAGCGACCACCATGACAACAAGTGCGATAATAACCCAGATATCTACTCTATGTTCTAGACTTTGGATAATACTTGCTGCCACCAGAACTGCCATACCACCCAGAAAGGCGAACCGATTGGCGATAAAGCGATGTAATACTTCCCGTTCATCTTTCGTATTCTCCCTAAAAATAAAAGCAGCAAAGACAGTAAAAATCACAAGAAGGAGAACAATCAACATAACATGTGTCCCTGTTGGCATCCAAAAGTTCAAAGGATTTAACAGCAGAACAAGCAGGGCTAAGAAAATTGTTGATAACGTCAGTTCAATAATCATAATGAGAATAGCTCTTCAACCGACATCTCTAAAAACTGTGCAATTCGCAAGGCTAATGCCACCGATGGCGTGTAATTACCTTTTTCAATGGCTATGATCGTTTGCCTAGTTACACCTACTGCTTTTGCTAGTTCTTCCTGAGTAATCTGCAGCTTTGTGCGCTCACGATAGACCGAATTTGTAACATATTCTTTCATGTGCCTGCCTTAAATAGGGTATCGTCTTTATAAGCAAATGTCAAGTAAGCTTTACATTTACTACTCATTACTGACTTTTCTTGAGTCAGCATACTCTCATGGCTAAACGGGAAACAATACGGCGTGGTCTTATCTATCGTAAAAAGTAACATCGGAAGAATTAGAAGCGTTGCTCACTCGTAAAGACTGTACGTTGCACAAGCAGAAGCAGTAAGCTTCCGGACAAGACAATAAGAAGCGTTGAGAGATCAGTCCCAGTTGCAGTAGAGCCAAACAAAAGTGTTGCCAGTAGTCCACCCAAAACCGATCCGCTTACGCCAAAGAGGATAGCGCCAATAAGTCCCCCCTTAGCTTCCCGGGCATCCAACAACTGGCCAATTACCCCCAACACCACGCCTAAACTAAGCCAAAAAACAAGTGACATAAAGACAATTAGTATAATGAGAGAACGTGAGAAGACACTGGAAGAATAGGTAAGAGCTAGGCAAGAATATGAGTCCTACTACAACCGAAAGGATGCGCACCTCTGGAGCCCATCCTTCATAGTTGGAAGTATCTGCCTGAAATAAGTTCTATATAGTTATGTTACTGGAATGGAGTAAGAGGACAGCGAAGTTTAAGTAACAATTAGGCAAGAGACCCTCCTCTATGAGATAATACACTCAGTTATGGCAGTCTCTAAGGACTATAGGAAAATAATCTGGACGAATCACGCGTTAGAACGCCTCGATCAGCGTGGCCTCTCCCAAGATCTAGCTTTCCAAGCTTTCTCCTCGCCTGAAAAACAATTCCAAGGGAAAAACCCCGGCACCACCGAGTTTCAAAAACGCTTTGGACAATCCCTAGTTACGGTTATCGCTAAGCAAAATGAAAAGCGTGAATGGGTGATTCTTTCCAATTGGATCGACCCACCTCTTCCTGGAACTGTGGATTACTACAAAAAAGAGGAATATAAGAAATATAAAAAAGCAGGTTTCTGGGGGAAACTATTTCTTACGTTAAAAAAACAGCTGTTCGGTTAAGAGGAGATTACAAACCTTTTTGTTTTAGACAGTCTTGATAGACGTCTTGAATGGGATAGGAAATAACTGCGCTTAATCCTTTATCGTCTTTTTGAAAGCGGGATGAGGCAGCACAACTATTAATTGCATCATTTTTCAGGAAAGTATCAACACGGGTCAATCCTAAATAGAACGCGACAAACGACAGAATCATCCCTAAAAGAATGACAACGATTCGTGGCGAAATATCTTCAACTCGCATCATAGTGGCCTATAGTAGCATACGGTCAAGTAAATGTCAAACGGAGAGGGAAAATAGGCCTAACTGTCTGTCACGATGAGATCAAAAGGGATAGGAGAAACGAACTTGAAGCGTTCATTTGAGGCTGCTTGTACTTGTTTGGTTGCTTCAGCTGACTCAACAATTGGTTGATAATAGCTCAGAGATACATACAATCCCATCCCGAAGATGACTGCTAAGCCGAGCTTAACCATACCCCGATACTACCTCGACCTGGTAAGAAGATAATTAATTGGATGTAACAAATCTGCAAGAAGAAACTTACCCTTTAGGACAGGTAATACTTGCTATTTTCCAGGCAGCCGCTTCTTTGACGAGTGTGACTTGAAATGTTTGACTTACTGTATCAAAAAGTTCAGTCATTCTCACCCGCATTGTCTTATCTGTCTGTTTAGCCTCAGTTACCTGATAGCCACTTGGAGGTTGTTGCGAACAAGTGATCGAATCCACCCCTTCGCTTGCAACTCCGCCTTGTGCTAAGTTCTCCATAAGTTCACTTGATGCATGCGGGTTATGTTCCTGACAGTACCCAGCAACTCTCCCTTCAGCCTCAAGGGGAGGCTGTTTCATGCAGGAATCATAGGCTTGATAGAATTTAAGGGTTATTAGTTTTGCATCGGTTGCATTTTTATCGCTACTCTGAGGCGTTGGGGTGGGAATCACAGCCATCTGGGTGCTATTAGAGCGAACGAAGAGAAAACCGAGAACAAGAATGAGCAAGCCTATGACAAAAACACCTTTCCTCTGCATAAAAATTACTATAGCAGAGAAAGACCTCTTTACACAAAGCGTATAATAGATATATGACAACTGACAAAGCAACACTTGCTGGCGGCTGTTTTTGGTGTACCGAGGCAATCTTTCAACGCCTGAAGGGTGTTGTAAGCGTTGAATCAGGCTATAGCGGCGGTGAGATGGACAATCCCAGCTATGACAAAGTGAGTATGGGAACAACGAATCACGCTGAGGCTATTCAAATCACGTTTGATCCAACAGTTATTGCTTATAAAACGCTCTTAGATGTCTTTTGGAAACTCCATGATCCAACCACCCTTAACCGTCAAGGGGAAGACGTTGGAACCCAATATCGATCAGTGATTTTCTATCATACCCCAGAGCAAAAAAAAATAGCTTTGGAGTCTAAACAGGACTTAGAAAAATCAGGCTATTATTCAGCCCCCATTGTCACTCAAATTGAACCCTTTGAGAAGTTTTTCAAAGCTGAAGACTATCACCAAGCGTATTACGAGATTAACCAAACCAACCCCTACTGTCGAATTGTAATCGATCCTAAAATTCAGAAACTGTATAAAGACTTCAAACCACTCGTAAAGGAAGCCTAACGTAAGCTTTATTTCTTTTTTCTCTCCTGAAAGATAACACAGGCTAGAAAGGTAGTCACAAGCGTTGCAAACCAGGCAATTTGAACATTTTTCAAAAGCAACTGTTCGCGAATCTCGACTTCACGAAGAGATCGTCCAGCTAAGACATAACCCGATGTTCGCCCGCTAAAGTGACGTATTACAGCAGCAATACGGATACCCTGTTTCGGTTCCCAGGTAAATCGATCCTCTTGGTGTTCTTTAGTATAGGCCAAGACACCCGGAGGAACTATTGGTGTCTTCCCATCTAAGTTCCCACTTGAGGAAACAGCTTTCCCATCAGCGTTATAGACAATCACAAAGGGGGCAAGGCTTTTTTCTATATCAGTTGTTGGAAGTTTTGTGATTAGGAACTTATCAACCTGTGTGGAGAGCTGAGCTGCCGTATCCTCTGCTAATTGTATTTGGGGATCATTAGCTGAAAGGCGAAGTGTCTGATGCACTGCCACATACACGAGTCCACAAAGAAAGGTAACCAGAATTGCCAGAGGAATAAACCGTTTTATGCCATCCATACTCTTGGTATAGTATACTTCAAATACGATGTCAACGCTGACAGTTGTACTTATATGTCTCTCATGGGTGATACAATAGGGAGATGCAAGACTATCATCAACTTATAAAAGACGATATCATTATTCAGCCTCATTTGCCCGTTAGGTCTGTCTCTGAACTGCTCACTACTCATAGTGCAGAGTTTGGAGATAAAGAAGCGCTTATCTTCCTTGATGTTGACTCAGGGAAGAAACAAAGCTATACCTATCGTGAACTAATCACTCAGATTAAAATACTCAGTCATTTGTTGACGACAACCTATGCTTTGCGAAAAGGCGATGCGATTGCCCTCCACTTAGGCAACTCACCATTTCTGTTATTCCTGCACTTAGCAGCCTGGACTCAAGGTATCATCACTGTTCCACTAGATTTGAAACGTGACACCAACGAGCGAAAACTATACAAAATTACCTCAACTAATGCCAAACTCATTGCCGGAAGTAAAGATGCAACCGAGAAGTCACTGCAAGAAAAACTGCCAATGATTCCCTTTTTGTATGAAGAAGAACTCCAGAACGTCCAAGTTGAACAGAACCTGACAGACTCTTCCTTGAGAGAAATGGCTTTAGTTCTTTTTACCTCAGGGACAACTGCACAACCAAAAGGGGTCAGTTTAACTGCTGAGAATATTTTTCTTAATGCTGATGGCATTGCCGACTGGTTACAAATAACTGAAAACGATCGCTTCTTTATTGTCTTACCGCTCCATCACATCAATTCAAC
>Ga0066639_10004446_pt1 | contig 11938 bp, 9 predicted proteins | sample CryGeyCG2114_010_2_FD_59504 | JGI IMG/M metagenome (GOLD analysis project Ga0066639, IMG submission 59504) | Groundwater microbial communities from aquifer - Crystal Geyser CG10_big_fil_rev_8/21/14_0.10 | ecosystem: Environmental > Aquatic > Deep subsurface > Groundwater | place: USA: Utah... | reverse complement strand
CAATGCATTAGTTCATATCTGGCTGATTGGGCGAAGAATATGGGAGCTACGTGTGCAATAGATGTAGTGCCAAACGGAGTCAACCGGGTATCAAGTATCAAGTATCAAGTATCAAGTATCAGAAAAGATTTAGGTATTGGTAAAAATAACAAGGTGATTGTAACTGCTTCACGATTAGTTAAAAAAAATGGTATTGGAGATTTGATAAAATCTTTTTCAATATTAAATATTAAATATTCAATATTAAATATTAAATTAGTAATTTGCGGCGATGGCGAGGAGAGAAATAAACTAGAAAATTTAGTTAAAAAATTAAAGATTGAAAACGAAGTGAAGTTTAAGGGATTTGTAGAGCCAAATGAACTGCCGAAATATTATCTGGCGGCCGATGTCTTCTGCCGGCCGAGTTTGACTGAAGGGCTGGGCAATTCGTTCTTAGAAGCAATGGCTCACGGTGTGCCGGTAATAGCCACGCCGGTTGGGGGAATTCCTGATTTTCTAGAGGATGGCAAAACCGGATGGTTCTGTGAAGTTAGAAATCCAGAGAGCATCGCGGAAAAAATAAAATATATTTTAGATGATAAAAATGAAGATGAAGTTGCGCAGGTTGTAAATAGTGCTAAACAGATGGTTTTAGAGAAATATAACTGGGGCGGAATTGCCGAAAAAATGGATAATGTATTTAATAAATTAATAAAATAATAAATTAATTTTATGTCTAAAAGAACAAAAATTATCATCGTAGCATCAATTGTGGTATTGGCAGCCATGTCAAGGCTGGTGGATCATCCTTATAACTTCACCCCAATCGCGGCCATGGCCTTGTTCGCCGGCTGTTATTTAAGGACAAAATGGGGGATTTTACTGCCATTAGCGGCCATGTTAGCCAGTGATTATTTTATCGGCTTTTATGACTGGCAGGTAATGGCGGCGGTATACGCCAGCTTCGCCCTAGTCTTCACTTTAGGCTGGCTGCTGCGGAAATATAAAAATTGGCACAACATAATCTTGGCGTCGTTGGTTTCCTCAGTTATGTTTTTTGTCGTTACCAACCTGGCAGTTTGGGCGTTTTTTAACTGGTACGCCCATACCCGGGAAGGCTTAATTTATTGTTTTACCTTGGCTTTGCCGTTTTTTCGCAACACCTTAGCCGGGGACTTAAGCTATACCGTTTTGTTTTTTGGCGCTTATGAATCGATTTTGCTGTTCGCTGATAAAAAAGTAATAAAAAATAAAATAGCGCATGATCAAAGAAATTTATAGAAAATTAAAGAAATCGGCGCAGAAATATTTGCCCGGCTACTATTTAGTGGATAAATATAAAATATACATAAAATATTTAATGTCCGGCGGCGCGGCCGCCACCACTGATTTTGGCCTGTTGTATATTTTTACCGAAGAGCTGGGACTGTGGTATTTATTTTCGGCGGTTTTCGCTTTTTCCATCGCTTTTTTTGTCAGTTTCTTTTTGCAGAAATTCTGGACTTTCCGCGATACCGACTTAAAAGAGATGCGCAAGCAAATGGGAGTTTATTTAACCGTGGCTTTAATCAATTTGGCGGTTAACTCCGCCGGCATCTTTTTATTGGTGGAAAAATTTGGGATGTGGTATATGCTGGCGCAGGTGATTATGGGATTTTTATTGGCAGTTTCCAGTTTCATAATCTATAATTTTTTTATTTTTTCAGGAGAGTCAAATTCCAATGGAAATAAAGAGGAGAAAAATGGACAAAGAAAAAATGTCTTAATCGCCGCCGGAATTTATCCGCCGGATATCGGCGGGCCGGCGACGTATGTTAGTACATTAGAAGAAGAACTGCCGAAATATGGCTGGCAGATTAAAGTGGTAACATATAGTGATTTTGCAGAAATTCTAAACCCTAAACCCAAAACTCAAAATAATAATAAAATTCAAAATTCAAATGTCCAAATTTATAGAGTTTCGCGCAAACAAAATAAATTATTGAGATATTTTAAATATGCCTGGCAGGTTTATAAATTAATTCCCTGGGCGGATATAGTTTACGCGCAGGGGCCGGTCAGCGAGGGGTATCCGGCGTATTTAGCGTGCAAGTTTCGCCGCCAGCCGTATATATTAAAAGTTGTCGGCGATTACGCGTGGGAACAGATGCAAGTCGGTAGAGACGTGGCACTGCCACGTCTCGGAGCAGAAGTAGAATATTTCATAACCCCGGATGAATTTCAGGATAAAAAGTTTGATAAAAAGACCGAGAGAAAACGCAAAATTCAAATGATAGTGGCAAAAAATGCAGATAGGATTATTGTGCCAAGTAATTATTTAAAGAAGATTGTTACCTGGTGGGGAGTTGATAAAAATAAAATAAACGTAGTCTATAATGCAGTAGAATTTAAAAATGTTGAACCGGTCCGTAAGTCCAGTGATGAAAGATGGTTAATTTCAGTAGCCAGGTTAGTACCGTGGAAAGGTATGAGCGCGTTGATTGATGTTCTTAAAATATTAAATATTAAATATTTAATATTAAATATTATTGGCGAAGGATCAGAGATTGAGAATTTGAAGTCTAAAACGAAAGAGTTAAAATTAGAAAATAAAGTGCAATTTTTGGGCAAGTTGCCGCACAACGAAGCTATGTCTTACGTTAAAGCGGCGGATGTTTTCGTGCTTAATACCGGCTATGAAGGTCTGCCGCACACGGTTTTAGAGGCGATGAATTTGGGCGTTCCGGTTATCACCACTGACGTCTGCGGAAATCCGGAGGTGGTGGAGAACAATAAAACAGGATTATTAGTTGAATATAACAATAAAGAGCAAATTAAAGGGGCGATTTTGAAATTATTAAATGATGGAGAATTGCGCAGTAAGCTCGTGAATAACGCAAAACAGAGCTTGGGTAAATTTGATAAGCAAGAAATGATTAATAAAACTATTGAGGTGTTAATGAGATTCCCGCTTTCGCGGGAATGACAATATTGTATGAAAGTTTTAAATATCAGCTTGGATAAAAAAGTATTAGATAAAAATTCCGTTGTGGCTAAACGGATGATTGAGTATGGAAATTTAGTCGGGCAATATACGATTTTGGTTTTAGCGGATGAAAATAATAAAGTTGAGCTTTCGCCTAAAGTAAAAGTGATCGCCGTTAAAAAAAGCGGAAGAATTTCAAGCTTGTTTAAATTAAAAAAGAAAGCAGAAGAAATTTTGCTAGCTGATAAATATGATATTATCACCGCGCAGGACGCGTATTTTATAGGAAAGTTAGCGGTAAAATTAGCTAAGAGATTTAAATTAGGGCTGGAAGTTCAGGTACATGGTTTTGAAAAACTGAATTTTATCAGAAAGATAACCGCTAAGTATGTTTTAAAAGAAGCTGATGCAGTCCGCGTAGTCAGCCAGAGATTGCGCGCAGAGTTGATTAGTAAATATAATGTGGATGAGAATAAAATTACGGTCGTGCCGATTTTTACAGATTTAAGGTTTAAGATTAAAGATTTAAGAAAGAAAGAAAATGAAAAATTTATTTTTTTAACAGTAGGGAGATTAGTGCCGGTTAAGAATATTGAGATGCAGATTAAAGCAATGGCGGAGGTAGCGAGGAAATATTCGCAGGCAGAATTATGGATTGTCGGCAAAGGCAGCGAATTACGAAGTCTGAAGTCTGAAGTACGAAGATTGAAAATAGAAAATAACATTGAATTTTTAGGTTGGCAGGATAATTTAGAAAAATTTTATGAACAAGCTGACTGTTTTTTGTTGACATCTGACAGCGAGGGCTGGGGAATGGCGGTAGTAGAAGCGGCGCAATTTAGTCTGCCAATTATTATGACTGATGTAGGACTGGCCGGAGAGGTTATAAAAGACGGCGAAAGCGGAATATTAATTCCAGTGGGAGACGAACAGGCACTGGAGCGGGCGATGATAATATTAATAGAAGATGAAAATTTAAGGAAGAAGTTAGGCGAAGGCGCGCGTGAAGCCGTGCAGAAACTGCCTGGCAAAGATGAAACTTTGGAGTTATATAAAAAATCATGGGGGATTGCGGTATTTGAATCCATCTGAGGCGGTTTAAGTCCGCATAGAGAATTCGCATTAAAGGTTCGCATAACTTTATTAATCCGTATAACTTAACTTGAACTATGAAGAAAGCGTTAATCACCGGCATTACCGGCCAGGACGGTTCATATTTGGCCGAGTTGCTGCTTAACAAGGGGTATGAAGTCCACGGGATTGTCAGGCATGTGGCCTTAGAAGAGCCGGAGCACCGGCTTTGGAGGATAAATAGCATTGCCAACCGGGTAATTTTGCATCCGGGTTCAATGGAAAGTTATGGCAGTATTTTTAATATAGTGGAGAAGGTGAAGCCGGATGAATGTTACCATCTGGCGGCCCAAAGCTTCGTGGCGGTTTCTTTTGAGGACGTTTTTTCCACTTTTAATACCAATATTAATGGGACGCTGCATATGCTGGCGGCGTTAAAAGAAAGGGCGCCTCGGTGCAAATTCTATTTTGCCGGATCGAGCGAAATGTTCGGCAAAGCTGAAACCATACCGCAGAACGAAAAAACTTTATTCCATCCCCGTTCGCCTTACGGCATTTCCAAGGCGGCCGGCTTTGAGATCACCCGCAATTACCGCGAAGCCGACGGCATATTCGCCTGCAGCGGAATTTTATTCAACCATGAATCGGAGCGGCGGGGCATTCAGTTTGTTACCCGCAAAATTACCGATGGCGTGGCCAGAATTAAATTGGGAAAGCAGAGCAAATTATTATTGGGAAATTTGGACGCCAAGCGCGATTGGGGCTATGCGCCGGAGTATGTCGAGGCAATGTGGCTGATGCTCCAGCAGGGAAAGCCGGATGATTATGTGATTGCCACTGGCGAGACGCACAGCGTTAAGGAATTCGCGCAAACGGCTTTTAACGCGGCTGGCCTGGACTGGAGGCAGTATGTTGAAGTCGACGAGCGGCTGAAGCGGCCGGCGGAAGTGGACCTTTTAATCGGCGACATCAGCAAGGCCAGGGAAAAATTGAGCTGGCAGCCGAGGATTTCTTTTTGCGAGCTGGTTAAAAAAATGGTGGAGCATGATTTAGAAAGATTAAGTTAAAAAAATGGATAATTCGCCAACTAAAACAAAATTATTATTTATTACCCAAAAGATTAATCAAAACGACGATGATTTAGCTTTTGTAATCCTCTGGATTAAAGAGTTTATAAAACAGGGGATAGAGGTGCAGGTAATTTGCCTGGAAAAAGGCGATTTTGATAATTCCTTCCCTGTTTATTCTTTAGGCAAAGAAGAAGGCAAAGGAAAGATAGCCCGCGTTTTCAGGTTTTGGAAATTGATTTTTTCTTTAAAATATAACCGCGTTTTCGTGCACATGAATCCGGAGTATTTTACCTTGAGCGGCTGGTACTGGCGGTTGCGCCGCGTTCCAATGTATTTATGGTACACGCATTATAAAATGCATATTCATATGAGACTGGCCGGATTTTTTTGCCAGCGGATGTTCGCCGCTACCAAGCAAAGCCTGCCGCAATACGAAGGCAGCCCAAAAAAAATTATTACCGGGCACGGCATTGATTTGAATTTTTGGCTGAAAGACGCAGGCAACGGCGATAATAATAATCCAGCCGAAAATTTACTTACGATTCATCGCCTCTGCCGCTCTAAGCGCCTGGAGCTGGGAATAAAAGCATTAAAATATTTGCCGGAAGATTACCAGCTTGATGTTTATGGACGCGACGTTGAACGGGATTATGCCGATGAAATGCGCGTCTTGGTAAAAAGCGGAAAGTTAGAAAACAGAGTGAATTTTAAAGAGTCGCTGCCTATGCCCGAAGTCAGGAACTTATATAAGAAATATCGGGTAATGGTAAATATGGCCTCGGAAACTATTGATAAAACTATGCTGGAAGGTATGCTATTCGGCGTATACCCCGTTACCACCAAAGGAAATTCCGAAGCGATCGGTCTGCCGATTTCCCTTGAGCATGACGACCCCGAGGAAATCGCGGAATTTATTTTGCAAGGAAAGTGGAAAGAATATAACGTGGAATATTTGCAGAATATCGTTAAAGAGCGGCACAGCTTGTCCGCCCTGATTAGCAAGATGAATAAATATATCAAGGATGGAAAATAGAAAAAACAGAAAAATTGCCATCATCGCCGGAGCGCGCCCTAATTTTATGAAAGTAGCGCCGCTTTGCCATGAACTGAAAAAGCGAAAGCTGAAATATTTTTTAGTTAATACCGGCCAGCACTTCAGTAAAGAAATGGCCGGCGATTTTTTCAGGGAATTTAAAATCAGTCCGGATTATAATTTACAGCCGTCAATCAAATCCGTGGCCAGGCAGATAGCGGATATTAAGTCCGGGCTGGTAAAAATTTTTATAAAAGAGAAGCCAGATTTGGTAATTGTGGTCGGAGACGTTAATTCCACTTTAGCCGGAGCGCAAGTCGCCAGCGAGATGAAAATTAAACTAGCGCATATTGAAGCCGGTTTGCGGTCATTTAATAGTAAGATGCCCGAGGAGCATAATAGGAAAGAAACCGATTCCCTGTCCGATTATTTATTTGTGACCCAGCCGGAAGGAGCCGCTAATTTAAAGAGAGAGGGCATTAATAAGAATGTTTATTTAGTCGGCAACATTATGATAGACACGCTGAAAATATTTTTGCCTAAAATAAAAAAAACAAAAGAAAAATTTTATTTTTGCACTTTGCATCGGGCGGAAAACGTGGATAATAAAAAAGTGTTCGCGGGAATTTTGGATGCTATAGAAGAAATCGCGAAAGATAATAGAATATATTTGCCGCTGCATCCCCGGACGAAAAAAATGGCTGAACAGTTCGGATTTTCCGCTAGATTAAAAAAAGTATTCTTCGTTTTGCCTCCGCTTAACTACCGCCAGTCTTTATATTATCAAAAGAACGCGAAGCTGGTATTGACCGATTCCGGCGGAGTGCAGGAGGAAACCAGCTATTTAGGCGTACCCTGCTTGACGCTGCGCACCGAAACGGAGCGGCCGATAACCGTTAAGTTAGGCACAAATATTATCGGCGGCGTAAGCAAAAAATCAATTTTAGCCGCTTATAAAAGAATAAATTTTAAAAAAAGGAATAAAAAAATTCCTCTTTGGGACGGCGGAACATCCGCCAGAATTGTAAAAATAATAAAAAAAATATGCTGATAAATTGGTTAAAAAAATATTGGCTGGTAATTATAGGGGCAATAATTGTCGGGGGATTTACCGGCCTGCCCAATTTATTGTTTTTACAGCGGATGGGGGATAATTTTCAGGGAGTGTGGCCGCAATTTAACGGCGACTCTTTTTTTTATTTAGCGCGGGCGCATGAGGTTTTTGACGGGCACCCGGAAATGAACCATCAATATTTTTGGGAGCACAAAGAAGACAGGTACTCACAGGCTAATAATTTAGAATATTTAATCGCCGTAACCTCTGACGCGTTTAATATTGATTTACCCACTTTGCAGGTATGGCTGGATTTTACAGCGCCAGTATTAATTTTTCTTTTGACTTTTATTCTTTTATATAAGATAGCTCCTAATAAGTATACCGCAGTTATTTTGCCTCTTATTTTATACACGGCAGTAATTGGAGGCATATCCAAGCCGGTCCATCCACAATTAAGCTTGCCAATATTATTGTTTTTTTTGATCTTTTGGTTTGAATTGGTTAAATTTAAAAAACAAAAGGCGCGAAACGCCGTTTTAGCCGGAGTAATGTTTGGCGTTCTATTTTTAACCTATCATTATCATTGGATGTTTTTGGTTCCACTGACGGGGGTATTTATTTTGATTTTATTGTTAAGTAAAAAATGGCTGGAATTAAAGTACCATATTTTAATGTTAAGCGTGGCGCTGATAGTCGGCATCCCTTATTTTATCCAGTTTTTTCAAGGATCTAAAATGCCTTATTATCAGGAGATGATGGTGAGAATGGGAATGTATTATACGCATATGCCGGAGACCTTTCCCCGCCTCATTGTTGGCCTGGTTTGGCTGTTATTTTTTATATTTTTCGCGAAGCATTTTAAGCTGGAAAACAATCCCAAAGCTCAGGCTATAGCCAGCCTTTTAATTGTTAATGTTTTATTTCCTAACCATCAGCTAATAACCGGAATCGTGCTGCAAAACGCCAACCATTGGTCCTGGATGCCGATTTTGATTTTTTCCATCGCTACCCATTACATAATTAATTTTATTCTAGCGCGCCGGGCGGAGAAAAAATGTCGGAAGATGGATAAAGCGATACTAGCAATAGCTATAATTTTATTAGTTGTTCCGGCCTATAGATTATCCACCTTTAACTTAAAGCCGTTTTTGGAAACCTATTCAATTTGCGAGGCAAAAGATTTTATCCACTACGGCAGTATTTGCGCGGAAGATCTGCAGTATTATAGAAACGTTTTTGATTGGGTAGAAAAATATATCGATTCAGACTCAGTGATTTTAGCCGATGATATATTAATGAATTTTATTCCGGTATACACGCACGCTAATATTTATTATTCCGAGTATGCCCAGTGGTTGCCGAACAGCGACCGGGAAATCACCGAAAGAATTATGTTGTCCAGATTTTTTGACAAAGAATATTTTGCTGACGGCAAATATGGGATAGAAAATAACGAGCGAATTTTATGGATCCAGCCGGGCCAGACAGAATATAACACCCATATAATTTTTGATAAATTCGGTGTTAATTGGAAATTAGATTATAAACCGCAGTATAGTTTGGCTAAAGAGCAGGAGAAAGTTCGGGCGGTTTACGATGAATTGCAAACCGAAGGCTGGAATATCAATCTACTAAAAAAGTACCGGCTGGATTATATTATCTGGGATAGGAACCGCGAGCCGGATTGGAATTTATATAAATATCCGGAACTGATGCGGATTTATGATCAGGATGGAGTGGAAATTTATAAGTTTAAGGAATAGTTTATTTTTATGTCATTCCCGCGAAAGCGGGAATCTAAAAATAGTAGGAGATTCCCGCTTTCGCGGGAATGACAATATATGTGCAGTATTAATGGTTTTAACTTTCAGGATGAAAGTTTAATTAAAAAAATGAACGCGGTTACCAAGCATCGGGGTCCGGACGACTCGGGAGTTTTTATTTCCAAAAAATGGACGCTGGGGCATAACCGGCTGTCTATCATCGACTTAAGCCAAGCCGGACACCAGCCGATGTTTTCAACTGACAAGAAATTCGCCATTATCTATAACGGCGAGATATATAACTGGCGGGAAATCAGAAGCGAATTGGAAAAAAAAGGATATAAATTTATGTCGCAGACCGACACGGAAGTCGCGTTGTGCGCTTACCAAGAGTGGGGGAGCGGGTGCCTGAATAAATTTAACGGCATGTTCGCCCTGGCAATTTTAAACACGGAAACGGAAGAATTGTTTTTAGCCCGGGACCGAATCGGCATTAAGCCCCTTTACTATCATTATAAAAACCGCCAGTTTATTTTTTCCTCGGAAGTAAAGGCGATTTTAGAGCATAAGATAAACGCGGCCTTAAATTCGGATGCTTTAAATTCCTATTTTCGCTTCCTTTATATTCCTTCACCTTTAACCATATGGCAGGATATTTATAAACTGGAACCGGGCCATTACGCCCTGATAAAAAATAACAGCGTCCGGGTGGAAAGATACTGGGAGCTGGCGGAGCGGCCGCTTTTAGGCGACCGGACGGAAATTGAAAACGAAATAAAAAAAATACTGAAGAATTCCGTGCAAATGCGCTTAATGTCCGACCGGCCGGTGGGAGTTTTTTTAAGCGGCGGAATTGACTCCACGATTATTACCGGAATTATGAGCGAGCTGTCCGATAAAGTAAATACTTTTTCCGTTGGCTTTGAGGAGACCGAGGAAGCCGACAAGTACAATAATGATTTTTTGACCGCCCGGCAGACAGCCAAATATTTTAAAACCAACCATCATGAATTCGTCCTGTCCGCCGCGGATATTAAAAACAATTTGGCCAAAGCCATTTACCACCTGGACGAGCCGATTTCAAACCACATCCAGGCCGTGAATCTGCTCTTGGCGCGCTATACCACCGAGCGGGTAAAAGTTACTTTAGGCGGGGACGGGGGAGACGAGCTTTTCGGCGGCTACGAACGTTATTACTACAGTTATTTAATTGACAAATTGCAGCGTTTTCCCCGCGCTTTGCGGCGGAATTTTTTTGCCGAATTGCTTTTTAAGCTGGGCGGGAAGCGCGATCTGTATAAAAAATTGAACAGCGCCCCCGGAATTGAACGCTATCTGTCTTTTTTCGCCCAGAAGGAAAACCTCATCGCTGAATTTTTAACGCCGGCCGCCAATCGGCCTGATTTTCTGCCCGAGTGGTTTAAGCAGAAGCATTTCGCCGAAGTAAGCGCTAAAAATTTCACCCGCCGGTTCATGCGGGCGGATTTGGCGACCTGGATGCCGGATGAATCATTGGTGCGCTCGGATAAGATGTCCATGGCATACGGGCTGGAACAGCGCGTTCCGTTCTTGGATTATCGGCTGGTCGAATTAGCCGACCGCATCCCCTTAAAATACAAAATAGGAAAAAAAGGGCTGGGTTTTTCTTCGGTCGGCCGCAATTATGAAGGCAAGCTGATTTTAAAGTCAGCCATGAAAGAGTATCTGCCGGAGCATGTGTTAAGCCAGCCGAAGTGGGGCTGGTTTTCCCCGGCCGCCAAGTGGCTGCGCGGCCCGTTAAATGGTTACGCCCGCGAAATTTTATCGCCCGCTTACTGCGCCGGCACGCGCGGACTGCTGGATTTCAAAGCGATTGATAAAATATTTAATGATCACGTCAATAAGAAAAAATACGCCTTGAATACTATTTGGTCGCTGATGACCTTTCAGCTCTGGTACCGGGAGTTTATGGAAAAATAATATCACAGAATTGTTACATTTTTATAGAGACGTATTGACTTTTTTGAAGTTTAGTATATACTTAGGGTATTAAGAATAAAGGGAAAAAGGTTGCAATATTTTCGGCTCCCTGGAAATATAACTAATAAAAAAGCGATATATGCAACTCAGGTTATTGGAGTTGCTTTTTATATATATGACTACCAAAAAACAATTTTTAATTGAACATAACGAATTAGCGCCTTTAAAATTAAAGGCTACGATAGAAATTCTTGATCGCTTTAAAGCCGATAAGCCCGGTCTTTTTAAGAGTGACGATTGGTCGGTTCATAAAATCCGCCGGCCATTTATACTTTGGTTAACCTCTCATTAAATAAAATTTAAATATAATAACCTGCCCGGCGCAACTGGGCGGGTTTTTTAATCTGAAAATAAAAAAAGCCGCAGGGTAAAAACCTTACGGCATTGTTGTTTCACGGGATTACATGAATTTCGCCAGCAGTTCCTCTCGGGAACGCGGACTTAAATAGGCCGGCGGAATATCCAAAATCGTGAAAGCGCCGGTTTCCCTTTTGCGGTTAAGGCGGTAAGCGGCTCGGGCGCTCGCTACCATGATTCCGGCCGTGCCATCCGGGTTGCTGTCCCAGCGCACCCGGTACTCAATCAGCGCCTTATTGCCAGGGCTGGTTTCTCCGGCGGCGATGACCACGCCGTCGTGGGGCATGCTGGAATAGTCGCGATCCAGTTCTTCCTGGGTGACAAAACGCACCTGCGTTTCGTACGGGGCAAAATAGTTCGGCATTTCCTTGATTTGCCGTTCTACTTCGGTTGGGTTCGCTCCGTTCGCCAGGACCACGACGCATTCTCGCCAGTGTAGGTCGCCCGGTTGCAGTTCGGGATTTTGTCCGGCTCGCACTTTGGACATGGTTTCCGGTTTGGCATGCGTATATTGGCGCGCATCAGCCACTCCCTGAATCCGCCGAATGGCATTGGAATGCGTTTTTTTTGACTTTTTTATAGAAAAGTGATATATTATTAAGCCAAATTTTTGAATTTTTT
>Ga0066639_10004444_pt1 | contig 11939 bp, 13 predicted proteins | sample CryGeyCG2114_010_2_FD_59504 | JGI IMG/M metagenome (GOLD analysis project Ga0066639, IMG submission 59504) | Groundwater microbial communities from aquifer - Crystal Geyser CG10_big_fil_rev_8/21/14_0.10 | ecosystem: Environmental > Aquatic > Deep subsurface > Groundwater | place: USA: Utah... | reverse complement strand
CAATATTATGCGGCTGACCATTTTTAGAGATAGTCGCCAAAGCCATGGCGTTATTTTCAATTAATTTTTTAATTCCAGAAGTAATAATACTCATAATAATTATGAGATTAATTTTTTAATTATTTCTTCTTCCTCTCCGGGGGCATATTCTTTTTGCGACCATAAATGATGACCATCGTCAGCATGTCTCGGAATTACATGAAAATGTATATGAGGAATTATTTGACCAGCCACAGGATCATTATTCATTGAAACATTATAACCCTCTATCCCCAACTTAGTTTTTAACAGGTTACCAATTTTTTTAACTGCGACAATTAAAGTTTTTAAATCTTCCTCAGGAATTTCTTCTAAATTTTGATAATGTTTTTTGGTAATAACCAGGGTGTGCCCCAGATTAACCGGTTTAGCATCCAAGAATGCAAGGATATCATTATCTTCATAAACCTTATAGGCCGCTACTTCTCCGCTGGCAATTTTACAAAAAATACACATATGATTATTTAATTTTATAAGGTGACTCCAGATCTTGTTCCCAACGAATTTCATCAATCTCTTCTTTTTTTCCATCACCTTTATATAATTTATCCGGTAAATTAATACTCATAGCTGCCACCTCAGAAATACATTTATATCCATGAACAACGCCTGGCGGAACAATTACTAAACTAGGATTAATTTCTCCAACTTCTATCTCCAAAGACTGACCACAGGTTTCCGAATTCGGTCGACGATCCCAAAGATATAAACGAAAACTACCGGGACCTAAAAAAACAAAACAATCACTTTGATAAACGTGTTCATGCGGTCCACGAGCTACTCCCGGCTTAGTTAAACTAACATAAGACATGGCCGGTACGAATCCACTTAATTCATCAGAACGAAAAATTTCAATTAACCAACCACGCTCATCCTCATATTTATTAATTTTTTTTATAATAACATCTTTTAACATATATTTTGATAAAAATAAAATTAATTTGCTTAATTAAACGAAAACTTAAACTACGATTTAACTGGGTATTTTATTAAACCGTTTTGCGCTCCGATATGAGCAACCTTGGAAGCAGTATTAACTAAAGCTAATTCTAAAGATTTTTCAATGTCATCAAAAAATAAAATCATTCCGGCCGCAAAAGAAGAATTAAAAACATCACCAATACCAGTTGTATCAACCACCTTTTTACCTTTAATAATCTCCCGCCTATAAATTTTACGGCCATCATAGACGATAACCCCCTCTTTACCTAAAGTAACAACAACAACTTTTGGTCCAAAACTATGAATAGTCCTAACTAAATTTTCTGGATTATTTAAAAATCTACGCCCTAATTTTCGATGTTTTTGTGAGGTCATGATAAATTCAATGGCTTCGTCTTTATTGGAATTTAAAACACTAACTTTTTTAAGATAAGGTGCAATTTTACTCGCTCCCTGTAAATACTGGGTCATACCAGGATTCCAAAAAACTCGCGGACCATTAGCGTCAACTATTGAAAAAATTTTTTTAAGTTCTGATTGCCAGTCACCTGATAATGAAGCGATATAAATATTACGGGCACTTCGTAATGATTTTATTTGGCCAGCATCGATATGTAATTTAGTATTAGCACCACGTTGAGCAAAAATAATTCGTTCACCTGTCGGAGAAATTAACACAAAAGAAGAACCGGTTTCTTGACCCTTAATAGTCTGTATTAAATCAACAGCTATTTTTTTAGATCGTAAGTTATCTAGGATTAAGCGCCCGCTTTCATCATCTCCTACCGGCGCTAAGCAGGCCACCTTAAAACCTAAATTAGCTAAACAAACAGCAGCATTAGCTGCTCCACCGCCATAAGAATAATAAAATTTATCAACTTTAACTTTAGCGCCTGATTCAAAAGCTAAAACATTTTGATGTAAAATATCTAAACGATTTTTAATTATTATTCCTTGATTAGTAAAAAAGGAAATATCTCGAGTTGTGCCACCAACGGTAATAAAATCATAAGTCATATAATTTATAATAACATAAAATTACTTCTTATCCAAAAAAAATGGCTGGAATTGACGCGTTGCCTTACTGGCTATACTAAATAATAATAAAGCCCAAAGTTCCCCTAAAATAATTTGATTAATAAGAATGGATCCGAATTTAGTATAATTTACAAAAAATAAACCATGACTATTAATTGAAAAATAAGTAAAAACTCCCACAAAAATATTATTAACTAAGGTGGCTAATAAAATTAACAGCAAGAAAGAATACAAAGAGCGATTAGTTAACCAAGTTTTTAAAACCCATTCCGTAAAAATTAAAGTCAAAAATAAACTAATTAAATAAAAACCAAAAAAATTAAAAGACAAAATATCAAACCAAAAACCGCCGATAATTACAACACCCAGCGCCGAGTTAAAATCATAAAAAAATAAAACAAAAAGCAAAGCAATTAAAATTAAATTAAAATCACGAAAAAAAGACGGTAGAGCATAAATGCCAGAAAACTGGACCAGTGCTATAATAGAAATAAATAAAATAAAAAAAACAATTTGTCCTATTTTTTTTAGCATAAAGAACTTAATACTCTTTCAAACTAATTAATATTAAAAACTATAAAATAACACCACAAATAAACTTATTGAATAATAACCGAAACAATCGTTAAATTATCTAAATTCAATAATGGCTCAATCGTGGCTGTTTGCCATACTTCATTACTGGCATTATATACTTGAGCTATTTTACCAATTAACAAACCACGCGGAATATTGTCGCTCAAACCAGAAGTAACGATCATGTCGCCAATAGCAATTTTTTCTAATTGAGGAATATAGTTCATTTTAATGGTTAAACCTAAATCTCCAGCAGTAACTCCCTGGGTTTTAGTTCCGTTTTGAATCATAGCCGCCAACTGACAATCGGAACTAATCGTCAAACAAACCGTAGCGCTAGTATCTTTAACATTAACTATTTTACCGACAATAATTCCCTCTTCATTAACCACCCCTAAACCGGGAGTCAAACCATCCCGACTACCGCGATCAATAACTAAATCACTATTATCGTTAACTTGTACTTGTTTAGCGATAATTCTAGCCGTGACTGCTTTAAAATTATTAGTACTTAAAAAATTTAAAGCATCCCGCAATTTTTTATTTTCCGCATCCATTTCTAAGTATTGTGAATTAGCTACTGTCAAAGTAGATATTCTTTTATTTAATTCTTGAATTTTTGCCTGTAAAACTTCCGGGTCTTGACTGACATTATAAGAATTATTTAAAGAAGCGCTCCAACTATATAAATGAGCATTTAAGGGTTTAGTTAAAAATAATAAAAAATTTTCTAGAGGAGACAGTAAGCCTATACCATGTAAAAAAATTAGTAGAACAACGGCTACTAAAAATTTTATAAAGGGATTGTATTTTTTAAGTTTTTTCATACTAAACTATTAAATCTTAAAAAAAATTAATCCTGTCTGGTTGACATCATTACTTTGTCTAATAATTCTTTATTGGCCAATAGAATTCCCGTGCCACGAGCGACACAAGTTAAAGGATCGTCAACTATTTTAACAGGAATTTTTGTGGCTAGTGAAATCGCTTTATCTAAACCGCGAAGCAAAGCACCACCACCGGATAAAAATAAACCTCGCTCATAAATGTCAGAGACTAATTCTGGAGGAGTTGTTTCTAAAATGGTTTTAATATTATCAATAATTCTACTTACTGTGCGACTCATCGCCTCTCTAATTTGTTTATCACTGGCCATTAAAGCTTTCGGTAGTCCGGTTAATAAATCACGTCCGCGAACTTCGATTTCTTGCGGTTCGTCCAATGGAATGGCTGAACCAATAGCAATTTTAATACTTTCTGCTAATTGCTCACCAATTAAAATATTAAATTCCTCGCGGACATATTCAATAATATTATTATCAAATTCATTGCCGGCCGCTTTTAAAGATTTCCAAGTAACTACTCCGCCCAAAGAAATTACCGCGATTTCCGTCGTACCGCCGCCAATATCAACTATCATAGTTGCTGTCGCTTCTGTAACCGGTAAACGAGCACCAATGGCAGCCGCCATAGCTTCATCGATTAAATAAACAGTTCTCGCTCCCGCCGATTTCGCCGCATCTTCCACCGCTTTTTTTTCTACTTCAGTTAAATCAAGCGGGATACCAATAACTACTCGCGGACGAGAAATTAAAACAAAATTTTCACTATGAACTTTATTAATAAAATATTTCAACATTTTTTCCGTTATTTCAAAGTCAGAAATTACTCCGTCTATTAAAGGCTTAATCGCTTCTATATGACCGGGAGTTTTACCGACCATTTTTCTGGCCGCCTCACCAACTTCTAGAATTTCATTAGTACGTTTATTAATCGCCACTACACTGGGCTCATTAATAATAATTCCTTTATCAGCAACATAAACCAAAGTATTTTTTGTACCAAGGTCAATTCCTAAATCATGGCTAAATTTTCCGATAAGTTTACTGAACATAAATAAAATTATTAAACGCAAACAAAATTTTTAAACGCCAACTATTTTAAATTTTCTCTTTAAAAATTAATAACTCTTCGCAAACAACCAATCGTGTTTAGCTGGTTTACCGCTAATAAAACATTTTTTATTTTTTGGACCGGTTTTAGCTTGCTCGGGTAATAAAACACGAGAAACCATGCTATATTTTTCTTTCAATTGTTTTTCAGTTTCCGGATCCTCACTCCAACTGGCCTCAAACCAGCCTAAACGATCATCAATTTCATCCCAACTTTCAATACGATAAATATGGGCTCGTGAATATTCTTGAGCTTGTTGAAATAAATTACTAGTTATTTCTGTCATAAGTACTCCTAGGCGATTTTCCAAATCAGCCAGATTAATAATTTCTTTGCTATCGTTATCACGTCTAAAAATTGTAATTTTATTTTCTTGGACTTCCTTTAAACCGATTTCTAAACGTACCGGTACACCACGCACTTCCCAATAATTAAATTTAAATCCAGGAGTTTGTCCGTCGCGATCATCAATTTTAAGACGATATGTTTTTTTAAAATCATTTTTAATTTTTTCACAAAAATCTAAAACAGTTTGGCGTCCCGCGTCATCGCGATAAATCGGCACAATTACTATTTGAAGCGGAGCAATACTAGGCGGTAAACGTAAACCATTATCATCACCATGAACCATAATAGCGGCTCCAACCGCTCGCCAAGCAAAACCCCAACTATTTTGATGCCCAAAATGAGATTCGCCATCTACTCCTAAATATTTTACGCCAAAAACTTCGGCAAAATTAGTTCCTAAATAATGACTAGTAGCACCTTGAATCGCCTTGCCGTCTCGCGCCATAAGTTCCACGGTTTTAGTCATAACCGCTCCGGCAAATTTTTCACTTTCCGACTTTTGACCGGCAAAAGACGGGATGGCCATAAAATTATAAACATCCTGATAAATACCAAGTATTTTATCCACTTCTGATCTTGCCTCCTCTTCAGTCGCAAAAACAGTGTGCCCTTCTTGCCATAAAAATTCGCTCCAACGTAAAAAAGCTCGGGGGCGTTTTTCCCAACGAACAACGTTAGCCCATTGATTTAATCGTAAGGGAAGGTTTTTATAACTTTGAATCCAACGAGCATATGTTTTATACATTGCCGCTTCACTCGTCGGTCTAATTGCTAATTTAGTAGTCAACTCTTCTCCGCCAGCATGAGTGACAACTGCTAACTCTGGAGCAAAACCTTCAACATGATCTTTTTCCATTTCTAAATTTTCTAAAGGAACAAAAATAGGAAAATAGACATTTTCCACTCCATCATCCTCTAAACGCCGGCTTAATTCCGCTTTAATAAGTTCCCAAATCTTTAAACCATAAGGACGAACAATACCACAACCACGAACCTCTGAAGATTCAGCTAATTCCGCTTCCCTGACAACATCCTGATACCATTGAGGAAAATCATCAGTTTGTTTGGTAATTGTTCTCTTTTTAAGTGTTGACATATATATTATTCTTTATCTTAACCAAAAAAAATGCTCTTGTAAAGTAATTTTTAAAATCATTTCTGTTCCCTTTCCGCCAAGATAAAGCAACGTTTTTCATCTCCTAAAACTGTTAAAATTAAAAATAAATCACTCCCTTCTTTAATCTTTAATTTTTTATAAACTTCCTCCGGTTTGAGAGGAAAACGCTTAGTGATAATATTTACTTTATCTAATCGTCTTTCGCTAATAAACTTTTGTAAAACTGACCAAGAAAACAAGTCGCAGGCCAGTACTTTAAAAACGCGCCATAAATCAGGAGAGTCCGGCTTTATTCTTTTTTCACTGCTCAAAAAAGATAAATGAGGATTAATTTTTGCTAAATCATACTTAATGGCTAATTCATCTACTAAATGCGCTTTGATTATCGCCTTATTCGGTTCATATAAATAAGCTAGGGGGCGTTCTACGAAATTTACAAAATTAGGATGAAGTTCTTCTGTGTCAACCTGATTTGTAAAATTTGTATAACTTATTGCCGAGTTTTTATTTATAATAGTTCCCCGGCGATCAACAGTTTTTAAATCTCCGAACCAAAGCATCACAACTTTATTAGTATTATTTTCAGAAATTACTTCCACTTCCGGCTTCTCGGGCAATAAGTCTAATTCACGATAATCAAAGGCGGGAGAAATTTTTACTCCGACATTTTTAGTTATTTTAAAAATTTTCGGTAGAATTTCTAAAAGAGCCGGCTGAGAATTTAAAATTGAACGAGTTTTACTTTTTCCGATACGATCACGAGCCGGGTCCAAAAAAAAGGCATCAACATTTTTTAATTTTTCGTTCGATTCTGCTTTCTCAATTAATTTTGCTACTTCTTCTTGCGCGTCTCCTAAAATAAATTCAATTTTTTTATCTTCATTATAAAGCGCAGAATTAGCGCGAGCACAAATTAAATTAAGTTCATTTTTATCAATAGCCAAAACCTGCCGGCAATGCTCAGCTAAAAAAATTAAATTACCGCCGATTCCGCATGTTAAATCAACTATTTTCCAGTTCGCCTTAAAACGCGCCGCGATATAACGAGAAATATTTTCATTAGTTGATTGTTCTAAACCCAGAGGAGTAAAAAACATTTTTTCACTATACTTGAATTTACCGAAAGCCTGGCGCCTTAATTTAATTAAAGTAACAGCCGCGCTTAAATACGAATTTTCAATTATTTTTATATCTGAGTTTCCAGTGTTCTTCACCTTAACGCTTCCCCGCTTTTTAGTAGATTTTAATAATAAACGAAACAGAGCGGCTTCGTCATAACTGGCGTACCGCTCTAACAACAACTTACCTTCAGCTGATATTAAAAAATTTAATTCACTAATAGTCATGAGATTTTTTAATTAACCGATTTTTTATTATTGACGTTTATCGTTTTACTTAATTTTTTCCAATTTTTCGTAAAGCGGCTTTAACTCGTTCACCACTATCAGTAATACTAGAATCAACTAAATTTAAAGCATCGCGCGCATCGCCTAATGAATAGCCTAAAGACATTAAAGCATCGATTTCATCGCCGCCTAACAAGGCGGATGACGAGTTAAGAGTCGCGATCGCTCCACCAATTCGTAAAATTTTAGTCTTAAGTTCTAAAACTAAACGTTCAGCTGTTTTCTTCCCGATACCGGCTACCTTCGTTAATAAATTAGCATCACCACGAATAATTGCCTCCTTTATATCTCCAGCCGAAGCAATAGCTAAAACTCCTAGAGCTGATTTTGGACCAACGCCGGAAACGGTTAACAATAATTCAAATAATTCTAAATCATCTAAGGTTTTAAAACCATATAAATCGCTCGCCTCTTCGCGAACTTGATGATGGGTATAAATTTCTATTTCACTATCTTTTTTAAAATCATTCAAAAGCGTCTCACTAAGAAAGACTTGATAACCAAGACCGGCGACTTCAACAATCGCGTAATTAAGTCCTTTATTAATTATTTTTCCTCTTAAAAATGAAATCATATTGCTAGCGGCATTTAATGATATTTTATTTACTAATCTTCCTTCTTATTACCGTTAAAACCGGAATATTCCCGATTGAAAGGGGTAATTCTAAAACAGCAATCTGTCCGCCACCACCACCGTGCGCTTCGGTAATTTTTTCTCCGGTATTGGCGTCCCAAAGCACTTTAGGGCTTATTTTAATTATATCATAATCAGGGCGAATAATCTCAATTTTTTCTTTGATTCTCACGGTATTGTGAACTTTAAAATAAACTAATTGCTGAGCCGGAGTGCTATTAATTTTAGAAAAGCTTTTTAAAGGCGAAATAACCTGGCCACAAAATTCCCAATCACTTTTATTATGGGAATCAATAATATTTTGATCAGCTTTTTCACCCAATAAAAAACCGGTAGTATAACCGCGCTGCACTAATTTTGTTTCTAACTCTGAATATAAATAAGCTAATTCTTTTTTTAAATTTTCCTTAGATATTTTTTTATTTAATAAATTTAAAGCGCGACGATAAATTCCGACAACTGTCGCCTGATAATAAACACTTTTCGCGCGGCCTTCAATTTTAAAACTAGTAATACCGGCATTAGCTAATTCTTTTAAATATTTAATTAAACAAAGATCTTTAGAATTTAAAAGATAAGACCCGTGGACTTCTTCGACTAATTCTAATTCCTCTTCATGGCTACCGGTTTTTAATTTATAACGAGAAACATCATGCGGCCAACGACAAGGCTGCGCGCAATCGCCTAAATTAGCACTTCGATCAACAAATAATTTAGATAAAAAACAACGGCCGGAATAAGCCATGCACATTGCTCCATGAACAAAATATTCTAATTCCATTTTAGGAACAGCTTTGTGAATCTCTTTTATCTCCTGTAAACTTACTTCCCGACCTAAAATTATTCTTTTTAGTCCCTGCTTTGCCCAGAATTTTACCGCGGCGATATTAGTGCAATTCGCCTGAGTTGATAAATGAATTTCCGCTTTTGGCCATACTTCTTTAATTGAAAAAATAATTCCCGGATCAGATACAATCAAGGCATCCACTCTGGCAGTTCGCAATTGTTTTAAATAAAGCGGTAATTTTTTTAAATGTTTATTATGAGCAAAAATATTAATAGTTACATAAACTTTTTTATTCTGTTGATGCGCCTCTTTAATAGCTTCCTTTACGCCCGCTAAATCAAAATCATTTATTCTTACTCGCAAAGAAAAATCAGGAATACCTAAATAAACCGCATCAGCACCATAAGCAAAAGCAGTGGCCATTTTTAATTTATTTCCCGCGGGAGCAAGCAATTCTAATTTTGACATAATTTATGTTATTTTTTGTTCTTTAAATTTTTCTTTAACTCTAATTATTTCTTAAATCTCTTAACTCTAATTAACCCGGAAACAGGAATAATTTTTATTCCCTTTTTTTCAATTTCATCTAAAAATAAATTCATCCCTAAGGAATCAGAGGCCATATGACCGGCCACAATAACATTCATATGATGTTTTTCGACTTCCTGACGATAAGCCTCGGACATGTGCATACTAATAATTGTTCCAATTCCATAATGAGACATTTTTTCATAAATATCTTTAGAACCATTAGTCCCACCGGTAAATTCCGTAACAACAATTTTTCCGCAACTACTATCCGGATTCCCAATAGAAATCATGGGGCCAGCTTTTCTGATAGCCGCCGCTTGATATTCGGGAATAGTTTTTAGTAAGTCAACAAGTTCCCCGACCGTTTCAATATCTTCAGCATTTTTCTTTAATAATTTAATAATAAAATCCGCCGCTAAATTATCCGCCGGAGTATGAATACACATAAAATCCAGGCCTAAAATTTTAGCAATATCAACTGAACGATCATGATTAATCGGCGACAAACTTCTATTAACACCGCTAATATGAGGTCGATCAATTGATTCGGCAATATTAATCGGTACGCCATAAGTCGCTAAAACCTGAGCTTGTAAATGCATAACCTCTGCTAAAGCCGCTAAAGCTGGACCCTCAGGATGATGAGCAATAACTAAGTCAATATCACCTAGTTGTTTAGCTAACAATAATTCCGGTCCCTCCATATCAATTCCTACTAAAATTTTTTTAATCTGCTTTTTTTTATTATCAACTAAAATAAGCGAATCGGAATAAGGATTCGTTAAACGACTTAAATCAAAATCTTTTTTCGCTTTATCAGGTAAAGCATCATAATTTTTTTTAATCCTCATTAAATTTTTAGCCACTTTTTCTTTACCTCGTAAATCATAATTAATTCCTAATTTAATCGCTAGCTCATATATCTCAGAAGTTGTCATAGATGTTTTATATTATTTTTTATATTTCTTTTTTGTGTATTGTTTATGTTTTTGAATTTTCATGATTAATATTTTAAATCTACATTGCCCGCAGTCTTTTAATTCTTTCGGCAATCGGCGGATGCGTCGCCATCGCCTTAGAAAACCAATTAGTTTTAACATGCCCCACGGCGTCTTCCTTAAAAGGCGAAGCAATATATAAATGAGCGGTGGCCCGATTAGACACTTCGAGGGGTTCTTTGTCTTGAGAAATTTTTTCTAAAGCACGAGCCAACCCTTCGGGATAACGAGTTAATAAAGCCCCATCAACATCAGCTAAATATTCACGTTTACGAGAAATAGCAAATTGCATTAAATAAGCAAATATAGGCGCTAAAATTGATAAAACAATCGCAATAATCCCAATAATCGCTCCTAATTGACCGCCTCCTTCGGAATTACTACTTCGTCGTCTACCGCCAAAAAATGACCAATTACGAAAAGCATCAGCCAAAAGAACGATTACTCCAACTAAAATTGTTACTAAAGTAGCCAACAAAATATCACGGTTACCAATATGCGATAATTCATGAGCGATTACGCCCTCTAATTCTACTTTTTCTAATTTTTGTAAAAGACCGGACGTGACAACAATAACCGCATGATCCTTATCGCGTCCAGTAGCAAAAGCATTTGGAGCACTATCATCAATTAAATAAATTTTGGGTTGTGGTAGGCCGGCGGTAATGCACAGATTTTCTACTAATAAATAAAGCTCACGAGCACTATTTCGATCAATTAGTTTAGCCTTACTCATTGCCAAAACCATTTTATCGCTATACCAATAACTAAAAAAACTAAAAGCAAAACTAAAAATTACTGCTCCATATAAAATAGCTGAATTCTGAAATTCATAACTAAAAATATAAGCAATAATCATGATAACAATAAAAAATATCGCTAACAACCACCAGGTTTTACGGCGGTTAGAATCGCTTTGCGTATATAAAGAAGCCATACTAGAATTTAACGTTAACCGGAGATTTTTCCGCTTCGTTAGTTACTTCAAAAAACTTTCGAACAGCAAACCCTAACATACGACCAAAAACATTAGTCGGAAAAACTTGCAATTTCGTATTAAAATCACGAACATTACCGTTATAAAAACGACGTGAAGCCATAATTTTATCTTCAGTATCAGTTAATTCTTGTTGTAATTGTAAAAAATTTTGACTCGCTTTTAAATCAGGATAATTTTCTGATAAAGCAAACAAAGATTTTAAAGTCGATGATAAAGCGTTTTCCGCTGCTAATTTTTTCGCAACGTCTTCTCCGCCGGTGGCCATAGCTAAATTACGAGCCGCTACTACTTTTTCAAAAGTTCCCTGTTCATGAGCGGCATAACCTTTAACAGTTTCCACCAAATTAGGGATTAAATCATAACGACGTTTCATTTGCACGTCCATATCGCTGTAACTTTCGTCGACGCGATTTTTTAAACGGATTAAACCGTTATACATCGTGATAAGCGCCAATAATAGAACAGCGACAATCGCTAAAACAATATTGGTAATCATATATTTTGCTTAATTATTAAATTTAAAAGTTCTAAAGACTTTTAAAATTATTAAATTATTAAATTATTTTTTTT